>Ga0209060_10001376_pt1 | contig 27150 bp, 35 predicted proteins | sample Coa_R1_8_FD_187155 | JGI IMG/M metagenome (GOLD analysis project Ga0209060, IMG submission 187155) | Surface soil microbial communities from Centralia Pennsylvania, which are recovering from an underground coalmine fire - Coalmine... | ecosystem: Environmental > Terrestrial > Soil >...
GGCTTCTGGCTCATGGACCAGCTGAATTTCATGGCTCCCTATAAGGCCATGCTCTTTCACGAATACGGAGCGACGATTTTCACGGCTTTCGGTGTGCTCTTCCTCAACGTGTTCGGAGCCGCCCTCCTCGCCCAGCGGAAATTCTTTCTGAAGGACACAGGCCGAAAGCTTTCCCACCTTGATCAACAGTTCCACGTCGGCCAGATCGAGTTGCCGATGACACCTGAAACCGCCGAGGAGGAATCGCGTGTCGCGCGATAGCTTCACGTTTGATCCGCGGGAAGATCGCGATTCGTTTGCCCGAGAAGGCGATCACCGAACTGTTTCACTCCGTGCCCCGGTTTGGCAGCCGGGAGACGTCTCCGACCTCGGTCGACTCGACGGCCGCAACGATCATCGCCTCAAAGCCGAGCGCGAAGACTCACCGCGCGCTTTTCTTCTCGCGGGCCGCACGTTTCTCCTTCGCGAGTCCGAGCTCCAAACCATGACCGAACTGGGAACTTTCCGCGTCCTTGCAGCAGCCGATTTGGCGAAATTTGCCTATGGCGGCGAGGCGGCTCAGATGGAGCGCGACCTTCGGCGACTCAGGGGGCAAGGACTTCTCATCGAGCGCACCCTGCCGATTTCCCGCCCAAAGACGCTCCGCGTCGTTGGCCTGACGAAAACGGGAAAGCGGCTGCTTCGCAGTTCGAACCGAGTGCCGGAGAGCCAGGCGCTCTATCACGGAATCGTCAAACCACGAGAGGCCAAGCACGACTCCGAGCTCTATCGCCTCTTTCAAGCCGAAGCCGCGCGGATCGAAAGCGCCGGTGGCCGTCCCCTTCGCGTCGTTCTCGACTACGAGCTCAAGCGTGACGTGAACCGCGCGCGCGCGCGGCTCGGCGAAAGACGCAACGACGAGCAGGAAATCGGGCGCCTTGCTGAGTCGCACGGCCTCTCCGTCGTGGACGGAAAGATTCCGCTTCCCGACATGCGGATCGAGTATCAAAACGCGGAACTGGAGCTCCACCGCGTCGATCTCGAGCTGGCGACCCGCCACTATCGCCCGCGGGGCCTGGCTCAAAAAGCGAAGGCTGGCTTCTCGCTCTATAGCCAGCGAGACGATGTCTCGCGCCTCCGCCGCATCTTGGACGAACAAGAACTCACCGCGAGGATCTTTGCCCTATGAGTCTCACGCCCGCACATTTCGAGGCCCTTGAGTCCTACGGGTATACAACGCAAGAAGCTCATTTCCTCTACCTCGTCGCCACGCATTCCGGGTACTTCCTGGCGCGCCAGTTCCTCGCGTTCACGCGCGCGCATTGGGGCAAGCGCACCACGCAATTCTGGGCGAAGCTGCAAGCCCGGAAGCACGCTCGGACCGAATGCTTCCCGAGCTACGGGCTTGTCTACCACGTATTTGCGCGAAAGCTCTATCGGCATCTCGGGCGCGAAAACCTGCGCAACCGCAGGGAACATGAAATCGAGTACGTGCAGAGGCGGATCGATATGTTCGATTTCGTCCTCGCGCACCTCGACTACGACTACCTCGAAACGGAGCCCGATAAGCGCTCGTATTTTGAGCAAACCTGCGGCGTTCCGTCCTGCGTTCTGCCATCGCGGACTTACCACGGCCAGGCGCACTCGCAACCCACCGTGCGTTACTTCGTTGACCGCTTTCCGATGTTCGTTCTCGATCCATCCTCTATCCCTGTGGTCGCGTTCTCTTACATTCAGCCGGCGGAAGCGACCCTCACGGAATTCGCGAGGCACCTTGCCGACTATCTCCCGCTGTTTCGCGCGCTGTCCTCCTTCCGTTTTTTCTATCTCGCGAGAAATGCGTCGCACTTCGACAGGGCCCGCGAGCTCTTTGACTCGCTTGTGACGATTCCCCTAGGCGCGAATCCGGTGGACGACCTTCTGCGGTATTTCGCCGTACGCAAAGCCTGGGACCTTCGGCAATACAGCGCGGTTTCGGAAGCGGACCTCATCTTTCGTAACCAAGCCAAACAGCGTTTTGCGGCCCCGCGTTTCGAGCATCTCTACCGAGAATGGAAAGCGGGCCGCACAAGCGATGGACAAGTTCGGGAGGAATTCCCGATGAGTGGCCAAAGTCACGAGGTCCGATTTCTAGTGGAGCTCTTGAGAGGTGTGGGCACAAACGCGGCAAATGCGGGAGTGGGCCGGTGAAGAACGTACAAAATACCTTCTGCACCCTCGTCTTCACCTCTTTCTGCACCTTGGCGAGGCTGCATCCGGTCGGAAACAGGGAACATCGGCGTAAACCCCAGGAAAAACCTGCCGCGGAAAAATCACCAAATCGGGCGGGAGCGACCCCGCTTTTTGGGCATTCAGCCGCCCAAAAAGTCTCTTGGGGTCGCTCCCGCCCGTGCGCGTTTTTTGATCGCGCAGGTGATTTTCCGCGGCTCGGAACGGATTTCGGAATCTAGAAAGGAAAGGACAAACGCTATGCCACTGATCAAGAAAGCACCAGCCCTCGTAACTCTGGAAGTCAAAATCGAAGAGCCGGTGAAAGTGCTCCTCGAAGAATATGCGCGCTTCATCGAGAGCACCCCGGACCACGTCGTCAACATTGTCATCAAGAAGAATCTGTGGCGCGACCAGGACTACCGCAAGTGGCGGGAACAACAGCGGACGAAAGGTCAGGGCACCGCCGCAAGCGCCGGCCCGCAGAAAGGATGAGGCGATGCTTCGCAGAGTCCTCGATTCACGCAGCTTCGTTGCGGCGCTCTTCGCGATGGCCACGGGATTGGTGCTCTTCTATCGCTTTCCTTTCCCGGAGCAACAGGTTTTCTTGCGCGTCATCGCGGCCCGGGCGCCGCACGTGCTGGCGAGCTTCAAGTACCTGTACTGGATGAGTCTTTTCTCAACGCCGTATATGCTCCTGGCGACGACTCTCTCGGCGCTCTACGTCTTTACATTGAAGCTTGGACGGCGCGTGACTGCCGGCCGCCTTCCGCCGTATCCCGATCCGCGGAAGCGCGACGAGCTGTTTCTTGTGCTTGGCGAAGTTCATAATTCGCGCAAACCCGGGCCATCCGCTACGCCTTCCTGGCTAACCGTGCCCGAGCGCGGGCTGTTTACGGGCATCGCCGTCTTTGGCGCCATTGGCAGCGGCAAGACTTCCTCGTGCCTGTACCCCTTCGCGGAGCAGATTCTCAGCTACCGAGCCAATAATAAGGATGCGCGAATCGGCGGCCTGGTCCTCGAGGTGAAGGGCGATTTCTGCCATCGCGTACGGGAGATTCTGGAGCGATGCGGTCGCGCAGAGGATTACGTCGAAATCTCTCTTGATTCGGCCTACCGCTACAACCCGCTGCACAACGATCTCGACGCCTACGCCCTGGCCTTCAGCATCGCCTCGCTCCTCAACAACTTGTTCGGCCGAGGCAAGGAGCCGTTCTGGCAGCAGGCGTACACCAACCTCGTGAAGTTCATCATCCTTTTATATAAGGTTGCCTACGGCTACGTGACCCTGTTCGACGTCTACCAGTGCGCGATCTCTCCGCCGTTCCTCGAACAACGAATTTATGAAGCCGAAGAGATCATTCTTGGCAAGCACTCGATCGCCTTGAAGCCAAAGGTCTACGGCGACCGGACCGACGAGCTGGCTGGGCTCGGATTTACGCACGATCCGGGCGAAGACCGCTATCTCGCGCCGGCAACTCCCGAGCTCAGGCAAACCCTCCGCAAGCGTGGCATACCTTACGAATCCCGCTCACTTCGCGACCCGTCTCAAGCGGATCCCGAAAAGCTCGACCAGATGCAGGCGGTAAAGCGCTGGTTCGATGATGACTGGCGAAGAATCGAGCCGAAGCTACGCACCTCCATCGTGGAAGGGATTTCGGTGTTCCTATCGCTCTTCGACGACAACCCGAAGGTGAAAAAAGTCTTCTGCCCGAAGGCGGAGTGTTACGACCCGCAGAAAAACTCGAACGAACAGTTCGGCAAGCCTCTGCCCTCGTTCTCCTGGCTCATCGATAACGGAAAAGTCTGCTGCCTCAATTTTCCCATCGGAATGAACCCCGGCTTGGCAAAAGCCCTGGGGGTAATGATGAAACTCGATTTCGAGCGGGCCGTGCTGAATCGCGTGCCCGGAATGGAAGCGCAACCCGAGGCGCACTGGCGCCAAGTGCTGTTCCTCTGCGATGAATATCAGCACTTCGCGACGGTTGGGGAAAGCGATCCGACCGGGGATGAGAAGTTCTTCAGCTTGTCTCGACAGCCGAAGTGCATTCCCATCATCGCCACGCAAAGCATCAGCTCTCTGCGCTCGGCGCTGCCCGGCGATAGCTGGCGGACGCTGCTGCAGACCTTCCGAACCAAGATTTTTCTCGCGCTTTCCGATGACTTTTCCGCAAAGACCGCGAGCGAGCTTTGCGGGCGCGAGGACAAGCTGAAAGTCAGCTACAACCTTTCCGAAAGCGGGCACGATGCGCGCGTCAGCCTGCTCACCGGGAAAGCGCTCTCCCACAAGGCAAACATCACGGCATCCAAGAGCTACAACACGCACAGCGACTTCCGGTTCGACATGAAGACGTTCACGGAGCTGCGAAACGCGCAATCGGTCACGATCGCCTACGACGGTCTCAACCCAATGCCGCCGATGTTTTGCTATCTCAAGCCCTACTTCAACGACCCGAATAAGTCGTATTTCGAGCAGCTCGCGGAAGGAGCCCTGTAATGAATGGATTCGAAGTCATCCTGCCGTTTCTGAAACCCATCGAGCACCTCATCCTCGACGAGTCGGTCAGCGAAATCATGGTGAACGGCGCGGATCGCATTTTCATCGAGAAGAGTGGATTTCTGGAAGAGGTGAAAGGCATCTCGATCGCTGATCGATCCTTGCTCGTCGCCGTCAAGAACATCGCGCGGCGGCTCGGTGACGACATCTCGGAATCCAAGCCCATTCTTGACTCCCGCCTGCCCGACGGAAGCCGCGTCGCCGCGGTGATTCCACCTTGCAGCCTCTGCGGGGTCACGCTCACCATCCGTAAATTCAATGCGCGCCACTTCGAGATGGAGGATTTGATCGGAACGGGGTCGCTCGACCGCCAACTGGCCAATCGCCTCGAAGATTACGTCCTGAAGCGTAAGAACATCTTGATTTCGGGCGGTACCGGCACGGGGAAATCGACCCTCGCAGGCATTCTTGCGAAGTTCATCCCCGAGGATGAACGGATTCTCTTAATTGAAGATACGGCGGAGCTGCACCTGGTGCAGCCGAATCTCGTTCGGTTCGAAGCACGCCGGGAACAGGGCGGCCTTCCGGCCATCGCCATCCGCGATCTCTTGAAGGCTTCTCTTCGCCATCGGCCCGACCGAATCATCTTGGGAGAAATCAGGTCCGGGGAAGCGTTCGACCTGCTGCAGCTGCTGAACACCGGTCATGCGGGAACGCTGTCCACAATTCATGCAAACACCGCAAAGCAGGGACTGGCCCGCTTCACAAGCTGTGTCTTGCAGAGCGGGGTCGAGCTGCCGTACCGCTCGATCAAAACAAACATCGGCGACTCGCTCGAAGTCCTCGTGCATGTCGAACGCAGGCCAGGGAAGCGCTTCATCTCGCAGGTTCTGGAACTCAACGGATATGACCCCGATCGCGATCTTTTCGACTGCTCCGTCGTTTTCACCAAGGAGCAATGTCCATGAATCAGGACAACCGATTCCCGGTGAAGTCACTTTCACCGTCGGAGTACATCCTCGCCCTTCATTCGCCAGAAGATCAGGTGGCTGTTCTCCTGCTCAGTCGGAGCCGCGGCCAAACACTTCAGCGCATTGCGAGCGCGGAAACCATTGCGGCACCGGAATTCCAGGATTGGCTTCGAGGCCGGAATCATTCCGGTTCCGATGTCTTCGTCGGTATGAACCCGCTCAAGGATGGCGCCACGAGCCGGACGAAGGAGAACCTTCGCGAAATCCGGCATGTCTATCTCGACTTGGATGAAGACGCCGAGGCTGCCCTTGCAACTGTCCGCGACTCTATGGACGTGCCGACTCCCAACTTTGTTCTCGATACTTCTCCGGCGAGACATCAAGTCGTCTGGAAGATCGAAGGCGTGGATGTCGAACAGGCCGAATCGCTCCTGCACGCGCTGGCGAATCAATTCGGAGGCGACACGGCGGCCACCGACGCTACGCGCGTTCTTCGATTGCCAGGATTCGCTAACCACAAGTATCCGGGCGAACCGGAGTTCCTCGTTCGCGCGCAACAGGAATCGGATCGCGTGTACACGCTCCGGGATTTCACAATACGCGACGATTCGCCTGATTTCGGCCGGTCTGCTGGTGATTCCTCACGGTCGCCCCGTTCTCTGCCTCGCGGCCACCAGAGCCAATCCGAGGCGGACTGGGCTTATGCCAAGCGCGCACTGGCGCGAGGCGACAATCCGGACGAAGTGATCCGGCGCATCGCCGACTACCGCGCCCACGACAAGCACGACCCTGAATACTACGCGAGACGCACGGTATTGAAAGCGCAGGCAGTTCTGCAGAATGCCGAGGCTGATCGCGACGAATTTCACGCAACTCAGACGCGAGCGGACGACAAGGTGCTTTGACCGGGTGGGCTATGACGACGAAGACGAAACATATCGCGATCCTGCCGGTTGCCGAGGATCCCAGCGGCGCTTTGCCGGCAATCGTCGTTCCCCGACTGATGCGCATTCAGGATGCTGCCAAATACTTGAGCGCGACGACCTGGCAGGTCGAGACCTTGTTGCGTGAAAAGATCATTCCTTCGTTTGTGCTCGGGAAGCGCCGCGTGGTCGACCGATTGGAGCTTGATCGTTATGTGGAGCGCCGAAACGCCATGGCCAGAACGGGGACCTCCATTGTCGATGAATGAAGCGAGACCGTCTTTCCACTAAAGAAGGGAGGCGTGCTTGGTGCGTATCCATTGCTCAATGACTTGGTGCAGTGTCACGATTCCTAGCGTTTCGTCGCGGGGATTCCGGCTTTGCAGCGGCGGAAAGAGTGGCGGACTTGTTCGATTGAGGTTCGGACGGCATCCGAGAACACTGTCATAAAATGTCGAAAAGTGATACATTGCGCTAGCGAGATCGGATAATCATGGCCAAGGCGCAACAATACATCAGTGATTTGGCGGCCGGGGGCCGGTACCACTTCTCGACGGCGGATATGGCTAAGACCCTCGGCATATCGCACAACGCCGCGCGGCTCAGCCTCTACCGGCTTGCGAAACACGGACTTGTGGCGAGTCCGGCCCGAGGCTTTTATGTCGTCCTCCCACCAGAGTACCGGAGCCTTGGGAGCCTTCCTGCAGATCAGTTTCTTCCCGCGTTGATGGAATGGCGCAAGATTCCGTACTACGCCGGATTGCTGACCGCGGCGCAGTACCACGGAGCGGCGCACCACCGGCCCCAGGTATTCCAGGCGATGGTCGAGAAAAATGAACGGCCTATCGACCTGGGATCGGTGCGAATCCGGTTCATCGCTCGCAAAGGATTGCGAAGAGTTCCGGTTCAGAGTTTCAACACACCACGCGGCGCGATAAAGGTGTCGACCGCCGAGGCAACCGCGATCGATCTCTCGGGCTATCCGCAGCATGTGGGGGGGCTGGACCAGATAGCCACCGTGCTCGTGGAACTTGCAGAAAAGTTGGATGGAAAGCGACTGGTCGTGGCGGCAAGAAACGCCCCGCTGCCCTGGGTGCAGCGGCTGGGCTATCTGCTGGAACTGGTTGGAGCCAAAGAGCCAGCCAGCGCACTAAAAGGATACGTGCGCAGACATGCGCGGGATTGGACGCCACTGGTTCCAAGTGTTGGCCGCACACGCGCGCGCCGCGCGGCCGACTGGCTGGTATACGTGAATGCCCGTGTGGAGCCGGAAACATGATTCCCCACGATTACACTACAGCTTGGCGAGACAAGGTCTCGTGGGTTGAGGATTCACAAGTTGAGCAGGACCTGATCATCAGCAGGGCGTTGGTGGAGATTTTTTCTGATCGAGAACTAGCTTCCAACTTGGCTTTCCGCGGTGGTACCGCGCTGCATAAATTGCACTTTCGTCCTGCCGTGCGCTATTCCGAGGACCTCGATCTGGTGCAAGTCCGGGCGGGAGCAATCGGACCAGTGCTGACCGCGTTACACAAGAAGCTCGACCCCTGGCTCGGAGAACCACAGCGCAATCAGAGCGAGGGAAGGGTCACCCTCAACTACCGCTTCTTTTCCGAGGACGCTCCACCTCTGCGCCTCCGGTTGAAAGTGGAGATCAATTCGCGCGAGCATTTTACGGTATTCGGTTACAAGACGGTACTCTTCACGGTGGATTCAAGGTGGTTCCGAGGTTCTGCCAAAATCGTGACGTACGAACTCGAGGAATTACTGGGGACGAAATTGCGCGCGCTGTATCAGAGAAGGAAGGGCCGCGACCTGTTTGATCTTGCGATAGCGCTTGAGGACGCGAAAGTCGATCCCGAACGGGTCGTAAAAGCTTTCGGCGAATACATTCACCACGAAGGTCACAAGGTCACGCGAGCACAGTTTGAACGAAATCTTGCGGCCAAACTCCGGAATGCACAATTCATAGCCGACATCGGCCCGTTGCTGGCGGCGTCCTACAAGTACGACCGAGATAAAGCGGCCGAACTTGTTTCAAACAGGTTGGTGGCACTCCTACCAGGGGACCCATGGAAAAAGCCCAAGCCGCAAAAATGAACGTGGTCAGCGTCGAAGCAAGCCATAGCCCGCCGGTGAACCGCTAACGATACGAGCGTCTTCTGCGCATCTGTGCGTCAATTCCGGTAATCCGCCGGCGGAAGGTAGCAAGCTTCACGCTAACGAAATACCTCTCCGCAATCTGTTGGACGCTGAGTCCAAGCTTCGCGGAATGCACGAGAGCATCCCTCGGCAATAACAGGGCTCCGGCAAGCCAATCTGCTTCCTCCTCTTGCTGTTGGTTGAAACTGCGCATGACCAGCGAACCGTCTTGGGAAAGGATGACGGTCGTAGGCTTGTGATCAAGAATCAAGTGCGCCAGTTCATGCATGATGTCGTTTGATTGGCGGCCGGAAGAATGTTCTGGATTGTAGATGACCAGAGCGCGGCCAAATCTCTGGATACTGACGCCAGACCACCCGGAAGGATCGTGCTTCAGTAATTGGTCCAAAACAGTCTGAGGAATTCCCGGAATGTCCAGCGGCGTGCACAGGTGCACCTCAAGGTAGGAGGCCAACTGAGCCGGGGGAAGAGGCTCGAAAGCACGAAGGCCCAAATCTGTCCGGAGATTGATTGAGGTTCTCTCCGCCCAGCTTTTGAACCCGCGTTCAAGAACCATTTTCAGTTCTCTGGCTCGCTCAACACAGGTTGGGTGGACATCGCGATAAGAATCATCTGAGCTAGAGCGTGAACAGTCTCTTTCTTCGGCGTTTTCTCAGTTTTTAAATGTGCGGTGAAAACAGAAACGTGCGGATCAGTGGAGGGTTTTGCGACTTCCTTGGCATCGAATCCGAGAAACTCTTTCGGATCTATTTTGAGCCAGCGGCACAACTTTCCAAAAGTATCGACGTCGGGGATCCGGCCGCTCTCCACGCGCATCAGCGTCGCGGGACCTATGCCGATCTCCTTAGCGGTCTCCCTTAGTTTGCGATGACCTCGTTTTTCTCTGACGAGTACGCCCAGGCTTTCGAGCGGTCGTTTTGGCATTAACCCTCCTTCTGCGAAACAAGAGTGGACAAGCGAAACGCCCGTCTGTTAAGATTTTATCATTACGAAACGCAACTCCACCAGCGAAACGCTGGAAACGTGTTTCGTAACGAGGTGACACGAATGAGGGTACAGATTGACGTCGAAGAAGGGAACAGCATTGTAGCGACCGCGGAGTGTGAAGCCTCCGCGGACGATACGGTTGAGTTGGTGATTTCGAACGCTGCTGGACAACTTGGGCTGGAAGCAGAAGAAATCCTGCTGGATCTGAGTGCCGGCGAGGAGCGGTTCGAACGCGGGAAGCGCGTCGGGGACTTTGGGCGTGGGCACCGCTGGAAGCATCGCCGGACCTGCATCAACCTCCATTTCGAAACTGAGGCTAAGGAGCACAAATTCCCGGCGTCGGCAACGTGGGCGCGTGTACACCACTGGGGCTGCAATCAGTTTCACATTCCACATGATCTCTGCGCAAACCTGGAACTCCGGTTAGGGAGCCCGACAGGGCCGGCGCTCAATGAGAAAAAGCAGATCGGCTACCACCCCGGATGCGAGGTGGTCTGGCTGGTCAAGCCAGGACCCGAGCCGAATGGCGCCGGATGTTGATCGGCTAGCGGCCGACTTGCGTTCGCCAGAGATTGAGCACGGTGTTCAGCAGGATTTCTGGCGAGTAGAAGGGCGAGACGGAACTCGAGTTTACGTGCGCCTGTTCGCGTCGGACAGCGCGCCGTATTTGCTGGAACTGGAGTGCACCGGATATGGCGATGAGCCCATTGCAGGTAGATTCGTCAACGACAAAGGCGAGTGCGTGGGCAACGCGTGGCCGCGTGGGAATGGCACTTTCCTGCGGTGGGTAAAGTTTGATCCTCCTCATCTGTTTATCTGCTGGACAGAAGACCGGCTCGGAATTACGCACCACCAAGAGTGGAGGGCTTTGCAAGCGTGGAAAAAACATCCAAATCAGATTTACGCGTACCTCGATTTCGTTCGGAAGCTTTTGCACGTGCCGTCGTTCGGGTACTCCCCGAAAGCCTAAAGTCATGTCGATTGCGAGTTCCCAAGGAGTTGTTTGCGAAAACGCTCGCCGTTCTTGAAAAGCGTAGCGATGGAGCAAGAGAGAGTGGTGCGATTTGGAGCGGATGCGTTGAAGGTTCGCTGACAACGGTGCGGCGCGTGGATTTCCATCATGAACTCTGCGACGACAAGGCCACTGCTTTGTCCATGGAGTTGTCCGAGGAAGCAAAATTTCGTCTGTACGGCGATCTAAGGAAAGAAGGGTTGAAGCTAGCCGCCCTGGTACACACCCACCCGTCAGATTGGGTAGGACTGAGCGAGGTAGATCGCGAAAATCAACTCTGTTCCCGACTGGGGTTCTGGTCGTTGGTTGTCCCCAGATATGCGCGGGAACCGTGGGTGTCGGAGGAAATGGGGATTCACATCCAAACGGAGGCTGGCTGGTACCAATTGCGATCCCAAGAAGCGACTTTGATGGTGTCAGTGCAAGGATAGCCATGGAGAACTACGAACATCGCATCGTGAACGGACTCTTGCGCGAATTGCCCGAAGTGGCTACGCCGGAGGCCGCGCAAAAACTTTTGTCACGGAACGTGGAAATCCGCATAGACGACCGCGGGAAAGATCCGGATGATTTGTGGCCGTGCGTTTGGGCGCTCGCGGTTGCGCTGTCAAAGCAATTCACCGGGACCGTCTTTTTGAATTTTCCATCTGCCGGCAAGATGCCAAGTCCTGTCGGTTTCAACGACAGAGTGGTTCTGGGGGATCCGGCTTCCGCGGACGTAATCCGAATTGGAGTTGGCACAGGGGAAGGGGCGTTCGATCTCTACGGCGATACGCGCGGAAATCGCGTCAGTTTCGGCCACCTTCTGGAGAAAGGGAGCGGCGCGGCTAACCCAATCGGTTGTTTTGCGTTGGCTGGGTATTTGGGATTCGCCGCGTTGGGCCGGGCGGTTGGAATCCCGGAGTTCGCTGAAGAATATCTTGGCAACCTGCTTGAGCTGCCTTTCGATTCGAACACGGCGATGGAACTGCCAATAGACGGAATTGCATTTCTCGGGCTAGGGCAACTTGGCCAGGCCTATTTGGCTCTGCTGTTTTTTCTCATGCGGAAATGCCAGGGAGCGCCGCGGGTTTTTCTTCTCGACAAAGATAGGTTTGAGCCAGCCAACGAGGCTACGCAAATGCTGCTGGAATCGGGGAAACCTTGGTGCGGATCGGACAAATCGGAATATCTCGAGACAGTCGTGCGCGGGTGGGGAGCGGAGGTGACGTCGCGGAACGCGACGCTGGACTGGACCTTTAAGCGCAACGAAGATCTTCCGACGCTAGCGTTGCTCGGGTTTGATAATTTCGAGGCGCGCCGCATCGCGATTAGTGGGGGCTTCAATTGGGTCGTGGAAGGCGGTATCGGGACTTCGCTGGCTAAGCCGCGGATCACCTGGCATAGCTTCTTGCCGAGCAAGGAACTAGGGCGAAGTCTGTTCACCGGTTCGGCCGAACATGGCGACTTTGCGGAGAAAGAGTTCTTCGAGACACTAAAGAGAACACCCGGACAATGTGGATGGTTCTCCTTCAAAAACGTGGATGCATCAGCGCCGACGATAGGCTTGGTCGCAGCCGCATACGTATGGGCTGAAACCAAATCGGTATGTGACGGCGGAAGGCGCGAGGTTCGGGGGATGGCTTATGTCTGGCCGTCAGTACTTCCATTTCACCGTGAGGGTCTGTCTCGCGCTCGGGATGTTGCAGCCTGATAAAATAAGCTGCCATGGTCGAATCGTATTGCGACGAGAGTGGAATAAACGCAGGGTCGCCCGTCTGTATCATCGCGGGCTTTTTTGGCGGTTCGAACCAATGGAGATCGTTAGAAGCTGGTTGGAACGATGTGCTTGATCGAGTGGGGTTGAAGGAATTCCACGCGCGCGATTTCTGGGCGCGAGACCAAGATGGCGGAATGGTTGGAAAATATCGCGGATGGACGCCGGAGGAAGCGAGCAAGTTTCTGGATGAACTCGTGGATGTGGCCACGAGTGCCAAGATTCATCCGGTCAGTTGCACGATCGTTGCAGCTGACTGGGAGAAGGTTCCGGAAGACCAACGGCGGTTTGTGACTGGCGCCAAGTTCCGGCGGTCGACACAGAAGCGTGCTTCGACAGGAGCTCCGACTCAGCCTTATTTTCTCTGTTTCCAATGGTGTGTGCACAACGCAGCGAAATATTGTAAGCCTAATTTGAAAATTCATTTTTCCTTCGATTTGAACAAAAAGTTTGATGCCCATGCGAAGGCAGTTTGGGACCAAATGAAAGGTGACAGCAGGTCACCGGTAAACGCTAGACTGGGTGAGCTGAGTTTTCCGACCAGTTCGGAACGAGCGGGCTTACAGTTGGCAGACCTTTTTGCGTATCTGGCACAGCGTTACGCGAGAAGAAAACTGGAAAATTGGAACGAAGAGCCAAACGGGTTGCTTCGGCGACTACTCCGCAACGCGATCGCATCGGACGACTTTCCATTTCTCGGCGAAAAGGCGTTCGACGAGTGGAATACTAGCTTCCCAGAATATCTGAGAAAAAATGCGCGCCACCGAATAATTGCCTTGAACGATCAAGAATGAAGGGGTTCTCGACATCATGGCCATGATAATTGCGGCGCTTGCGGGGATTCTGCGCAAGAGCACTATACAGTTCGCAAGTGAGCATGAAGGGATTGGGAATCCGCGCACACGATCGACGCGGTGCGGACCGACCCTCCAATGACACCAGCCGAGAAACTACAACTCGACATCGAGGATTTCTGGAGAATCCATAGGGGCCTGGAAGCCTATATGGGTCTTGGGCCGAAGGAAACTTTAGAAAGATTGAAGCTCCATCCCGAAGACGCATTCTGCGAGATCGGTAGTCTGGATGGAACCGGCAAGCTCCTTTGCACGCGGGACGCGATGCAAGCAATTTATGATCTAGCTGAACGGCAGGTAAACTCGCTGCCAGTTTCCAATGATTACTCCACAGACGAAATCGCACAATCGATCCGAAAGAATCTCGCTCGCGTAATGGTGGAAGAAAAGGCAGATGAGCCTACGCTGTCGCGGGTCTTGTCGTTGGCCGAGACGGAATCGAAGTCAAAGCACAGTGAACGCACCTTTCACTTCCCCTGCTGGTTGTTTCGCCCTCAGCAAGTTTCCCGGTTCCGGATAGGTCCGGTCGGTTTCACGGCCGCCGAGGAATTCTTCCGCGTGAAGGCAGATGACTTCATGCGCTATGTGGAAAAAGACAGTCACCGGGAAATATCGATACAGCGAGTCGAAGGTTTCAAGAAACACGTTGCAGATGTTGGATGGATTGCGACGGTCGCAATTCCCCCTTGTTCGATTTCTCGTGCGGAGAATCGAGCAAAACGAGCGATAGCCGCGGCGATCGATCTAATGCGTCTCCTTCTCGGAAATAGATATGCGCAAGACATAAGGTTGCACCAAGCCTCCCAAGCACGAGTCAGCTACGGAGAACACGCGCTTGAAGAGAACGGCGAGTTAAACCTAGTCATGTTTCGGAGAAGTCCGGAAGCCTTGGTGGGCGACGACTGGCACGAAGTAATGAAGCAGTCTGAGCCCTTTTGGAGTCGAGCGGCCCATCTGTTGGGCGCAACCGCAGCAGGCACCAGATCGGAGATCGCAGAACGGATGATCGATGCGCTCCGATGGTTCGGAGAGGCTGCTTTCGAGCCTGCTCCAGGAACGCAGATCGTCAAGTTCGTCGCAGCTCTCGAGCGCTTGACGACGACAGAGCAACTAAGTACTCGGACGTTTTGTGCACGGATCGCACTCTTGTCGTGGGACGATGAACATACTCTCGAGCAAAGGTTTTGGGACGCTAATGCCATTTACGACGCGAGAAGTAGGGTGGTCCATGGTGATCTTTCGCCGACAAGTGTCCACTTCGCGAAACAACTCAACCTGGCACATGATGTCACACGCACCGCCCTATTTCGCGGCCTGGAAATGCATTGCAAATTGGACGACGCAGGTGCTACTAGTACCCTCGAAGACCTACATAGTTTTTTCGAAGGCGAAGAATCAAAAAACAAGGGACGGCTCAGCACCTTGTTCGAGCAGTTCAAGAAAGCAAAGAAGCGTCGGATATGACACTGTCCAAATCGCGGATTCTTGCTACTACTCTTGCTACTCATTTCTGCCGATTTCACGATGATTACAACCCGCATAGATGCTGGCGCTTTCTCTAAATCGTCAAGCAACATTGAAAACAAGAGACATACCAACGCTCACCAACCTTCACCTCCCTCTCAACAACAACGGATACAATCCCCCCCTCTCCGCCATAGCAACAGATTTCTGCGAATCCGCCGGTATTTGTGCCTTCCTATTAATTTTTCTGGTCGATGGGGCTTTTTGATTTAGGCGAAGCCTGCGAATAGTCTCAAACTCCGCGCTATACACAGACAATTTCCGCACACTTGCCGGCTTCGCGTGCCGCAAGAATAGGACCATCTGCCATCCGCACGGTGGGCGGACTTATTTTGCGCGAGACTTCGAATCGACGAAAAGCGAACTCGACTCCGTAGAGGCTGCGCGAGATGAATCGAGATTCGGGGTAAAGGACCAGCGGAAAAAGCGACAATCGCACCATTCGCAACGAAAAGGTCTGACGAGCAGGAAAGACAGGATGACCTTCTCGATAAGGCCGCTGCGCCTTGAAAGATGGATTTGCTTGCTGTTGCACACCGGACAACGCATAGAAACGAATCTCCCGCGAAGCGATCGTCAGCTCAATTGAGCTGTGATACTGCCTCCTGCGGCAGTTTGGGTCTGTTTCATATTGAACAGGCGGCAGTAGATCGAAATGCATTGCGAGAAGCATGTGCAGGCCGACGTTGCGAACTATGGCCAGGAGTCCCGCGGCTCTGTCTAAAAGTGGACAGACGCGGCCCCTGAGGGCCCCCTATCCTGTTGGGGAAGTATTAGACAGATCAACCGCTCGTCCATGTACCCGCGGCGCGGATCGAATGGATGATTTCTAGCATGGCTTCCTTATTTCAAAGAACTCAGGGCGAACGGCAAAACCATCCGCTCGGAACGATTTCCTCGAACGCCCCGTCCCATAGGGGGCGTCCACTCCACGCGCTTTTCGTTCACCGCGACGCGAACGCTATAGACGCATGCGTACAAGAGCTGCAGAAAGCGCAATTCACGGTTCACTCAGACTTTGTGCTGAACGTGGCCGAGTGCGTCGAACAGCTGAAGACTCGCAGCTATGAAGTGATCTTTGTGGAGTATCCGGCATTGCATCGCAAAGGGAGCGATGGACTGCAAACTCTAGATGAAATAGCGAAAGGGACGCCGGTCATTTTCTTAACCGACGGACGCGGGACTCAATTTTTTTCAGACCTCGCGGCCGACGGTGTCTGGGACTACATTGAGGAAGAACATCTGACTCAATTGCCAGTGACCGTGCGGCGAGCCCTCAACGGGCGAAAGCTACGCGAAGAACTGGAAGATGCGAAAAAGGCGCTGCGCCATTCGCAATCGCTGTATCACGGGCTGGCCGATAATCCAACGTACGGAACGTACCTTTGCGACGCCGATGGGAAACTGCTCGATGTGAATCTTGCGTTGGCCACGATGCTGGGGTTCGGGAGCAAGCAGGAACTACTGGCCGAGAGCCAACAAATGGAAATTATTCCAAATCCCCGCAAGGGTTCTGCCTCTGCAGGACTCATGCCCGATATAAATCGGATCGATCCGGTCGAAATGGGTTGGAAGAGAAAAGATGGCACAACCCTGAAAGTGAGACTGAGCGGGCGCGGCATCTACAACGACCAGGGGAAGATTGCCGGCCACGAAATTATTGTCATGGATGTCACGGAGCAGCGCACGCTCGAAGAGCAGCTGCGCCATCAGGCATCCAGTGATTCTCTAACGGGGTTGGCAAACCACCGGCGCCTGTTTGAGGTTCTGCACTCGGAGATAAGTAGATCGAAGCGGACGAGGCGCGAATTCTCGCTTCTTTTGCTGGATCTCGACGGCCTCAAGAATTTGAACGATCAATTTGGCCATTTGGCAGGAGACCGTGCACTTTGCCGCCTGTCACAAATTGTGATGGACTGCAGCCGATCCATCGACACCGCAGCGCGGCAGGGGGGAGATGAGTTTGCGCTCGTCTTGCCGGAGACAGGGGCAGGAGCTGCCTCGTTGGTGGCGCAGCGGATTTGCGATCTGGTCGAGAAAGATGCTGAACGCCCGGCGATTTCGGTGAGCATTGGCGTTGCCAGCTATCCAAAAGACGCGCAGACCATTGGCACTTTGTTGTACGCGGCAGACAGGGCGTTGTACGAGATGAAATCCAGAGCGCATGACAACGCAGGTAACACGGTTGAACGCTTCGGAAGGAGGGACAACCGATGACCAAACTTCGTTCCCACCGGGCGAACACGCACCAACCAGGCGGGGCGGGATTGCGCGCCAGCGACAGAATCCAGTTTCTTAAAATAGCAGAGAAGGAAATCCAGGTCTCGATTTTCGCCGGCGTGCCGGTTCCAGAATTGCTGAACAGAATCTGCGGCGCGCTGGACTGCGAAATTGGAAACGTGGTCTCTTTTGTATCATTGTTCGATGACGAGACGCGGGACTCTGGTGCCCTCGCAGCGAACGCGAAGCGATTTGGGTTGCACATGTTTTCTTTAGTCGAAATCGTTTCGGTGAATCGCGGGCTGCTGGGACAACTGGAGATGTATTCGAGCGAGCTGAGGAGCCCTACTGACCGAGAACTGGACACGATCAAACGTGGGGCGTGGTTGGCCGCGATTGCCATCGATAGCGCGCAGGTGCCGCCCGAAGCCGGTGCAATGACGGATTCAGAGAGGCACACAGCCCGAGCGGCGATTTGGGATTGTTCAGAGACCGTGCATTAGCACTACGGCGCGGCGAGCTAGTCGTGCAATACGACGCTCAAGAGAGCTGGTCTGATTTGGATCTGGCCGTTGTACTTGATGAAGCCGAGCTTCCTGAACTTGTTCATGAAGAAGTTGACTCGCGAACGAGTCGTCCCGATCATCTCCGCCAACATTTCCTGCGACACATTGGGGACGACTTTTTGCGGTTCGCCCGGGTCGCCATAGCGCGCAAGTAATAGGAGTGCGCGAGCCAGCCTTTTTTCGCTGGAGTTAAAGAGCTGGTCAATCAGGTCTTCTTCGACACGGATATTGCGCGCAAGCATATAAGCGATAAAGCGATCGGAAAATTCATGTTCGCCATGAAGCACGCGCATCATCTCGTCTTTTTGGATGGCCAGCACCGACGTGGGGGCTATCGCGGTCGCCGTGGCCATGCAGACGATTTGGCCAGCCAGGCAGCCCTCGCCCAAGAAATCACCTTGCCCCAATATAGCGACGACGGCTTCTTTGCCACTTTCGTTGACCACCGTAAGTTTCACACCGCCTTCTTGAATATAAAGGACGGCATTTGCCGGATCGCCCTGAGTGAACACAGTTGTTTTGGCGGGAAACTGCATGACTTTTCGCTTGAGGCCGGTCGAATCAAGAAATGACTTGACGTCGAACCCATGGATGCTCGGCTTCGCTTTTTTGTGGGAGCGGCGGGGCTTGTCGGCGCGAGACTGAGACCTCGAATACGCCATGCGGCATTATACCACCAGCAGCGTTCGTCTCGGAGTGTTCCATGTTGCACAGTTATAACCTTGATGCGAGGTACTCGGCTGTGGACTTGAAGTTCTTAGTCCGCGCGAAGAACTTTTCGGAGCGATTGACGGACTTCCAATCCCCCGTCGTAATCGATGTAGCCCTTCCGCCGGAACCGATTCATGAACAAATTGATGCGGGAGCGGGTTGTGCCCACCATCTCGGCCAAAACCTGGTTGCTGACAAGGGGAATCTCTACAACAGGTGGGCCGTTCTTATCCAAATGAGCAAGCCGCAGCAGAACTCGGGCGAGACGCTGTTCCGCGGACGACGTGAGCAAATCCGCAACATGATCCCTGTATTTGTTGATGCTGGAAAGCAGATAGGACACCAGCGAGTTTGAAGTGACATTTTTCCTGCGGAGCAATTGGAGCATTTTTTCTTTTTTGATTGTGCGGATGGAACTGGCAGCCAGTGTTACCGCAGTGGACATACGAAGTGGATAGCCAGCCAGGCAAAGCTCGCCGAAAAAATCCCCAACGCCGAGGATGGCAGTGACGGCGGGGCGCTGGTGTTTTGCTTTGAAGGTGAGTCTCACTCCGCCTTTTTGGATATAAAAAAGAGTGTAAGCGGGTTCACCTTGCGAGTAGATCAAGACCTTGTCCTGGAGCTGAGAAACTTCTCCGCCGAGACTGGCGCCGGAGGAGAAACGATTGAGGCGAGCAGAATTGTTTTTCACACGCAGCATAAGCCAGAGCACTCCCGTGTACAAGGATCCGAATAAATAAGACTAAGCACTTCCAAACACCACTCCACCCCTAGGATTTCTCCGCGGTCTTCACAGAACGTTGGTGAGCGTCCTGCGAGGCCTGCAACGCCTTCATGGCGTGCTCCAGTGCTTGTTTTGAGTGTTCGTGTCCAGTTTGATGATCTTCCTTGCCGTGATGCACGGCTGCTGCTCGATGCGCGTGCGCGGCAAGATCATGAAATTCCGCGGCGCGTTGATGTGAGTCACTTGGCATGTTTCCTCCGCCAGCTGAAGGCACAGGTTAAGAGTAGATGGGCCTCCGTACTGTCTCTTTTTGCACACATAGTGGTGACGCCGAGAATGTTACGGAGTGCGGACTCGAACCCATTTGACGTCGTAAGAAATGAGATGGAGCTACGTCACCGTCAAGCCTGTGCAATACCGAACAGACGCAGGCCGACAAAGGCCCTAAGATTCGCAAAGTTCCGAATGCATTGCGATCGGCTGGAACTATTCTGGAGAACTCAAGTGAAACATCGAAGCATTTTGTATTTTCTAGCTGTTGGCGTTTTTTGCGCTGCGCCAGCACTGGCGGACAGAATTCCTGAAGCATCCTCGGAGCGCGAAGGTAAATCGGTCTCGATTGCTGGACCACTGACTGACCATTCGTTTCAACTCGAGGCCAAAGGCCACAAGCTTGATCCAGATGTACTCAAGCAAACAGGGCCGTTTTCGCATATGCGCGAATTCGACGAGGACGGAATGCGATCGGTAATGAACGGCCAGTCAAGTGCCGATTCAAATCGGGGCGATGTCGATTTTCTTCCTCTCGGACACACCGATGGAAAAGATTTCGGAAAACAGCATCCTGAAGACGTGGACCAGGACGGGTCCTCGTTGTCAGTCGTCGTTGCTACCGAGCCCGAGTCCTTCACGCTAGTGCTGCTCGGTGTAGGCGTGCTGGGAATGCTTTTTTACCGGCGTTCCTCGCTATAGAACGTCAAATGCGCGAATGATTGCGCAGGCCGGCCAGGTTCGGGATAAAGCGCTCGAGTGGGATGCGACGACTTCATGCTTACTCGAGCGCTTTGAAATCGTGAGCGAATAGCAATGTACAAGAGTTTCTTTGGACTGCGCGAAAATCCGTTCAACGTCAATCCAGACCCCCGGTATTTGCATTTGACATCCAACATGCAGAAAGCGTCAGACCAGCTGAAGTACGGAGTTCAGCACTGTAAGGGTTTGATTTTGCTCACCGGCGAGGTCGGAACGGGAAAGACGACGCTGATTAACTGCATCCTGAATTCACTAAGAGAGCAGAATACACCGACGGCATTTATCTTCAATTACCACCTGACCGTAAATCACCTGTTGGATTTTATCCTCACGGACTTTGGCATCCCGATCGATTTTCGGTTGAATGGCAATATGCTCATGCGGCTGAAGATGTGGTTGCTGGAGCAATTCCGCGCGGGCAAAAAGCCGGTTCTGATCGTGGACGAAGCGCAAGGCTTGTCGATCGAGGCGCTCGAGGAAATTCGACTCCTGCTCAATCTGGAGACCGGCGAGGAAAAACTAATTCGGATCGTGCTTGTGGGACAACCGGAGCTTGAGGAGAAACTCAGGCGGCCCGAGCTTAAGCAACTCCGGCAGCGCATCGAGATGCGTTGCAGCACGGCGCCGCTTCGTCTGGAAGAGTCGCGCAGCTACATCGCAGAACGACTAAGAATTGCCGGTGCCAATGGAACTCCAATCTTTCCGGCTGAAACGATGGATTTGGCACATGCTTATTCGCAAGGGATTCCGCGCGTGATAAACATCCTTTGTGAACATGCTCTGATCAACGCCTATGCGGAGCAGTGCCGCCAGGTGCCGGCGTGGGCCGTTGAAGAAGCAGCACGCGATTTTCATTTGACAGTGAATCGTCTGGGCGGTTCCCGGGATCGGAATGGCGGGGCAGATGGAACTGGGGTTAATCCACCCGCGATGCAGGCGGTGCTTGAAGAAGAGTTGATAAGCCCGGTCGCCGAAGCATGGCCTATCGCGGCAACATCGTTTGCCGCAGATGAATCGCCTGTGACGACGAGCAAAGTACTTTTGTTTCGTCCGCAAAGCGGCGCAAGCGCGCTGACTGAGTCGAACGCCGTTCCTGCCATTGACGATTCGCGTTGGATTCGGAGTCTGTTGTACGTGCTGGAATTATGGGAACGGGCCTCTCTCGCTATACAGCGAAACAAACAATCCATTTACTTCGAGCAAATAGTGAAATGCTGGATCGCCGATTTCCGGCGGGACTGGCGAGCCATGATGAGCGCACTTGATCTCGGGCAAGCTGGAAAAATAGTGCTGCGGTGGCTCCGACAGCCAACTGCATCGAAGCGCATGGATTCAGGCAGGAAGCAGGCGGTTTAGGAATCGCGGCGCTGCTGTAGTTCACGTGTTGAACCGTTAGACAGAAAAGCAAAAAACAACTTGTGCACAAGTGAACAGACTTGCGCGGCGATGGAGTCCATGATCGCTGTGTTGCGAAAGAACTGTTTTGTTGGGCAGTTCATCCCCGGAGCTTGAACCCCTCGGCATTCACAAGCGCCAGAGACTTCGAACGACAACTCAGCCACGCAGTGTATGGAGCGGTCCGGGAAAGCCGGATGGAAGTGTCTCTCCGCACTGATAGAAAGAAGCAAAGACAATGCCCCTGATGGAAATTTTAATAACACTGATCGTCGTAGGTGTCCTGCTATGGCTCGTGAATAGCTTTATTCCGATGGCAAGCACCATCAAGCGGATCCTGAACGCGGTTGTCGTGATTGGAGTTGTGCTATGGCTTCTGAACGTAAGTGGAATGCTTCACTCCCTGTCCAGGATTCGCGTCGGATAGAAAATGCACTGAAATCAAAAGCGACTGCAAGCGTGTTTGAGGAGAACCAATGTTGAAATCAGCTCGAATCATGACCGCAGCAATTGTACTGCTACTGCTCGGATGGACTGTCCCGGCGTATTCAGGCCAGGATCAACAGGACAAGCCGAAGCCGAAGGAGCAAGACAAACAACAAAAACAGGCCAAGCCCGCTGAACGACGGAAGCCCGATGCACGACCTGCGGCACAAGATCAGAGAGAAGCGAAACGCCAACAAGGTCAACAGCGCTCACAACAGCAAGCAAACGGTCAGCAGGACGCAAAACGGCAACAGCAACAAGATAATTCAAAGAAGCAAGAGCAGCAAATGGCGCAGCAACAGCAAGACCATCAACGGCGAGCCCAGCAAAAGCAGCAAGACAATTCCGCGAGGCAACAACAACAGCAATCCAGGAATCAACAGGATCAGCAGCAACAAAACCGCCGGCGGCAGGATAACGCGTCGAATCAACAGCAGCGGCAGGCAGCTCGTCAGCAAGATCAGCGGCAAAGCAACCGGCAGCAACCGAACAACAGATCCGTTGAACAACGAAGTCCCGCGCAGGTCCATCAGCAACAGGCCGCGTGGCGGGACGATCGAGCCCAGAGCTGGCAATCCGAACACCGCTCCTGGCAGCAGCGCGGCGGTTATAACGGCTACCGCGTACCAGTCGATCGCTTTCAAAGCTACTACGGACGGGATCACGGATTCCGCTTCGACACTCTACAGGTGAGATATGTTGGCGGACATCGACGCTTTCGATACGGCGCGTACTGGTTTGGTCTTGTGGACCCTTGGCCGGAGTATTGGTCAGACGATTGGTACGACAACGACGACATGTATGTGGACTACTACGGCGATGGATATTACCTCTACAACCGCAGATATCCCAGAGATCGCATAGCCATAAGTTTTTATCTGAACTAAACGCGAAATGTGCGCATCGGAGCCTGGGGCGTGGTGTTTGCAGAAAAACTGCCGCGCAGCCGGGCTGGAACTCCTCAGAGCGACGGGTGATTTTTAGAAAGAGAGGAAACAATGCTGGGAACCATTTTAGTTATCGTTTTGATTCTGGCGCTGTTGGGCGCTTTACCGCGGTGGTCCCATAGCCGCGATTGGGGTTATAAGCCGACCGGTGGTTTGGGAATCGTACTCCTGATCGTCGTCGTGCTCGTTTTGTTAGGGCGAATTTGAGGAGCAGAGGCGAATCATGGACGAATCCAAACAGCGTGCGATCCATTTTCTTGAAAAAGAACTTAAGACCTATCTGGCGTTGTCGCGATTCTTTGTGAAGAAAGACATCCGCGAACATTTTCGAGCCCAGACGAAAACTCCCCTCGTTAGCCCGTCGTTCTACAAGGAAAGAATGAAGGAAGCAAAGAGAATAGTTCATGATCTCAGAAAATCGACTTAGCGACTCAACTCCGCCATTTCCCACAACGATTGGGATGGGCGCATTGAGCATTCGGGCCGTCGCGCTATTTTTGTTGATGCTTCTTTTTGCCGGTGGTTTACCCGCCTACTCTGTCTTGACGCACGAAGAGATCGTAGATTTGGTGTGGGCCGATCAACTCCGGCCGCTGCTGCTCAAGCGGTTCGCGGCGCTTACGGAAGAGCAATTGCAGGAAGCGCACGGCTACGCGTACGGCGGCGCCGTCATTCAGGATTTGGGTTACTACCCGTTTGGCAGCGCAGAGTTCAGCAACCTTGTGCATTACGTTCGCAGCGGCGATTTCGTTCTTGAGCTGGTTTCGCAGAGTCAGGATGCAAACGAATACGCATTCGCTCTCGGAGCTTTGGCACACTACGCCTCCGACATCACTGGCCATCCGGCAGTGAACCAAGCTGTCTCCCTGCAATACCCGAAACTGCGCGCCAAATATGGCAGTTCTGTGCGATACGCGCAGGACCGTACCGCGCATCTGAAAACCGAGTTCGGATTCGACATGGTGCAGGTCGCAAAGAATCGTTACGCCTCGCAGCAGTATCACGACTTCATCGGATTTCAGGTTTCCAAATCGTTGCTGGAACGGACTTTTCCCATCGTCTATGGAGTGGAACTGAAAGATGTCCTGGCACACGAGGATCTCGCGGTCGGTTCCTACCGATTCGCCGTCAGCCGCATGATTCCGGAAATGACGAAGGTCGCGTTGCGCACTCACAAAAAGGATTTGATGAAAGAGACCCCAAACTTTGCGAAGAAGACATTTCTTTACCGGTTATCTCGCTCCGACTATGAAAAGGAGTGGGGAAAGGACTACAAAAAAGACGGATTCAAAGTGCGGCTGGTTGCCATCCTACTGAAATACATGCCGAAAATAGGTCCTTTCAAAGCGCTGGCGTTCAACAACCCCACAGCTCAGACGGAAGATCTCTACTTCAAGAGCATTAATACGACCGTCGACCAGTACCGTGTTTATCTGGAACAAGTTCGAGCGGGCTCGCTCACTCTGACCAATACAGACTTCGACACAGGCAAACAAACGACTGCAGCGGAGTATTCGCTGACTGACGAAACGTACGCAAAGCTGCTAGGCCAGTTGACGGAACGGAAATTCGACCTCACTTCGCCTGGTCTGCGCGACAATATCTTGAATTTTTATTCCGATCTCACTCTTCCCTTGGAAACAAAGAAAAATAGCCCGCAATGGCAAAATGTGTTGTTGTGGCTCGATCAATTGAAAGCGGCCACTCCAAATCCCATTGTTACCTCGCATCCCGCAGACTGATTCCGCGTGCCGCAACGCAGCCGATCAAACCCAATCTTGACTCAAGACGATGTGTTTCGGAGAGAAGCGTGCGCTCGAAGGAGAAACGGAGATGTGTGCGCAAGTGAACAGACGCCGCCTTTCGAAGAGCGCAAGATAGGGCATCTACGAAATCGCCGAAACGATCTTCGGGAAGGCCGGAGACTTCGGTTTTCAGGAAGAATGGGAAAATATGCTCTGGACACTTTTCGTAATTCTGTGCGTTCTTTGGCTCTTGGGTTTGCTCACGTCTTACACGCTCGGGGGCTTTATTCACATTTTGTTAGTCGCCGCCCTGGTCATCTTCGTGTTCAATTTGATTCAAGGTCGAAGGCGAGCGGTCTAGCCGCGAGAGGCAAGAATCATGAAACCGATCGCTTGGATTGGGGTCATCTTGATTATTCTGGGCGGGTTGGCCCTCGTCTATCAGGGCTTTGGTTATACGCATCAAGAAAAGGTTCTGGATGTCGGACCAATTCACGCCACAAGAGAAGAGCATGAACGGATTTCGATTCCGCCGATCCTGAGTGGATTGATGTTAGTCGGCGGAGTCGTAGTGCTCGCGTTTGCAGCCAGAAAAACTTCTTAATTCAAAACCGCAGAAAAATCCCGCCTGAGAGTCGGGTAACGCATCGCCCTCTCGTCATATAACGCGTTGAAAGTACTTCAGCCAGTAGTTCGTGAGAAGCAACGTCGGAACAAGAAATTTTGACCTTGGAGGTCAGCAATGAAGAAATACTTAGCAACAGCAGCGTGTCTCGCCCTCGTGGCAGGCGCGGTGTACAAGAAAAAAGTGAACAAGGAACAAAAGCGCCTCGCGGAATGCGGCATTGTGATGCAGGAAGTCCTTAACGTGCCAGAGAATATTCCACAGGAGCTCCTCGAAAAGGCCGAATGCGTCATCGTGTTTCCTTCCGTCAAAAAATTGGCGTTTGGAGTTGGCGCAGACTACGGCCGTGGAGCAATGGTTTGCCGCACGGGAGAAAAGTTCCGCGGTCACTGGGGAACTCCTGCAATGTACGCCCTGGAAGGCGGCAGTGTTGGCTTTCAAATCGGCGGCGAAGCGACAGACTTGATTCTTTTGGTCATGAATGATCGCGGTATGGAATCGATTCTCAGCAGCAAGGTCAAGCTGGGCGCCGATGCATCCATCGCCGGCGGACCCAAGGGAAGAACCGCCTCAGCGGATACGGATGCGTGGATGAGGGCTGAAATTCTGAGCTATTCGCGTGCACGTGGTTTGTTCGCTGGCATTTCCCTGGAAGGTTCCACGATTCGTCCGGACGATGATGCGAGCGGGGATGTATATGGTCACCCCGTGAAGGCGAAGGACATTGTCAGGGGAAATGGTACGCAGGTTACACAGTCGGGTCGCGGTTTAGTCAACGCTTTGGAAAAGGGCGCACCGCATAACGAATCGGAAAAGTCCGCCAGCCGATAAGCAAGAGTTACCATTGTGCCGGGCAACCAACAAGCTGGCACGTGGGCAATGAACTAAAGAACCTATGAATGGAGTTCCTCCATTCAAGCCACACAGGGCCGGCTGCAAAGGCTGAATTCGCTCGAAAACCTTTGCAGAACGGCCCTTAGTTTTTTTGCCACGCCGAAGCAAAATCCAACTCCAACAAAACTTGTGATGACCAAGTGGGAAGCGAATTTTGCCGTTGACGCGGATTTACTTGTGACGCCGATCGTTTGCGTGCTCCGAATGGCCGTTGGCGTCTAACCAGGACAGCAGCGAACGAATGCTGCCTTGAGCCAAGGCGATGCTCGAATCGGCTGCTCCGTAATATAAATTGATCGTGTCCCCGTCCGGAGCCACGGTGTAGCCGCAGGGAAACACGACATCCTGAACATCGCCTCGGCGCTCGTACTCCGCTTCCGGCGCGAACATCCAAGAATCGCCCCGGATCAGGCATTTTTCGGGCTGTTCAAGCTCGAAGAGAGCCAGCCCTAATCGATAGATGGAACTCGATGGCGTACGTCGCACACCGTGATAAATCATCAACCAGCCTCGGGAAGTTTCAATCAACGGCGGCGACATGCCGATCTTGTTTGCGTCCCACCACGCGCCTCGACGGGCCTCGAGCATGAGTTTGTGACTTCCCCAATGGCGTAGATCGGGCGAGTAAGAGATCCAGACGTGAGCTCCGAGAGGAGTCATCGGCCGGTGGATCAATGCCCAAAATCCACCGATCCTGCGAGGCAACAAAGCGGCGTCTTTGTCGTCGGGCGGCATGACGACTCCGATGCGCTCGAAACTTCGGAAATCTTCAGTAAGGGCCAGAGACACGCCGGGACCACCGCGAGAATACGAAGTGTAGGCGATCGCATATTTCTCGAGTTCTGGCACATAAGTGATGCGCGGATCCTCGATGCCCCAAACTTCCTCCGGATACTTCTCGGGATCGGGCAGGAGCGTTGGTTCCGAATCA
>Ga0209060_10001378_pt1 | contig 27129 bp, 22 predicted proteins | sample Coa_R1_8_FD_187155 | JGI IMG/M metagenome (GOLD analysis project Ga0209060, IMG submission 187155) | Surface soil microbial communities from Centralia Pennsylvania, which are recovering from an underground coalmine fire - Coalmine... | ecosystem: Environmental > Terrestrial > Soil >...
TAACCCTATGCCCCCCTCGGATAACCCAACAAAGCCGTAGACCACGAGTCTCAGATAGAACCATGGTTGCCCTCATGCGAGCAACCGCATCGGCTTGCCAAGTTTCACGATCACGAGGCGTTGTCACAGACAGAACCAAGAGCAACCGCTATGGAAAAACAAGAACCACACGGGCATCGCACAAGCACGCGTCGTCACAGCGGGAGCTGGAAGTCACCCAACTCTTCTCCACTTCCAGTCGATGGAGAAGTATTTTTCTTGACATTCCCCTTTTATAGAACAGGCCATAGCGCTCAAATTTCGGATGCCTTCGATTCGGTTCATGTCGAAAGGGTTCGTCTGTAATCAGACGATAAAGTGGAATTAGGCCTTGCGAGAGCAGATCGTAACAATCAGTACCAATAAGGGCTTCTGATCGCCTGCAACCGCAACAAACCCAAGAATTTCGCTACCTCGTTGGTTTACAATTGTTAGTTTCCTAAGCATTCATCCCGTTCCTATCAGGAGGATTTCTCATGAAGCTCACCCCTGGCAAACTCGCCGGTCTGAAGAGGGTTTCCAATGAAAATGGCGTCATCGCAGCCGCTGCTATGGACCAGCGCGGCTCCCTGCAAAAATCGCTCGCGAAAGAGAAGGGTGGCGAAGTCACCGACCAGATGATGGAGGAGTTCAAGTCGCTGGTGACCGAAGTCCTGACACCGCATGCCTCGGCCATCTTGCTTGATCCGGAGTGGGGATTGCCCGCCTCCAAGCGCCGCGCCAAGAATGCCGGCCTCCTGCTGGCCTACGAGAAAACGGGCTACGACAAGACCGGTCCGGGGCGCCTGCCCGATCTGCTCGATGTCTGGTCGGCTCGCCGTTTGAAGGAAGCTGGCGCCGATTGCGTGAAGATTCTGCTGTACTACACGCCCTACGATCCGAAGCACGTGAACGAGACCAAGCACGCCTGGGTCGAGCGCATCGGCGACGAGTGCCGCGCGAACGATATTCCGTTCTTCCTCGAGTTCGTAGGCTACGAAGAAGGCGCGGACGAAAAAGGCGTCGAGTACGCCAAGAAGAAACCGCACATCGTCACCGAAAGCATGCGCGAGTTCTCGAAGGACCGCTATGGCGTCGACGTGTTGAAGGTGGAAGTTCCGGTGAACATGAAGTTCGTCGAGGGTGTGAAGTGCTTCGCCGGGACCAAGGCTTATACGAAGAAGGAAGCGATTGATCTCTTCCACAAAGCGGCCAGCGTTGCGACCAAGCCGTTTATCTATCTGTCGGCAGGCGTTAGCAATGCGGAGTTCAGCGAGACGCTCGAACTGGCTGGAGAATCCGGCGTGAAGTTCAACGGCGTGCTCTGCGGGCGCGCGACCTGGAAAGACGGCATTCCGGTTTACGCGAAGCAGGGTGCTGCCGCGTTCCGCAAGTGGCTCGAGACCGAGGGCGTGAAGAATATCGAGAACGTCAACAGCAAGCTGAAAGCCGCGACTAGCTGGTACTCGATCTATGGAGTGGAACTGGCTCACGTCTAAAACGCAGGTTCTGAGTGATGGGCGGACGAATGCGTCCGCCCTTTTTTATCTGAAGCAGGTGAGATTCGCTTGAGACCGAAGGTCCTTCTTTCGTGGAGCAGCGGCAAGGACAGTGCCTGGACCCTGCAGGTACTTCGTCAACGTGGCGAAGTAGAAGTTGTCGGCCTGTTGACCACGATTAACACACATTTCCAGCGCGTGGCCATGCACGGCACGCGTTACGAACTGCTGAAGGCGCAGGCAGCGGCCGCTCACTTTCCCCTGTGGGAAGTTCCCCTTCCCTGGCCCTGCAGCAACGAAGTGTATGAGCAAGCGATGGCGGCAGCGTGCGCGTCTGCAGTGAGCCAAGGAATCACCGGCATCGCGTTTGGCGATCTTTTCCTTGAGGACGTCCGCCGATACCGCGAAGATCGCCTGCGCGGCACTGGACTTGAGCCTATCTTTCCGATCTGGAGACTAGATACCCGCGAACTGATCTCCGAGATGATTGACGCGGGATTGCGCGCCCGCATTGTCTGCGTCGATCCGACGAAGTTGCCGGCGGAGTTTGCTGGGCGCGACCTGAATCATGATCTCGTGCGACGTCTGCCTGCCAGTGTGGACCCCTGCGGAGAAAACGGCGAGTTTCATACCTTCGCTTATGCTGGGCCGATGTTTTACGATCCTATTCCCGTTGAGAATGGCACAAGCGTAACTCGAGATGGGTTCGTGTATACCGATGTAGTTCTGAGCACGCCCGCGACTCCAGCAGTCGCGGGGTGATCACTTTCGTAAATTACACTCTGACCATGCCTACACTGATCCCGCAGCCTACCCGCATCGAAGCCGCCGGCAACAAACCCAAGCTCATTGATGAGTACATCGGGCGAGTGAACTCGAAGACCTCTGCCACCAGTGTCGCCCACATGCGCAGCCCCGGTGGATGGATCGAACCTGGCCAAGCTCCGTCTTTCGACGAGTTCACGGTCGTACTGAAAGGCGTGCTGCGCGTCGAGCATAAAGGCGGCTCGCTGGATGTCCGAGCAGGACAAGCTGTGATCGCACATGCGGGCGAATGGGTTCGCTATTCCACTCCAGAAGAAAGTGGCGCGGAATACATCGCCGTCTGCGTGCCCGCCTTCTCGATGGACACCGTGCACCGCGATCAATAGCCGTGTTCACTCAGGGCTGGCGTAGTACCCGGTGCGCGCCTCGACGCGCAAGAACGTATGCAGACTCCTGGGCAATCGCAATCTGACGTTGATCTTGTACCCTTTCCTTTTTGCGGCTTTGCCGCTGACTCCGCGAGCAATATGCGATGTGGTGGCAATCGCCTCAGGGCCCATGCTTCGGGGCATGATGTGGACGTCATCAATGGAAGTCTGTGAGAAGCCTGCAGCAGCGGTAATCAGGGTAAAACGGAGAAAGGAAGAAAGCGGACGAAGGAGCGACCCAAACCGAACATCCTTACACCTTCTAAAGCAAAAGCGTTCGGCGTTTGGGTGTTGCAGCGCTTGATTCCTGTTGTACGCTGAACCCAGTAGAGGCGGGGGAAAAATTACGCACATCGAACGCCGCCCGCCTCGGGGTGCAGGCGCTAATAACATTTGGCCCGGGAACTGGGCTCGAGGCTAGGCGGAACACAACAACTGGAAGATGACCTTACTCCCACTCGATCGTTCCAGGCGGCTTTGAGGTCACATCGTAGACCACGCGGTTCACGCCCTTCACTTCGTTCACGATCCGAGTAGAGATCGTCTTCATCACGTCATGCGGCAGGTCGACCCAGTCGGCGGTCATTCCGTCCTCGGAATTGACGGCGCGGATGGCACAGGTATACGCGTAAGTACGCGCATCCCCCATCACGCCGACAGTCATCACCGGAAGCAACACAGCGAACGACTGCCAGATCTTGGTATAGAGGCCGGCTTCTTTGATCTCGCTGACGACAATGTCGTCGCACTCGCGCAGCAAACTGAGGCGATCGGGCGTGACTTCTCCGAGCACGCGAACTGCAAGGCCGGGTCCCGGGAACGGCTGACGTTGCAGGATATCTTCCGGCATGCCGAGATCGCGACCGATCCGGCGGACTTCATCTTTGAACAGGTCCTTCAGCGGCTCGATGAGCTTGAGCTTCATTTTTTCGGGAAGGCCGCCGACGTTGTGATGGGACTTGATCACCTGCGAAGGCCCGCGAACTGAGCGCGATTCGATCACATCCGGATAGAGAGTCCCCTGCACCAGCCACTTGACCTTGCCCTCAGTTTTCTCGATTCGGAGCGCTTCCTTTTCGAATACCTTGATGAATTCGTTGCCAATGATCTTGCGCTTCTTCTCAGGATCGCTCACGCCAGCTAGTTTCTTGAGGAATCGGTCAGAGGCATCGACCGCGTCCAAATGCAGGCCCAGCTTATCGCGGAGATTGCTTTGGACCTTTTCGAATTCATTCTTGCGCAACACGCCATTGTTCACGAAAATGCAGGTCAGGCGTGACTTGCCTTTCGCACCGCGCAATGCGCGATCTACCAGCACAGCGGCAACTGACGAATCCACACCGCCTGAGAGAGCGCAAATCGCGCGTCCCGTTCCCACCTGCTTTTTGATTTGTTCGATGGTCGAGTCGATGAAGTGCTGCGACGTCCACGTCGGCTTTGCTCCACAGATCTGAAAGACGAAATTCTTGAGAATTTGTGTACCTTGCGGAGTGTGATGCACCTCGGGATGAAACTGAACGGCGTACCACTTCTTGGCGACATTCTGGATTCCGGCAACGGCGTAATGCGTTTTGGCCATCAACTCAAAGCCTGGGGGCAGTTCGAGTGCTTCGTCGCCATGCGACATCCACACGGCCAGTTTCTTCGCTAGTCCCTTGAAGAGAACCGAGTCAGAGATAACATCAACCTCGGCATGGCCGTATTCGCGCTTGTCGGCTGGACGGACTTTCCCGCCCAAAGTATGAACCATGAATTGCAGACCGTAGCAGATGCCGAGCACGGGTACGCCGAGGTCAAACACGTGCGCATCGGCCGGCGGGGCGTCTTTATCGTAGACAGACCATGGCGCTCCTGACAGCACAATGCCTGCCGGAGAATAGCTCTTGATCTCTTTGAGTGTGGCCGTGCAGGGCAGAACCACAGAAAACACGTTCTGCTCGCGGATACGGCGCGCGATCAGCTGCGTATATTGCGCGCCAAAGTCAAGGATGACGATGGATTGGTCGACCGCCGCTTGGGTTATCGAGGATGATTTGTCGGGGGATTTGGTTTCCACGTCCGAGTTTCTCAGATTCTACGAGAGGGTGTAAAGGTATTCTGCAAATCGTTAGTGATAGTACTGGCACCGCACTTCCGGATGGTGACAAGAAGATGAGGTTATGTCTCGGCGATCAGGCCTGGCACGTCGCTCAGAATGAGTTCGTTACGATCAATCGAGGTTTGAACCGGCATTGCTGGTGGCGGAGGCACGGGTGGCATGGCGGGCCTCCACAGGTTCTCGGGCATCTCGATGATGGTCAAATATCCAGCCAATCGGGCCGTGTAGAGCCAATCTGCGACTGCGAAATAGCCGAGAGTCACGCCTAATATTGCCAGCACAACCAGCCGCCACGGCAGTAATCCGGCGAGGCCCATAGGGATCGACACCACTGTCGTGGCGCCCACAAAGGCCACGAGGTGAGCAAGGCCAGTCCAGGTGCTGACAGCGGCGACGGCCCCCGGCCGTTCACGAGAGAGGGATACTGCCGCAGAGATTGCGCCTACCGGACCTTCACCGTTTCTCACTGCGAACACTGCGGCGAGCGATAGCACCCAGTTCAGGAGGTACCACGCCACTCCAACCAATAGTGCTAAAGGAAAGAATAAAAGGAAGACCAGACCCGGCTGCGGATCCTTGCTGGAAGAAGCAAATCCGGCCAGGATCGACGCTCCCAAGATGGCAATGATCGTGGCCAATGCCAGCGACACTTGCAGAAAGTTCAGACGCACCAGCGTCGCAACGGTTCCCCATGCCGAAGGGTCCGTTACTGGTTCAGCTTCATCTTTGACTGGAATTCCCAGCGCGGCGCCCTTCACGGCGAGCTGCCGGCGAATGAAATCCAGCATGGCTCGGAGTGTTGTCACCCGGCCGACAGAGGCAGCGATCACCCAGACCAGGAGTAGCAACAGCACGGCAACCATCAGGGATAAAACGGCACGCACCAGGCTTCCGCGAAGAATGTGAGTGATCGCTTGCGAAATCAAGATCGGCTGGCCACTCTTGAGGAACAGCAGCTCGCCGTAGTTCACTGGCAGCGTGTCGAGATATTCGAAGAACCCAAAGACGATAACCAGGGTCGCGGTGACTCCCACAGCCCAGCGCCAGGTAATTTCAGCAAGGGCGATGGACGGGTTGCGGAAGGCCGTGCGGAATCCTTCAGCCGTGGGCGAGATGCGTGGCATGGGGTAAGGATAACCCAAGTGATGAAGACGCCATGACCATGAACCTCGGAGGAAGCCGACATCGGTTACGCAATCGGGTCGCGCACCTAATGCTTTTTGTTTGTATCGTGTGACGATGCATCGGACAACGGCGGTTCCGCCAGGGGGCATCCACATTAGTAGAAGTTGGAAAGTGACGATTTCGGGAAGACGCGGTCGAATGGCGCCGCTTCCGTTCATGCGCGACATGGTCTTCATCATTTATGGGAGAAATGAATTATGCGATCCATACAATACCTGGCATCAGTGGCAGCCTTTGCACTTGTCTTCTCACTGGGTGCATTCGCGAAGGAAACGAACTCAGGGAGTTTTGATATTGGACAGAATGCAAAGATCGGTAGGACCTTATTGAAACCCGGCCATTACAAGGCAGAGTGGACGGGGCCTAATGACGCTCTAAACGTCAAAATCATCGAGCATGGCAAGTCTGTAGCTACCACTAAGGGGCACTTGAAGGAGCTCCCGACAAAATCCCCTTACGATGCTGTGGAGTTTCGTGGCGACAAAAGCCCGCAAGTGGATGAAATTGACTTCAACAACCGGACTGAAGCATTGGTTCTGGCTGGGTCGTAGGCGAGGCGAAAAAAAGGCGGGCCGAGTAAAGGCCCGCTCAGATTCTTCACAAGCATTTCTTGAAGTGTTCCCTAGCGGCTAAAGCCGCATTTAGTTTCCGCCAGTTACGGCATCGCTGAAGCGATGCCCTGATACGAAACAAGACTTATCAACCCCCGAAGCGGGCAGAACGGGCCCGCTGCGACATCAATTTACTTTACGACGAGGTTCACCAACTTGCCTGGCACGTAGATTTTCTTGATGATCTGTCTGCCGGCGATCGCAGCTTTCACTTTTTCATCGGCAAGAGCCCGCTCCAGGACTGTGCTCTCATCGGCATCCGCTGACACAACCACACGGCCACGCAGCTTTCCGTTGACCTGTACCGGGATCTCGATTTGCTCTTCCTTCGCCAACTCGGCATCGTACTTTGGCCACGGCGCTTTGAGCAGACTCCCCTTCTCGCCCAACATTCCCCAGAGTTCGTGAGCAAGATAGGGCGCGAACGGCGCAATCAGCAGCACAAGGCTGCGCTGCACTTCTGCGAGAAACGAAGTAGGAACCGCCCCACGGCCGATCGCCTCCTCGGATGCATAAAGAACGTTCATCAATTCCATGATCGCCGAGATGCATGTGTTGAAGTGCCAGCGTCCCTGGAAGTCGTCAGTGACACGCTTGATCGTCTGGTGCAGTTTCCGCTGGATCGCGCGCGCTTCTGGCGACAATTCTGAAGGTATCGGGCCGTGGGCTTTCGCGCTCGCATTCCGCACGAAAAACCGGTAAACACGACCTAGGAATTTTCGGATTCCTTCGATGCCTGAGTCTTGCCAGTCGAGGTCGCGGTCCGGAGGCGCAGCAAACAAGCTGTACAAACGCGCTGCATCCGCACCGTAGCGCGCCACCATGTCATCCGGGGAGACCACATTGCCCAGATTCTTGGACATCTTGCGCCCGTCTTTGATCACCATGCCCTGCGTGAAGAGACGTTCGACCGGCTCGTCGTTCGTGATCATGCCGAGATCGCGCATGAACTTTGTCCAGAATCGTGAGTAAATCAAATGCAAGATTGCATGCTCGACGCCACCGATGTACTGATCGATTCCACGATCGCCGAACCAGTATTGCGCCGTGGCGCTATCGAAGGGCGCGCGGTCATTGCGTGCATCGGTGTAACGGTAGAAGTACCACGACGAATCGACAAACGTATCCATCGTATCGGTCTCGCGTCGCGCTGGACCGCCGCATTTCGGACACGTGGCGTTCACGAACTCCGGTACTCGCTCTAGCGGCGAACCTCCCGTCAATGTGATCTCAACTTTGCCAGGCAAGATTACCGGCAGATCTTTCTCCGGAACGGGCACGATCCCATCTTTCGCGCAATACAGCATTGGAATCGGCGTGCCCCAATAACGCTGCCGCGAGATGCCCCAATCTTTCAACCGATACGTGACCGTCGCCTTGCCGAAACCTTTCTGTTCGGCATAAGCGGCCATTTTCCGGATCGCGTCGGCGCAGTTCAGTCCGCTGTATGGACCGGAGTTGATGAGCACGCCATCATGCACGGTAAACGGCAACTTCGGCTCCGCCACGGTTTCTTCCGGATCATTCCCAACCGGAAGAATCACGAGCCGAATTTCGATCTTGTATTTCTTCGCGAAGTCGTAGTCACGATCGTCGTGCGCGGGCACGCTCATGATGGCGCCCGTGCCATAGTCCATCAGGATGTAATTTGCAATCCAGATCGGAATTCGCTCGCCGTTAAACGGATTAATCGCGAACCGATGGGTGTTGACGCCATGTTTCTCGATCTCGCCAATGTCTCCCGATTCTTTGGCCTTGCGCTGCTCTTCGATCAGCTTCTTTACATCCTCACCCAGCGGCTGGTTGGATCGGGTGAAGTCGGCGACGAGCGGATGCTCCGGCGCCAATTGAATCGAAGTCGCGCCGAAAATCGTATCGACGCGAGTGGTAAAGACACTGATCGTCGATCCCGCCGGTCCAGCATTGCCATCTAGTTTGAAATCAACCAGCGTACCCTCGCTACGCCCGATCCAATTGCGCTGCATGATGCGCACTTTTTCTGGCCAGCCTTCGAGCCTGTCGAGATCGCGGAGCAACTCCTCAGCATATTTCGTAGTGCGCACGAACCACTGCTCCAACTCGCGCTGTTCGACGAGCGTATCTTCATGACGCCAGCAGCAGCCGTTGCTCAAGACCTGTTCATTGGCCAGCACGGTAGCGCACTTAGGACACCAGTTCACCTTGCTCTTCTTGCGATAGACCAATCCCCGCTCGTGGAGTTTCAGGAAGAACCACTGGTTCCAGCGATAGTAATCGGGCAGACAGGTAGTAACCTCGCGCGCCCAGTCGTAGCCGAAGCCCAGGCGCTTCATTTGCGCCTTCATGCTGGCAATGTTGCGAAGCGTCCACTCGCGTGGCGGAGTATTGTTCTTGATCGCGGCGTTCTCCGCCGGCAATCCAAACGAATCCCATCCCATGGGATGCAGCACGTTGTAACCATTCATCCACATGTAGCGGGCCAGTGCGTCGCCAATCGAGTAGTTGCGCACGTGCCCCATGTGCAGTTCGCCCGACGGATATGGCAACATCTCGATCACGTAGTACTTCTTCTTGGTTGAGTCGGTCTCGGCGGCGTAGAGAGACGCATCCTGCTGCCAGCGCTCGAACCACTTCGTCTCAACGGCCTGGGGGTCATACCGCTCGTCACCGGGACGAGAGGCGTCGGAGTTCGTCATTGTGTTGGCGGATTTTTCGTCGATCTCCATAGAAAGGGCTACTACTTAGAAGGTGAACTTTTATTTTACACGGCGAAAGTAAGTGGTTGCCCGACGCCGCGTTGGATGGCCTTCACCAGAGATATGCGCGACAGTCCTTCGTGAACCTTAGTGTCCTTTGTGGTTTAGGGTTTCATCCAACGACATTCGAGAGCGATCCGATCGGCGGAATCGTGATGCGAATTTCGTCTCCATACTTGAGCGTGAACGAGTCTGGAGGCACGATTCCGGTGCCGGTCAGCAGAAAACATCCTTTGGGAAAACTGCTGGCGCGGTAAAGATACTTCGCCAACTCCTCGGGCGTGCGCTTCATTTCCTTGAGCGTTGTCGCGCCGGAAAACGCCACTGCGCTTTCGCGACGAATTTCGATTCGGATCTCCGTCGTCATGGCAAGCGGCTCTTCGGCAACGAGCAGACACGGTCCCAAGGCACAACTGCGGTCGTAGACTTTGGCTTGCGGCAAGTAGAGCGGATTCTCGCCCTCGATGTCGCGCGAGCTCATATCATTGCCGACGGTATAGCCGACAATCTTTCCGCCCGGACTGATAAACAGCGCCAACTCCGGTTCGGGCACAGACCAGCGCGCATCTTCGCGGATCGCTACCTTTCCGCCTTGACCAACCACGCGATGCGGCGTCGCCTTAAAGAAAAGTTCGGGCCGCTCGGCGTTATAAACGCGGTCGTAGAAGTCTCCGCCGCCAGCACTCTTCGATTCCTCCATGCGAGCGTTGCGGCTGCGATAGTAGGTCACTCCAGCCGCCCAAACCTCCTGGCTTCCGATGGGCGCCAGCACGTCCGTTAGAGAGGAATCATTGACCTCCCTCGCCCCTCGCATCAGCTGACTAAGATGACCCATGAGGTCTTCGCGCGCGACCAACTCATCCCACGACGCTGTCGGAATCTCATAGAGAGAACCGCCTTCTTCTGCTACAACCCCCTGCCGCAAACGGTGAAGTTTCATGCAAGAAAGTATCTTCGGTAGAGACGTTGCTTGCAACGTCTCTTTCACCCTTAAGACACCGGATTGCGTGGACAAACGGAGTAGAGCTAGGTCTCTACAACCAGTTTCTTCAACGCCTCGACATTTCTGCGGTCATCACCCGGCCGATCGATCGGCGTCTCCGCAATAAACGCGGCGTGCGCCAACCGGAGATCGTTCAGCAGAATGCGGAACGTCTCCTTCCCAATCATTCCCTTCCCGACGTGCTCATGCCGGTCGAGCTTCGATCCGCAAGGCGCCTTGGCATCATTGCAGTGCCAGACCTTGACTCGGCTCAATCCGATGGTCGCCTCCAGGTGCTGCAGCGTCTCGTATAAGCCTTGTTCGCTCACGATGTCATATCCGGCAACGTGCGTATGGCACGTATCGATGCATGCGCCGACTGGAATGATTCCCGCCAGCCGCTCGAGAATTTCTGCAACCTGCTCGAAGCTGCCACCCAGCGAGAATTCCGAGCCTGCGGTGTTCTCGATCAGAATCGTCAGCCCGCCTTTTGCCAGGTCGAGTCCTTGCGTGGACGCGGCGATCGCAGCGGCCGTCCGAAGAAGCCCCTGCTCCCGATCCGCGCCACGAAATGACCCCGGATGCAAAACGAGGTACTCAGCGCAGAGAGCAAGCGCCCGCTCCACCTCGCCGCGAAAGGCCTGCATTGACTTGTCAAGGAAGAGTTCGTTTGAACTCGCCAGATTCACCAGGTAGTTCGTGTGGATCACCAGCGGCTTCAGATCATAAGTCGACCGCAGCCGGTTCATCTCATCACACTGAGGCTGCCCCAATTCGTAGGGTGCCCACTGGCGCGGGCTGGAAGAAAAGATCTGAAATGTATTGCATCCGAGCCGGCAGGCTCGCTCGGCGGCGTTTTGAACCCCTCCGGCAGAAGAGGTGTGAATGCCAATGCGGCGGGAAGTCAGGCGTGGCAGTCGTTTCGGCGTGGGGCCCTTGAGAATGTCCTGTTCCTGAGCCATCGACCGAGGCATGCGAAGAGTATAGATGGCGGAACTCCATTCCCTCGATCGCCCAATTTGCGGTGCAGGCCGAGCAACGATACACTTACTGGTGCGGCTTCTCCTGCAGCCGTCGGCTTCAACGCCGCTCGTGGACGGGCGGGGCGCCCGCTCCAAAAGAGTAGTTTCCAGGTGAATTTATGTTAGTCGTCATGAAGGCGCAGGCCACGGAAGAGCAGGTCCGCGCCGTTTGCGAACAAATCGAAAAACTCGGTTATCGCGCGCATCCCATGCCGGGCGCAACCCGCACCGCCATTGGCATTACCGGCAATAAGGGCGAGGTGGAACAGGGCACGCTTGAGGAAATGCCGGGCGTACAGGAAGTTATCCAGGTCTCGAAACCCTATAAACTCGTCAGCCGCGACGTGAAAGAAGAAAACACGGTCATCCGCTTTCCGGGCACTGCCGCGACGATCGGCGGTACCGGACTCGCCATCGTGGCAGGACCATGCGCCATCGAGAGCCGCGAGCAGGCGTTTACGGTCGCCGAGAGGGTGCATCGCGCGGGAGCACAGTTCTTTCGCGGAGGCGCCTACAAACCCCGGACTTCTCCCTATTCTTTCCAGGGACTCGGTGAAGAGGGCCTGCGCATCATGGCGGAAATCCGCCAGCAATTTGGGATGAAGATCATCACCGAAGCGATCGACCATGAGTCGCTCGACCTGGTCGAGGAATATGCCGATGTGATCCAAATCGGCGCGCGCAATATGCAGAACTTCTCTCTGCTCAAGCGGGCGGGACGAGCCCGCAAGCCGGTGCTTCTGAAGCGAGGAATGTCGGCGACCCTCGAGGAGTTCCTGATGGCGGCTGAATACATCCTCAGCGAGGGCAACTACAATGTTGCGCTCTGCGAGCGCGGGGTACGTACGTTTGCTGACCACACACGAAACACGCTTGATCTCAGTCTCGTGCCCGCGGTGCAGAGACTGAGTCACTTACCAATCATGGTCGACCCTAGCCACGGGACCGGAAAGCGCAACAAAGTCACTCCGCTTTCGCGTGCAGCTGTTGCAGTTGGCGCAGACGGACTGCTGGTTGAAGTACATCATCGGCCTGACGAGGCTCTCTCCGACGGTCCGCAATCGCTCTTCCCCGATCAGTTTGATGAACTCATGAAACAGGTGCGGCAGATCGCTCCCGTCGTGGGGCGAACGGTCCCGGAAATTGGTGTGAGAGAGACGGTCGCGATCAGTAAGTAGCCGCCGGTTTGTGCTCGACTGGCACGAGTAGGCGCAGCAAAACGAACCCGTTCCAAAGAACGCGCGCACCCTTCGCTCCGACCGTAACCATCCGTCTTGATGCGCCCCATCAATAATTTCAATTTCCCTATTTCCCATGAGCACGGTATATGTCGATAGTGTGGTGGGCTCATTTTGATCTGATGGCGCGGATCCCGAGCGGATTCGACGCCCTTCCTTTTCGATAGAGGGTACTTCTTGCTCAAGCATTCACCGATACAAGACAAGGGAAAGGTCTATCTCGTTGGGGCGGGACCCGGAGACCCGGATCTCCTCACCGTGAAAGCCGTGCGCACCTTGGGTTTTGCCGACGTCGTTCTGCATGATGCCTTGGTGTCGGCAGAGGTGCTGGCACTGGTTTCTCCGAAAGCGCAAGTCGTCAACGTGGGAAAGCGCTGCGGAAAGAAGAGCATCTCGCAGGAAGAGATCAATAGTCTCCTCGTGGGCTATGCAACGGCTGGCAAAGCGGTGATACGGCTGAAAAGCGGAGATCCATCGATCTTTGGCCGCGCGGGTGAAGAACTCGACTACCTACGAGAGGCCGGGATCGAAGTCGAGATCGTACCCGGAATTACTGCCAGCCTTGCCGCCGCTGCCAAGGTGCAGGCGTCTTTAACGGACCGCCGGACTGCCGATCAGTTGCTGTTCATCAGCGCTCACCGCAGGCCCGGAAAAGTCACTTGCGATTGGCACGCCGTGGTCACGAGTCGGACAACTGTGGTGATTTACATGCCGGGAGAATATACCGGAGTCGCGGAAGATCTTCGTCGTGCGGGGCTGAGCAGTTCTACTCCGTGTGCGATCGTATCGAGGGTGTCGAGTCGCAACGAACGGTGGCATCGAACCACGCTCGAGTTGCTGCCTGACGCGCCGAGTTTGCCATCTCCATGCGTTCTCATCATCGGCGAGACCTTGGGTACCGCCGCGTCACGGTGCGTCGGTTCCGTTTGCCTGGAAGATTTCCCGCCTCAGGAAGATTTCCGTCAGCCTTTGGAATCGGCGCTGTGACCTAAGATTTATCTCGGCTTTTGCAAAGCTCTGAAACTCTCAAACGCGGACGCACTAGCCCGTTCATGAAGCATCTTTCGACGTGTTTCGGCGTCCATCCGTTCATCGTGAAACAGTTGGGCGCGAAGTTCTCCCAATTGCTGCACCCATGGACCGTATTCTTCGCCAAAACGTTCTTCGAGTTCCTTGCGCAGTCTTTGCGCCAGAGCAGGACTCTTCCCCGCAGTAGAGATTGCGATCTGGAGCGGGCCGCGTTGAACTACTGCGGAGGCATAGCTGTTGCAGTGTGGAACATCGTCGACCGCGTTGCAGAAAATTTGTCGCGCTTCCGCCTCTTCAAAAACTTGAGCATTCGTCTCGGCGTCGGCAATCGATACGACCAGGAAAGCGTCCGACAGGTCCCCTCCCAGGTAAGGCCGAGATTGCCAGCGCAGCTTACCTTCTCGGGACCATTCTGCGATCTGAGGGGTGACATCCGGAGCAATGAGCCGGACTTTTGCCTCCGCTTCGAGAAGATCGCGAACCTTGCCCTCAGCCATCTCGTTTCCGCCGATCACGACGCAATCTCGGCCCTGCAAATTGAGAAAAAGCGGATAGAGTGATGCACTCATAAATGGTCCTTCGTTTGTGCCGGGGGCTGACTGCGCTTCCGGCTGAGCAGTTCAGGAGCTTTTTCCGCTGCCTCCTGCACCAGAAAACCCATCTTCGGATGCGAGCACTCGATGTCGACCGCAAGACCGCGGCCTCGCAACTCTTCGGAAGTCAACGGCCCTATAGAGGTGATTACTACTCGCGAAAGTGCTTCATGAAGCGCAGACGCTTTGCCCATCCGTTCAGCGATTTCGAAGAGGTGCCGTATCTGAATCGAAGATGCCACGAGAAGCAGTTGCACATCCCCACCCACAACCGAATCCACTGCGTTCTCAAGTGGCGCGAGGTCTTCCGGGAGAGCCCACTGATATACGTTGACCAGCGTCAGGATGGCACCGCGCTCCTTCAGGCCCGCAGACAGCTCTGGATTAGTGACGCCATATTCCTGAACGGCAACACGTCGGCCATCAACTGGAAACGAATTCTGGTTCTCGTCCAGAAGAACCAACAGATCCCGCCACGTGTTTGGCTCCGGAACACTGAGAGTGACGCGCACCCCAAGCTCTTTCAGAGCAGCAGTCGGCTTGGGTCCGCGGGCAACTACGACTACATCGTTCAGTCGCCGCGCGAATTCCTCCTTTGCACAAATGCTCTCTATTGCGGATACGAGCGCCCTGACACCAACTCCCGTCGTAAAGATCACCATGTCCATCTGCCCTGCCAAGAGGTCGCGAGCGAACGCCATAGCTTCATGATTCGAGTCAAGAGGGATCTCCCTGACTGAGGGAGCCACGATTGGCAAGCCTCCGAAATTCTCGATGAGTTTCGCGATCTCGCGAGCGCGCCGGCTTTCCAGCGCCAGAACACGAAGTCCGTTAAATGAGGCGGTTGTCATTCGTTTTGCGATCTTCTCTCAGGATCGGAAGTGAAAGTTCGTCTCCAGAAATATAAATTGTCTGTTCGCATCGTTGGGATAAATCGATTCGCGTCACCAGGAACTACGGACGCACGCGGCGGAAGATGAGGTAGACCTGTCGAACGTAGACGCTCCGCTTGAAAATCATGTAACCGTCAGAGAAATGAACGATCTCATATCCTTCAGCTGCCAGGGCGGGCGTGTCGTACTGCATCATCATTTGAGGCTGCTCGGTGAATGCAATGACGTAATCTGGACTCATCCGACGAAATTCGTTGACGTCAAGCTCCTGGCCAACAAAAGGCAAGCCGTGGTGGTAGTAGGCGGTAGGGAAGTTTGCCAAGATGTTTCGGTCGAAATAAGGCTGAATTCCGACCGCGCCGTAGAGAAACCCTATGATCTTCTGCCGGTCAGCACCAACACTCCTCAGGTAATCCGCAGCATCTTTGGCACCACTATAGGGATAAAGATAGTCGTTTCTCATCGCGACCTCCGCATCCCAGATGTTGACGGCACACAATAAGAGGAGCACAGCTATCACGCTGTAAAGTGCGCGACGTTGAAACACGTTGAAAGTCTTGCATTCTGCAGCAGTCGGAAAAGCAATCCAAAGTGCTGTAATCGCAGCTACAAAAACAGTGCCATGATGATGTGCATATCCGTGAATAAGGACATAGAGGGCGATCAGCAAGGTAACAGGCAGGGCAAACAGAAGGAGGCGGCGTCGCAGGAGACACCACCAACCAGCTACGAGAATGAAAGCTGCCGACGGCAACCAGAAATCGAAAAATGCTCCGGAGGTGATCGACGCCAACTTTGTCAGCTTCGTCGGCTGCATCGCCTGGATAGCGGCAGGCATTTTTGAGATCACATTCTTCTTCGCGAACTCCCCCACGTCCGGCGTCGGCCTCAGAATCAGTACAACAAACACAAACACCGCCGCCATCACCCCAATGCAGATCCAATACCGTCGTCGCACACGCGGATCCAGCGTTGTGCACATTTGATACGCATCTATCAGGTACACAAGTCCCAGACATCCAGCCAGAATCGTCCCATGCAGGCTGAGGTTCGCCAGCAGTACCAGCACAATCGTCATTCGTTCAGGACGCTCGATATCCTTGAACAACAGCGCCGCCGAAAATGCCAGCAGAGGCAGCAGCGTATACGGACGCGCAATCACCGCGTACTGATACACCATGAAATAGGTGAAGGCGAGCGGCCAGCGTAGATATCGCGGAAACGGCGCCTTGAAGATCAGAAGCGCAACTCCAGCGGTGGCGTCCGCCATCCCGATGTAACCGAGCGCGTCATAGCGCGCGTGAAACACATGCTGCGCCAGCCACAGAATCGTGTGCCACAACCCGGGAGAACCTTCGTACCGCAGTTCGTGGAACCAGATCGTCTTCAGGTCCAGATCGCGTGCGATAAGCCATGCCTGGGCTTCGTCGGCCCATTTCTCGTGATAGCGCAGTGTGAATGCAACGATGCCGATCCAGGTGGCGAACACTCCGAAATCGGCGATGCGCCACCATCGCGCTGCCGCCGGTCTCTCGGATGATGAGACGACCTGCAGTTCTGCGACGCTTTCGCGTGGCTCAGCGGGCGTTTCGAGAAGGTCTGGAACTCTGACTGGCTCACTCACTGGCATCTCTCCTAGTGAGCACAATGGCGACGTCGTCGCTGTAGGCCACCTTGAAGATCGGCACAGAACTCAGGCCTGCGGCCATGATGGCGTTCTTCGGCAGCAGAATGGTCTGCGCGGCCGCCACTGCCGGATACTCCGTGTACGGCACATCGGCGTTCATGACTTTCGAATACTCTGCGACGGTGTCGCCGCCATAAAGATCCGTGCGCCCATCAATGGCCACTGGATATTCGGGTAGATACCAAGTGAGGAACCCTCCCCACTCGTAGGCGTTGAATATCGGTTGCGGCAGCCGGTGCTCGCGAACGTAATCCGAGGCGGCCACCGGATAGCTTCCGCCGGCCTTTGCCACGAGTGCTTCTCGGGTACGGGGAATGCGCACGAATGCGGCGATCATCAAAACGGCAACCGATGCACACGCCGCAATCCACAACTCGCGCCGCAACCCAGGCCGTTCACGGGCTGATGGGACGTTGCTCGTGCGCGCATCCGTCACAGCTTCGCCAATCACCGCCAGCGAGGCAAGTACCACCAGCCAGATATCCCGCTGCGCATAGAAAGAGAGGCCAAGACATCCAGCGAGCAGCCCGATCTGAAAAATGTCGCGCGATCGCCGCAGTCCCAATGCCAGGAACGCCGACATCGCAAGCAGAAGCAGCAGGTAATCCTGCGGCTGGCGAAAACCGAGCGCACGAAACTCCAGCAAGTACTTATTTGCGGAACTAAACGTCGTTGCAAAGAAGACGCCATAAGGACGATGCAAATAGGGCGTGAGAAGCGTGGCAACGAGCGATACCCCGGCGATCTTCAGTACAACTCCGAGATCAAGCGGATGCTCCGATGGAATTTGAAACAATCGTTCGCACGCCAAAGTCATACCAAACCAGAGCAGCACCAATACGCCGTAAACGAATTGCACATGCAAGTTTGCCCAAAGCAGAAACAAAAGTGGCAGCCACAGCAGCGGACGGTCGCTGCCGGTTCTCCGCGCCTCCAACAAGAGCAGGAGTTCGATCCCAAACAGAAGAGTTGAGAAGTATCCCGGTCCGGGCGGAATTGCGCAAAGAACGTATTGCGCAATTGCCGACAACGCGAAGGCCAGCCAGAATTTTCCGCGGAGCCCTCCGGCCAGCAGAAACGCCACAACCGCAAGCCCAACCTTAAACAACATCAGCAGAACTGGAATGGCTTGCAGTCCAACGAGCTTATAGGCCAAAGCCAGCAGGAGATCATAGACCCAACTCGACGCGATCCAGGGAAGTGACGCCGACTGTGAAAACACGCCGCTATGCGGGAGCGCACGATGCTGCAGCATCCAGAGCCCGGAACTCAGATGCCACCAGACATCTGCATTCGTTAACGCCGAGAGCGATGACAAGCGGAAAGCCTCGACCAGCGCGGCGGACACAAACAACAACACCATTGCCGGTATGCGAAGCTTCGCCATTGCGATTCGGTGCCACTCTCAGAATGAAGATTCCCAACTACCGAGTTCGTCCCATGACCTTGGCGCCCACTACCGTTCCATTCCCGTTGTGCGCCGCGTTGTGGCATGTCAGCGTGCAGGTATTGGTGGCGCGGTTATAAGCGACGGGACTGGGACCGTTCGGAGCCACTACGTTTACATCAAAATTGATCAGCCGCTCCCCTGTCACATTCGGAGAAGTCGCTCCCATTCCGTGCGCCGTGTGACAGACCGAGCAACTGAATCCGTATTGCGCAATGTGCAGGCTGTGTTGCGACCAGCTGGTGTTAGCCAGAACATTGGTCGGCAGGTCGTGACACTTTCCGCACATCGCGTAAGGCCCGTTCACCGTGACGTCAGGATTGGGATACAGATTCGTGATCAGCTGTCCCGGCGCAGGCGTCTGGCTGAACTCATAGCGGCGCTCGAGCAGGTGCGTCCACTTCGAGCCGTGCGGACCATTCGCCCCGGTGCCTCCGAACTCGCGATTGTCGTCACTGTTGTGGCAATCCGAGCAGAAGAGTTGCGTGCCTACCAGCCGCGTCGACGGCATTCCTGACAGGTTCGACATGTTCACCAGCAGGCTCGGTTGCGGCAGCGGACTCGATCTCGGATGCGTCACCGGATGGCTCGAAGTCGCGGTCTGCGCGAACTCCGGAATAATGTTCAACGGATCGGGCGCCGACACCATGCGCATCGGTGGATATCCAAAGATCGCCAGCCGCTGTTTCCCGGTGCTCGTGCCGTGGCAGCGCAGGCACGTCTCATACTGATTCGCCGCGGGAATGATCGTCGTAATTCCGTCGAGCGCGCTGATCCCGGTCGCGCCTTGCTGCGGCGGACGAATCGCCGGCGGCGCAGAGAATGTGGTCTCTGGATTTCCGTTGTGCGCGCTGTGGCAGTCCACGCAGGTCGCATGGCGGTTGTGTTGCAGCAGCGGAGTTTCCGCCGCGTCGTGATAATTATTTCCCGCCGGCATCGGATGGCTTATCTTTCCCACCTCGGCCATGATGTTGGGAACCGTCGCGGGCGACAGATAGGTTCCACCCGAATGACAGGTCATACAACTCTGTGTCACCGGATCGTAGGAAGTCGCCGCGGGCGTTGCCGGACGCAGCAGCCGCGCTGGCGCCACCGAATCATGCGACAAGTGACACGACGAGCAAGAATTCGCACCCACCGTCTCGTAAGGACCGACGTGGGCATCCGGTGAAACCTGATTCGTTGCCGTCTGATGAATGCTGTTTGCGTATCCCGCCAGCGGATTCACCTGCCCCTGCACCACGCGATTGGGATCGTGGCAGGCCAGGCACATCTGCGCTTTTGAGCTGTCGCGTACCAGAAAATTCTGCGCGACGGTATCGATGGACTGAATGTGTGGATCGTGACAACTGGTGCACTCGATATTGCCTTTTATGAGCTTCACCGCTCCCGTTGGATCGGCCGTCTTTCCTTGCGATGCCAGCGATGCCACGAGATTTGACGCATCTTTGATCGGCAGTACCAGGCTGAACGGATGCGATCCCGTCAGCGTCGTGCCGAAGGAATCGACCGCGTTCATCGATCCCACCATCGGCAGCTGCCCGTAAGCCGCCGATTGTCCAACAGCGACGGTACCGTCATGGCAACTCAGGCACAGGCTGCTCGTCGCGCCCAGCGTCGGCTGCGTTCCCTGCTCTCCGTATGTTGTGCTGTTGTACGGCACGTACGAACTCGTCGACAGCTTCTGGTTCCACAGCGGAGTGATGCCGCCCAGCCCACTATGCGGAGCGTGGCAGAAGGTGCAACCCAAGCTGCCCTGCGAATACACCTTCGCGCCGCTGGAAAGCGTCAGGTTATGCATGCCGAGCACATCTGCGTTGGGCGGCCCCTGCGCGAAGGTCTGAGCTGCGATCAAAATACAGACGAGACAGAGGAGGCGCTTCATGGCTGCTGCCTCCCGTTGGCGCTCTCGATGCCGTAGTAATGAAAAATCTGCACGCGGCGGTTGAACGAATCCACCACGTAGATGCGATCCTGCTTGTCGATCTGCAGGCCGGTGGGCAACTGAAACTGTCCCGCTCCGGTACCCTTTCCGCCGAAGTAGTAGAGCAACTGTCCCTGCTCGTTGAACACCTGCACCACGCCCCACTCGCCATCGACGATGTACAGGTGTCCCTCGGAGTCGTATCCGATTCCCTTCGGCCGAAAGATCCATCCTGCGCCGTCCCCGATTTTTCCGATCGCGTAGCGGAAAGTGCCCGACCGATCAAACACCTGCACGCGGAAATTCATCGCGTCCACGACCGCCAGGTCCGGGCCGTTTAGCCGCAACTCGGTCGGATAATTGAATTCGCCGTCGCCATCGCCCGTTTTGCCGATCATCTGCAGCACGCTGCCCTGCATGTCCATGACGAAGATTTTGTTCCGCAGCGTGTCTGTCACATAAATCCGCTGGGCCGCCGAATCCACCGCGATGCCCGTCGGACGCTTGAAGTATCCTTCGCCACCTTTCAAGCTCCCAATCGCGCGGCGATATTTTCCGTTCGTATCGAAGACAAAAATCTTCCCCGCCTGCGAATCGGTTACATAAATATTGTCTTGTGCGTCGACGGCCACGCACTGCGGCGTGAGCATCGGATCTTTTCCGGCATCGCGCCGCGTCAGGAACTTGTACTTCTGTTGTCCGAAATCGAATACGTGTACGCCCTGCGCCGCGACATCGGTGACCAGGATGCGCCCGCGCGAATCGGTCGCGACGCTGTAAGGACTCACCAGGTAATGGAAGTCAGGCTCACCCGCGATTGTATCGACCACGCGAGTCCAGAAGCTGCGCTTGGGTTTGACCTCGCGCTCCAGACTGAAGCTGCGCTCGAACGACAGCTTGCGTCCGCCGTCCATCAGCAGATCAGGCGCCGATAGCGGCCGCGTCGTTTCTTTCGGACGCTTCGCCGCTCCGGCCTGCGACGCGCACAAAATCGCAAGCACGAACGCGATCGCCGCGAACATCAGCCCTCTGCGCACCCCAGTTCTGCCCCGCTCTAGAAGAAGTCGAACCATCTGGTAAATCCCGCAAAGTACGACGTCGAAGTGGCGGGCAACCCCACAATACTGATCCCCTGCGTAAAGCGCGTGTACCCAGCCTGAAATCCGATGCGCCGGAAATGGTACTGCATCTGCGCATTAAAGATTTCCATGTCGTTGTGCGAAAAGTTCGCCTGGCTGGTTGTGTCGCTGATAGCGCGGCTGAAGCTTCCGGCCAGAACCAGCCGCCGCACCGGAGTCACCGAAACTCCTCCGCCCCAACTTGCCCCACTAAATAAGGTGAATTGAGAGACGCCGGGCGTCGCCACGATCGATATCAATCCACCTGCCCCCAGCACCGAGAGCCCACTCGAATTCGTATAGTTGCCCGTGACTGTGAGCCGCCGCATTCCCAGCGACGACGAGTAGCCTTCGCTGTGGCTCGTCGATCCCGGCTGATTTGTCAACCCGCTGTGTGTCCCGTTAAATGCCGCAATCCATTGCAGCCCGTTCGTCAAGCGCCGCCGCACGTTACCACTATAGTTGTAATAGGACGTACTGTAGGTCACGAGCAGCGTCTGCACGTTCTGCGCATAGCTGAAATTCCCCGAAAGCTGCCAGCCCTTGATGCGGCGAAATGCATTCACGTTCCCGATAAACCCGAGAGCGTTGTCGCCCTTCCCGGTGCTGCTATCGACCACTGACCCGGAGAAGCTGAACGTGTCGAAGATCCGCTTGGCATAAGCCACGTTGCCGCTCACAAACGTGCCTGTATAGTCCTGACCGAAATAAAACTGATCGAAGTGTGTCGCCTGCACGGATCCGTTGAGTGTATTCGTGAACTGATACCCCGCGCCACCCGCGAACGTAGTGGAATGCGCACCTGAGCCCAGGCTGATTCCTGGCGGAGGCGCTCCGTTCGTGACCAGACTCTGCGCCAGATATCCGCTGAGGTTGCTGGTGTAATTCTCATTAAAATTGAACGAGAGCTTCTGCGTCGGATGAAAACTCGCGCCCGCATTCTCGATATCGTCGGTGTAGTTCGACGAATTGCTGTTCTGCCCCGCGTTCGAGAAGTACGTACTGTCAGAAGATGACCGGTCGTAGTTCGCGTAAAACTGTCCGTGCAGTGGCAGGCTGTGCTGCGCGCCCACTCCAACATTGTTCCCGCTCGACGCCTGGACTGACTCCGTTTGACCCGCGAGGAATTCCGGAAACGCTGACCTCAGATTGTTATGAGTGTAAAAAGCATTCAGCAGAAATCCCTCGATCGAGTAGTCCGACCGCACATTCAGCAGCTTCGTATTGGAGCTGGTTTCTTCATTCGTCCCGAAGATCGTACCGCTGCCGTCTCCCTGCGAATACCCGACCGAGAGAGTGGGCAGGTTCGGCATCAGTGCACTCCAGTTCACGCTGAAGCCTTGCCCTTTGCCGATGGTGGTGAAGTCTGGCTGCCCTGCGAGCCCGAAAACTCCGCTGGTGTTCCGGTCGTAGTGATAGGCCACCGCGCCTGGAAAGTGGCTGCCTGTGAAAAGATTCGCGGTCCCTTCCACTCCGCTGGCGCCAGTCAGTGACTGGTAGGAAGAGTTATTCCGCGACTGGTTGTAGTAAGGTGTGGCCGAAAAGGAAAGGAAGTTTGGATTGTAGTAGTAGCCGGAGAGCCTGCCGTCGATGCCGCCATTGAATCCGTGCGATGAAGAAAGATCGTTGCCGTAATCCCCGGCATATCCGAAGCTGAGCAGGCCGCCCGCCTTGAGCTTCGTATTCTCCCCGATAGAAATGCCGTCGTTCTGGTTCTGGGCGTAGGCCAGCTGCGCGATCGCCAGCACCGCCAACCCAATGATGCGTTTCGCAACACCCATACCCGAAACTTTCCTTTCGGCCACAGCCCAGGGAATCGAACTGACTACAAGTGGTAAGGCACAAACCATGCCAAACGGGGATCGCACCGAGGCCGTCCATTTAATTGAAAATAAAGGTCTAATATTTCGATCGGAAGGAAGATTTCGTTGGAAATCCGCGCCCACTGCGGCATATCACCCGGGCCAGGGAGTCGAAAGCCACAGGCGGCAAAGCACTGATTCATTTAGTCATTTAGGCATTTAATCATTTAGTCAATGAACACCCAATGGCTCCGGCTTTCATTGATTAAATGCTTAAATGATTAAATGACTAAATGGCACTGATTCATTTAGTCAATGAACACCGATGGCTCCGGCTTTAACTGACTAAATGATTAAATGACTAAATGGCCTCTACCGTTTGGCGGTTCTTAGCGAGGCTCCGAAGATGGCGACCAGTTCATTCGTCTCTTTTAAAAGGGCCTGGGTTCGTTCCCCAACGACAGTGTCCGTCTCAGCCATGAGTTCCAGCCAGAATGCGCTCTCATCGGCTTCCTCGAGCACCACGCTCATCTTCGAAATGAATTCCGCTTTGGAGCGAGAGCGGCACGCCGCGCGATAGTTCGCCGCCACAGAAGTTCCCGATCTCAGAAGTTGTTTTCCCAAAACCTGCGCGTCGGTGGAATGTGGCAGAGAACGATAGAGGCGAACAATCTGGATCGCGAAGGTCTTCGTGCGAGACTTAAGTTCGGCGGCTCGGTCGAGAGTCGACATGGAAGTTATTTAATCATTTAGTCATTTAAACATTTAATCATTGAAAACCCGCGACTTCTAGCATTGCGAAAAGTTCGCGGACAGGGCTTTTCAATTGATTAAATGTCTAAATGTCTAAATGAATTCACGGTTTTCAATGACTAAATGCTTAAATGACTAAATGATTAACTGAGCTCGATCTTCGCCTTAGCCCTCAACTGCTTCGCCAGCCCGGACCGCAATCTCTCGTACTTCGCCTTCTGCAGTTCATCTTTCAAGCCGGCCTTTACCTCGGCAAATGGCTGCTTGCGCGCCGGCGTGTAGGCTGTCGCGCGCACGATCGTGTACGCATTTTCGATCTGGATCAATCCGCTCACCTGGCCCGGCTTCGCCGTCCGCATGAACTTCACTACCTGCGGAGGCAGCTTGTCGGCGGGCGTGATTTTGTGGTCGCCCATGTTCACGCGGAAATCGTCTTCAGAAGCCTTCTCTGCCAGCAATCCGAAATCTTCGTAATTCTTCGCCGTCTTGGCCTGCGCCAGAGCCGCATCCGCGCGCTTCTTCGCATCGGCCTGCTGCTGCGGCGTCGCCTTCAGCGGAGGAATAATCGAAATGCTCTGGAAGCCAAACGACTCGGCCTGTTGGAAGCGCGCTCCGTTCTTCACGTAATAGGCCTGCAACTCAGCCGGAGAGATCGTCGCCCTCGTCTCCACATCACTCTTCAGCACCTGTTCGATGAGCAACGAGCGCCGGATCTGCTGCTTTACCTTCTGCTCCGAACCTTGCATCTCCGCCTGCAAAAACTGTTTGTATTCGTCCGGACTCGAGAACTGCTTATGAAATTCCTCCTCGGCGGTATTCAACTTCGCCGCGGGAACCACCAGCTTGCGCCGCTGCGCCTCTTGATACACCAACTCTTCAAAAATGATCATCTCCAGAGCGCCCTGCCGGATCGCCGCCTCTTGCGACTTCGGAAATCCATTGTGCTGCCGCGCATACGGAAAGATCGTGTACATCTCGCGCAGCAAATCGCGATCGGTCAGCACCGCACCATTCACCTTGGCCACAGGCTTGTCGCTCACCAGCAGCGGTGAAGTCTGCGCCGAAGCCATCGCCGGCGCCGGAGCGGGCGTTCCACTCGCCACGGTAGTCGGCGCGTGCGACGCCAATTGTGCCGAAGCCATCGCGGCGCTGAGGAAGATTGAGATGAGAAGTTGGGATTTCATAATGCCTCACCGGAAAATTTAGTCATTTAATCATTTCGTCATTTAATCAATTGTTCGTTGAGCGATATGCAGCGGTTTTCATTGATTGAATGACTAAATGTCTAAATGATTAAACCCTGTTCCTTTCAGCCCAGAAAAAAGGGGAGAGTTTGCCCTCTCTCCCCTCGTCAGCACATCAACCCAGGTTTACTGGAATACCGTGGGGATATTGTTGGTGTTGTTGGCTTCGTTCGCCTCGCCGAAATGGCATTGACGGCAGAATTGCGTCGTCGATGCGGCCTGTCCGGCAGTCAGCTTGCCTTGCAGGTTCGGGTTGTACGGGCCGTTGATGAAGAAGAAGGTGGCATAGTACTTTCCGCCGCCGTCTCCAACGATCGGGCTAGCTGCGCTCGATGTGTAAACGGTCATCACGTGCTGGTTGTGGCAAGTGGTGCAGAGCACATAGGGCTTGCCAGAACCGTTGACACCAGTAGGACTCGACCACTTTCCAGGCGCCAGTGCCGGCCAGCCGTAGTTGGCGACGAACTGCGCATAGGGCGTTCCGGGGGTAACTGTGAATACGTTATTCGCGAACACCAAGCCACTGCCCGAGCTGATCGTGGCATTCTGGCCCACCGGGTGATCGTTGGTGTAGTTGCCAGCTCCGGTGCCGTCATTTCCGAGTAGGGTCGGAATCTTTGAGCTGCCGTAGGTTGTGTTGGTGAGCAGGCCGATCTGCTGTTCATAAGACCAGTTCTGCATCATGTTGGATGGAGTCAGGTTGCCATCATGGCAGCTCAGGCAGAGCAGAATTCCGCCGACTTCCTGAGAACCGGTGGCGATGCCATTGGGCAGAACTTCAACATACTTGCCGTTATCGCCGAATGAAACCGTCTTCCCGTATAGTGGGCTGGCGTCCTGGCCCCACAATGCATAGCTACCGGCGTCGGTAGCGCCGCTGTGACCGGAACCGAACGAGCCACTGTGCGGAGCGTGGCAGCCCGCGCAGCCACGTCCCTGATTCTGGTGCGCGCCGAGGACGTCAACCGTTGACGACCAATTCTGCGCCAGTGCCAGGCCCGCGACCGCGAGAACAAACATTACAACTATCATTGCTCTCTTCATAAATTCTTACGACCTCCTGTGATTATGCGAACGCTATTACAGAACCTCAGAGGCTTAGGCCGTGGGCTGCATCTTGCGCCTGGGCGCTCCTTGCAGCCGCCCCTCGACCTTGGTAATAGCAACTACCCACCCGAAGTCGAAGTTAATCTGCCGCAGGAAGGCGCTTCGCCCTAACTGATTGATATTACGGATATTTACTAGTGGTTGGGCCTAAAGGAGACGTCCGGCAGAACGAGCTGAGTACTGGGGGAAAACCACCACTTGCCGGAGAGGCATGGTCAAATTCCTCAGTTACAACGAGATGCAACGGGAGAGTGTGGAGAAACGCAACAGGAGGGCGACATTTAGTCATTTAAGCATTTAGTCACTGAGTCATTGAAAACCTCGAACGAGGCAGACGTAGGCGGCCAATCCTGTCATGTTGAGCGGAGCAGCGAGGAGAGCGCAGCGATTCTCACTGCGCAGTCGAAACATCCCTACCCTGTTCCCACTCCATCCATGGGTACACTCGGCCGCCCAGCACGTCACGAAGTTCGCGCCCATCCCGAGACTCGAAAGAAAGGTAGGGAGGCTTCGACTCCGCAAGCGGGACGCCTTCGCGTCCCACTCGCTCCGCTCAGCATGACAATGCTTGAACCCATACTTCCTTGGCGTGACCTGAATAAATCAAAAGCCGTGTCATGTTGAGCGGAGCAGTGAGGAGAGCGCAGCGATTCTCACTGCGTAGTCGAAACATCCCTACCCTGTTCCCACTCCGTCCATGGGTCCACTCGGCCGCCCCGCACGTCACGAAGTTCGCGCCCACCCCGAGACTCGAAAGAAAGGTAGGGAGGCTTCGACTCCGCAAGCGGGACGCCTTCGCGTCCCACTCGCTCCGCTCAGCATGACAATGCTTAGGACACGTGCGGAACAATATCCGCTATGTCATGTTGAGCGGAGCAGTGAGGAGAGCGCAGCGATCCTCACTGCGCAGTCGAAACATCCCTACCGTCTTCCCGGTGCGTCGAAGCGTTC
>Ga0209060_10001379_pt1 | contig 27123 bp, 22 predicted proteins | sample Coa_R1_8_FD_187155 | JGI IMG/M metagenome (GOLD analysis project Ga0209060, IMG submission 187155) | Surface soil microbial communities from Centralia Pennsylvania, which are recovering from an underground coalmine fire - Coalmine... | ecosystem: Environmental > Terrestrial > Soil >...
AGGAGCTCCGGAAGCTCGGCGTCCGGCATCTCCGGGGGCACCTCCGGCGAGAACAGGCAGCGGAAGATCAGGATCCGGCTCCCCTCGAGATCGATCCGATCGGTCTCGGGGGCGCCACAGAACGGGCAGGTGAGCGGCATCGTCGGACCCTCAGTCGATGTACCCGAGGGATCGGAGCCGTTCGCGGAGGCGGCGCTCCTCGTCCTCGCTGAACGGCTCCTCGGCCGGTCGCTCCGAGAGGCGGGCGAGAACGAACGCCACGAACTCGTCGACGGTGGCGAAACCGGACCCGGCGATCCGGGACTCCAACGCCTTGGCGACCTCCTCCGGGATCCGGACGGACCGCATCGGCGGGGTGGGCGGGGGCGGCGACATCGAAAAACCGTGCGTGGCACCGTCGCCGGACGTCATAGGGTCTTCCTCCGGGTCACTCCCACTCGATCGTCGCAGGCGGCTTGTCGGTGATATCGTACAGCACCCGGTTCACCTGGCCCGCGAGGGCGCGGGTGATCCGTTCGGAGATCGTGCGGAGCAGCTCCGGGGGCGGTGCCACGGCGGTGGCCGTCATGGCGTCCAGGGACTCGACGATCCGGACCGAGACGGCCTCCCCGTAGACCCGGTTGTCCCCGGTGACCCCCACGGTCCGGACCGGCAGGAGGACGGCGAAGTACTGCCAGGGACGGGGGATCTTCCCCGCCGCGATGGCCCGGTCCACCTCCTCCTCGACGATGGCGTTGGCGACCCGGGCGCGCTCGACCCGCTCGGCCGTGATGGGTCCGCCGACCCGGACCGCGAGGCCGGGGCCCGGGAACGGCTGGCGCTCGGCCTTCGGGACCCCGAGGAACTCGGCCAGCGCCCGGACCTCGTCCTTGTAGAGGTCCCGGAGCGGCTCGACGACCTTGAGGCGCATATCCTTCGGGAGCCCACCGACGTTGTGGTGGGTCTTGATCGTGTCCCGGAGGGCCCCCCCGCTCTCGATCCAGTCCGGCGCGATGGTCCCCTGGACGAGCCGGTCCGCCCCGAAGCGGTCCGCCTCCTCCTGGAAGACGTGGATGAACGTCGCCCCGATGCGGCGGCGCTTCTCCTCGGGGTCGGCGACGCCGTCCAGCGCCTGGAGGAACCGGGGCGCGCAGGGAAGGACCCGGTAGCGCAGCCGGCTGGCCCGGAAGAACCTCTCGACGAGGTCGATCTCCCCGGCCCGGAGGAGGCCGGTGTCCACGAACAGGCATTCGACCCGGTCGCCCAGGGCCTCCTGGGCCAGCTCCGCCGCGACGGTGCTGTCGATGCCGCCGCTGGCGGCGACGATGGCCTTGCCCGGCACCTCGGCCCGGATCCGCGCGATCGCCTCGGCCTTGAACTTCGCCGGGTCCCTCACGCCTTCCCCTCCCGGGACGGCGGGGGCTCCTCGCGCCACTTGGCGCGGTACCGCTCCAGGACCTGGGTGAGCTCGGGATACTTGAGGGCGAGGATCTCGGTGGCCAGGAGCGCCGCGTTCTCGGCGTTGTCGAGGCCCACCGAGGCGACGGGGACGCCGGGGGGCATCTGGACCACGGAGAGAAGGCTGTCGAGGCCGAGGCCCCGGTGGAGGGGCACCCCGATCACCGGTTTCAGCGTCCGGGCGGCCACGGTCCCGGGGAGCGCCGCCGAGAGGCCCGCCATCGCCACGAAGACGTCGGTGGCCGGGTCGGCGGCGAGCCGGTCGACCTTCTCCGGGGTCCGGTGGGCCGACGCGACGTGGACCTCGCACGCGACCCCGAACTCCGTGAGCCGGGTCCTCACCTTCTCCGCGGTCTCCAGGTCGGACTTGCTCCCGACGAGGACGGTGACCTTCACGCCCGCGCGCAAGGGACGCGGGAGAATAGCCTTGCGGTACCGCGCGGCCGGTCCGCGCCTCCGGGGACGTCGGAACCCTAATACCCTGCGGCCTCCCCCCGCGGGTCGACAGGGAGCCCGAGGTCGTTGCCGGTCCGATTGCACCGCGGGGGGCGCGTCCGGGCGTGGATCGGGGCCCGGGCCGGAGACCCGTCGGCCGGGGACCGCATCCTCCGGCGGCTCTTCCACGCGGCGGGCGCCCTGGTCCTCCTGGTCTACCTGCTGCCGGGCGACCTCTTCGTGGTCCTGCCCACCCGGGTGGTCCTCGTGCTGGCCCTCCTTGCCATCCTGGCCCTGGAGGCCGCCCGGCTCGCCCGCGGTGTCGAGCTCCCGATGCTGCGGCCCTGGGAGGTCGACGCCCGCCGGCCCGGGAGCTATGTCTACTTCGCCGTGGCCCTCGTGGTGGCGGTCCTCTGGCTGCCCCCGGCCCTCGGCACCGCGGTGGTGCTCGGGGGGGCGTGGGCCGACCCGCTGGCGGGGATCCTTCGGGGCCGGGCGGCCCCGCGCCCGGTCGCGTTCGGGCTCCCGGCACTCTTCTACGGAGCGCTGGCCACGGCGTCGCTCGCCCTGGTGGGCCACTGGGTCCTCGGGGCCGCGATCGGGGCCGGGCTCCTGGCGGGCGCCGTCGGCAGCCTCGTGGAGGGGCCCCGATGGCGCTGGATCGACGATGACCTCCTCGTCGTCCTGGTGCCCGCCGTGCTCTTGGCGGCGCTGGTCGCGCTCTGGCCCGGGCTCCCGATGGGGAGCCTCTGATCAGACGATCGGCGTGAGCCGGGCGTGGGGAGCGCCCTTCTCGGGGTCGGGCGAGATCGAGTAGATGGTGGTCCTCGGCCGGATCCCGTAGATGCACGGGGCGTTGTCGATGTTGATGATCCGGAAGTACGTGTCCATCATGTTGAGGATCTCGGAGCTCACCAGAAGGCCCGGCTTCAGGAGACCGATCCCGAGGTTGCCGATCAGCTTCGTCCGCTGGACCCCGTGGAAGTACATCCGGATCGCCACCTGGTCGCCCATGAGGCTCTCCAATGTGTCGAAGGCGGTGTACTCGAGGAACGGCTTCTGCTCGGGGCCCCGGGCCGCCTTCTCGGCGGTGACCATCGCCCGCATCGCCTCGTCCCGGCCGAACCGGGCCATGGGGACGATGTACGACTCCTCGGTCTCATTGGCCGTGTAGTCGGCGATCCGGACCCGGGTCTCGAAGACGTTCGGCGGGGTGTGGCGGACCAGCGTCTCCCGGAGCTTCTCGTGCGACTCGCCCGCGGCGAGGACCGCCATGATCCCCCGGGCCTGGGTGAGGAAGTTGAGGAACGTCGGCGTGAACAGCATGTAGTAGTCGTCGATGCCGACGTTGACGTCGACCTCGAAGGCGTTGAAGCTGCCCCGCCGGAACCCGCCGCCCAGCAGGGCGTCGAAGTCCGGCACGCCGGAGGAGTAGAACCGCTCCGGGTCCGCCACCGGGCGCCACACCTGGGACTGGCCCGTGACGTGGTTGGACGTGAACCCGAGGGCCTCGAACCGGCCCCCGTTGAGGGTCACCGCGTACCGGGGGCGCGTGATGTTGGTGGCCCGGAGCTTCTCGAGCCGAAGATGCCGGACCCGCCGCTCGTCGAGCTCCTCGCGCTGGATCGAGATGAGGCCGTCCACGAGGTACTCGATCCCGCCGGCCTCGGGCTTCTCGAGGATCATGACCACGTTGGAGTTGGACGACTCCACCAGGTCCTTCTGGAGGGCCATGACGAACTCCTCCATCTCGAGACCGTACTTGTGGGTCACACCCTCGAGGGAGTCGATGACCAGGAGGGACTTCTCCGGGAGGGCCTGCTCGACCCGGTTGTAGACGTTCTCCACCTCGGGCATCGGGTTGCGCTTCAGGAGCGCCTGGAGGTGGGTCCGGTCGACCCGGCTGGGGGCGCCGCGCTCGTCGGCGAACGTCCGCATCATCTCCCGGGCGGCGTGGATCTTCTTCTTCTCGGCCTCCGGGAGCTCCGGGGCGGAGGGGGTGTGGCCGGGCGCGTTGATCGCGTCGAGGAACAGCTTGCCCGCATCGAGGATCCGGGCGCGCATCTCCGTGGCCTTGAGCCAGGGGAACTGGCGGTACAATGCCTCGTCGCCGACCCGGGTGGACAGGTAGTACGACTGCTGGGGCTTGCCGACCCGCTCGAGGAGCTCGAGCCCGAAGGTGGTCTTGCCCGTACCGGCGCCGCCCTTGACGATCAGGGACCGGCCGCCCTTTCCGTTCAGGAATGCGATGACTTCCGGAGGGACCCCGCCTGCCTTGCCGCCGTTCTCCGTCAACCCGTGAGCCCCCGATTCAACCGGCATGGGTCGCGCCGTGGCGACGTCGCGAAACCCTCACCGGCGTTATTCATGGGACCGACCGGAAGGTAAAGCTTTCGTCGCGACGGATGTCGCAGGGGAGGCCCCGCCTCATCCGGACGGCCGTCGGAGGGCGGCGGACCGGCCGGCCTCCAGGGCCGCCTGGAGCGGCTGGCCGGGTTCCCCGACGGCGGTGGCGCTGGACGGGTTGCCCCCACCGCGCCCCTGGAACAGGGGCCGGACCGCCTCGAGGAGCTGCCGGGCGTCCACCGTGGGGCTGCTGGAGCCGATGAACAGGGTCCCCCGGCCCTCGGTCTCCCCGGCCAGCACCGCCACGCGGTCGGGGGCGCGGGTCAGGATCCGGGAGAGCTCCATGAGGCCGGCCCGGTCGAGGTCGACCCGGGCGGCGACGACGGTGACCCCGCCCTCCTCGGAGCGGGTGGTGCCGTCGGCCAACAGCTTGGCGGCGGTCGCCGCCAGGTCCTGCTTCGCCTGGGCCTTGGCCGCCTGCCGGGCCTCGTCGAGCTGGCCCAGGAGCCGGTCGACCCCCTCCAGGAGCCCGTCGGGGGGGACCCCGAGCCTCTTCGCCGCCTCGGCGACCGCATCCCGGCGCGCCTCGATGACGTCCAGGGCCCGCTCGCCCGCGGCGTACGAGAGACGGACGATCCCGTCCTGGATCCGCTCGGTGCCGAGGATCGTCACCATCCCCACCTCGCTGGTATGGGTACAGTGGGTGCCACCGCACGCCTCCACGTCGAACCCGGGGACCTCGACGATGCGGAGCTCCTTCCCCGGCACGGCGCCGCCCTGGTAGAGGGTGAACCCGAACCGACGCTCCGCCTCGGTCCGGACCTCGAAGTAGCTCTTGACCGGACGGTTCTCCCGGACCACCTGGTTCACCCGGTGCTCCACGGCCCGGATCTCCTTCGGCGTCAGGGGCTGGAAGTGGGTGATGTCGATGCGGGCCGACTCGGTCCCCTTGTACGCCCCGGCCTGCCAGACGTGGGGGCCGAGCATCTCCCGGAGGGCCCCGTTGAGGAGGTGGGTAGCCGTGTGGTGCTGCATCAGTTGCGTCCGTCGGGGCCCGTCGATCTCGCCCCGGACCCTCTCCCCCTCGTGGAACGGGGAGGGGCGGTCGAGCTTGTGAAGGACCCAGCGTCCCTGCCGGGCGACTTCGAGGACCGGCACCTCGCCGAGCCGGCCCGTGTCGGTGATCTGGCCGCCGCCGGTCGGGTAGAAGTAGGTCCGGTCCAGGACCACGTACGGGCCCTCGGACCAGACCACGTGGGCCTCGAACGAGAGGGTGTACGGGTCGAGGTAGTACAGGACCTCGGTGGCGGGCAGCATCGACGGGAGGTCGGGGAGCCCCTTCGTGCGGTCCGCGTAGTCGGTCTCCCGGGCCTCGGCCTCGTGACGCGCTGCCACCTTGGCGTAGAAGTCCTCGGGGATCGCGGGCGGGTGCTTCAGGTCCTCGACGGCCAGGTCCGGGGGGAGCCCGAGGGAGTCGTACCACTCGATGAGGTTCTCCTCGGTGATCCGCTCTCCGGCGCGATCGGCCCGCTCCTCGGCCCGCCGGACCTGGTCCCGGGCCCGGACCACGGACTCCTCGTAACGCTCCAGCTCGGCCGCGACCACCCGGTGGATGTCATCGCGGTGCTCGCCGATCTCGGGGTGGTCCTTGGAGAGGTCCCGGGCGGCCCGGTCGAGGATCGCCTCGATGCTCGGGCCGTCCCGGGACTTGGCGACGAGCCGGGCCATCCGGCGGAGGAGCAGCCGGGCGAAGTAGCCGTCCTTGCTGTTCGACGGGACCACGCCGTCGGTGAGCAGGAAGTTGAGGGCCCGGGCGTGGTCGATGAGGATCGCCGCCTCCCGGGGCGCGAACGACGTCCGGAGCTCGTCGTAGCTCGATCCGAACACGGCCTCGTAGGCCGTCTTGGTGCCCTGGGAGGCCCAGGTGAACCTCTCGAGGCCGTAGCCGGTGTCCACGACAGTGAGCGGCATCGGCGCGAGGTGGTCCCCCTGCCGGACGTACTCCATGAACACGAGGGTCGCGAGCTCGAGCCCGAGGACCCCGACGGAGAGCGACGGGCCTAGGTTGCCGCCCCCCTCCCACTCCTCCTCCTTGTAGGTGACCCGGGCGGGGTCGATCCCCATGGCGCCGGTCAGGAGCTCGTGGCACAGCTCGACGGTGCGGTCCTTGAAGTACACCTCGTGGTCGGGCCGGTTGAACGCGTGGTGGGCCAGCATCTCGAAGAGGGTGAAGTGGCGACCGCTCCGGCCCACCTCCTCGAGATCGATGAACCGGAGGACCGGCTGGCTCATCGTGAGCGGGTTCGCCGGGGGCGGCAGGGCGCCGCTGGTGACCCACGGCTGGAAGTCGTAGATGCTGGCCTGCGTGAAGAACACGTCGTTCCGCCACCGGGCCACCGTCGGGTACCGGCGGATCCTCGTGTGGCCGCGCCGCTCGAAGAACGAGAGGTACTCCTCCCGCATCTCCCCGAGGCTCCGGGGCCGGTCGAACGGCGAGTGGCCGATGAAGCCGTACGGGACGCACGGCGCCTCCTGGCACCGGTCGTGGTCGCCGAGGGTCCAGAACGCCGCCCCGCAGCTCCGGCAGCTCCGCCGGTGGAACCCGAGCCGATGGAAGACCGGGAGGTCGTACTCCGTGGCATCCATCGGTGACCGCGCCGAGTCCCCCCGGGGCAAAAGCCCTTCCATGGCACGGTGCGTTACCGGGCCAAAGCCCGCCGGTGGCGGACGGGGGCCCGGGGCCGGTCCTCCCGCCGCGGAGGGTCCCGGCCCGCCCGGAGCGCGCGTCCGGTGGCGCACAGCGAGGCGATGGGGCACTCCGGGCACTTCGGTCCCCGGGGCCGGCAGAGGTTCTGCCCGTGCTGCACCAGGAGGGGGTTGATCGGGATCCAGTACCGCTCGGGCAGCACCGTCCGCAGCCTCTCCTCCGTCTCTTCCGGGCTCCGGGTCCGGACCGCCCCGAGCCGGTTGGCGATCCGGTGGACGTGGGTGTCCACGGGGATCGCGGGGACGCCGTAGCCGAAGACGAGGACGCAGTTGGCGGTCTTCGGGCCGACGCCGGGAAGGCTCAGCAGGCTCTCCATGTCCCTAGGGACCTCCCCCCCGAACCGATCGAGGATCTGCCGGGCGCAGGCCCGGATCGCGCGGGCCTTCACGCGGAAGTAGCCGGTCCCGTGGATCAGCCGCTCGAGCTCCCGAGGGGAGGCTCGGGCCATCCGCCGGGCGTCCGGGAACTTCCGGAACAGGTCGGCCGACGCCTTGTCGGTGTTGGCGTCCTTGGTCCGCTGGGAGAGGATCGTTCCGATCAGGACCTGGAACGGGTCCTCGGCATGGTCGCGCAGGTACGGGACCCGCCAGTCGCCGGTGCCGTAGAGCCGGCTCAGCCCGTCCAGGATCCCTTCCCAGTCGAGGGTGGGCGCCGGGGGCCTCACGGACGGCCTCCGCCCCCGATCCCCCCGGGCGCGGCCACAGGGTCCGACAGGTCCGGCTCCCCCTCGCCGCCGCCGCGGGCCTCGCGAAGGATCTCCCCCACGAGGTAGTCGCTGCCGGCCACGAGGGCGAACCCGTCCGGGCCGGCGGCCGCCCGGGCGAGGGCGAGCCCCCGGGAGGCATCGGGGGCGAGGACGATGCGAGGGAACCGGCCCACGGCCGCCCGGCGGATCTCCCCGACCGGGAGGGCCCGGGCCGACCGGACCGGCACCACCACGAGCGTGGCGGCCAGCGGGGAGAACGCCTCCAGGATCCCCTCCACCTGCTTGTCCGAAAGGCACCCGAAGAGGACGACGTTCTCCGACGGCTCGCTGAACGGATAGATCTCGGCGAGCGCCTGGCCCACCGCCCGGGCGCTCTCCGGCGTGTGGGCCACGTCGAGGTAGACGTCCGGTCGTTTCGAAAGGCGCTCGAGCCGTCCCGGCCACTCCACCTTCGCGAGGGCCGAGCGGATCGACGCATCGGTGGCGGACCCGCCGACGGCCCGGAGGAACTCATCGGCCGCCGCGATCGCCAGGGCCGCATTGCCGGCCTGGAACTCCCCGGCGAGCGGGACCCTCACCCGGTCGAGGGTCCGGTGGGGGGTCGCGATCCGGAGCTTCTGCCCCTTGGGATCGATCTCCCGGTCCTCGACCCGGACCGTCCCCCCGAGGTGCTCCAGCGGGACCGCCACCGCGTCCGCCACCCGCTCGATCTCCCGGCGGGGCTCCTCCTTCGGCTCCCCGACGAACCCCCGCATGCCCCGGTGGAAGATGCCGGCCTTCTCCCGGGCGATGTCCGTGAGGGTCGGGCCGAGGATCTCGGTGTGCTCGAGCTCGATGGTGGTCACGACCCCCACGGGAGCATCGAGGACGTTGGTGGCGTCGAGGCGACCCCCGAGGCCGACCTCGATGACCGCGGCGTCGACCTTCGCCGCCCGGAACCGGTCGAACGCGAGGGCCGTGGTCACCTCGAAGAACGTCGGGGCGCGGTCGATGGCCCCCTCCGCCTGGAGGCGCTCGGCCGCGGCCGAGACCTGCTCGATCCCCTCGACGACCTCCCGGGCGGAGATCGGGACCCGGCCCACCTGGATCCGTTCCCGGTAGCTCACGAGGTGCGGGGAGGTGTAGAGCCCCGTGCGACGTCCCGCGCCGGTCAGGACCGCGGCGGCCATGGCCGCCACGGAGCCCTTCCCTTTGCTCCCCGCCACGTGGACGGCCCGGAACGACCGCTCCGGGTGGTCGAGGGCGGCGAGGAGCGCCTCCATCACCTCGAGGCCCGGCCGCATGCCGAAGCGGCGCAACCGGTAGAGCCGGTCGAGGGTGGACCGGTACGTCTCGTCGATCACGGCGTCGCTCCGGGCTTCGTCCACGGACACTCTGCGGGGGCGCGGGTCAGTAGGTGGACCGCTCCCGGTACGACCCGAAGACGTCCTGGAACGCGTGCACGATCTCGCCGAGCGTCGCCTTGGCCCGGAGCGCGTCGAGCACCGCGGGCATCGTGTTCGCGGTCTCCGATCGCGCGGCGGTCCGGACGGCCTCGAGCGCCCGGGCATGGGCGGCCGCGTTCCGCCGCGACCGCAGGGCCGCGAGCCGCTTCGACTGGGCGACCCGGGCCTCCTCCGAGATCTTGAGCCGCGGCACCCGGATCGGGTCGCCAGTGGGGTAGGCGTTGACCCCCACCACCTTGCGCTCGCCGCTGTCCACGGAGCGCTGGTAGCGGAACGACGCCTCCTGGATCTCGCGCTGGAAGAACCCCTTCTCGATGGCGGCGATGACCCCGCCGAGCTCGTCGATCCGGTCGAAGTACCGCTGGGCCTCCGACTCCATCCGGTCCGTGAGCCACTCGACGAAGTAGCTGCCTCCGAACGGGTCGATCGCCTCGGCGACCCCACTCTCGTGGGCGAGGATCTGCTGGGTACGGAGCGCGATCCGGGCCGCGTCCTCCGAGGGGAGCTGGAGGGCCTCGTCGTAGGAGTTCGTGTGGAGGGACTGGGTGCCCCCCAGGACCCCGGCGAGGGCCTGGACGGCGGTCCGGACGATGTTGAGCTCCGGCTGCTGGGCCGTGCACGAGCACCCCGCGGTCTGGGTGTGGAACCGCAGCCACATCGAGCGTTCCTTGCGGGCGTGGAACCGGTCGCGCATCACCGTGGCCCAGATCCGGCGGGCGGCGCGGAACTTGGCGATCTCCTCGAAGAAGTCGTTGTGCGAGTTGAAGAAGAACGAGAGCCGCGGCGCGAACTCGTCGACGTCCAGGCCGCGCTTCTGGGCCTCCTCGACGTACGTCATCCCGTCGGCCAGGGTGAAGGCGAGCTCCTGGACCGCGGTGGAACCGGCCTCCCGGATGTGGTAGCCGGAGATCGAGACCGGGTTCCACCGGGGGAGATGCTTCGTGGCGTACTCGATGGTGTCGGTGACGAGCCGGACGGCCGGCCGGGGCGGGTAGAGGAACTCCTTCTGGGCGATGTACTCCTTCAGGATGTCGTTCTGGGTCGTGCCGCCCAGCCGGTCGAACGGCACCCCCTGCGCCTCGCCGGTCAGGAGGTACATCCCCCAGACGATGTTCGCTGGAGCGTTAATCGTCATGCTGGTGGTGACGTCGGCGAGCGGGATCCCCCGAAGGAGACGGCGCATGTCGTCCAGCGAGGGGACGTTCACTCCGCACTTTCCGACCTCCCCGAGCGCCTCCGGGTCGTCGGGGTCGATGCCGTAGAGGGTCGGGTCATCGAAGGCGATGGAGAGGCCGCTCTCGCCGTGGGCCAGCAGGTAATGGAAGCGCCGGTTCGTGTCCTCCGGGGTCCCGAACCCCGAGAACATCCGCATCGACCAGACCCGGCCCCGGTACATCGTCGGGTGCACCCCGCGCGTGTACGGGAACTGCCCCGGGTAGCCGAGGCGGGCCGGGTCCACGGGGGCGTTCGAGGGGGTGTAGAGCCGCCCGACCGGGATCCCGCCCAGCGTCTCGAACGTCTCCTTCCGCTCGGGGGACCGGGCTAGCGCGGGGGCCAGCACCTCTGCCTCCCACCGGGCCTGGGCCTCCCCGATCGGCCCAGGGGCCGGCTTCGACGGTTCGGGGGGGACCGGCCGCGCGCGGCTTGCCGCCATCGGCCCACCATGCGGTGGGGGCCATAAATCCGCTCTGACCGAAGGTCAGGGCACCCGCAGGCCCATCAGGTCGGTCGTACCGCGGGCCCGGGGCGTGACCCCGAGGGTCCGGGCGAACTCCGCGAACGACGCGCCGGTCCATTGGGTGTTGTCCGCGAGGACCACCGATCCCGGACGCAGGAGGGGTCGGATCGCCGAGAGCTCCCAAGCGAGGTGGGCCGGGGTGTGCAGGTCGTCGTGGAGGAAGAGATCGATCTGGGGGAGCTCCCCGAGGAGCCTCGGAAGCTCCACCTGGGTCGCCCCGATCCGCAGGTCCCATCCCTTCCAGAGGGGCTCCGGGACCGCCCACCCCGAGCTCCGGCCCGGGGGCACGGCCACGGGCGACTCCTCCGGGTGCAGGACCGGCTGCCGCTGGACGAGCGGCAGGTCGATGGAGTGGAGGCGACCGCGCCGGTTCGTCCGGAGCGCCATCAGGAAGTGCGCCGAGGAGACGCCGGAGGAGACCCCCGTCTCCACGACGTGCTGCGGCCGGAGGAGGCGGGTGAGGGCGTACAGCTCGAGCGGCGCCCGGATCTGCGCGTACCCTTCCCGGCCCCCCTCCTCGTGGCGGCGTCGGATCGCCCGCTCCACCGGGGTCTTCCGGTCCACCTCCGCGAAGAGCCGGGCCACCTGGGCCCGGGAGGCGCCGGTGAGGCTCGCCACCCACGACGGGTCCGGGGTCGCCTCCGGGTCCCCCAGGGCCGTCACGGCGCGATGGCCCGGAAGGGGGCGGGACGGCGGCATCGGCGGAGGAGGTCCGGCGGGTCTTAAGTGCCTATCCGGACGGCGGCGCGCGCCGGGGTCCAAGATGCGCCCGGCGGACCGCGAGACCGTGGGCGCCCCCCTGCGAGAACCGCTCCACCTCGTCGAGGACGATCGGCCGGTCGAAGAACGGGGCATCGACGACCAGGGACTCGTACTCGCCCCCTTCCCCGGCCACGTGGACCGGCCGGACGGTCCGCGCCAGCTCCTCCAGCCGGGCCACGAGGGCCGCATCGAGCCGCCCTCCGAGGAGCTCGGGGCCTAGGGGTTCCGCGGCGAGGTGGACCAGCCGGATGTCGAGCCCGGCCCCGACCTCGGCGTCCACCACGGTCCGGGCGGACTTCCCCCAGAGCGGGGTGAAGAGGGGGCGACCGAGCTCGTAACAGATCCGATGGAGCCGGGACCACTGGTACGAGGAGGCGATGGCGCCCGCCACGACCCAGCCACGACCCCGGCCGAGGGCCGTCCGGAGTGCCTCTGTCTCGGCGGCCGCCCCCTCCCGGTCCACCCGGACGCTCCGGTGCACCTTCCCCCACGCCTCCGCCTGCAGGGCCACGAGGTCTAGGTTCGGGGTGTGGAACAGAAGGGAGTCGGGGTCGGACGGCCGGATCGTCAGGAGCTCCCCCACCTCGAGCCCTTGCTGATCGGCGAGGCTCGCCGAGAAGATGGAGTCCTTGCCTCCAGAGACGAGGGCCGTCGCGGGCAGGGAGGCTCCCTAGAGGGCGTCGAGCCCGGCCCGCCAGCGGGCGTAGAGACCCGCGAGGTCGATCTTGGCCACCTCGCGGTCCCGCCACGTCGCCCGGGCCGCCCACCGATCGGTGACCTCGCCGAGCCGGACGACCGGCAGGGCGGCCGCGGAACGCTCGAACGCGCGGACCTCCGGTTCCGGGACCTCGACGACCCATCGCGAAGCGCCCTCGGCCGCCAGGGCGTGGGCGGGGGTCTCGAGACCGACCGGGTCCAGGGCGACGTCGACGCCGAGGCCCCCGCCGAACGCCATCTCGGCGAGGGTGGCGGCGAGCCCGCCGTCCGAGACGTCGTGGACCGCGGTGATCCGTCCCGCGGCGCCCCACGCCAGGATCCGCTCCCCCAGGGCCCGGGTCCTCTTCGGGTCGGGCGTCGGGAGGGCGAGGCCGCGGCGGTGGGAGAGGCGTGCCCACAGGGAGCCCCCGAGCTCGGGGGCCGTGCGGCCCACGAGGTAGAGGACGTCGCCGCTCTGCTTCAGGTCCGAGGTGGTGGCGTGGTGGAGGTCGTCGACGATGCCGGTCGCCATGAGGACCGGCGTCGGGGGGATCGCCGCCCCGAGCCCCCCGTTGTAGAAGCTCACGTTGCCGGAAGGGACCGCCATCCCGAACGCCCGGGCCCCTTCGGCGAGCCCCGCCACGACCTCGGCGAAGTCGCCGAGCACCCACGGGTCCTCCGGGTTGCCGAAGTTGAGGCAGTTCGTGAAGGCGTCCGGCCGGGCGCCGACCGCGTAGAGGTTCCGGGCGGCCTCCTCGACCACGGAGATCGCGCCCCGCCGGGGGTCCTCTCGGCACGCCCAGGGCTGCGTGGCGACGGTGACCGCGAGGGCCCGCCAGCTCTCCGGGCGGGGCCGGAGGACCGCGGCGTCGCCGTGGGAGGGGGAGACGACCCGGCCGTGGAGGGGCTTGATCACGGTGTGCCCCTGGACCTCGTGGTCGTAGACGCGGATGATCGACTCCCTAGAGACCGTGTCCGGCGCCAGCACCAGGCGGTGGATCATCTCGGAGGGGTCGGTGTTGGGGATGGGGGCGTGGGGCGCCGCCGGCCGGCGCCGCCGCTTGAGAGGGCGGCGGATCGACGGCGGGTCGACCCGGAACCCCACCTGAAGGTGCGCCGCGGGCCGGTCCCCGACCAGGAGGGTCTCGAACGGCCCTTCGACCACCTCGCCGATGTCACCCGCCGGCACGTCCCACCGCCGGAAGATCGCGAGGACCGCCTCCACGTCCGAAGGGCGAACGTCGAGGAGCATCCGCTCCTGGGACTCGGAGATCCACACCTCCCAGGGGGTGAGGCCGGGTTCCCGGAGCGGCACCCGGTCGAGGTGGACGACCGACCCGAACCCGCCGGCATGGACGAGCTCGCCGGAGGCGGAGGCCAGGCCGCCGCCACCGAGGTCCTTGCACCCCCGGACGAGGCCCGCGTCGAACGCCTCGACGCACGCCTCGATCAGCGGCTCCTTCATGATCGGGTTCCCGAGCTGGACCGCGCCCCGGGACTCCTCCTCGCTGCGGGACGTGAGCTCCTGGGAGGCGAACGCGACGCCCCCGATGCCGTCGCGGCCGGTGTGGGAACCGACCAGCACGAGCCGGTCCCCCCGGCGCTCGGCCCGGTTGGGCACGAGCCGTGACTTCGGGAGCCAGCCGACGCACCCGACGTTCACCAGCGGGTTCACCACGTAGTCCGGATCGAAGTAGATCCCGCCGGAGATCGTCGGGACCCCGACGCGGTTGCCATAGTCCCGGATGCCGGCCACGACCCCTTCCATGAGGTAGCGGGGACCTTTCACGCCCTTCGGGAGGGCGGACGGCGCCGTGGCCAGGGGGCCGAAGAACAACGGGTCCGCGAGGCCGATCGGTTTCCCTCCGACGGCGAGGACATCCCGAAGGATCCCGCCGATGCCGGTCGCTGCCCCGCCGTACGGCTCCACGGCAGAGGGGTGGTTGTGGGATTCGATCCGAAGCGCGTAGGCGAACCCGTCCTCGAACTGGAGGACGCCCGCGTCCCCGGTCCCCAGGACCCGGGGCTTCGGGTGCAGCGAGGCGAACGCCGCCCGGAGGAACGGTCGGGAGCTCTTGTAGCTGCAGTGCTCGCTCCAGCTCTGGGCGAGCCCGGCGAGCTCCACGTCCGTGGGCTCCCGCCCGACGGACCGGAAGTACGCCTGGATCCTGGCGATCTCCGGGGCCGAGAACCCGAGCCCCCGGGCCCGGACGAACCGGGCGAGCTTCTCCCGGGCCACCCGTCGGAACGGGACCGTGCGGACCCCGTCCGCCCACTCCGTCGGCTCTCCGGTCCCGGGCCGCGGCATCGTTCCTCAGGACGGGAGGGCCGTGAGCCGGACCCGGTGGATGATCGGGTTCGCGAGGAGCCGGTCCACGGCCTCGTGGGCGAGCCGCTCGGCGGTGTGGGCGTCCACGTCCCCGAACTCGAGGACGAAGACACGGGCGGTCCGGACCCCGGCGACCGGCCCGATCCCCAGGAGTCCCAGGGACTTCTGGATGCTCTCCGCTTCGGCATCGAGCACGCCCGGCTTCAGTTCGACCCGGACCTCGATGACGTTGCGGGACGGGGGGGCGGCCACGACGAATCCCGCGAATGGGGCGGGCTTCTTAACCCTGCGGAGGCGGGCCGCTACTTCTTGCCGGGGGCGGCCGTCGGGGGCTCCCGGACGATCAGGACCGGGCACTTGGCGTGGTGGACCACCGCGTCGGAGACGCTGCCCAGGAGGAGCCGCTTCGCGCCCGAGAGGCCCCGGGAGCCCATCACCAGCACGCTCGGCGGGTGCTGGTCGAGGTGGGCGATGATCTCGTCGACAATGACGCCCTCGAGGGCGACGCCCGTGACCGCGGAGATCCCGGCCGCCTCGGCCTTGGCGACCGCGCTGTCCACGAGGCCGCGGTAGTACTTGATCTCCGAATCCGGGATCTCGGTGGGGATGTACGGCTCGGAGCCGGGCACGTACAATGGGACCAGGGGCGCCACGGAGAGGACCGAGAGCTCGCTCCCGTACCGCTTCGCGAGATCGATGGCCACGTCGAGGGCCCGGTCGGAGCTCGGGGACCCATCCACCGCGACCGTCACTCGAGCGAACATCGATGCGGACATCGGCCGCACGAGCCGCCGGGGCGATAAGGGGGTTTCCCTCCCTCAACCCGCGTTCTCGGAAGGTTTAAGGCCCGGGCCCCCGCCTTTCCCTCCCCGAGAGGCTTCCTGTGGCCCCGGTCTGTTCCAACTGCAACGGCACGGATTTCGTCTGGGCGAACGAGCTGAAGACCGGGATGACGGGAGCGTCGCTGTCGCTCCGGGCCCGGGGCGAGGTACCGCTCGGTACCCGCATCTGCCGGACCTGCGGCCACGCGGACCTGTTCCTCCGGGACATCTCGATCCTCCACCAGCCCCACAACTGGCGGCCGGGCGAGTTCGTTCCCATCGTCGCCAAGTCCTCGGCCCCGAAGCCTTCGCACCCGGCCCACGCCCCCGAAGTGACCGCCCCCCCGGCGCCCGCGCCCGCCCCGGCTCCGGAGGCGTCCCCTCCGCCGGCGCCCCCCCCGCCCCCTCCCCCGCCGCCGGCGGAGCCCGCGCCGGCGACCCCACCTCCGGCCGAACCGGCCGTCGCCAGTGAGTCCCCCCCGGCCTCCAGCGAGGAGGCCGTGGCCGCCGAGGCGACCGCGGCCAAGCCCAAGGGCACCCGACGCAGGGTCCCGAAGGCGAAGGGATAGTCCGGCCGGCTACGCGCTGCCGGAACCCGTCCCGCGTCCGCTCGCCATCAGATAGCGGGGCATGGATTTGAACCATGGATCTACGGGTTATGAGCCCGTCGGGATCTCAGGACGGGCGGAAGATCCGCGCCGTTTTCCTGACTACCCTACCCCGCTGCGGCGCGGTCGAGGAGGTCTCCGTATATGAGGCTCACGATATCGAGGGCGACGATGACGTCCTCCGCGATCCGGCGCGGCCCCACCACCGGCTTCCCCGCCCGCCGGAGCCGGAGTAGCGCGCCATGAGCGAGCCGGATCCGGTGGGGTTCCGGACCCTCGGCGAGCTGGAGGCCGCGGCGTCCCGCACCCTGCCCGCGGCCCTCTGGGATTACGTCCAGGGGGGCGCGGGGGAGGAGCGGACCGTTCGTGCCAACCGCGCCGCGTTCCAGGCGCGGGTCCTCCGGCCGCGCGTCCTCGCCGACGTGCGGTCCATCGACCTCCGGACGACGGTGCTCGGGCAGCGGGTCCGCCTCCCCATCTTCGTGGCCCCCACGGCCTACCAGGGCTCGATCCATCCGGAGGGCGAGGCCGGCACGGCCCGTGGGGCGGCCGACTGGGGAGCTCTGGCGGTGTTCAGCACGCTCTCGAGCCAGTCCCTCGAGGCCATCGCCGAGGCGGCCCCGGGGGGCCCCCGCTGGTTCCAGCTCTACCTGCAGCCGGACCGTTCGGTCACCCGCCGGCTGGTGGAGCGCGCCGAAACCGCCGGGTACCGGGCGATCGTCCTCACCGTCGATGTGCCGCTGCTGGCGAACCGGGACCGCCAGGCCCGGGGGGGTTTCGCCCTCGACGCGCCGGTCCCCGTGGGGAACGGTCCGGACGTCCTCTCGCCGTCCCGGGCCCCGGTGGACGATGGCGACGCCTACCGGATCCGGGACGACGCGGGCGCCACGTGGGAGACCCTCACGGAGCTCCGGAACTACACCTCGCTCCCTCTCGTCGTGAAGGGGATCCTCACGGCGGAGGACGCCCGGCGGGCCGTCGACCACGGCGCCCGGGGGATCGTCGTCTCCAACCACGGGGGCCGACAGGTGGACGGGGCGCCGGCGTCCCTCGACGCGCTGTCGGAGGTCGTCGCGGAGGTGGGGACCGAGGCCGAGGTCTACCTCGACGGGGGGGCCCGCCGGGGGACCGACGTGGTCCTGGCCCTCGCCCTGGGCGCGCGGGCCGTAGGTCTCGGGCGGCCGGTGCTCTGGGCCCTCGCCGTCGGAGGGTCGGCCGGGGTCTCCCGCCTGTTCGAGCTCCTCGGGCGCGAGCTCGCCACGGTGATGGCGCTCGCCGGGCGCCGGTCCCTCCTCGAACTGGGACCGGAGCTCGTCGGACGATCGCCCTACTCGAGCCTCGTCTGACGGACCCCGTCCGGGCCCCCGGTCGGGAGAGGGATCTCCGGCAGTCCCAGGATCTGCCGGAACTGGTTCACGGATTCCGGGGCGAAACCGGCAAAGTGGTTGTTGAAGAAGACGAACGAGATCTGGACCTGGTCCCGGACCTTCTGGAGCCGTTCGGCCCATAGACGCAACTCCCGGCTCCGGTCCGCCCGGATCACCCCGTGCTGCTCCTCCGGGATCGTGGTGTGGTCGCCGATGAACCGAAGGTACACCCGATCGGAGGTGAGCTCCGGCGGGATGTCGACGTACGTGAGGTATGACCACGCGAGCGTCATCCGGCGCTCCCGGAGCGAGGCCCGGACATGGTCGAACACCTCGCCGCCGAACCACCCCGAGGCCCGCAGCTCCACGGCGTACGCGGGTCCTTCCGGGAGGGCCGCGAGGACCTGATCGAGGTACTCGAGGTTCCCTCCGGACGACCGGGGCGGCCGGAACCACGGAGCGAACTGGAGGACGATCCCGCCGAGCTTCTCACCCAGGAGCTCGGCCGTATGGACGAACTCCGCGATGCTGTGCGGGTCGAGGGGCTGTTTCGGATCGAGGAGGTCGCGGGGGAACTTGAGAGTGAACCGGAAGTGGGCCGGGGTGACGCGCGCCCACCGTTGGACAAGGAACGAGGCGGGCGAACGATAGTACGACGAGTCGACCTCTACGCAATCGAAGTACCGCGCGTAGTACTCGAGCCGGTCCCCGTCCTTGATCCCTTCCGGGTAGAAACGTCCGGACCACGCGGGAGAGGTCCAGGAGGAGCAGCCGATCCGGGTCTCCACGGCGAGGTCATGGGCGCACCCCTACAAGTGACCCCGGCCGCGCTCTTGCCGCCCGTCGCGGGGGCGGCCGGGAGAGCCGGCTCCCTGATGGGGCGGCGGTCCGCCCGCGCCCTCGAGATGGGTCGCCCGGTCCGAGCCCCCGGCGGGCCGGCGTTCAGGCCGTGACCCGCGGGCCTCCGGCGCGGACCCAGGCGTCCACCCGGTCCTCGACCATGCGAAGGGGAAGGCCTCCCTCGCCGAGCACGATGTCATGGAAGGCCCTCACGTCGAACTTCTCCCCGAGGGCCTTCTCCGCCCGGGTTCGAAGCTCGCGGAACTTGAGCTGCCCGATCTTGTACCCCAGGGCTTGGCCGGGCCAGACGATGTACCGGTCGATCTCGACGGTGATATCGGCCATCGAGCGGCCCGCGTTCTCCGCAAAGAACTGGATGGCCTTCTCCCGGGACCATCCGAGGGCGTGGATCCCGGTGTCCACCACGAGGCGGACCGACCGCCAGGCATCGGCGATCAGCTGGCCCATCTTCGAGAGCGGATCCTGGTAGAACCCGAGCTCCTCCCCAAGGGTCTCGGCGTACAGTCCCCACCCCTCCACGAACGCCGTGAACCCGCTGTGCCGGCGGAACGCCGGAAGGTTCCCGAGCTCCTCGCTCAGGGCGATCTGAAGGTGGTGGCCGGGCACCGCCTCGTGGAGCACCAGGTCCTCCATCTCCCACATCGGCCGGGTGCCGAGGTTGTGGGTGTTCGCGTAGAAGATCCCCGGGCGTCCGTCCGAGGGCGCCCCCGGCATATAGTAGGCCGCCGGGGAGCTCGCGGCCTTGAACGCCGGCATCGGTTCCACGCCGTACGGGAGCCGGGGAAGGCGGCCGAACAGGCGGGCGAGCCCGGCGTCGGCCCGTTTCCCCAGGGCCCGGTACTTGTCCACCAGGGCCGCGGCCTCGCTGTAGAAGAACTTCGGATCCGTACGGAGGTAGGTGTAGAACTCCGCGAGGCTCCCCGAAAAGCCGGCCGCGGCCCGCACCTTCTCCATCTCGCGGTGGATCCGGTCCAGCTCGGCGAGGCCGATCTCGTGGATCTCCTTCGCCGTGAGCTGCGTGGTGGTCTGCCACCGGATGAGGTGCTCGTAGTGCGACGCGCCGTGGGGGACCCCGGAGATGCCCACGGTGGGGCGGCACGCGGGCAGATAGGTGTCCTTCAGGTACGCGTGGAGCCGCCGGAGCGCGGGTCGGACCCCCTCGGCGTACGCCTGGCGGGCGTCCGCGACGACCCGGGCCCAATCCGCCTCGCTGACGGCCGCGGGACGTTCCTGGAACGCGTCGAGGAGCGGGCTCTTCATCGGGTCCTCGGGGATGAGACCGTGGACCTGGGCCGGCACCCCGTGGATCGCCGCCTGGGGCGCCGAATATCCGCGGCGAAGGCCCGCCTCCAGGAGGGCGATGTTGTTGTCGATGGCCGCGGGGGCGGCCCGGAGCCTCGCGACGATGTCCTCGAGGTCTCGGGTCCTCTGCCGGGGCTGCATCACGACCATGTCGGCGATCGCGAGATGGATCCCCTCCATCTGGCTGATCGGCATCCAGAGGTTGTGCGGCATGCCGAAATGGAACGGGTTCGGTTCTTCGCCGAACGCCAGGCCCTCCACCGCGTCCTCGAGGAGGCCCCGGTAGAGGTCGAAGTTCGTGTGGTCCTCGGGGGCCAGCTCCTCGCGCCGGAAGGTCCGGACGGTGGAGAGGCTCTTTTCCAGTTGCTCGCGGCGCCGGGCGATCCCGGCGGTCGAGTCGTCGGTCCAGCGGTCGTTGTACCCGGGAGTCCCGAAGACCGTACCGAGCTCCGGATAGAGGTCGAGCCAGGCCGACCAGTCCGCGTCCAGGAAGGCCCGGAAGGCGCTCGTCGGCGGGTTCATGATCGGTGCGCGGCTCTCCATCGGATCCTCTCGCGGGCCCCCAGGGGTCGCCCCCATTTAACGGCCGGAGCGGCGGTATCCGGCCCTAGGGCCCACCGCCGGCTCCCGGGGCGGCCGTCGCGCGACGTCGATACGGGTCGTCCAGGATCCATCGCTCGAACGCGGCGTGGGTCATCTCGCGGCCGAGGAAGTCCCGGACCAGATCGGCGGCCGGACGGGAGCCCCCCGGGGCCAGGATCTTGGCCGCGTACCGACCCGCCAGTTCCGGGTCGGTGAGGGAGCCCCGGGCGAGGAACAGGCTGAGGAAGTCCCGGGCCACCACCGCGGACCAGGCGTAGGTGTAGTAGCAGGCCGAGTACCCGACGAGGTGGCCCCACGCCGCGTGGAGGTGGGTGTCCCGGGGCATCGTCACGGGCATGTAGGACGCCATGATCGAGTGGAACAGGTCGTCGAGGTCCACGCCCGTCGTGTCCCGGTCGTGGAATCCCAGCGACGCGGCGCTCAACCCGGCCTGGAACGACCACCCGCCGGCCCGACCGAGCCCCTCGGAGGCCTTGAGGCGCTCCAGGAGGGCCATCGGGACCGGGGTGCCATCCGGCTTCGCCGCGAACTGTCGGAGGGTCGGCGGGTCCCGGGCCCACTCCTCGAACAGCTGGGACGGCGCCTCGATGAAATCCCGCTCGACGAACCCCATCCCGTTGTACAGCCAGCGGATGTGGCCGGACAGGAGGGAATGGACCAGGTGACCGAACTCGTGGAAGAACGTCACCACCTGGGAGTACTCCATCCGGGCGTCGTCCTTCGGAGTGGAGGGATCGAGGAAGTTGCACACCAGGACCGACTGGGGGAGCTGGACCCCGCCCTCCCCGATGCGGAGGGTGAAGTGGGCCGCGTGGTTGTACTTCCCTTCGCGCGGCACCATGTCGAGGTAGAACCGGCCCACCACCTCGGTCCCCCGGACCATATCGTACGCATCCACCGTGGGGTGCCAGAGGCCGTCGGCCGGCGCCGGGACGATCCTCACATCGAAGAGCCGGCCGCAGAGGGTGAACAGGCCGTCCCGGACCCGGGGGTAGGGTAGGTACTCCCGGAGCTCCTTGAGGTCGACGCCGAAGTCCTCCTGGCGGAGCTTCATGTCGTAGTAGCCTCCGACGGCCCCCCCGTCCCACAGGTCCACCTGGGTGGCGTCGGGATGATCTCGTCGCTTGCGGGCCAGCACCCGGCGGACGTGCTCCCGGGCCGGGTCCCGGAGGAGCTCGCCCAGCTCCGTCACGAACGTCCGGGCCGTCGCGGCGGACCCGATCATCTTGTCCTCGGTGGCGTAGTCCGCGAAGGACGAGTACCCCAGGAGGCGGGCCATCTCGGTCCGCTTGTGGAGGATCTGCCGAAGCACGGCGATGTTCTCCGGGTAGGCGACGTTCATGGAGGCGTGCTGCATCCGCCGGCGGAGCTCGGGGTCGTCCGCATAGAGCATCACCGGTGCCGCATCCGGGTACTGGGTGGTGATCCGGATCACCCCCTGCGCGTCCGGGGGATGGGCGGTCACGTAGTCGGCCGGGAGGCCGGCGAGGGCGCCCGGTCCGCGCACCTCCACGGTCCGGGTGAGCCGGTTGATGTTCTCCTGGAATTGGTTCCCGAGGACGTCGATCTCGTCGTTGAGGGCCTGGACCTTCCGCCGGCCCTCGTCGTCGAGCTCGGCACCGGCCCGGCGCATCTCCCTCAGGAGGCGCTCCAGGGCGTGCCGCGCGTCCGCGTCCATCGGTCCGGGGCGCAGCGACCTCAACGATTCGTACGTCCCTCGGCGGACCCGGAACGCCGTGAAGAACCGCTCCGAGGCCTCGGAGACCTTCCGGCCCGCATCGCGCTGCCCCGGATCGGGGTGGGTGTTGAACAACAGGGAGGCGTGGCTCGACAGGTCGGCCACGCGGCGGAGCACCCGGTCGAGGGGGGCGAGGGTGTTCTCGACGGTGCGGTCCCCGACGGTCCGGTCGATCGTGTCGAGCTCCTGGTTCGCCGAGGCCAGGAGGAGGTCCGCGCGTCGCTCCAGTTCCGCCGGTGGCAGGGTGAACGGGTATTCGCCCAGCCCGGGTGCGTTGGCAGCCTCCATGGGGTCCGCTCCGCGGTTCCGAACCGGTGGAGGTAGAAATGCCTTCGTCGAGTTTCCTCTAGGAGACCACCCGCGTCCGGGGCGAACGGAGCTCCCGGGCCGGAAAGCGGCCGGGGCGTCCTCCCCCGCACGGCCGAGCCCCCATCCCGGGCGTTCCGCCGGGTCCGGATCCTTGGGGAGAAGTTCTCCCGGAGCGGGCGGCTCTACCGGCCCGACCCCGCGTCGTTTTCAATCCACCCCGCCTGAGGCACCGCACCGCGGCCCGGCCGAGCCGCCCGTGGAACCGGGGGATCGAGGATGGCGAGCCGACCACGAGGTCCTCCGCCGGCGGCGGTCCGGTCCGCCGCTGAACTGCCCCCGACCTTGCGTCCGGTGGAGCCGCCCCCCGAGCTCCAGCTGCGCCGCGCCGTCGCGCCCGGGCGATATCCTCTCCTGGCCGTGTTCCGGGGCCTGGACCGGACCCCGGGGTTCCGGGCCCTCCCGGGCCCGCTGGACCGGCTATTGAAGACGGTCCGGTCCGCGTACGTGGTCGTCGTCCCCGAGGATGCCTGGATGTACGTGGCCCCCCGGGTCACGCCGGAGCAGATCCGACGCTTCGGCTACGAGATGCTCACCAGCAGCGACGATGTGATCGTCGTGGGCCACAAGCACCTCGCCCAGAGCCCGGGGCTCATCCTCTATCTGGACATCATCCACGAGTTCCTCCACCTCATCCAGCGCGCCGACGGGCGGGAGCTCTGGGATCCGAAGGTGGACTACGTGGATCGCTCCACCGAGATCGAGGCGTACCGGCACTCCGTCAGCGAGGCCCGCCGGCTCGGGGTCAGCGACGAGTTCCTCCGGGACTATCTGCAGGTGGAATGGGTCTCTCTGTCGAGCTTCGACCGACTCCTCCGCCACCTGGCGGTCGCGCCCCGCCCGGTCCGGTCCCGGGGGCCACGGCGGGCCGCTCCTCCCCCGCACGAGCGACCGGAACCGGGAGCGGAAACGCCTCCAACGTGAGCCTGATAACCCCCCGGGCGGCTCCCGGGGACGGTGGCGACCTCCGCGCTGCGCCTCGACGGGGTCACCTATCGGTACGGGGACCGGACCGCCCTTTCCGGCCTATCGTTCTCCGTGGCCCCGGGAGAAGCGGTCGGGTACCTTGGGCCGAACGGCGCCGGAAAGTCGACGACCCTCAAACTGGTCGCGGGGGTGCTCCGGCCCACCTCGGGCACCGTCGAGATCCTCGGCGCGGCGGCCGGTGTCGACGCGCGCGCCCACCTCGGCGCGCTCATCGAGACCCCCGGCGTCCCGCCGTACCTCCGGGGCGCTGACGTGCTCGAGTACGTGGCCGCGGTCCGGGGGATGCCCCCGCTCGACCGTGCCGAGGCGGTCCGCCGGGCCAGCGCCGCCCTGGGCGTCCACGAGCGCCTTGGGACGCCCGTCGGTGAGCTCTCCACCGGGCTTCATCGGCGGCTCCTCATCGCTGCCGCGCTCGTGGGGGACCCGGAGATCTTGGTGCTCGACGAACCCACCCTCGGCCTCGATCCGCTCGCACGACACGACCTCCGCGAGGCCCTTCGGGCCCTCCGGGCGTCGGGACGCACCCTCCTCGTGTCCACCCATCTCCTAGACGACGTGGAGGCCGTCTGCGACCGGGTCCTCTTCCTCCGCGACGGGCGGCTCGTGGGGGACGAGCCGGTGAGGGAGGGAGGACCGTCGAACGCCCCCGGGGATCGGCGTACCGTGATCCTCCAGTTCGCGAAGCGCGTGCCACCCTCGGCGGTGAGGGCGCTCCTGGGGCCGGACGAGTCGGTCACGGACTCGGCCGAGACCGAACTGGCCGTGGAGCTCCCGGGCGACGACCTCCGTCAGGCGGAGCTGATCGCCGCGATCGTGGGCGCCCAGCTCCCTCTGGTGGGCGCGCGTCCCGCCCGGGACCGGCTGACCCAGAGGTACCTCCAGGCCGTCGGACGAGAGGACCCATGAGCTCGTGGCGCCGGACCGTGGGGGTGAACGCCCACTGGGAGGTGACCCGCCTTCGGCGGTCCCGGCGTCTCTGGCTGCTCCTCATCCCGCCGGTCGCCGGGCCGGTCGGGAGCGCGGTCGCGGACCTCTACCTTCGCATCCCCTCGGCGGCCACCGCGGAGATCCTCGGTCTCCTCGTCACGGCCGGTCTCGCTTCCCTCATCCTGCTGGACCTGACGGCCCTCACGGTCGGGGAGGATCTCACCCACCGCGCCGACCTTCTCTTCGTTCCGCTGCCCCAGGACCGGACCGCGGCCCTTGCCGGACGCCTTCTGGTGTCGGTCGGAGGGTGCGTGGGGGCCTACCTGGTCGGCGCCCTGGCCGTTTGGGTCCTCGGAGGGGCCCTCGTGACCCCGCCCGCCCCGGGACTCCTCCCTCGCGCCGCCCTGTTCCTCCCGGAGCACCTCCTTCTCGCGATCCCCTCGCTGCTCCTGTTCCTCGCCGGCGTCACCGCCGCGGCCGCCGCCTTCACCCGACGACCGTCGGAGGCGATCGTGGCGGGGGTACTGGCGGGCGTGGTGGTGGCGGGAGGGGCGGCGTACCTCCTCTCCCAAGGCGAGCTCACCCTGCTCTTCCCGGAGCTTCTCGCCGTGGCCGGGGCCGGGGCGATCGGCTGGACCCTCGCGACCACCGCCAGGTCTGCAGCGTGAGAAGCGAGCGGCCAGCGCCGGGCGACGGCTTCGGGCGCTGAGTCTCCTCCGGCGCGGTGCTCCGTGGGGGTCGAAGCGGCGTCGACCCGCCGCCTCGCGCGCCCCCGGACGGAGCGCCACCGAGCCGTCTAGGGCCGTCCTCGCCGGCGGAGGAGCTCGACGACCCCCACGGTGGCCGCCACGCCCACCGCGAGGCCGATGAGAAGGACCTCCAGCTCCGACGGTCCGGCCGGGCTCGCGGAGGCTCCCGTGGTCGCCGGCGGCGGGGCACCGGTCGAGCCGGTGACCGTGACGGTGAAGTTCTCCATCTGCGCGCTGCCCAGGCTGTCCGTGACGCGTACGCTCACCGGGTAGCTGCCCGGCGCGGTGTACGAGTGCGTCGTGTTGGCCGACGCCGACGCGAGCCCATCGCCGAACTCCCAGAGGAAGCTCCGCGGGGCCGCCCCGCCCCCCGCCGAGGCAGTGAACGTCGCGGGGTCGTGGAGGGCGATCGTCAGCGGGGCCACGGACGCCTGCAGCCACAGTCCGGATCCCGCGGAGATCGAGGCGTTGGCCCCTTCCACCGTCCCCCGCGCGTCGGTGACCGCGAGGTGGACGGTGAAGGTCCCGGCCGAGGCGAACGTGTGGGCGACCGACGGGGCGTTCGAGGTGCCCCCGTCCCCGAAGTCCCAGGCGATCCGGTAGGGGCTGACGCCCCCGCTGATCGAGCTCGCGAAGAAGACCGTGAGCGGGGCCGGTCCCCCGGCCAGGGAGTCGGTGAGGTCCACGACGAGAGGCTGCACCGGCGAGGCGTTCACCGTGACGTTGAACTCTCGGCCCAGGAGCGACCCGGCGCTATCGCGGATGCTGACGCTGAGGAGGTAGTGCCCCGGCGCCCCGTACGTGAACGTCGGCGAAGGGGCCGTGCTCTGGTTGCCGCTCCCCGAGGTCCACTGGTAGACGTACGGGGGGACCCCGCCCTGGGCGACCCCCTGGCACTGGACCGACAACGGGGCGTCCCCGGAAGTGGGGGCCGCGAACTCCGTCGCGCTCATCGCCGGTCCCACGACCACGTGGAACGTGACCGTCGCCTGGCTCCCGTTGCCATCGGTCACCTGCACGGAGGGGAAGTACTGGCCGGGCTGCGCGAACGTCTCCGTGGCGTTCGCCGAAAAGGAACTGTTGCCGTCGCCGAGGTTCCACGTGGTAGAGAGGTTCCCTTCGTTCCCGGTGACGTTGGAGGTGAAGTTCACCGTCAGCGGGGCGACGCCCGTGGTGGCGGACGCGGAGGCGCTGAGGTCGAGCTGGTAGAGGACCCAGGTGTCGTCGAAGTCCTCCGAGATGCTGGCGCCACTGAACAGCACGAGCTCGTTGCTGGGCGGCCACGGGCTCAGGATCCCGAACTCCCGGGCCGGTGGGGAGGCCGCCTCGGCCGCGGGGCTCCAGAACCCCGAAGAGAAGGTCCAGGTGTCGCCGAACATGGCGCCGGCGTAGACCGATCCCCCGAACAGAACGAGCTTCGCGAGCCCGGAGTCCCACCCCATGCTCGCTTCGGTCCGGGCCGCGGGATGGACCAGCGGATGGAGCTGGGTCCAGTTGCCCCCGGCGTAGGTCCAGGTGTCGGCGTACGTGCCCGCGGCGTAGTCGTCGCCCCCGAACAGCACGGTGTAGTTGTCGGCCGGATCGAACGAAAGGTCGACGTTCTCCCGGGCCGAGGGAGCGGGCTTGGGGTGGAGCTGGGTCCACTGGCCGCCGAGGAAGGTCCACGTGTCGCCGACCGCGGCCCCGTCGCATCCTCCGAACAGGAGGAGGTAGCCGTCCCGGGCGTCCCAGGTGAGGGAGGAGGCCCACCGGGCCGACGGGTGCGACGTGGGCGAGAGCTGGGTCCAGTTCCCGTGGAGGAACGTCCAGGTGTCCGAGTCCGAACCGCTGTTCCCCGACCCTCCGAACATGACGAGGTACCCATCGGTCGGATCCCATGCGAGCGTGCCATGGTCTCGGGCCGAGGGCGAGACCTTGGGGTGGAGCTGGGTCCACTGGCCCTGGGCGAACGTCCACGTATCGGCGAGGTACCCTCCCCCCGACCCGTATCCGCCGAACAAAACCGAGTAACCGTCGACCGGGTCGTACGCGAAGCTCCGCCCGTAGCTACGGGGCGGGGGCGCCGTGCCGGCGCTGGACGTGATGTTGGCCCACGCCGCCGACCCCAGGCTGGACTGGTTGTCGGGTGACGCC
>Ga0209060_10001380_pt1 | contig 27116 bp, 22 predicted proteins | sample Coa_R1_8_FD_187155 | JGI IMG/M metagenome (GOLD analysis project Ga0209060, IMG submission 187155) | Surface soil microbial communities from Centralia Pennsylvania, which are recovering from an underground coalmine fire - Coalmine... | ecosystem: Environmental > Terrestrial > Soil >...
TGACAGAGATAAAGCGAATACGAGATTACTCCGAGATACCGCGATACGGGATTATTCAGCAATCTGGTCGGCCGCGCGATGGTCGACACTAGAACCACTCCCAGCGCATATACGGCAATGTCATTCTGCAGGGCAAATACCAGGATCAGCGCGCATACCGGCGTGAATGGATGCGAGATCCATTTCGGGGGCGCCCAGCCATCTTTTGCCGACAGGGCGATGAGGCAACCGAGGACGATCGCATCCAGGCGGCAATCGAATGCGAACCATGTGTACGGTTGATGTCCAATGAAAATCAGCAGGGAACGATAGACCGGTTCCGCGATCAGAATGCCGCAAAGAATCTTGATCAGCCTCGGTCGCCCGACGTGGATGAGAACGAAGGGCCAGAGAAGGTAGAACTTCTCTTCCACGCCGAGAGACCAGGCGATCGTCATCGCGCTGTACTGTTGGTGGAACGCGTAGTAGTAGTCGCCCAAGTAAAAGAAGGTCGCCCAACTTCCAGGAAAAGGCCGAGCCAGGCGGTAAAGAATCCATACAACATAGAAGACCGGGAACAGGCGCAACGCACGCCGGGAATAAAACTGGCGAAGATTGACTGTCCCAGCCTTATCCATTTCCTTCAGGAGCAGCCAGGTGATCAGCAGTCCGCTTAGCTCGAAGAAGAGCGTGACGGCGAACGGGCCGGGGAAGTGGGCCATGATGCCGCGCTGCTCGCTGTAGTGATAGATCACGACAGCGAGGGCTGCCATTCCACGCAAACCGAACAGGCTTGGGATTTCCCGCAGCGAGAGGTTCGTGTGGAGCGAGCTTACCGCCGATTGTTCTCGGAGGCTGGCAAGCCGTTCCATCGCCGGTAATGTGGCTCGCTCCATGAGGCTTACTCTAGAGCGCATCCGCGGTGGTGAAGTCTTAAGAATTCTTAAGTACGCATTCTTCCTTTGACCCGGCGAAACACAATACCGCAGGATTGTTTCTGACAATGGATCCGACTGCCGGCAAGCCTTTATTCGGAATTCTGCTGATCGACGATGACGCGGAGTTGTGCGGCATGATGAAAGAACTTTTCGGCGAGGCGGGATTCACACTCGACTGCGCCTTCAACGGTCGCGATGGTCTGTCCCGCGCGCTGAAAAACTCCTATGACCTGATTGTTCTCGATGTGATGCTGCCCATGATCGATGGCTTCACTGTCTTGCAGCAGTTGCGGCGGCGGACGGAGGTGCCGGTGATCATGCTGACGGCCCGTGTGCACCGGCGCGATCGCATCGAGGGGCTGAATGCGGGAGCGGATGACTATCTGCCCAAGCCGTTCGATCCGGATGAATTGCTGGCTCGGATTCGTGCGGTGCTGCGACGCGCCGGAAGGTTGGAGCATAACCCAGACTCGGTCAAGACATTTGGCGATATCGAGGTGAATACGCAAACCCGCGAGGTGTGGAGCGAGCGACGACTGGTGGATCTGACGTCGCTGGAGTTCGATCTGCTGGAGATGCTGATCCGCGCCGGAGGACGCGTGGTGACACGGGAAGAAATTACCGCTGCGCTGCTCGAGCGCGAGGCATCTCCGTACGACCGGGCACTCGATGTGCACATCAGCCACCTGCGGCGGAAGCTGGCCAGCGGAGGCGAGATGATCCGAACCATTCGAGGGATCGGCTACGTGTTCGCGGCGAAGGAGGCGAAAGAATGAGGTCGCTTTACGTCGGGATTTTGCTCGTGTTGTTTGCAATGCTGGCCCTCTCGCTGGTGGTGTTTCTGCAGATCTCCGATCACGTCGAGCACCAGTATTTGAACCCCGTTTTCGAAGCGATGGATGAGTTGGAACTGCAAAGCGCGCGGAATGCACTCCAGACCGGAGGAATTGCAGCAGCGTCATCCTATCTCGCGGAATTGAATCGGCTCTTTGGTACCTCGCATTTCCTGTTGAATGCCGATGGGGTTGACGCGGTGTCGGGAGCGCAGCGAGGAAAGCTGCTTCCTCCCGCGCCGGTTTCGCGTTCGCGATCGTGGGTCAACGGGCAGTATGTCGTGACCCACCGATCGGGCGATGGGAAGTACTGGTTCCTGGCGGTGGATCCGCGGACGCCAAGTCCGTGGACCTTATCTCCGTTTTACGCACTGGTGATTGCAGTGGCAGGTACTCTGTGCTGGCTGGCGGCGTTCGCAGTGGTATCGCCGATCCGGCGTCTGACTGCGGTAGTGGAGAGATTCGGCTGCGGAGACTTGTCGGCTCGGGCGAAGATGACGCGGCGCGATGAAATCGGCGAACTGGCCCGCTCGTTCGATGGCATGGCCGAGCGCTTGCAAACACTGGTCACAAGTGAACGAAGACTGCTGCAGGATATTTCGCACGAACTGCGATCGCCGTTGACGCGGCTGAAGCTGGCGATTCGATTGTCGAGGACGGCGGCTGATCAGAAGGCAGCGCTCGATCGCGTGGATCGCGAGACGAATCGCATTACTTCGCTGGTCTCGGAGATTGTCGAGATGACGCGCCTGGAGGGCGATCCGGCAGCGCGCACGATGGAGCCAGTCAACCTTGGGCGAGTAATTGAAGAGACGGTGGATGATTGCCGAATCGAAGCGCAATTGTTCCGCGGCTGCAACATCCGCGTAGAAGGAAAACTTTCGGCAGAGGTGTCTGGAGATCGCGAACTATTGCGGCGTGCCGTCGAGAACGTGTTGCGCAATGCGATCCGCTATTCGCCGGAAAAGAGCAACATCGACTTGACCCTGAAGGAAAAGGCCGGCAGCGCAAGTGTCGTCGTGCGCGATTACGGCCCGGGGGTGCCGGCAGAATTGCTCAATCAAATCTTCGAGCCCTTTTTCCGAGTCGAAGAAGCGCGAGATGAGGAGACTGGTGGAATCGGACTTGGCCTTTCCATCGCGAAGCGGTCGGTGCGTCTGCATCGTGGAACGATCACGGCCGAGAATGCGGAGCCGGGCCTGCGGGTGAAAATCGAGATCCCTGCAGGCGCATCCGTCTGAAATCATTCCCAGCTCTCTTACCGGAAGGCGTCATCCCGAGCGGAGCCGCTTTTCAGGCGCAGCGAGGGATCTCGCGCGAGTCAGGAGTACATGTGGTCCACGTGAGATCGCCAATCAGACCAGATCGCCCGCGCGCGTTATTTCTCCTGGACTTCGACGGCACGGCTCAGATTCAGATTCTGATCCGGCTTCGTGGCGACCACGATCGCCACTCCGCGCTTCGCATAGGCAGAGATCAATTCCGGCTGCGACCAATCGAGGTCCCACCCATCTTCGATGGCGACGGCGGTGTAGGAACCGGGCACGACGTTGTGAAATCCAAAAGTGCCGTCGAGGTCGCTTTGATCGCGGCGAAACAGATCACGGTTGCCCTCAGGATTCCGCGGGACCAGAACCACCATTGCCCCAGCAAACGCCTTTCCTGCTTGTTTTGCGACTCCCTGGATTTCCGCGCTGCCTCGGATGCCGGAGATCGAGAGTGATGCGGACGATCCTGCCGTCAAAGTAATTGAGTGTCCTGTAATACTGGCGCCGTCGGCCTGCATCCGTCCGACAGTAAAGCGGGTGCCTTCACCAACCAGAGCTATTTCGTACCGCCCAGGTGCGATGTTTTCGAACTTGGCTTGGCCTTTGGAATCGAAGTTACGTCCCGGAGTGAGACGAGCACTCTTTCCGCGGAGCACAATGCCATATTGCCCCGGCGGGTTCCCATCCTCGAACACAATCGAGACGCTGAGGCTGCACATCGGCTCAGCCGTTGAGGTGTCGAGCTCCTGGGTCGTGCTGTCCAATTCGACGCCACCGATTCGAGTGGTGTTTTGTCCCATGAGACGAAGGTCATACTTGCCAGCCGGAATGCCGCTGAGCTCCAGGGTGCCTGGCTTGATCATCCTGGTCTCGATTCCTATCACTGGGGCGTTACCATCGATGGCGGGTTGCTCCAACTGCGGGAATGGGAACTGCTCCTTGCCGATTTCGGGCACGTGGATGATCACGTGAAGCGATGGCACAGGATTCAGGTGAAAATCGAACTGCAAGTGCTCGCCACCCTGTACTGTGATCGGCGTGGCGCTGTCCGGTTCGATTGCGTTGTTGTAGTAGGTGATCGGGTAAGCTACGTCGAGAGAGCGATCAAAATCGGCTGGCGTTTGGCCGCGGCCCAACTGCGGATGGACGGCGTACCACGGGTGAGCTCTCGCCGAGAGGAAGTAAGTGCCGGGCGCCAAGTCTCGGACCTCGAATTCTCCAAGGTCGTTGGTTTGCGAGCCGCGAAGCGTAATGATCTGATGAGTTCCATCGAACTGGCTGTCCCGGTACAAACTCACCTGCGCATCGCGAACTGGCTCGCCGACTTCGTCGAGTACTCTGCCTGAAATGATCGCCTGCGGAGCAAGCTTCAGAACGAGTTGTTCGGTGTCGAGACCTGCGCCAGTCACGATGGCTGTCGAGAATATGTAGTGCTGATCGTAGCTGGAGGTGGTAAATCCGCGCTTGGCGCCAGTGAGCGAATACTTTCCGGCCGGCATCCCCGTGAATTCGAACTTTCCATCATCGGAGGTAATCACGGATTGTGGGGACTGGCGGGCCTTGACGCTGGCAAGAATCACGCGAGCGTTCGCCAATGGATGACCATCTGACTTGCTGACCACAGTTCCGGCGATTCGGAAAGTTCCATCCTGGGCCGGCGCTGAGTTTTGCGCTGGGCTCCTCAGAGGAAGACAAAGAGCTGCGATCAGCAGGGCGAGGGAAATCGAAAGAAAGTTTGATCGCATTGTTTATTCCTCGGGAATGATCGGCAATTGTAGATTCGCTTTTTGCCCCGGCGAGAGGGTAAGTACCTGTCCCTTGGTTTCGTATGTCTTCATTGCCTGGGGATCACGATAGGGGAGGTTCTGCTGTTGATGGGCGAACGCCAGCACGCGGTAGCTACCCGGCACGATCTGTTGCAAGTTGAAGTTGTCGTTGGCTGTGACGCCAAGCTGCTGAAATTGACCTGGAGCGTCAGGAAGCGGAACGAAGTAGATCCAGACAGTCTCTGAGTCTGGGTCATCAGGTTTCATGGAGTCAGGGTTCCATCCAGTTACTTTGCCTTCGACGGAGGAGTACTCATCGCGCAACGTAACATCAACGGAGACAGCAGACCCGGCGCTCACTATGAGCGGCTGGTGCAGCAAATCGACTGCTCCCATGGTTGCGGACGCGACATAGCCGCGGCCGGAATTCAGCCGGAGCCAATAACGTCCAGGTGGAACATTGGTGAGAACCATAGAATCGTCATTGGGCCCAGTCGGTGGACGAATGGACATGGGGACGCCTTGCCCGAAGTCGTCGGCAGGCTGAAGGTCCGCTGACAGGTAGAGGCGGGGACCGTGCATGGCGAAGGTTTGACCATGAACTACAAAACTCCCCGAACCACTCCACTGCGTGTCGTGAAGTTCCTCTTTTACGTTCAGGGCAATTCCACCGTTCGGTACGACCGTCATCGCCTGCCCTTCGGCAGGGCCACCTGCCACCCGCAGCGTGGTCGTTCCCGACGATGCACTCTCTCCGTAAGAGATGGCGTCGACCACATAGCTGCCGTTGGGCAGCAAGCCGTCGATTCGGTGTTGGCCGGCATTGAACCCGAGGGAATAGCCCGGTCCGCGGTGGCCCTGAGACGAGACGATAATGTTCAGTCCAACGCCGGTGTCGCCGTTCACGGGAATCCTCACGTTGTAATAGGCTTGGCGGACGAGCGACAGGTCGGCCTGAACGGTCTGTCCGGCCGCCACTTCAATCGTCCCCGCCGAAGCAAAGTCTGTGGCATTCGGGTAATAGAGAGGCGGGAAGCCATAGACCTGATTGCGAGACAACATTGTTCCGGGATCGTTGTCGAGCGACTCACTTGTGGCGATCCGATATTGACCGGGGTGGAGATCGGCGAAGCGGAACTCGCCGGCGGAGTTTGTCTGTGTCGTGCCCCGCGTCGTCCATCGCGGGAGGCCATCTTGTGTTTGTCGCCAGAAGAGCTGAACTGGGACGCGAGAAGTGGTATCGGAAGTAGAAAAGCTAACTCTTCCTACGATCAGGGCCTCAGGGGTTAGAGCAATCGTTACTTCTTTTCCCGGAAAAGCCAGAACCCCGTCCCTGCCTTCGACGACAAAGCCGGGCTTGCGGGCATTGATCCAGGTCCGATCCTGTCCGGAGCCAGCCACGCGAATGAGCTCACCCGGGCCGCCAGGCGTGTCGGTGCTCTCCTTTCCCATGTCGAACTCGAACTGCCCCGAACTGTCAGTGAATGTCGCGTGACGATTGTCCGGGGTCGTCACGAGTGCCCGCGGGATCGGGGCGCGCGTGACCGCGTTGATGACCACTCCGCTGATCGTGGTCTTTTGCGATTCAGCTTGCGTGGTTTGTGCGGAGGCGGAACGTCCTATCAGCGTTGCAGCTGCCAGAACGCTCACCAGAAAAAGTGCGATGCGCCGGGTAGAGACGGCGCCTTCGGAATTTCCCAAAGCATTCATCGGACCTTGTCCATAAAACCTGGGATGTACAAAAGGGCCCGTTCCTAACTTGAAGGATGCGTTGCCACTCACTTTTCGTTGCAAGAGTCCGGGGGATCGTGTTTGCTCGGGTCCTTGTTTCCCTCGTAACAGAAGTTCTTAGCGAAGTCACCGTAACGCTCTTTGACTTCTGTGGGCAAGTCATTCAAGCCAAGCCTCACGAAATCAAAGGCGATCTCACCGCTCGCCGAGACGTTCGCCAAAAGGTAACCCCACACGTTGGTTTCGGCTTTTGTCTTGGCCTTCATCCCAGGAGCTAGATCGGGGAGCAGATATCGTCTTGCGCCCGCAGTGCCAACGATCCAGCCGGGCAGGGCTACGCCGCCATGGTCCGGATCCTTCCAGAAATCAGTGTCGTAGAGATCCTGCATGAAGAAATGGGAATGGCTGGCCAGGATATAGACGAACTTTTTGGTGTCGTGGCGCCACTTGACGAGATCAAGATAGGCGCGGCGCCCGCTTTTCACGCCATTTACGCTGGGACGGTCCTTGTCGCCGTTCATGCTGTGGCCACAAGCGAGACTGTTGGGCAGTGCCCGGTGCATAGCGACCACGATCGTCTTCACGGCAGAATCTGTTTTGTCCGCCGCGAGGACTCGTTCGAACCATTGCACCTGCGCGTCGTCGAATCCCTCATCGCCGGAATTGTCGAGGTAGATGAAGTCTACGTTGTGTTCGTGCCAGTTGTAGTAGGACCGCAGGTTTCCGTCGGGGAACTCTTTCACGCGCTGCTCACGAAGTTCGGGAGTGTCGAGCCAGTATGCGAATGTGGAGAGGTAATCGGCAGGCGTCTTGCCGATGAGTTCATGATTGCCGATGCCGAGGCGCACCGAAACCGCTCCAAACGGCCGGAGCTGATTGTCGATGAAATCGCCCCACGCGATCTGCCGGTATTCGGCGAGTGGCAATTTTTCACGATAGACGCGTTGCATGTCTTCGTCCATGTCGTACATGGCGCGGAAATCGCCAAGGTGCCAGTAGAACGTGGCGTGGTTCTCGATCACGCTTTTGGCGATGGCGGGCATGACGACATCGCCGCAGTTGCGGGAGTCTCCGGAAACCGCGAATCGCCATGACTTCTCGGAGCTTTGCTGGGCTGAGGCAGCGACCACCAAGAGCGAGAACACACACAGAACTAACTTCTGAAACATGCAAGCCCTCCCAAGCGTGGGCTAAAAGCATACTCCAATCCGAAATCCTCTTTGCGCAGAAGCTTCCTTGACTTCCATTTCCAGCCAGCCTAGAATTCGGCAACTTTGCCGTCGTTTCCCTGTGACGCGGCGTCCCCCCAAGCCTGTACGAAATCCCGCGTAGACGTTTTCAGCGAGGCGAGCGGTAAGTGTGCTCGGACGAAAGAGGATCACGATGACGAAAACGAAGCTCGCGTTTTTCCTATTGGGAGTAATCGGTATGTTGTTAACTGCGTCGCTGGGGCAGGCGCAAACCTACACAGATCTTCATGATTTGCTCCAAGGCACCGGCAGCGGGCCGGAAACTCCAAACGTGCTTGGGCAGGGGCAGGACGGCAATCTCTACAGCACCATGCCGTCGTCGTTTCCGGGGGAAGGCACGACGATTGTCGTGTCTACCGCGGGCGCCGTCACGGCGACTCATTTCTTTCAGGGAACGGATGGCACGGAGCCGCATTCCGGACTCACGCTCGGAATGGACGGGAATCTATACGGCACGACCTACATCCACACGACCAACGGCTACGGAGAAGTATTTCAGGTGACTCCGGGCGGAACGGTGAACGTTCTCTACAACTTTACCAACGTGAACGACGGCGGCTCGCCATGGGCGCCTCCGATTCAAGCTTCGGATGGGAACCTCTACGGGGTTACCCAGGGGACCGTTCCGGTCGCGTACAAGATCACGATGCCCGCCGGAGCTTTCTCTGTGCTAGCGAACCTTCCCGGACCGAGCGTCGCGCCGCTGATCGTGGGTTCGGATGGGAACTTCTACGGCACTACGAATTATGGCGGCAAGTTTAACGCGGGAACGGTTTTTCAGTTGACCCGCAAGGGAGTGCTGAAGATTGTCTACAACTTCGGCACTGTGGCTTCCGATGGTGTGACGCCCGAAGGCCCCGTCATGCAAGGCGCTGACGGCAAACTTTACGGCACCACGAACACCGGAGGATCGGTTGGGCAGGGAATCGTCTATTCTCTCAGCGCGACGGGAGCTTACAAGATCATCCACAACTTCACGGGAACTCCCGACGGTGACCGCCCGCCGGCCGGGCTCGTGCAAGGCAGCGACAATTTTCTTTATGGCGTCACTACCGCCGGAGGAGCCTTTGGCTATGGCACCATCTTCAAACTGAACACCACTGGTACGACATACTCGGTGATTCACGACTTCGACGGCAGGACCAGCGGCGGCAGCCCGCTCTCGACTCCCACGCTTCACACGAACGGAATCATCTACGGATGGACGACCACGGGTCCGGCAGAAGGCTGCTTCTACAGCATGAACGTAGGACTGAAGCCGTTTGCCTCGCTGGTCGTTCTGACTGCGGGCAAGGTGGGAACGAAGGTAGGAATTCTCGGCCAAGGCTTCTCGACCGCGACCAACGTGAAGTTTGGAAGCGGCCCCGGCACCTTCACGGTGGTCAGCGACACCTACATGACGGCTACAGTTGCTGCGGGAGCGACCACGGGGAAAGTGACCATTATTGAGTCGGGCGGGAATCTGGTATCGGCACAAAAATTCAAAGTTATTCCCAGCATCAAGACCTTCAATCCGACGAGCGGGCCAGTGGGGACTCCGGTGGTGATCACCGGCATGAGTCTTTCGCAAACGACCGCGGTAAAGTTCGGAACGGTGACTGCGAGCTTTACCGTGAACTCTGACACGCAAGTGACGGCGACTGTCCCGACAGGAGCCGTGACCGCGAAGATTTCGATTACGACTCCCGGTGGTACCGCCGTGAGTGCAACGAACTTCACGGTGAACTGAAGACCAGATCGCATTTTCAACGCCCACAGCTCTTAAGAAAGCTGTGGGCGTTTTCTTTCTTAGATCGATTTATGAATTGCTGTATACCCACTGCGCTTTGTCATCCTGATGGCGCCGTTTTTTGGCGCCGGAGGACCTATACAACTCTGCCTGCAGCGCTCATGAGGCCGGAGACTGCATAAATCCTCCGACCTGCAAAAAGCGCAGGGCCATCAGGATGACACCGCAGTGGATTACATCAAAAGCTAAAGTGGTCTAAGGGTTCGGTGCGGGCTTACTCATCCGGCTCCGGAGCAGGCCCGGAGTTGGCGTCCATTTTGGGGTTTGCCGAGAGAATCGCCTGCCAGTTCAGGATCGCGTTCCATAGCAGGCGCTGGTCGCCGCGGTTCATGTCGCGGTGCATGGGATTGAAGTTGAAGGTGACGACGTGCCCTTTGCCCACGGGCATATCGAGGATCGCGGGGCGGCCGATCAGGTTTTCTTCTCCCCAGGCTTGTCCGCTGACAACGAAATCTTTGTGATCGCTGTCGCCCCACTCCATCACAATTCCGCTGCGGTCTTCGGGACCATCAAGGCACGTGGTGCAGTACGCCATGCGCAGCCAGCGCCGTGGCGTGTTGTAGAGCGGAAAATTCTGCCGGAAGACCCAGGTGCGCGCGGGATATCCGTAGGCGATGGGATGATCAGGTCGATCGAAGGTAACGCGCACGTGCGCGCCGGGCGTGCGTGTACCTGCCTGCTGCGCCGCGGCAGATGAAGAGCCACCGCCTCCGGCAGCGCTGCGAGGAACTCCGCCGGACGAGCGGCGCACGAAACGCACCAGCCCGCCTTCGAGTGCCAGCATGCTGCCGCTTCCAAGCGTAACCATCAATCCACCGTCGTCGACGAAGCGTTGAATCTGCGCGAGGCCTTCGTAGCCAATGCCGCCGGTGATGTCGTCCGATTCGGCGGGCGTGCCGAAACTTGGCGTCTGCGGCGTCTTCTTAAAAGGCATCGGCGACCAGGTTTTGGGCAGACCTTCGATCTGCTCGGCGAGTTCGAGATCGACATGGCCGTATAAGAGGACATCGATTTTTGATTTCAAATTCCCTGAGCGGATGTCTTCGTCTCGCAGATAGGTGTAGGGAACTTTGCGCTGATCGAGCGAGTAGCGGATCCATCCGATGGAGTCTGTGTCGGCCCAGGGAACCCAGACGCCGATGCGCGGAGCGGGCGCGGTGTGATGCGCCACAGTCGGGGCCGTTGCGACTTCGGCGAAATCGAGGCCAAGCTCTTTCGCGCTGGACTCGAGCGCATCGTGCAAGCCGGACTGGTCCGGGAGAATCCACGAACCCGCAGGATATTTCGCACCCTCGGATTCGAATTCGTGCTCCGCAATTTGAATCTTGAAATTCGCCAGTCGATAGCGCGCGGCGAGCAATGACTCCTGCCCTGTATCTTTGAGCAGATAGACCGACCCTGACCCGTCGATGTGTCCAGTCACCTGCGGCGGTTCGGTGAGCAAAGCGAGTGACGCATTGCGGATCGCCGCATCGCCCGTGGTGAGTGCTTGCAGGTGATAATTCGCCGGCAGTTCCCACGAAACGTCGTCATACGGAGGCTCGCCGTCTTTCGGATAGTGTTGCGGCGTGAGCAGATCGACGGCGTAGTTGCGGTAGGGCTGATCGAGACGCACGACGTAGGTTCCTGCCGGATAGGCTCCATCTTTGAGTTGAATCGCGCTCTGTGCGCGTGAAACTTCGATGTGCTGGCCCATGAGCCGCGCGACCATGGCCGCGACTCGTGCCGGGTCACCTTGATCCTGCGGAATCAGAAACGCGTACGGCGGCTGCGTCAGACCCTTCTGCCACGAGTCCCACGACTTCTTATAGAAGTTCCGCAGCATGTCTTTCGCGTGTGTGGCAGCATCGTCCAGCGCGATGAGCGCGCCGGTTTCCTGATAGTTGAGATTGTCGCGAGCCGACCAAGTGACCTCATGTGGTGCCGGCAGAGGGCGATACCACTCCATCGTGGTTGCGCCGGGCGAGATGGAACGCTTCTCTGTTTCAGCGCTGCCATTACCGAAAGTCTCGTAGCCACGTCCGACGCTGTTGTGGTTCATGGCAACGGAATCGAGATAAAGGTGTGCGAACGCCTCGCCGAAGTTCCAGGTGGAAACACCGGGCATGCCCATGGCAGTCATCGCTTCGACTTCGCGCATGCTCATCCGCAGAAATTCTGTGTACGTGATCGGATCGATGTTCGGGTTGTAAGGACCGGTCCCGTTCCACGTCATCATGAACGGCACGCCTTCGTGCAGATCGTGGACGACCGTGGGGTGCCACTCGTGAAACATGCGATGAACCGCTTTGGTCGTCTCGTGCGTCTGCTGGTGCGTGTCGCGGTTGATGTCGACGAAGGTGTACTTCGACCAATACGGCGGCGACTGGCGTGGCAACGTGTTGCGATCCGTCTTGCCTTTGAGATAGCGATAGAACCAGTCGACCATCTTGTCGCGTCCGTCGGGATTGGAAATGGGATTGATCAGCACGACAAGGTTCTCCCGGATGTGCTGAATCATCGGCTGCTCGGAGACCGCGAGGCGGTAGGCGAGTTCGAGCATGGCTTCGGTGGATCCGGTCTCGTCGGAGTGCAGGGCGGCGTTGAAGTAGTAGATCGGGCGCGACGAGGTTATTAGCTTTTCGGCAGTAGCCTGATCGGTTCGGCGGGGATCGGCGAGCGCTGCTGTCGCGGATTTTAGGCGATCGAGATCGCGGATGCCTTTTTCGTCAGCGATCGCGATCACGATGATGTCGCGTCCTTCTTCGCTCGTGCCGATAGTGAAGACGCGCACGCGCGGGCTTGCCGCGGCAAGTGCCCGGATGTAAGCGTAGGCTTTCTCGCTACCGGCGAGCTCTCCCGGAGCTCCCATGATGCGTCCGAAGAATTTCTCTGGGGAGGAGATAGTCTTCGACTCTGGTACATAGTTCACCAGTGGCGAGATGAAGTGGGGATCGGTCGTGGCGGCAGTGATGGCTTCACTTGTACCGGCTTCGGAGGTGTCAGGGCTTTGCGCAGTTGCTGGAATGACCAAGGAAATCGCGAACAGCCACAAGAGTGCGGCTCGGAACATGGGGCCCCCTGAACTCAGCGTGAAAGGCGGAAGTGTAGCAGAGGTCCGCGTGGAGTGGCGCAACGTTTAGCGAGCAGTGAGGGATGTGTGGATCGCCCCATCTTCTTGCCATGATGTCACCGCCATGATGTCATCTTGCCATGATGTCATCCTGAAACTCGGCGCAGCCGAGTTGAGGGACCCTACGTCGGAGTCAAGCGCCTGTGTGGTGATCAGGCGTTCCTATACTGTTGACATTACGGGCTGGCCCATCCACTGCAGCTTTGCCGTACGCGCTCGTAGGGTTCCTCCGAGAGCTATCGCTCTCGTCAGAATGACAATTGGTTTCCTTACGGTGTGTCGTAGTTACGAATTCTCGAAATTACCCTCTCTCATAAAACCGGAAGAACAGGCTCTGCTTCGAGACGGGTTGTGCTTTCTCCGTGAGCGCTGCCATCTGGGTCTGGCTGAGCGGCGTAAAGTCGCGGGCAAGTTGCACGTTCTCTTCAAGCTGCGCGATCGAGTCGCAGCCGATAATGACCGTGCTCACCGGCAGCGAGAGCGAATAGTACATCGCTTCGCGCATGTGCAGTGTGCCCGGCGTGGGCGCGAGCACCATGCCTTCCCACATGTGTTTCTGCTGCTCGATCGGAGGAGGCGTCCACGTCGAGAGAATGCGGCCGCGCGCCGGGACCTTCATTCCGATAATTCCCATCTGCTTTTCCACGGCGAGTGGCAGCAATTGTTCGGAGAAGCTGAAGTGATGTGGGTCGGCAGCGTTGACTGCCATCAGGATCGTGTCGAACGGATAACGGTGAATAGCTTCGATGAGCGCGTCGGGACGGTAGTGTCCGGTGATGCCGAGATACTTGACGATCTTCTGGTCACGAGCTTCGAGCAGCGCTTCCATCGCTCCGCCCTTTCCGAAGATCTCGTTGATGTCGGTCATCGTGCCGATGTCGTGCAGTTGCCAGAGATCGATGTGATCTGTTTGGAGCAATTGCAGCGACTTTTCGAGCATGTGCTTTGATCCATCGCGTGTACGCTCTTTTGTCTTCGTCGCGAGAAAGGCTTGCGACCGCCGATTCTTCATCACCTTGCCGACGTATTGTTCGCTCCAGCGCTCCGGGCCTCCGTAGATCGAAGACGTATCGATGTAGTTCACACCGAGATCGAGCGCGCGCTCGATGATCGGCACAGCTACGTCTTCGTTATGCGGTTTCTCGAGCGAGGCCTGGCCGCCAAGGCTGAAGATGCCGACTTTGTATCCGGTCTTGCCCAGGTTGCGCGTGGGCATCGGCTCTGGGCGCGGTGTGTCAGCGGATTTCGCTTCGACTGTGGGTAGCTTCGGAAGCGTGACGGATCCGAAGGCCACTGCCGTCATCAAGCCACTGGATTTCAGGAATGAGCGACGATTGCTATGGGATTTCTCGGACGAGGGCTTGCGCATGATCTCCTCCAACGAAGACGAAGGGTTTTCTATGACGGAGGTGGAACATTCATTTGACGCTTTCCTGCAAGGCTCGTCAATGATCGAGTTCCCTCACCGGCATTGAAAAAGCTGTACCGCTGAGATCGCGGAGGGCTCGCAGACGGCGCAGAGAAAACCGGCGCCTACATTGAACTGTGATGAGACTAACGCGCCGCAGTCGCCAGGCCCGATTGGAGACGGATGACCATGCCCTCAGCGGCTGCCCGGACTTTCGGATAGTAATTGCGAGCATCCGCGACCACCTTGTCCACGATGGCGTCGGTGTGATCAGGATCGTGGTGGTAGAGGATCAATTCTTTCGCGCCGCTTTCCATGGCGATGTCGACAGCCTCGCGCCAGTGGCTGTGTCCCCATCCTCGGCGGCGGGCGGCATATTCTTCGGGCAGATATTGCGCATCGTAGATCAGCAGGTCGGCGCCTTCCGCGAGTTTGCGAACGCCTTTATCGAATTCAGTGTCGCCCGGTTCGTTGTCGGTTGCGTAGACCAGAATCCCGTCTTTTGTTTCGACCCTGAATCCCAGACAGCCTTGCGGATGGTTCAGCCACTGCGTCGTGATGTGGATGCCGTCTTCCATATCGAGACGTCCGTTATCGATGTTGCAGAAGTCACGCTTGGCACGCATCATCCCGAGGTCGACAGGGAAATAGGGCGAGGCCATCTGTTCGGCCATTACTTGCTGAATACCGCGCGTCCTGCCGGACGAGTGGAAAGAGAAGCGGCTTTGACGATTCTCGTAGAGAGGCCGGAAGAACGGCATGCCTTGAATGTGATCCCAGTGAAAATGGGAGACGAAGATGTGCGCGGCGAAGGGACGATCGCCGAACTCACGAATGAGTTCGTGGCCGAGCATGCGAAAACCGGTGCCACAATCGAAGATGTAAATCTGATCTCCGATGCGCACCTCGACGCAGGAGGTATTGCCTCCGTAGCGCAGGTTCTCGGCTTGTGGAGTGGGCGTGGAGCCGCGCACGCCCCAAAACTTAACTTGCATAAGCTCCGTCTGGTGCGAGTCGAATTAACCGATTGCGATCATCTTCCCGTCGATTGAGCGCTGTGGTCCTGGGCAAAAATGGTCCGCACCCCGAATCTTCAGCCGCGCCGGTCTTCCCTGGGACAGACGCAAAAAGCTCATAATGCTCGGGATAGTAGCGATTTTAATCATTGTGGGGAGGGTAACAAGTGACGAAAGTTTGGAAGGCCAGCTTCCGGCTTTCGGCATTATCCCTTCGGCCTCAGACCTCAGACCTCAGACCTCGGCCCTCGGGCTTAGGCTTCCATTTATCCCCCCAGAGAATCGATTGGTGTTCAGGAAGAAAAAGCCTTATCTCTATGACAAGCAATCATTTAACTATAGGATCCGGAATCCAGAGTTCATCGAGACCCCAAAGCCGGAGGTCCGAAATCTGAGGTCGAAGGTCTGAAGTCTGAGGTCTGAGGTCCGAAAGCCGAAAGCCGGAAGCCGAAAGTCGAGGTCCGAGAGCCGGAAGCCGGAAGCCGAACCGCGTCCCCTATAATGAAAAGCCCCGTACAAACATCATGCTGCAGCCCGATTTCAAAGAGTTCTCCCGATTAGCGCGCGAGGCCACGCTTATCCCGGTGGTCAAGTCGGTTAGCGCGGATCTGTTGACACCAGTGAGCGCGTTCTTAGCGATTGCGCAGAAGGAACCGCATGCGTTTCTGCTCGAGTCCATCGAGCGTGGCGAGCAGATCGGCCGTTACACGTTTCTCGGAGCGGCGCCCTACATGCGCGTGACGGCGCGCAAGGGGAAAGTGGAGATTGAACGCGGACGCAAGCGCGCGGTGGTCGACGACAACGTCTTCCAGGTTGTAAAGCGACTCCTGCGGGAACATCGCCCGGCAACAGTTCCGGGCTTGCCTCCATTTACAGCAGGAGCAGTCGGGTACTTTGCCTACGACGTTGTGCGTCAACTGGAGAAGATCGGCGAGCGCACGAAAGATGACTTGTTGCTGCCCGATGCCGAGTTGATGTTTTTCGATCGCCTTCTGGCATTTGATCACCTGCGGCACCAGATTCATATCGTCGCGGCGGCAGACGTTTCCCGCGAGGCTCCGCAACGCGCCTACCAACGCGCCAAGCGGGACATCGCTTTATTGGAGAAAAAGCTGGCGAGCGGGTTGAGCCCTGCCTTGTGGCGCAAGTCCGGCAAAGGGAAACTCGGTAAGCTCAAACTACATGCCGCGACGAGCCGCGCTGGCTACATGCGCGGTGTGGAGCGCTGCAAAGAATACATCGCCGCCGGAGATATCTTTCAGGTCGTACTCTCGCAGCGCCTCGATTTCGTACCGGAAGTCGCGCCTTTCGATCTGTACCGCGCCCTGCGCCAAGTGAATCCCTCACCGTATCTTTATTTCCTGAAAAACGGAGATACGCATATTCTCGGATCTTCTCCTGAAATGCTGGTACGCGTGACTGGCCGAAAGCTGGAATACCGGCCCATTGCGGGAACGCATCCGCGAGGGCGCGACGAAGCGGAAGACTTGCAACTGGAAAAAGCGATGCGCAACGACGAGAAGGAGCGTGCTGAGCACGTGATGCTTGTCGACTTGGGCCGCAACGATCTGGGACGCGTGAGCGATTATGGCTCGGTGAAGGTCAAAGATCTGATGTACGTTGAGCGCTACTCGCACGTGATGCATCTGGTGTCGGCGCTGGAAGGAACATTGGGAAAAAATCTTGATGCGCTCGATGCATTCGCAGCCTGCTTTCCGGCCGGTACCCTCAGTGGAGCTCCGAAAGTACGAGCTATGCAGATCATCGAGGAGTTGGAACCGACTCGGCGAGGAATTTATGGGGGTTCGGTTCTATACGCGGATTTTGCGGGGAATCTCGATTCGTGCATCGGTATTCGCACGATGTTGATGCAGGGCAAGAAGGCGTATTTGCAGGCGGGCGCAGGCATTGTTGCAGATTCTGATCCCGCAACCGAATTTCAGGAGTCGATGAACAAAGCCGGCGCACTTCTCAGGGCTGTGGAGATGGCTAGAAGCAGAGATAGCGAGTAGTCGAGCCATTCAATCGCCACATTGCGTTCCCCACTCCGGTGGAGGATAATCAACCCAGACTCCGGTCGGGCCAACCGGAATCCACCCATTTCTGTGAACCTGCCAAACTCCATCACGCTGAGCCGTATTCTCAGCATTCCTCTGCTGATCTGGATTCTCTCCAGCTCTCATTTCAGCAGCGCGAATGGTGAGAAAGAGTTGCTGGCATCGGCCCTTTTCATCGCCGCCGCCATGACCGATGGCATTGACGGCTATCTGGCGCGCAAGCGCGACCAGATCACCACGATGGGAATACTGCTGGACCCGCTTGCCGACAAGCTTCTCATTGCCGCCGCTTTTGTTGTGCTGGTGCAATTGAACCCCAGTCTGGTTCCGGCATGGGTTGCCATTGTCGTCATCGGGCGCGAATTTCTTGTGAGCGGGCTGCGGTCTATTGCCGCTTCAGAAGGCTTTACGATTGAAGCCAGTAATCTCGGCAAGCTGAAGATGGTGATCCAGATCGTCGCCGTAGTCGCCGTCATTCTCGACCATCGCTGGAAAGAATGGCCCGTCTACGGCAATTACTTTTTCCCGGTGCATTGGGTCGCATTCCTTTCCATTTGGTTCATGGTGTGCGTGTCGCTGGTATCGGCGATCGATTATTTCGTGGCTTTCTGGTCCAAGATTGACCGCCGTGTCGTCAAGCGCCGGCGCCGTGCTTTCATCCTGAGCCGGCGCAGAAAGCCGGTGACGCCTCCACAGGCTGACCGCGATGTCGCTGCCTCAACCTAGTCCGATTGATGTAGAACGCAGCGGGCCATCAGGGGAGTTCTCGCAGGAAGAGCGGACTTCGCTTCTTCAACTGGCACACGAATCGATTCTCTCCGCCCTGCAAGGCCGCGAATTTTCCCTTGATCCTCCCACTCCGCATTTCGCTGAACTCCGCGGTGCCTTCACCTCTCTCTATCTGGACGGGCAGTTGCGCGGATGTGTCGGCTACGTTCTCCCCACCAACTCTGTGTACCGCGCCGTAGCCGAGACAGCCCGCGCCGCCGCCTTCGAAGACACGCGGTTTCGTCCAGTTACGATTGAAGAAGCTCCTCACCTTCAGGTTGAGCTGAGTATCCTGTCTCCTCCGCAACCGATTACGGCCGAAGCGATCGAGGTTGGGCGTCACGGCCTGCTGATCAGTACTTCATTTCGCCGCGGCTTGCTGCTTCCACAGGTTCCTATCGAACACGGCTGGGACCGCATTACGTTCCTCGAACACACCTGCCGAAAGGCCGGCCTTCCACCCGACACCTGGCAGAAGGGCGCAACGATAGAGGCATTCACAGCGGAAATCTTCGGGCAAAAACACTAAGCGCGTGCGGCTCGAGTCACGACAGGTCCAGCAGTCGAATCTGGATGACCCGCTTGTAGTGCATGAAGTCCTGATCGGTGGTAAGGATTTCCCAATTGCGCCGGACGGAAACAGAGCAGATCAGCATGTCAACTGGTGATCCGGCGATTCCAGCCCGCCGGCAATGATTATTGATTCGCGCGGCTTCTTCATAATCGGCGACCTCAAGATTGATGTTCGGAAAATCGCGAAGATAGTCGCGAATGCGTCGAAACTGAGATTCCTCGCGGATTCCAGAGAGTATCTCCTGTCGCGTGGACCCCAGCAATGACACCCGGTGCTGCTGGACTAACTGGTAAAGACCTTGGGTGAGGTCCTGCTCAGCAGTCGATAGATCTATGGTTCGCCTGCGCAAAGCGAGAGACCATACAGGCGTGTCGACAAGGACCATCACATGCGCTTTCTGCGCCGCTCAGCTTTGTAGTCGTACGTTGGGTCGAAATCAACTGTGCCAAACGCCTCCAGAATCCTCATTTGTTTGTGATGACGGATGTACTCTTGGAGCGCTGTTGTGACGGCTTCCTTCTTCGTCTTATGTCCACCCGTTTTACGCGCCTCTTCGATCAGGCGGTCGTCAATTGCCAAATTGGTTGCCATGTGTAAAGTATTACACATCACTATGTGTAACACAAGAAACCTCTGGAAATCAAAACCGGGGACGGTTGCCCGTCCCCGGTCTGGGACTGTACTGCTTCGGATAGCTTAGTTGTTCAGTTGATCGAATTCGACTCCGTCACCTGCCATTACGTTTTCATTCGCAAACACGATCATGCCAGTCGCCGTGGTGTCGGTCACCCCGATGATCACGATTTCTCCCACGGCACGCCGCGGCAGATCACGTACGTGAATGACAGGACCGTTCTGCTTCTCGAACATTTCCGGATCGAACGAAGGCATCTTCTTCTGCGTGTCTTCGGCGATGGCGGCCCGGAATGATAACGAATCCACCGGATCCTTCAAATCGGATTCATAGGAGCGCACAACCCGGAGATAGTCGCCAATCTTTATGTTCTGATTCGAACCGATGTTCACATAGACTTTCTGTCCGGTTCCGACTTGCGAATCGAAATCCTTCGCCATCACGATGCGGCCTGAAACCTTGCTGCTGCTGGCCGGCAGGAAACGGTCGAAGCGGATTGGACCATGCGCCGCGACCTGCTGCTTTTCGACAAACGGAATTGCCGTGTCGCCCGGGTTGATGCCGTCGCACGAATACTCAACTTCTGCGATCGCAGCCTTGCTCCGCATATCGATGACTTTTACCCGGCCGACTTCCTGGTATGGCTGCCCAGCTTCCTTCAATACCTTGAACTGGCCCGGAAACATCTCGTATTTGTTTTGGTCCTGGAGTTCGCGAATAATCTCGTACTCGGCGCCAGCCGTATAGCCCGTGCCGTGGAGGTACACGATATCCCCGCGCATAAACTTCGTCGTCGTTGGCGTCTCGAGGCCACCGGCGATGTAGTCGGCATCGGGCAGGACATGCTTGCTGATGAATCCAGCGCAATAGAGATCGGCATAGGTTGGCTGCGGAATCCGCTCAACCGGAAAGCTGTTTGCCGTCGGCACGGTTCCCTCGGGAGCCTGTACAGTGCTTAGATCCGGAGGAGCCTGCCCCCACGCCGCTGCCGCCAGCAATACTACAAGTAGTCCTGTTTTCTTCATGTTACCTCCGGAGAAGCTCGCCTCGGCGTACTTCTCCCCAGTTAAATGCCAGAAAGGAAAGGCTTCAGCCGGAAGGTAACAAGCAGGTAAGGGAGGGTCAAGGTTACGAGGGTGATGGGCACCTTGGGAGCGATTTTTTCTCAGGATCGCTAATCCACTGTTGCATAAATAATTAAGCCCCTGTAATAATTCGCCGTTCGTTTGCATTCATTCGTTACCGGCGGTCCACGCAGTGTTTTCGGTTAGAAATAAGGGGTTTAGAAACCAGACAGATGAATTCCGCCTCGCCCTTCATGCCGCGCTTGCTTCCCCATAGGTTGCCGCGGGTCTGCGTGGCCGTGATCGGCTCCGATCCCAACGAAATGACCGAGAAGGCTGAAGCCTTGGCCAGGGATAACTCCTTTCTTGAGTTCAGGTTAGACTACCTTTCGAAGCCCGGCCTAGCGATGCCGCGCATCAAGCGCTTCATTGAATCCCATCACGGGATGATTGCCGTCGCCACCTGCCGCCGGGCTGCCAGCGGAGGTAAGTTCCGCGGATCGATCGCCTCGCAACTCGACATCCTCGGCAAGGCGGCGGCTGCCGGATGCCAGCTCGTCGATGTCGAGCTGCAGACCGCCAACAAAATCAAGCCGGAACAGCTCCAGAAGCTTCGCTCCCGAGCCGGGCTGATTCTGTCTTTTCACGACTTCCGCGCGACCAAGAAACTGGAAGAAGCGCTCGAAAAGATGTTGGGGTACCCGGCCGACTTTTACAAAGTCGTCAGCACTGCCACCGCGCTCTCTGACAATGTCACCATGATCAAGTTCCTCGCCCGCGAAGGCGATCGCCATTCCATGGTCGGCATGTGCATGGGCGAACAAGGTCTTATTAGCCGCGTGCTGGGCGTGCGGGCGGGCAGTGTCTTTACATTTGGATCCGCTGGCGCCGGACAGGAAACTGCTCCCGGACAGGCCAGCGCACAGGAACTTCGCGGCGTCTACCGGATCGACCAGGTCGATGTCGCCACTCGCATCTACGCCGTCGTCGGCGATCCCATCGCCCACTCCCTGTCACCGGCCATCATGAATGCGGCCTTCCGCCGCGAGAATGTCAACGCCGTCTATCTTCCTCTGCATGCTAAGACTCTGAAGGATCTCTTGACCTGCGTCCGTGAGATTCCGATTCACGGCATCAGCGTCACTATGCCGTACAAAGAGGCGATCCTCTCGCACCTCGACAATACTGACTCGCACACGACCAAAGTCGGTGCATGCAACACCGTTGTCCGCGCGCAAGACGGAAAGCTCTACGGATTCAACACCGACACTGCTGGAATCGTGCGGCCGCTGGAACGCCGCCTGAATACGCTCGAAGGCGCCAAGATCCTAGTTCTCGGCGCAGGAGGCGCTGCTCGGGCAGCCGTATTCGGACTGAAGGAACGCGGATCGGAAGTCTACATCCTGAATCGTTCGCTCGCCCCGGCGAGGAAGCTCGCGCATCAAGCTCGCGCCCGTCTGGTGAAGCGTCCCGATCTTAAGAAGTTGTCTTTCGACGTAATCATCAACGCCACACCAGTCGGCATGGGCAACACCCGTGAAACCCCGCTTCAGGACAAAGAGATTAACGCCCGCTATGTCTTCGACATGGTCTACGATCCGGCCGAAACGCGCCTGCTGAAGCTGGCGAAGGAGCGAGGAGCGCAGGTGATCCCGGGGATAGAAATGTTTGTCCACCAGGCCGCGCGCCAATTCGAAATCTGGACCGGCAAGCCCGCCCCATGGGACGAAATGCTGAGGGTAGTTCTGCTCGCTTTGCAGGAGCGCGAGAAAGACAGAGCCAAGAACCACGCCCGCGCAAACGGCGGAAAATAACCACTACAAACAACGTCGCGCATGAGGATCGAGTTGTTTTTATCGAGAAGGAGTATTAGCCGCCTTCTCGAGATCCGTAACGACCACAGGGATGTGATCCATGCCAAGCACGAGCGGGATCGCTGTTTGAGCCGCAACTCTGGGCGGCGATGTCATTAAGTGTTGCGCAACGTAGTCGTAGACAGCTCTGCTGATCCGCGCAATCACTTTGTAGCGAGTAGCCTCATTGGCAGTCGAATCGGTTACGAATACGGCGATGGCAAGCTGCCTTCCGTTCGGCAGAGTAATTAGCCCGATGTCATTGGTGGCTGCCGCAACTCCGTTATCCACATCCGAATTTCCGGTCTTATGAGCCACCTTGGTTCCGCTCGGGAGATCGGCTCCAAGATGGCCGGACGACGCGCTCATCCATTCCAGGAGTAGTGCGCTGTGTTCCGCAGCCAGCGGGGAATGATCGGCGATCGTGCGAAGAAGCTGAACAGCTCCTTGCGCCTCGAACCAGTTTCGATATTGGAGAGCATGATCGCGATGGAGAGCGCGTTCGTCGTCCTGAAGCTCAAACCCAGTTACACCTAAAGAGGCGATATAGTCGCCGACGACCTTAGGACCGCCCGCGAGTCGAAGCAAGATATCGGCCGCAGTATTGTCGCTCAGAGAGACCGTCATCTTCAGCATTTCTCGCAACGGCACATCCACGCCTGCTTGCGGATATTTGTCCTGAAGTGGACTGTATGGCTTGGGAAGAATAAGGTCTGACTTCTGGAAAGGGATCGACTGGTCCAACGTAAATTTTCCCTGTTCCACTTGATGAAGCATCGTCAGACCAAGCGGCAGCTTGAAAACAGACTGCATCGGAGGGTGCGCGTCATCATTGAGATCGCAATTCAACGGAGTACCAGGCCACGAGCAAGCCACTGACACTTTTCCACGTGCATCCGCCGCGATGCTATGAATCTGTTGTTGGAGATCTTGTTGCGCCACCGCGGAACCGACAAACACACCAAATATCAGGAGCTTCATGCAGAGACGAGACATTTCGCAATTCTAAGCACCGGCGCTGGTCGCAGGAATTACCGCCAGAGTTCTCTCCTTGTTCTTTTCTGTCTGTGAGGTTGGGCCGGAATCTTCGGCGGGTGCCCCGTCCTTGCGTTTCTTGCAAGGGCGGGTACGATGCTGCCGAGAGCGCGAGGTTTGTGCGGACCCTGTCCCATCCTTCGGATTCTCGGGAAACGTGAGAGTAGGACCAAGCACAGCTTTTCAGATCTACGCGTCGGTGGCAGCGACTCTTGCAATGGACGCAAGGGATGCCGCACCCTCCGTCGTGGTGACCCAGCAAAAACCAAAGGCCTAGGTATCCGCCTCGGCCATCACTTCAAGGTTGGTTCGTTTCTAACTCGAAACCGGCGCGAAAAGAATAAAGATCGAAATGGAAAGGCTGGGTTAACCTCACTCCCGTTTTGTTAGTGTGGTGACCGTCATTCCGTGCTAAGCTACCGCGGCTGTGATCCGCCGCTCCTCTTCTCGCAGCCTACCTCTGTTATGTGCCATCTGTTGTCTGGCGATTCACTTGTTCTTATCGCAGACTAGCCTCGGACAGACGAAACCTTCCGGCTCGATGGAGTCAGCTCCGGATCTGATATCTAAGTTGAGTCCGCAACAGAAGCAAAAGTTTGATGACGCCCTGCAGGCTTTCAAAACACGCCGGTATCCGGACGCACTAACGAATTTTAAAGCCCTGCTCATCGAATTGCCGGGCGATGTGCTGCTATCGAAGTTTGATTCTGAGTCGGCTCTGAACGCAGGAGACCGCAGTTTCGCGGTAAACACTCTGAAGCCCATCGCCGATGCAGACTCAAACGACTGGCAGGCCATTGCTTTACTCACACGTGCGTGTGCTGAGTCAGGTGACACATCATGTCGAGACCGAGGCATGACTCACATGCTTGATCTCCATCGTCAGGGCGTTACGCCGAGTGGGATGAAGAATTACACCGTGGAACACGTCACGGTTGGAGAGAACACGCTCGAAATCAAGACATCACTTGAACCATGGGGCTACTACAGCATCTATGATTTGGGCAAAGTATCGGATGCTCAGGGAAATGTGTTTCTCCAGATCACGGTGGAGAGCGCCGATGCCGAGCAGGTCCTCTTTGCGAAGGAGCACCCAAAAGAAGCTGCTAACGGGGAACGTAGCTTTTCGCTCGACGCTTATCGCGACACTGGGCGGAACGGCAATGGACAACTGACGCAAACGCACTACACGTTCAAATTCTTCGTTGGACAGCCATCTTATGAAACCGTCCGTGGAGAATTCATCAAGATTGCAAATGGAAAAGCCACACCACTCAGTAGCCGTTCCAACATTCCAGTTCCCTAGGTGGCGGCGGCCCAGGCTTTTGATCTCGACAACAGGACTAACGAGATGGGTGGCCCGTCCTTGCGTTTCTTGCAAGGGCGGGTACGATGCTGCCCAGAGAGTAAGGTCTGGGTGGACCCTGCCCCATCCTTCGGCTCCTCGGGATAGGTGAGTAGTGCTGCCGGATCAACTATTCGCTTGCCCAGAAAGTAGAAATCGAGCGCGCTCGGTTTTCCACAGCTAAAACCCGTTTCAATGTGACATCCAACCTTGACCCTCGCTGCCGGCAGCGCAAAATGAGATAGTGCACAATGCACCGCAAAATTGTTGGCAGGCACCAACTTCAAGGCTCAGCTCCGCAGGCTCATTAAGTCCTTATTGCTGAATATTTTGCGAGTAAGTCCTTCTTTGACAATATTTTGCAGCGGGTTGTTTGAGGGGCCAAACCGTAACATGCCTGGATTCAATAATTTGCGAACGGGCTCTCTAAAGCTGTCTCCTTGCAAGCACCGCTAAGTGCCGTCTCTTCAGGATTTTGCCGATAAAATCTTTAGATTCAATATTTTGGATGGATTAAATTGGAGAAGGTGAGCCAAGTCCCATGTTTTGATGACCTTGCATGAATTGAACAGAAAATCTCGATTTGCATCGAACGAAAAAACTTGCTCCCACATGGGGGCAGTCAATGTACTTCTCCCACTTCACCGAGCAGCCTTGCGCATGTGCAGTCGGTGCACCATCCTCGTAAGTGCCCGAAACAACAGGAAATGAAACCTCCCGATGCGTATCGAAAAGAAAAAGTTGCATTTTCCACTGTGCCCAAAGTAATATGCAATCAGGAAGCGCGACAGTAAGGCGTTTCCGGGTTGTAGCCCAGTACCGCCCGGTTCTTACTTCCAAAATCGCAGTACAGCTTTGGCGAAAAAACTCGACGCAAGAGGCGGATTCGTCCGCTTTCATCCCGGTTCGGAGAGTTCAACATGGCGTGGTACGCGTACTGTTTGACCGAGCACCAAACCCTCCCTAATGGAACCCGCACTCGCCGTCCTTTCCTGCTAGAAGGTGTACAAGGAGTCAACGGCGCCGCGGTTCTCAGCTATCCCAGTGGTGAATTCGCGGTCATTGTCAGCGAGTACGACCACACAGCCGGCGAGCTGGATCAAAAGGCCGCGATCGAACACGCACGGGTTGTCAGCAACTGCTTCCGCAACTCCACCGTTCTTCCCTTTAAATTCGGCACAATTTTCGATAGCGACGACGCCCTCCGCCAGGCGGTTCGGGTGAATCGGCGCGCCTTCGGCTTGAGTGTTGCAAAACTCCGCGGCAAGTCTGAAATGCACATCAAGCTGGTCGTTCGGGATGGCTCTCTACGGGAAGCCATGATCGACGTCGAGCTCCCTGACACCGTCGGCGGCGACTATCTCTCCAAGCTCAAGGTCAAAGCGTCCCGTGAGCGCGAACGTCAGACCAAGGCCCGCGCCCTATCGGTGCAAGTCCACAAGCTCTTTAACCCGCTTGAAGAAGAAGTGAGCTGCAAGAAAGTCGCTCCCGAGGGCATGCTGATCGACATTGCCCACCTGATTGACACCAAGAGCGTGGAGAAATACCAGAATCGTTACACCACCGCTGCGAAGCAGTTGAAGAATTGTGAAGTCTCCGTCAGCGGCCCGTGGCCACCGTACCACTTCTTGCCGGGCAAGCTCCGAACCGTCGCCGGCAACAGCTAGATATTTCGCTTTTCCGACAGAGCCCGCGGTAACCGCCGCGGGTTTTGGTCATTTTGTGGGCTGGCATAGCCGTGCAGCGAATATGCATTGTTCTGCACTTGCTTCTCTGAAGTGCACTTCGCCGGGAGCTCTCGAAGCGCTCAGCGGCATTATTAACCTCTTAACTCTGAATAGGTTACAAGAAGTCGCGATACTTCGATGCGGCCCCTCGTGCTTTGGAGCCGGAAATGCTTCACCCATGTGTAACTAAGAGGCCGCAAACTCTTGTATGACCTTCACTCTCTGTGACACTGAGCGTCACTTCCTATTTAGCCGTTCTGGCTGTCAGAACGGCGTCTTGCTTTGCCTTTCCTGACGTTGCCTACCAAATTCGCCTCTTGAATGTGGCCCCGCAAGGGGCCATTTTTTTCGTACAAAAAAAGTAACGTGGCTTTGCCGTGTACGTGGCATTCCCAGCCCTCCCTATAGGGAAAACGCATCCGGCGGGCGACTTACTTTTGCGCGCAGATTCGCTGTCGGCATTCTCATTACGCTGATTTCAAGCGTCTGTTACGTCGCCAGTTTGGGAGATCACCTACTTCAAATTCATGCCCGACTTCGCCAACAAATACGCCGCTACTCCATCGAGAAAGCCAAAAACCTCCGGAGCTAGCGACGAAAAAATCGAGAGAAAAAATTTAGGAGGCGGAACACTCCGAGAGATTTACAGGAATCCGGCAGTCAACGTTGCCATGACATTTATGGAAGTGTTCCCCGTAGGCTTTGCTGTGACATTGATCGCGGCAGCGGTCTTGAGAAAGAGAACACCAAACGCTTCAACTGCGAAAGTTTCGTAGTCCATTGCGAGCGAGCGATTTCTGAGGGAACGGTGCTCCGGAACTGCCAGACGGGATGCTATAATTTTTGTTTGTCCTTCCGGTGAAATCCCCGTCGTGGGCGCGTAGCTCAATTGGCAGAGCAACTGACTCTTAATCAGTAGGTTGAAGGTTCGATTCCTTCCGCGCTCACCATCTTTTCAACAACTTACCG
>Ga0209060_10001381_pt1 | contig 27116 bp, 21 predicted proteins | sample Coa_R1_8_FD_187155 | JGI IMG/M metagenome (GOLD analysis project Ga0209060, IMG submission 187155) | Surface soil microbial communities from Centralia Pennsylvania, which are recovering from an underground coalmine fire - Coalmine... | ecosystem: Environmental > Terrestrial > Soil >...
GGACCCCATCCTCACCCGTAGCGCGGAATCTGCCCTCGCCACGCAACGCCAGCGCAAAATCATCCAGCATCCGGGTATAACCATCGCCGTTTTCCAGCGTAGTGGTCTCAACCAACTCCCCGTCTCGCCGCAGCTCAACTTTCACGGGACGGTCAACAGTCAGGCCGTTCTCGGCCACCAGCACCCCATCACTTCCCACAATCTCAACCAGCGTGCGATAAGGCGCACGAGCACTCGCCGTCACATTCGCATAAACTCCACCCGTCATCTCCAGTTGCAACGAGGCCACCGCCTCCACTGCACCGGAAACCTCATCCTTACGCGCCAGCGTACTCACGCTTCGCACATCCTCACCCAGCACGAACCGCAACGCGTCAATGCAGTGCACACCCACGTCGGCGATAGGACCGCCACAAGCCAAACTCGGATCGGTAATCCACTTCCTCGGAGCCTTCGTCGCAGGATACGCATACTGAGCATGAGCAAGCTGCGGCACCCCAATGCGCCCCGCCTCGATCTGCCCCTTCATCCACTCGAGCGTATGGTTGTAACGAAAATTCTGCGCCACACCGAACAGCAACCCAGCGGCCGTGGCAGCCGAAGCCATCTCCGCCGCCTCAGTTGCATTCATCGACAGCGGCTTTTCGCACAACACAGCCTTGCCGTGCCTGAACGCCAGCAGCGTATCGTCTTTGTGCATCGCATCCGGTGACGTGATGAACACCATATCAACCTCAGACGATGCGCACAGCGCCTCTCGCGAAGAAAAGCAATGCACAATCCCATACTCGGCGCAATTCTTCGCGGCAGCCGCCTGATCGCGCCGCCACATCCCAGTCAGCACCGCATGTTCGCACTTGGCAAACGCAGGCAGCAGCCTGCGCACCGCATGATGGCCGAAGCCAAGGATCGCAAAGCGGACAGGCATCTGTGCCACGCGGACTCCCCTGATGGTTGAGTGTTAGTGAGCGTCGTTCTTGAAGATCTGTTCAGCGAAGAAGTTCTCGATCTTTGCCTGATCGTGCAGCATCTCCAAATAAGCGCTCTTCAGCAATTGCGACCGCCCATCATGCAACTGCTGCCGAATCGCCTGTTGCACCCGTGGATCGCTTAGTTCGCGCTGTCCAGCAGGCTCCCGCGATACGAGCTTATAGATCGCATATCCCGCCGGCTTCTTCGTCTGAGCATCGAGCAGCGGCAAAATCTCCGTGATCTGGCCCGCCTTCAGCTTCGTCACCGCCGCATAGATCGCCGGGTCGGAGTGCATCTGCGATTCCCCGACAAACCCGATATCGCCACCGCTCGAAGCCGTCTCCGGATTCTCCGAGAAGTTCATCGCCACCGATCCAAAATCTTCGCCGCTATCCAACCGATTCTTCAGCGCCTGAATCTTCTTCTTCGCCTCGACATCATTCATTGCCTTGCTGTTTTGCAGATTGCCCGGCTGTGCCGAAGGAACGTTCGTCACCTGGATCTGCGCCAAGCGATACTGTGTCTCGCGCAGGTTGAACTCCGCCTTGTGCTGGTTGTAGTAGCTCGTCACATCGGCGTCGGTAACCGTGATCTTGGAGTTGATCTCCTTGTTCAGCAGCTTATCGATCGTCAGCGACCGCCGCAGCTCATGCTTCACATCGTCAAGCGTGTGATTGCTGGCCTTCAACTTCTGGTCGAACTGCTCTTCCGAGTACGGAGCCTTCATCTCCGCCAGCTTCGCATCAACCTCTTCGTTAGTGGCCGTCAGATTCATCTTGGCGGCGCGTTGCTCCACGATCTCTTCATCGATCAGGCTCCGCAGCACATTCAACCGCAGCGAATCGGCCTGCTCGGCAGTAGGCTGCTGCTGTTGCTGCTGAGCATCGCCAAGCTGCGCCGCATAAGCCTTGTCCATATCCGCCCGCATGATGGCTTTGCCATTCACGGTAGCAACGACATCCGCGCTATGCGTTCGATTGCACCCGACAACAGGCAGCAAGCCCGCAAGGACCAGCAAGGCAACCGAGACCGGAGCGATGTGCTGCGATCCCCTGCGGGAAGAGCCCGCAGTCGAGGGAAAATTATTTTCAGTCAAACATTTCGTCACGCTAAACTCTCCTGCATCATGCTAGCTGCCGGGCTTCGCCGAAGGCGCCGTCTGGGGCGTCGGGCTCGGTGAAGGTACGGGCGGTGGCGGCGGCGTTTGGCCAGAAGCCGTCAGGGCATTGTCAATCATCTTGTACACATACTCAAGCGGAACTGCACCCTCGAGCTTCGCCCCGTTGATAAACAGCGCCGGAGTCGAATCTATTCCCAGCGCCTCGGCCTCCTTCACGGAGGCCTTCACAGCCGAGTCGTCCTGCTTGGCGATACAGGCATTCAGAGCTGCCAAGTCCACATTCTGTCGCTTCCCCTCGTCGCGTGTCAGCGTATCCAGCGTGTCATTGGCTTTGGCCAGACTCTTCTCGTCACCACCCATCGTACTGGCATGGCTGTGGATGTAATCCACCAGATTCCAGTAGCCTGTGGAGCTCTGCGCCGCTAGGCAGTTGGCATTGATCGCCGCGCGCATCGCCCACGGGTGTTGATCCAGCGGGAAGTCGCGATACACGATCCGCACCTGGTCCTTATACCGTTCGGTAAGCGCCGGGAACAGTTGCGCGTGCATCTTCGCGCAGTACGGACACTCCAGGTCGTCAAAGCCCACGATTAGCACTGGCGCATTCGCCGGGCCGCCGCGTGCCGGACGGTTTGCGCCGCTCACGAGCGCCTTCGGATCCTGGCTAATGTCGTATTTGGTGAACTGCGCCAGCGTCTTACCGTCCTCCGACAGCAAAAAACGGATCGGCTTGCTCGCCTGACCCTCTGCCGTAAAGGTCACGATAATCTCGTCGTAACCCGGAACGTCGCTTTTGGTCTTCGGACTGATATGGATGTCGTAGTTCGGCGGAACATTTGTCTTGGCCCGAATCAGCACCTCTACCCGCCGCGTCAGCTCAGGGGACAGCCCCTGCCCGCTCTGCGCAGGTGTCTGTGCGTGGCAGCCAACGGCAGCCAGCGTAAGGACAAAAAGAAGGGGAAGAATCAGCCTACGACCAGTAAACACAGTACCTCGATTATCTCACGCTACGGTCTGCTTCCCGCCGCGCAGTCTGCTCAAACACTACTCCTGCGCGGTCTAGAAAAGCCGTTCCGCCTTGCGCAGATTTCCCGCCGTTCCAATATTCACCAACGTGAAATTGAAGCGCTCCACGCTCTCGTTTCGTACTGCCCCGAGCTCGTACTTTCGATACTCCACGCTGAACCCGCAGCAATCCCAGTTATAGGAGAACTGCAGCGCCGCATACTGCAACGAGCTTAGGCGTAAATCGAGCCCAGCATTTGCCGCAACACTCAGCCCGCTCTTCGTCGGAGATCCATATCCCAGCAAAATGCGCATCTGGTTGAAGTTCGACACCGACGAGCTGACCCCCTCCGTGTAGAACCGCCCAGGCGCGTTCAGCCGCGCGTAGCTCAACCCGGCAAAGGTATTCCCCTCGTGCAAGTCGACCAGCACATTGTTAGACGTAAATTTCTTCGCTCCGGTATCCAGATCGAAGTCCCATTCCGCGTCCAGCTTGTCCGACGGATGCACCCGCAACCGCGAAATCAGCGGCGAGATCTCCCTCGGCTCAGTAAGAAACGCTATTCCCGAAAGCGCCAGCGTCGTATCGAAGATGTTGCGTCGGCCATCGATTATCGCCCCACCAAACGAGTTATCGAAAAAGTACTTCTGCGTAAGCCGCCAACTGATCAACTCACGCCCGCCGCACCCGGTTGAAGCCGGCTCCCCACTCATATCTGCATCGCCATACTGCTGCACGTCGGCTTCCGTCGTCTTGCATGGTTTGCTCTGTGGCCGGCGCACGAACAACCGTTGCGTCGTCCCATACTCTAACTCATTCGTATTGCTTACAACGTCCACATCGTCAAAGCGCAACACCTTCAGGAAGTCCGTGCCCACGCCCGAGACATAGCGATACGTCACCTCCGGCTCGATCGTATGCCTCACCTCCGAACCAAAGAGCTTCTCCACCAGCTTCGAATCGAATGTTCGCTCCAATACCGGAGCGCGCGCCTCAAATCCCAGCTCCACGTCTGCGCGATTCACCGCCTCTCCGCTCTCCACGGGAATGCCCGGAGTATACGGCGTCACACGGCTGCGGCTGTAAATCGTCTCGCGCACCCCAATCGAAGGCCGGAAGCGCCATCCATCCGCCGACAGCGGCAGTGCCAGCTCCGGATGCAGATCGAACCGGTTCGTCAGACCCGCGGTGGCAAAATTCGGTTGTACCCGCTTCAAGCCGGCAACCGAGCTCTCCACATTCCACTGTAGGGGTGTCGTACCCAGCCTGTGTTCTGTCGTCGCCAGATCCAGCGACGGCGCATGGAAGATCCTGACCTGCTCCTCAGGCGTCGTGCTCGTAGCCGCCGCCTTCAACCCTTGGTACCGGTCCGTGCGCACAGCGGCCATATATCCATCCGTCTGATGCACTCCATAGACGATGGAGAGAATGTCTGTCGAGACCGCCTGATTGAAGTTCTCCGTAAACGCCTGCCGGTAGGCATATGAGCTCAGATACTCCGCATTCGCCACCACACGCGTCTCCGGCGAAAAATCATACCTCCCGGCGAATGTCGCATCCTCGCCACCCTGGTTCACATACTGTCCTGCACTGTTGAAGTAGCCGCGATCCAGCAACCCGTTGTAGTGCGCCTTTGCAAAGTTGGTACCCAGCCCGCGATACCGGTACGTCCCTGATTGTTCCCACCCACGCCGCGAGAAATACTGTGCTCCCACCGTCAAGTCCGAGCTACGGTTGATTGCCCAATAAAATTGCTCGCCAAGAACCAGACCCTTAGTCGACGAATTACTTATCTCAGGAATCAGAATGCCGCTCTGCCGCTCACTCGTATCCACAGGATGTGTCACATAGGGCAAATACATCAAAGGCACATTAAGCAACCGGAAAACACTGTGGGTCGCGCGTGCCTTATCACTACTCACGCTGAACTTCCCCGCATAAAGCAGCCAATCGGGATGCGGCAGCTGGCACGAAGTGACCGTGCCGTCATACACCTCATACTCCTGCGGCCCTGTCTTCACCACCAGGCGACCCGTAAACAGAAACGGATTGCTGTTCGTATACACCACCGTCTTTCGATCGATGGTCTTTCGTCCCACCGACCCCGTCACATCGTAGAACCGCCCCGTCTGCGTCCTCAGATTCATCGTCCCATGGCTGGCAGTGATGATCTCGTTGTTCGCGCCGCCGGTCGCCTTCAAGTGCCCGGTCGCCGTCAGTTCGCCGGTCTCCTCGTCGTACTCGATATGATCGGCCTCCACCCGCCGATCACGAAACGTCACCACAACATTGCCGTCCAAGACCAACCGGCTGCCCAGCCTCGACTGCGTATCAGCCTCGGTCACCAGCGTCGTCGTGTCTTCGAGCGCAGGCAGCACCACAGCCTCGGGATACTTCGCCTGAAACTGTCCCGCATCCGGCCCGTCCGGCAGAGCGACCGCACTCCCCACCTCAGGGGTTGCCTGATTCGACACCTCCTGCGCATCCAACTGTGGATGACTTGCCGCAACCACCATGATAGTTATCAAGAGGTAAACGGTCTTAAGGGAGCCGAAGGCGCGATTCCAGCGCTGAGTTAGACCACGCAAGACCGGCCAGCGTTGCCGTTGGGCTCTCACATCCTGTTGCTTCGGTTCGAGGCTTGTCAGAAGTACCACCCTTTGAGGCTAAACGATTTCACGGAAGCGAGTTTAGGTTTGAGCACCATGAGTTCCGCACAACTGGACATACTCCCACCAGACGAAGCTCCCAGCCAGATGGAAGCAGCTGCCCCCTTCGCCCTCAAGGAGCAGGTAGCCGAACGTCTCGCCGCTCACCGCGCCCGCCGCACCCGTGTCCCCGGCAGCACTCCCACACCGATCGCCCCCACCACTCCCGCCCGATCCCGTTCCGCCCAAATCGCCGCAGCCGTGGCCGAGCGCTACGCCCAGTCCCAGAGCTACCGTGCTTTCCTCGCTGAAGAGGCCGAGCGCGCCATCCGCCAGGCCGAGGCCGCCGCCGAGATCGCAGTCCTCAACGCCCGAGCCGTCGCCGACGCCCAGAACCAGCTCCTCTTCGAACTCGACCAGCTCGCCTCCGAAACCCCGGCACCGGCTCCGACACTCGTCTTGACTCCCATCCCCACGCCCGAAACCGCATCCGCCGCGTCGCCCCTCATCACCGAGGCACCCGCCGAGACCTCCGCCCCTGTCCTTACCGTCCGCCTCTACGAAGACGCGGCCCACCCCATCGTTCCCGAACCCTTCGCCGTCGCCCGCCCCCTTCCCAAGCCTGAGTTCAAGTCCGAGCCACTCGACGAAGCCGAAGACCTCGCCCTCGACGAAGAGATCGCCTTCCGCCAGTCTCCCGTCTTCGAACCAACGACTCCACCCATCGACATCCCCGCCAATCTCATCGAATTCCCCCGCCAGCTCGTCGCCCCCCGCAAGGCCCGTCCGCGACTCGCCGAAGGCCCCCTGCGCGAAGAGGCGACACACACACACGACCCCGCCCAACTCCGCATCTTCGAGGTCGAACCCACTCAGATCTCCGCCGCTCCCGTCGTCGAATCCGCCGCCCCTGAGTGGTCCTCCATCATGCTCGGCGCCCTCCCCGCTGCGGCTCCCGTCGAGACCCCTGAGGCCCCCTTCAACCCGGTTCTTCCCTTGATGACGGCACCGCTCCGTCTCCGCCTCATGGCCGCCATCACTGACATCTGCATCGTCATGGCTGGCCTGCTCGCCTTCATCACCACCTTCGCTCTCACCGCAGGCAAGCTCCTCGAAAAATTCCCGGCCGCCAACCCCTCCGGCCACATGCCCACGCAGCTTGCTGCCATCGCGGCCCTTGCCACCTTCGCGTTCCTTTACATCCTCTACCAGGTCCTCTTCTTCACCTTCGCCGAAGCCACCCCCGGCATGCGCTTCGCTCGCATCGGCCTCTGCACCTTCTCCGACGAGAACCCCACCCGCGCTGCCCTGCGGCGGCGCCTCTTCGCCTGCCTGCTCTCAGCCTGCCCTCTCGGCCTGGGCTTTCTATGGGCCTTCCTCGACGACGACCGCCTCGGCTGGCACGATCGTATCTCCCGGATCTACCAGCGCAGCTATTAGCCCAATTTCTCCAAGCGCCCTACCATTACACCTTTTCATCCCAACACACCTGCAATCGCGATTGTTCTTGCGGTTGCTGTTGTTCTTGCAGTTGTCCTTCTGGTTGTCATCCCGTAGGGATCTGCTTTAACCGTGCTCTCTCGACATGGCAAGAAGCAGTTGTCCCCACCCTTTCCTTCCATCCGCGAAGATCCATGGCTACACGCCCTAAAATCGGTGCCGTCGGTGCAAATCGGTGTTAAGTTTTTTATCAATCAGGCAAAAAGAAAAGGACCCGCCAAAGCAGGTCCCTTCTCAAACCATGACCTCCTGTTAGAACGTCGTGCTGACCGTCAACCGGAACGTCTTGCGCGGTTCACGCAGGACATAATCCGCGCCGTAGAGCTGTATAGCCTCTTGATACGTGAACTCACCAGCACCCGAGGTTGGGAAGAAGTTCCGGAACGTCGTCGCATCAGTCGCCAGCGCCTGCGGAACACTCTTGTACAACCGCAGCGAGTTGTACGCGTAGTAAATCCGGAACGGCGCATTCACGATCGGCAGAATCACCTGCAACTCAGCACCGTTCGACATGCGCGGAACCCAATTGGTTCCCGGCACCGTTCTCAGAGGCTGCGGGAACGAAACCGACTGACCGCCGAAGCAGGCTCCATTGATGAACTGCGGGCAGCCATACAGCGGACTCGCGATCTGCGCCTGTCCAGCCACGCTCTGGCGTAACTGGTTCGGAAGCAGGTTCACCGTCATATTGAAGTCCGTGAAGAACGCGAACGTCACCTGGTTCACAATCGGAATTCTGTACTCCACGTTCGACGTCAAGCTCGTGTCGCCGCCGATCGAGACCAGTCGGTAGAGAGGCAGAGGAATCTGCACATTACCCAGGGCCGGATTCGTCGGGTCGCGCGGAACTGTCGTCCCATCCGGGTTCGTCAGGTTGAACAACACCTTGTTCGGAATGAACGTGTACGGCGACGCAGAACGCACATCGAAGCCACGAATATCCGACTCACCACCACCGTAAATACGTTGCATCGGCGGAGCGACCTCGCCCCCGAAGCCCGCAATATGCAGCACCTGGACGCGATATCCGAGCACATTGTGGCCCTCACGGTTTACCCGCAGTCCCTTCATCGGGTAGAACTGGCGGAAGCTCACCGCTGGCGAGACATACTTCACATCTCCAGCCACACCCGCAAGCTGAACCGCAACGTTCAGGTCCTTGCCGCTATGCGGACCAACCGGACGATCGATGCTCGTGAACGAAAAGCTCGGCGTAAGCACTGAGCTGATGATGCCGTTCAGCTGATTCAGCCCGGCGACGCCCGAACGAAACGCCAGCGTCTGGAAGATATTGCGCGTGTTGTCGTTGAACGTCGTCACCGACGACCGCGACAGTGCATACGAGACACCGACTCTGGTGACGCCCGTGTGAGCAAACAGGTGTCGCAGCGGTGTGCTCGCCGACAGCGTAATTCCAGTCGTCGAGGTGTTGTAGTTCGTCAGCAGCGAATTCTGCGCGTTCGTCAGGTTTTCGCTCTGGCCTTGTGCAATCGAGTATGCCTTGGCCGGGTTGTAGTCGTACTTGCTGGTGAATACCTGCACGCCCAGCGAGATCGGCTTGTTCCGCAGATAAGGCTGCGTAAACCCGAACGTCAGTCTCCGTGACAAGTCACCGATATTCGCCTCAACAGACAGCGTCTCGCCCAAACCAAGGAAGTTGTTCGTCTCATAGTTCAAGCCTATAAACGTTCCCTGCAATCCGCTGATACCGCCGTTCAAGCCGATCGAATTCTTGCCCTTTTCCTTCAGCTTCAGCAGCAGGTCGACCGTCTGATCTTCCGCATTCTGCCGGCTCTCCGAGTCCTGTTCGACCTTCAGCGGTTCAAAGTAGTTCAGCTGATTCAACCGCAGGATCGATAGCTCCCACAGCCGGCTGTTATAGATCTGGCCCTCGTCGAGCAGCAGCTCGCGCCGGATTACCTTATCGCGCGTAATCGTATTGCCCGTAAACTCGATGCGCGAGACATAGAACGGCTTGCCCTCGTCAATATCGATATCCAGGAAGATCAGCTTCTTCGCTTCATCGATGCGCGGCGTTGGCGTTCCCACGAAGTTGATAAAACCGCCTTCGCCGTATGCCTTCCGCAACTGCTCCAGACCCTTGCTGAACATTGTCGCGTTGAAGAACTCGCCGTCCTTCTGCGCGAACTGCGCCCGCAGCGCCTTGGTATTCGGATAGTGGACATTACCCTTGAACGTGATGCCGCCGAGCCTGTACCGGTCACCCTCTTCCACCGGCATCAGAATGTCGATCCGCTTGCCCCGCGAAGGACGCAGCGTAAACGGATTGATCCCGCCCGCATCGCGCACATGCGTCGTCGGCTCGCTCGTCAGCGCCTTAAAATATCCACGGTCGCGATACGCCTGCCGAACCCGTTCCGTATCTTCATCCAATTTGCTCGAGTCAAACGTGCGCGCAAACAGGTTCTCGAAGATGATCGAGCGCGGAATCCCAATAGGCCGCAAATTCTTCATCGCACTGCGCAGCGTCCGGTCGCTGACGTTGTAGTTGCCATCGAAGGCAATCTTGCCCACTTTTACCGTAGGCCCTTCTTTCACCGTGAAGGTGATGGCCACAGCCGCTGGCGGGATTGTCTTAACCTCGGTCTTGACTGTGGCGAACTGGTGCCCATGCTCAGCCAGCAACTCCTTCAGCACCACCTCGGCCCGCTTGACCTTGGTCGGGTCGTACTGGCTCTCGACCGAAAGCCCCACCTTTTCCTTCTTCATCCGCTCCAGAATGTCCGACTGCGAGACCGCATTCACGCCCTTGTAGTTGATCTCGCGGATCGTCGGCTTCTCACGAACATAAACGATCAATTGCACGCACTCGGGTTTATCCACCCGCTCAATACGCACATCGTCGAAATATCCCGTGTTCCACAACGAGTTGAAGTCGCGCTCAACAACCAGCGGATCGTACAGATCGCCCTGGTGCGAGAACATACGCGCAAGGATCGACTCCTTGGGAATCCTGCGGTTTGCCACGACCTGAGGCTGGCAAAGCGTCTGAGCTCCTCCCGGAGGGAGCGGAGCCTGAGCCGGAACCGCTTGACCCAACATCGAAGGAACCCCAGCAACAGCAAGGAAAACAATGGACGCGGCAAAAGCGATGCGGGAGCGGCTGGAGCGCGTGCACACAGGTTTGGTCTTTCTCTTCAGGGAGCTTCCGCTCTCTCGATTCACGGTAAAGATACGCACACCCTCACTGCTCTAAATATCGCACCCCGCCGGTTCCTGTAGGGGGAGTCTCGATTATATGGGAGCGTACCCGTCGTTAGCGAGTTCTACCCGGGTTCCGCCCCCGGTCAAACCCAGCCAAAACACCAGATCACGCCAATTCACGCTGAAAAGCGACCCATTCTGTAGCGATTTTTACTTCACCGCCCTACCCGCAAGCACACCGGCAAACACGGCACTATCCACATTGCCCCCGGTCAGCACCGTCCCAACGCGCCGTCCGCCGGCCCCGCGATCCCTCAGCAACCCCGCCAATCCGACCGCCCCGGCACCCTCGGCGACATTGTGTGTATCGGCAAAATAGATCCGCATCGCCTCCTCTACTTCATCGTCATTCACCTCAATGATGCGCTCCAGTCCCGCCCGAAAGACCGCAACCGCCGTCTCATCCGGTCGTCTGCACGAAACCCCATCCGCAATCCGCGTCGACACCGCATGTTCCACCACCTTCCCTGCTGCAAACGACAGCGCAGACGCCGGAGCCAGCGTCGAAGTCACCCCCACGATCTTCGTCTTCAACCCCAACGCATCCCGTACCGCAATCATCCCGCTGATCCCCGAGCCCATCCCGATCGGCACATAAACCGTATCCAGCTCCGGACACGTCGAAAGAAACTCCAGCGCATACGTCGCCACGCCCGTCGCCAGCAGTCGGTGATAGCTCGGAACCCAGTGCCACCCATTCTCCTTCTCAAGCCTCACGGCATGCTCCAGCGCGGCTTGAAAATCCTCGCCATGCACCACCAGCTCCGCCCCCAGCGTCTGCATCGCCCTATTCTTCTCCTCGCTATTCCCTTGCGGAACCACAATCACCGTGCGAATCCCACTCTTCGCCGCGGCCAGCGCAATCGACTGCCCATGATTCCCCCGTGTAGCCGACACCACCGTCGTCACCTCAGGCCGCTCCCGCCTGAGCCAGTCCATATACACCAGTCCACCGCGAAGCTTGAACGCCCCCACCGGCGCATGGTTCTCGTGCTTAACCCAGACCTCGACCCCAGCTCGCTCATTAATGAGCGGCCACGTGTACTGTGGTGTCGCAGGCATAGTTCGATACACCAACTCCGCGGCCCGCTGAATCTCCTTCAACCCCGGCAACCCATCCATCATCACGCACCCCTTCAGCTTTATCGTAAGTAGCAATCTGATGCCGCAGCCAAAGACGCAGCTTCACCAACTCGTCACTCATTTTTCAATTATCGATTCGAAGCATCCAGACGAACCGCGTTGCGTTCAACTCCCAAACGCAATCTGCCCCAGCAGCACCACGTTCAGCGTCACAATGATCCCCACCACCACCCACCCAGCCACCCGAGTCCGCAGTGCGCTTGTAAACGACCCCATCACCGACTGCCGATTCGTCAGCACCAGCAGCGGAACCAGCGCAAACGGCAACGCGAAGCTCAACACCACCTGCGACAAAATCAAAATCTTCAACGGATCAAGTCCCACAGCAATCACCACCAGCGCCGGAATGATCGTAATCAGCCGCCGCAAAAAGATCGAAAACTTGATATCCAGAAAGCCCTCAATAATCACCTGCCCCGCCATCACCCCCACCGTCGACGACGACAACCCCGAGCAAAGCAGCGCCACCGCAAACATCGTCGCCGACGCTGGCCCCAGCAGCGGCCCCAGCGTATGGTGCGCCCCTTCGATCGTCGTCACCGGGCTCCCCAGATTCGCAAACGCCACCGCCGCCATCACGATCATTGCCGAATTGATCAGCCAAGCCCCATTCATCGCCACAAACACATCGATCAGCTCAAACCGCAGATAATTCCGCCGCCGCGAGAACCCCTCGATCTTCGGCTGCATGATCAATTCCTTCCTCCGCGGCTGCACTAGCGCCGAATGCAGATACACCACATGCGGCATCACCGTCGCGCCCAACATTCCGACGGCAACATATAAACTCCCATGAAAATCCTTCGGATCAAGCGTCGGCACCAGCGTATGAAACGCCGCCAGCCTCCAGTCCGGATGCACCAGAAACATCTCAAACCCATAGCTGAGTCCGATCACCGCCACAAACATCATGATCCCGCGCTCCAGCCACCGAAACCCCGCCAGGTCCAGCGCCAGAATCACAAACACCAGCACCGCCGACACCAGAGCCGCAGCAACCATCGTCCCTGTCCGCGTCCACCCATGCGCCAGCATCGCAGGCCCGATCAGGAGATAAAACCCCAGCGCCGCACCCAGAAACTCCGCCAGGTCCGTAGCAATCGCAGCAACCTCCGCCGCCACCCAGAGAAAGATGGTTATAGGCCGCGAAAAATGCCTCCTGCAATTCTGCGGCAGCGTATGCCCAGTAACGATCCCCAACTTGGCCGACAGGTACTGGATCAAAATCGCCATCGCATTCGACCACAGCAGCACCCACAGCAGCCGATACCCGAACCGGCTTCCCCCTTCAATGTTCGTCGCGAAGTTCCCCGGATCGATATAAGCCACCGAGGCCACAAACGCCGGCCCAAAGTATGCCCATATCTCATTCCGCCGGAAGGTCGGCTTGAGATTCTCTTCGCTAACTAAAACATTAGCCATGCCTAAATTTTATCTTAATGTTAAGCTAAGTCAAGTCGCAGCCATGGCAAACACTCTCGCGAAACCGCTCCCCGAAGCAAAAGTCACCTCATCCGCAACAGGCAGCGAAGCCGTAGACGACTACCTCAAAGCCATCTTCCAGCTCAGCGGACGCGAAGAGCGCCAGGTCTCCAGCACCGAAATCGCCACCCATCTCGCCATCACCGCCGCGTCCGTCACCAACATGCTGCAGAAGCTCGCCGCCTCGCAGCCACCCATGGTCGTCTACGAGAAGCACTACGGCGTCAGGCTCTCCAAAGCCGGAAAAAAGCGCGCCCTCGAGATCATTCGCCACCATCGCCTCATCGAGACCTTCCTCCACAGAATCCTCGACTACCCTTGGGACGAGGTCCATCAGGAAGCCGAGCGCCTCGAGCACTTCATCTCCGAGCGCTTTGAAGAGCGCATCGCCGCCAAGCTTGGCAACCCTGAGTTCGACCCCCATGGCCACGCCATCCCCGCCCTCGACGGCTCCCTGCCCGGCCCCGAGCACCAGGCCCTCTCGCAGCTCCGTCCCGGCCAGACCGCAAAGGTCGCCAGCGTCTCCGACAAAGACCCCGAGATGCTCCGCTACCTCGCCACTCAGGGCATCCGCCCCGGAATCCCCCTCACCCTCACCGAGCGTCTCCCCTTCCAGGGCGCCTACCAGATCCGCATCGGCCGCTCCCCCAAACTCGCCCTCCTCAGCGAGCCCCTCGCCAACGCCATCTCCGTCGAAGTCAAATAGTCTCTCGGCACATCCCGCCCTACATTGGCCCAGCATGAACTTTCTGCTGTAAAGTCCGTATCAGCTTCCATGCCCGCGAGCACGCACACCGCCGTCGCCCGAGATATCCCTGCCTCCGAGCGCAGAAGGTCCATCCTCGCCTCCGGAACCGCCATCGTCCTCTATATCGCCTCCATCCGGATCATCCTTTACCTCTTCGCCGGCCCCAACTACGGCTACTTCCGCGACGAGCTCTACTACCTGGCATGTGGCGAACACCCCGCCTGGGGATACGTCGATCAGCCCCCACTCATCGGATGGATCGCCTGGCTCCTGACCCACACCATCGGCACCTCGCTCTGGGCACTTCGCCTCCTACCCGCCCTCGCCGGTACCGCAACCGTCATCCTCGCCGGCCTGCTAGCGCGCGAACTCGGAGGCCGCCGCTGGGCCATGTTCCTCGCCTCTCTCGCCAGCCTGATGGCTCCGATCCTGCTCGCCCTCTCGCACCTCTTCACCATGAACGCCTTCGATCCGCTCCTCTGGACCGCGATCGCCTTCCTCATCGTCCGCATCGTCAAAGCAGACCCTCCAGCCAGCCGCGACCGCCTCTGGATAGCCGTCGGCATCGTCATCGGCCTGACCATCCTCAACAAATACGCCGTCATCTTCTGGTTAGCAGGCCTCCTCGTCGGCATGGCCCTCACACCCCTGCGCCGGTCGTTCCGCACGCGATGGTTCTGGCTCGGCTGCATCATCGCAGCAATCATCGCCCTCCCCAACTTTCTCTGGGAGTGGCGCCACAATTTTCCCTTCCTCGAACTAATGCACAACGTCCGAGCCAGCGGCCGCGACATCCTCCTTCCACCCATCCCCTACCTCAAAGCCCAGGCCGAGATGCTCGGCTACATCGCCGCCGTCCTCGTCGTCTTCGCACTTTTCTTCTTCTTCTCGAAACAAGGCCGCCCCTACCGAGCCCTCGGCTGGGCCTACCTCTTCTTCCTCGCCCAGATGATGCTCCTCCGCGGCAAGATGTACTACGTCGCCCCCGTCTACCCCATGATCTTCGCCGCCGGAGCCGTCTGGATCGACCGCGCCACCCGCCGTCCCCTCTGGCTCTGGAGCAATTTCTGGGTCAAGCCCCTCCTCGCCCTCGGCATCTTTGCCGTCGCAGCCGTCTACGCTCCCACCGTCCTACCCGTCCTCAGTGTCCCGCAATTCCTTGCTTACACGCACGCCCTCGGCATCGAGCAGCAAAAATTCGAGCACACCGCACCCAGCCTCCTCCCCCAGCTCTACTCCGACATGTTCGGCTGGGAAGAGATGACCCAGAAAGTAGCCGCCTACTTCAACACCCTCCCGCCCGACGAGCAGCGCCGCACCGCCATCTTCGCCAACAACTACGGCTACGCCGGAGCCATCGACTTCTTCGGCCCCCGCTACGGCCTCCCCAAATCCATCGGCGGCCACCAGTCCTATTGGCTCTGGGGCCCCCGCGACTACACCGGCGAAAGCCTCATCGTTCTCGGCGAAGGCCACGAAGAGAACATGCAGACCAAGTGCACCAGCTACACCATCGTGGGCCACACCAACTACCCGCTCTCCCGCCCCGACGACTGGCTCCCCATCTACCACTGCCGGGGCTTCAAGTGGAACCTCCAGGAAGCCTGGCCCAAACTAAAAAGCTGGCGATAGCCATACCCAAGCGTGCTTTTAAAGTGCGCGACTACAGCCACGTGTGGGCTCTTACGTTGTTTCGAAGGCGCGGCTTCACGAATCGCGGAAAAGTCGTTGTTGTTGCTTTTTGGGATTAGCGCAAGGCTTCAGCCCTGCGAAATATCTAGCTTGGTTAAGACCCACCGTTTTCCGGGAATCGCGTTAGCGCCCTCCATCTAATCTGGTATGGTTCATGCCAATGGCAGAGAAGGAGTGGTACCGGCGAGCCTCGGAGTGGTACTCGAACCGATGGATCCACTTTCGGTCGGTCCCGATTAAGCGCCTATGGGTGTTGATAACGGCGGTCTTCCTCTTGTTTTCAGTGTTCGGCTTCTATGTCGATCTCATGTACGGGGGAGTGTTGCCTTATGTCGTGGTGCTGCAGATCGCATTTTTCGTCGGGTTGAACGCTTCGTTGTGGATCATAGTGCTGTCGCGGCTGTCGCTGCCGTTTCTAGTCGGCCTGATTGTGCTGCAGTTTTTCACTACTTTCATCAACACCAGCATCGCAAACTGGATGATGCGCAGCTTCGATCTGAAGCCAGTGCCTTCGGTATTGGGAATCCATTTCGCCGCAAATGCGGCCTTGTCGGCGATCATTCTCTCCTACGTTTGTTTCGTCGTGTTTATCCGGCGCGAGGGCAGAGAGTCGTTCCGCATGCGCAACGAACTGGAGCTGGCACACGGAATTCAAAAGACGCTGGTACCGCCGGTGGGATTGCGAACGTCGCGCTTTGAGATCTACGGCATCTCGCGTCCCAGTGAAAAGGTGGGCGGCGATCTGGTAGATGCGATTTACCTGCCGAGCGGTGATGCCATTGCCTATGTTGCCGACATCGCTGGACATGGGCTCCCCGCCGGCATTCTGATGGGGATGCTGAAGACAGCGACTCGCACGGCCCTGATGGATACGGAAGGACGCGAGCCGAATCAGACTCTGCCGATACTGCTGGATCGGCTGAACAGGGTGCTCCCGGACGTGAAAGAACCGCACATGTATGCGACGTTCACCGGCTTCCGGCTAGGAGCGGATGGCAGTGTGTTCTATGCACTGGCGGCAAGCCCACCGATTCTGCAGTGGCATGCGAGCGGGCGGACCTTGTCGCACGCGGAGGAGGACCAGTTTCCTCTCGGACTGCTGCCGGTTTCCAGCTTCGACGGACATAGGCTGGAAGTTGCATCGGGCGATCTGCTCGTGGTCGCAACGGACGGGATTCTCGAAGTGTGCAACAAACCCCAGGAAGAATTTGGCGTGGAACGACTGAAGCAAGTGATCGCCGCGAACGCCAATGAACCTTTACCCGAGCTGGCGCAAAGGATTCTTGCGGCGGCGCATGGGTTTGGACAGCAGTTAGACGATCAAACAATCCTCATCGTGCGTTGTTTGTGATTTGGAAATGAAGTACTGGCCCCCAAAGATTGGGGCGTCGTCGGTTTTCTTGCGGCCTAAATTGAAAGATGAGGTCGTCTCAACTCCGGTGCCGCCAGATGACGCTCAGTTTTCTTGTGAGCGTTGTACCTCCCTGAAAGTCACGTTTTCAGCAAGTTCGCTTGTCAGTAGGTGCCGCCGCGGGTTTCGTAACAACCTCTAATCCGTCCGCAGCGCCTGCATCGGATCAATCAACGCTGCTCGCCGTGCCGGCAGATACGAAGCCAGCAACGCCGTAACAAACAAGATCGCCGCCACAGCAAGCAGTACCGAGAGGTCCATCGCACCAACTCCATACAACCCCGTCCGCATAGTGCGACCCACCAGCAACGAGCCTCCCAGCCCAATCCCCAACCCGATCGACGCCAGCAGCGACGCTTCCCTCAGGACAAGCAACATCACCCCATCTCTCCCCGCTCCCAGCGCCAGTCTCAGACCGATCTCCTGCGTCCGCTGCGAAACCGAATACGCCATCAGCCCATAGATGCCGACCGCCGCAAGCAGCACCGCGACCACGGCAAAGCTGGCAAACAAACGCATCGTGAATCTGTCCTCGGCAAGCGACTCGTTCTTCACCTCATCCATCGTCCGCACATTCGCCAGCGCGATATCCGGGTCCACCGAGTGAACCGCCGCAGCGATCGTCTTCGTCATCGCCTCCGGATCTTCGGCCGTGCGCACCCCGACAGCCACATCCGGAGCAAGCGACTGCGCGAACGGCACATCCACCTCCGGGTAGTCGTCGCGAAAATCTCCAGACCGCACATTATGGAAGATCCCGACGATCCGCCACTCAACCGGAGGCCCCAGCTGTGGCTGACCCGGAATAATTTCTTCGATCGAGACACGTTGTTTGAACGGATCCATGCCCTTCAAATACCGATTCGCGAACTCCTGATTCACCATCGCCACCCGCACGCTCGCAGCCGTGTCCTGCTCCGTAAACGAACGCCCTTGCAGAACCTGTATCCCAAAGGTCCGGAAGTAGTCCGGCGAGACCGATTGGAACCCGGTATTCGGCTGCTGCGAACGATCGCTATACGTCCTGCCGCCAACCAGTGTGAACCCCATTCCGTCGCTCGGCCCGTGCAGCGGCGATCCCGTTAACGAGGCCGCATGCGACACTCCCGGCACCGCTTGAAGCGCGCTCAGCATGCGCTGGTTGTACACATTCATCTCTTCCGGACTCTGAAACCGCCCATGCGGCTGCACCAGCCGAAACGTCAGCACATGATCCGTCTGCACGCCAAGATCCACGCGAGTAAGGTTCCAGAAGCTGTGAATGGCCAGCCCCGCGCCAGCCAACAGCGACAACGCTAGCCCAAACTCCCCAACAATGAGCGCTCGACGAAGCTTCTGACTCCCCGTCCCGCTCCCCGAACGTCCTCCATCCTTCAGCGACTCCGCCGGATCGATACGCGACGCATACCACGCAGGAGCGCACCCAAACAGCAGACCAGCCAGCGTCGTAGCAGCCAGCGCCACTGCCAGCACAGGCAGGTTCAGCTCAAAACTCGCCTCCGAGGGCAGAATCCCCTCCGGCACCAAACTCAGAATCACCCGCAGCAATCCCGCGCCCAGTGCAATTCCAATTCCACCACCGAGCACTGCAAGGATGAGACTCTCAGTCAGAAACTGACCAAAGATCCGGCCGCGTGAAGCTCCCAGCGAACTTCGAATCGCAATCTCCCGATAACGCCCTGCTCCCTTTGCCAGCAGCAGATTGGCAATATTGACGCACGTGATCAGCAGCACAAACCCGACAGCCCCAAGCAGCAGCCACAGATTGTGTACTCGGTCGCGAGGCAGAAAATCATTCTTGAGTGGATCAACCGCAGCACCCCAACCGGTATTGGATTTGGGGTACGCGCTCGCAATACGGCTCGTCACCGCGTCCATATCAGCCTGCGCCTGTTGCAGCGTAACCCCCGGCTTCATCCGGCCCATCGCTAATATCCAGTGATAGTCATGATTGATCTGCTCCGGCGTAAAGGCCAAAGGCGCCGCCATCTCCATACCAAGGCGATCCGGAACACCAGCCGCCAGCACACCGACGACCGTGTAATCTGCACCATTCACCCGCATCGATTTGCCGATAATGTCGCGATCCGCGCCCAGCCGATTCCACAACCTGTGCGTCAGGATGACCCGATGGTCCTTCCCCGGAACGCCCTCTTCAGGAAGAAAATCGCGCCCCATCAGAAACGGCATGCCCTGCAGATGAAACCATCCGGGCGACGTCATCCTGCCATCGAGTTGTTCCGGTTTCTCTGGCGTGGCCAGATTAAAACTCCCGCCTGTCCACGCAGCCATCTCCTGAAACGTCGTGTTCTGCCGCTGCCAATCCAGAAAGTCGCCGGCAGATATTCCGTTTTTATGCCCACCAACCTTCGACCACACGACCACCAGCTGATTCGGCTCAGGGTAAGGCAGTGGCGCAAGCAGAGTGGCATACACCACCGTATAAATGGCCGTAGTAGCGCCAATCCCCAGCGCAAGTGTGGCGATCACCGCTGCCGTCAGCCCAGAATTCTTACGCAGCGCACGGATACCGTTAGAAAAGTTCCATATCAGAGTTCGCATCTTCCACCTCATGCAACATGGGTGACTCTCCGGCTCTTCGAAGACCGGACACGCAACGACTCTCTTGCGACAACCTGATATGCACTTTGCTAACCACTGCGATACGCAACGCGCCTACTGAAAACAGACAGCTTAGAACCATCAGCTTTCGCCGCCAACCCAGGCACTCCAACCAAAAGCGAACATTCCTGTCCGGTATCGAACATCTCCAGCAAGCCTGATCCAAACTGAAACGCCGGCGAAACCGCATCCCTCCACATGCGGTCATCGCCAGCAATACATCTACCTCGCAGCCACCGGCTCCCGAGAAGCCTCCAGCCACCGCTGCGACCCCGGCGTCGTCAGCAACTCCCCAGTCTCGAGCAGCGTCTTCAGTCCCGACAGAATCATCATCCATCCGCCAAAGAGCTGGTCATTCGCTCCCTCGCGCAGCTGATCATGTGTAACCCGCAGCTGGCACGAGTCGCCGACCGGTTTAATATCGAACGTCACCCGCGACGTCCCCTCGGCCTTTACATCCTCGCCCCACACCGCCCTAAAGCTCTGCACCAGCCGACGCGGCGGATCGACCTCCAGGTTCTCGCCCTCCAGTAGGAGATGTCCCCCGCCCGTCCCCTCATACCGCGAGCCGGTCGTCCAATCCGACTTCACTCGCATGCCAAAGTTATACTTGCTCCGCATCTCCGTATCCGTCAGCGCATGCCAAAGTTGCTCTGGTGTGGTCTTAATGTAGATCTCGTATATCTTCTCCATTGTCTTGTTCTCCAATGCATGTTTGAGCCCAGCCAGCGACGCCAGCCAGGGTTCGGTGTATTTGCTCACCCACCGGTCGTGGAGGAGCCGGATCGGAACGGCATTCAGAAAGTGCAGCTTTTCGCGCCCGCGTCTCTTGGTCACGACCAGCCCCGCCTCTTCGAGCACCTTCAGGTGTTTCATCACCCCGAAGCGCGTCATCGGCAGCCGCTCCTCCAGCGCGCTCAACGTCTGCCCATCGTTCTTGAACAGCTCATCGAGCAAACTCCGTCGCGTCGGATCAGCCAGCGCTCTGAACACCTCATCCATGCCCAAACAATACGTGACCAATTAGTTACATGTCAATCCCGACAAGTTAAATTAATTCGTAAAAGCCTCAAGCTACACTGGCTGTTATGGATACACCCCCTAAAGCAGACCCTGCTATCTACCCCAAGTTGCGCGAACGTGTCCTGCGATCGGGGTTTCCCAGTGTCGCGAACTATCCCATCCAAACAGTTCTGATGGATTCGAACCTGACCAATGGAACATCGTCTGTACTTGCCGGAGTGGATGGATCTGCCAGCATCTATCTCAGCAGCGGGGGCGGCTTCATCGGCGGAGGCCAGAAGTATCCAGCGATTCGTGAAGCAGCCCTCCACGCCATTCAACTCGCAACCAGCTTGGAATCTCACTTCCAGAAGACTGAGACAATCGATCTGCCAGCGCGAGGAGACATCTTCTTCTATCTGACAACCAGCACCGGCGTACGCCGAGCCATCGCGACCGAAGCGAAGCTGAGCACTGGAGAAGATCCGCTCACCGCTCTCGGCGGTGCAATGCAGAAGATCGTCACACTGTATCGATTGGCAAGGGTGAGAACCACCCCCAACTAGTAGCTATCACCCGGCACACCAACTACCGCTTCGGCCACCCGCTTCCCATTTCGCAAGCCAGCCAGAGCTATTTCATTTCACGTCCGAGGCGTGAGCTTTCTGGGAGCCAAGCTCGCTGACCATACCCGACCGAAACGCGCTGAGCAAAAGCTGCAACAGAATCCATGCAGACTCTGCCCGCTCCTCCTCTGCGGTTTGAAGACTTTCGGATTTCCATCTGCTCACGCAGTTCCCCAATTCCTCGACGGAATAGCTGCTCTCGTCTCCACGCGACTCAATGCCCAGTAACTCCTTACGACGCTGGCGCAGGAGATCTACAGTGCGCGATGGACTGCCGAACAAAAGCTCATCCGCCGGGCGCCTCACTGAGATTGACCGCAGTCTCAAGAAACCCAGAAATTCCTGCAACAGGAAATACCGCCTCTTGGATTCCGGTGTAAGTACCCAACCGCGTTCAAAGTACCAATTCGTTAGCTGAACCGAAAGCTCCGAGATATCCAACTGAGTTATCGGGCCGAACAGGTTAAGGGAACCAGTGAGTTTCCAGATGTCGCCATAGGCCTTACCTCTGTTTTTGACAAGGTCAGCTTCCAGTCTTTCAAACCTGTCGAAGGCGGCCTTGAGTCGCGCACCGTAGATGACCCCAGCGAGCGCCATCGCTCCGACAAGTACTTTGATAAGGTCAGACCAACCCAACTCCTTGCTGTTTGCTGCTGCCTCCGTCGCTATATTCACCATCTGCACACCTCGATCGCTAATATCCACGCTGGGCCGATGGAAGTCCGATAACCCTTCTAGCCCGAAGTCGCAATGTGCGACAGTGCCGTTACCGCTCCTGTTGTCGCTGTTGTTGTCCGTCATTCTAAGCCGAAGGTCAGGAACCCTGGTATTTCACGAAGAGAGCGAAGCTACCCGTGAACAACCTGCCTTGCTCCTGCGTATGAGTTGAGCAGGGAGGAGACAACCATTGCTTGAAAACTTGCGATACGCGGTAAGGCAGCTTCTCCGGGCGCCTACCTTCACGATTGTCACCATCCTGACCCTTGCCTTGGGTGTCGGCGCAAACACAGCGATCTTCAGCGTGATTCAAGCGGTACTTCTCCATCCATCCGGTGTTCAGGACCCGGAGCGAGTCGCCTCCTTTCACGCAAAATACACCCAACTGAACCTGCCAAGCATCGGCGTCTCTGCGCCTGATTTTGCCGACGCGCAGTCGATGCATAGTCTCGTGGATACTGCCGCGATGGTGCAGCAAGCGAGCTTCAACGCCACCTTCGATGGTCGAACCCAACACCTCAATGCAGGCCGGGTAACGTCACAGTGGTTCCAGGTATTCGGTGCGGAGCCGATTCTCGGACGCACATTTCTACCCGAGGAAGACCAGAACGGCGCAGAACGCGTGATCATCTTGAGCTATGCCGCGTGGCAGCGAATGTTCGGCGGACAGCACGACGTGATTGATAAGAAGCTGTTGCTGGATAACCAGTCCTATCGCGTGATCGGCGTGATGCGCAGCGACTTCGCATGGCCGAAGGGTGTCGAGCTGTGGACGCCACTAGGGCTGGCTCCCACAGCGTTCGCCGCGAACAATCGCTTCAACGAGTCCTACAACAGCGTCGTCCGACTCAAGCCACGCGTCACAGTAGCGCAATTCAACGCAGGCATCGAACAGAAAAGACTCGAAGAGATTCGCCGCGAGGGAACAGGAAACTTTAACTTTGGTCAGAGCTCGGGCTGGGGAATGTTTGCTCAACCCTGGACCGAGGATGCCGCAGGCGATCTTCGCAAACCGCTTTTCGCGCTCTTCGCAGTCGTGGCGATGATTCTGCTGATCGCCTGCACAAATATCTCGGGGCTGATGTTGGCGCGGGCCTCGACTCGCATGAAAGAAATGGCGATAAGGAGCGCCTTGGGAGCGTCACTACGTCAACTCGCGATGCAGTTCGTTCTGGAAACTGCGTTGCTTGCGAGCACGGCGACGATAATTGGCGTCGTCGCTGGACCTTTACTCGGCAAGCTGCTTCTGCTCGCAATTCCTCACGACTTGGCAACCGGTTTCGCTGTCCACACAGATCTTAGAGTGGTCACTGCGGCCGCTGGTTTCGGTCTGCTCGCCGCATTTCTCGCGGGGCTGGCACCCGTAGTCCAGCTAGCGCGCAGACACAAGTCTCTACGACTAACCGAATACAGCAAAAGCGCGACTGCCGGCGCTGGACGTAATCGCACATGTGCGTCGTGATTCGCTGGAGGTCGAAGAGAACAAGGGAGTGATCTATCGGCCGATGGTACAGCAACCCGTGAGCGAAGCGGTTTTTGTAGTCCGGACGAAGATAAATCCCGATGAAATGCGTACCCCGCTGGTGGATGCCGTACACGCCGTCGACTCCTCCGAGGCTGTCTACGACGTCGAAGCGCTCGATCGATTTGTAAACGATTCGCTCGCTGCAAGACACCTGCTCGTATGGTTGCTGACGCTCTTCGGCGGACTCGCTCTATTGCTGGCCGCAATTGGTATCTACGGCTTATTGAGCTTCACCGCGTCGCAGCGCACAGCCGAAATAGGGATTCGCATGGCACTCGGCGCGCAACGCTGGCAAGTCGTTTCGTTGATGCTCCGAGAATCTGTCATGTTGATCGGAGCTGGCATACTGGCAGGCCTCGTGCTCACCTTCGTTGCACAGCGCGTGCTGATCCATTCGTTCGCAGCAATGAACACAGGACTGTCACTTTCACTCGTATTCGCCGCGTTCAGCTTGTTGTTAGCGGCAGCGATTGCGTCGATCGTGCCGGCACGGCGCTCGGCGAGCGTCGATCCCGTGATCGCCCTGCGCAATGAGTAATGCAGCCCTTCGCGTGGAGACAGAAAATGGTAATCTTGCCAGCAATCCACACGCTCGTTCTGAGTAACCTTCGCCGCGAAGGAATAGCCACCATTCATCAAGAAGAAACTCATGAAAGCCATCGTTTATCACGACTATGGTTCACCCGACGTTCTTCAACTCGAAGAGATTGAAAAATCAACCGCCGGCGACAAGGAAGTCCTGATAAAAGTCCGCGCGGCCTCCGTGAATCCGCTTGACTGGCACTTCATCAGAGGCACGCCGTACATCGTCCGCATCGTGATGACCGGCCTGCGCAAACCAAAAAACACACGCTTAGGCGTTGACGTAGCCGGCCAGGTCGAAGCGGTCGGCAGCGCCATAACCCAATTCAAACCAGGCGACGAAGTCTTCGGCACATGCCGCGGAGCCTTCGCCGAGTACGTGTGCACCTCCGAATCAAATCTGGTCATCAAGCCAAACAACGTAACGTTCGAGCAAGCTGCAACAGTACCCATAGCCGCATTCACCGCATTGCAGGGCCTTCGCGACAAAGGAAAGATTCAGCCGGGCCAGAAGATCTTAGTCAACGGAGCATCAGGAGGCATCGGCACCTTCGCCGTGCAGATCGCCAAGTCATACGGAGCAGATGTAACCGGCGTATGCAGCACCAGAAACATCGACATGGTCCGATCCATCGGCGCAGATCAAGTCATCGACTACACCAAAGAGGACTTCACCAAAAGCACCCAACGTTACGACCTGATCTTCGACGCCATCGGCAACCACTCATTATCAGCCCGCAGGCGACTCTTATCCCCCAACGGAATTTGCGTCACGGCCGGAGGTCCAAGCGGCCGATGGAAGATGGGTCTCGCTAGCGGAATCAAAGCACTAGTCTGGTCCCAGTTCAGCAGCCGAAAACTAACCGGCCTCCTGGCAAAATCAAGCAAAGAAGACCTGATCATCCTTCAAAACCTCATGGAGACCGGAAAGATAAAACCGGTCATCGACAGGCGCTACAAGTTGAGTGAACTCCCCGAAGCCATCCGCTATCTGGAGGAAGGCCACGCCCGCGGAAAAGTAGTAATAACCTGCTCAGAGTGAGTACCAATTGCACTTTAGATCTCTGCGTCAGCGTCGTACGGAATTACTGAACATTCCGGCATATTTTGATTTTTCGCAGGCAAGTTCTTACTTTGAAGCCGGCGCGACTTTCGAACTCACTATGAGCGTCGAGTGCGTGCGGCCCTGGAGATCATTGAACTTCAATGTGTTGCCATCAATAAGGATGTTCCGAGCCATTCCAACGTAAAGCTGCGGGTCGGGTTGATTGGTTTCGGCGACATACAGCACGGCATACACCTTTTTCCCCACCTTGATCGAAACGTCATACTTTTGCCCCGCGTTGTCGCTGCCTGACTCGGTTTGGCGCGGTGTGACTTCTAAAATTGTTCCAGACTGCCAAGTCTTCTTTTGCCCTGCTGCTGTCAGCGGCCTCAAGCAGAGGACCGCAAGTAACACGCATGCCACAGTAAGGCTAACGCTAGGATGTGGACGTCTTTCGTGCATGATTGGCCTCCTCAAAGGCGATAGTGATCAAATCACGCGTCGAGCACTATTCGACGCCGGATGACCGACAACCCAAACATTATTCGCCCGGAAAGATTTCGGATCGGTTCCCCTGACAACCTACAAACTGCAAGGAAGGGTTGCAGACCATTTCAGGAGCTAGAAGTCTGCCGCAGTTCCGACGTAGGAACAGTTAGGAGTACGGCATCCGCTACAGATTGGACCAAGTTAACAGGTAACTCGAACGTGGCAGCGTGGAGCAAGCTCCGCTCTGCACCAAGTTGCTCGGCAGCCGACTTACTCAATTTGATCTGGAGCGCGACGATAGTCCATGTGGAGGTGTCGATAAATAGTTCAGCCACCTCACCGATCGCCTGTCCGTCAGCCGCAACTACTGTACGTCCCCGCAGGTGTTCATCAGAAATCTGCATAGTAGAACCACCCTATATGAGCAGTTAACAGCTAAACCCACAGCACCCGAAGAATCCACCAAGTGGATACCTCTTCTTGCTGAGGCATGCCGTTTGCGATAGTCCGCGACCTGCAAGAACTCTTTAGGGGGCCGGTTGCCCCATCTTCGCGCCCAGCTTTTTGGGCGCTAACGTGGGTTCGCAGGATGCCCATGAGAGCAACCGCCGATTGCGGGACTTTATGGGTAGTTTCTTGAAAATAAACTCCGGGAAACTTACGGATTGCCGACGATCCGCTCGCAATTCATCGGACCAGTAGGGTACGGAAGGTCCGAGGTGGATTCAGATTGTCACGCTCCGAATTCTAGACACTGGTGATCTGTGGTAGCGTGACTAGGGCATGGGGATCTCCACTGTAAAGAGAACGATCAGTTGCACGTTGTTCAGTCTCGGCGGTTTGGTTGGACTTGCTGGCTGTGCGATCTATCCGATGGCGGTTTTCACGGTAGGCGCAAACGACAGTTGGCAAGAGGTCTGTGGAATATCACTTGTTTGCCTGTCTCTATTTCCAACGTGCATACTCGCGCTACGCTTCCCGCTGCTTGCTGGTTGCTTGATGCTCCTCGTGCCCAGCTTCCAAATCTACTCGAGCGTTGCGCAGCGATCTTTTATGGTTCAGGTTCGGCATTTTCCGCAGCCTCCTATGGGTGCTAGGGAGATGATTGGAGAAATTCGTTTGGTTTGGCCTTACGTTGCGCTCGGAGCGTTCGCAATTATCACTTCGAGGCTGGGCTGGCCAACTGTTTTGCGCTGGCCATGGCTGAAAAGCGGCACGCGTGAACAAAAAACATCCTAGGGCGGATCGCTTTCGCCCACTCTGCTCTTCCCCTTGCGGATGGAATCCGGACTCTACTCGTTTTATCGTCTTGATCGTGTGGGCACCGATCCTCCTTCGAGTTGTTGGGTAAGTCTGGCTGATGCTCTTGATGGTCTGCATGGAGGTCCGCGACTCAGCCAGCGCAGGGATGACCGTATGCCCTGAGCGAACTCGAAGGGCAAAGAATCCCCGCATCCCGCAAGGCCCCAAAGCAACCCAAGCGAGCACAGCCTCGGAATGCTACGCTGAAAGCCTATGAAGGTTTTAGTCATCGGCGGCGGTGGCCGCGAGCACGCACTCG
>Ga0209060_10001383_pt1 | contig 27054 bp, 30 predicted proteins | sample Coa_R1_8_FD_187155 | JGI IMG/M metagenome (GOLD analysis project Ga0209060, IMG submission 187155) | Surface soil microbial communities from Centralia Pennsylvania, which are recovering from an underground coalmine fire - Coalmine... | ecosystem: Environmental > Terrestrial > Soil >...
CGGCAGCGACGGCGGGATCGTCTGCGTCCCGAACGGCCTCGGTTGCACCGCCACGGGCGACTGCTGCACGGGCATGACCTGCAACTTCGACGGCGAGACCTACACCTGCGGCCCGCCGTCGACGCCGCCGGGCGACGGCGGCCTGTGCGCCTTCTACGGCCAGGGGTGCAACGCCAACACCCCCTGCTGCAACGGGGTGCAGTGCACCTACTCCCCGACCAACAGCGCCTGCAACGGCCAGAGCGGCTGCACCTGCTACACGCCGATGTGACCGGCCCGACGGCCCGCTAGGTTAAGCTCGGGCCGTTGCGCGCGCTCGTCACGACGCTGGCCCTGGCGTTCGCCCTCCCGCTCGCGCCCCCGGGTGGGCGGCTCGCCGCGGGCGCTTCGGCCGCGCCGTCGGCGAAGTCGTTCGCGGCGCTGCGGCGCGCCGGCCAGCGCGCCTACCGCGCCCGCAAATTCGAGAAGGCAGCGGCGCTGTTCCGGGCGTCGTCGTCGCTGCGGCCCGACGATGGCGAGGTGTGGCTCGATCTGGCGATGTGCCTGCAGCACCTGAGCAAGGCCGACGACGCGATCGCCGCCAACCGGGAGGCGATCCGGCTGGCCTCCAGAAATGACGTCGCCGGCTCGCCGCGCGCGCGGCGGGCCCGGCGCGCCGCCTACTTCAACCTGGGGAAGCTGGCGGCGGCACGGAAGCTCGACTTCCCGGACGACGCCGCGACGTGCGCGCCGCTTCCGTCCGACCTTGGCTGCCGGGAGATCGTCTTCGCCTGCGGCCGGACCGGCGCGATGGGCACCGCCGACGGTCACCAGGACTCCACGGCCGCGCGGTTCTCGCTCGATGAGCCGACGGCTCGCGCCGACGACGAGGGGGGCGTCGAGCGGGTCCTCGACACCTGGCCCGACCTGGGCCGGTCGGCGGAGTCGACCAAGGACGCCGAGGGCGGATGGTCCTACGACGTCACCTTGTCGCTCGACAGCCGATCGCGCCAGACGATCGACGGCGAGCCGGGGGTCGAGGTGGGCTCCGAGGAGGCCGCCTGCTCGGTCGTCCACGTCGACGGTTGCGCCGGCCGCCTCGGGCTCTACTGCGCGTGGCGTTCGTCGCGCGTGGGCGCGAAGGACGAATCGAGCGAAGCCGCCGTCGAGCTGACGTTCAAGTGCCAGACCGACACGGAGCGACGGCCCGTCGTCAGGGCGCCAGCACCACGCAGGTGAGCTCGTTCGCGCCGACGACGGTGCAGGTTTGTGGCGTCGTGCAGAGGCTGGCCGCGCACGAGCAGTTGACGGCGCCGTTGCAGCCCGAGGGGAGCGGCTGGCACGCGTAGGCCAGGTCCGCGACGCAGATGTTCCCCTGCGCGTGCCGACCCGAGGGGCAGACGCCGCCGTCGCCCACGAGAAAGACGGCGCCCCCTTCGACGCCCGTGCCGACGCAGACCGTCTGACCCGTGCACGGCGGGCTGCAGTCGGTCGCCCCGCCCGCGCCACCCTGACCCCCGCCGCCTCCGGCGCCGCCCGTTCCGCCGCTGCCGCTCGAGCCGCAACCCGCCGCGGCGAGCATCGACGCGGCGGCGAAAGCCACGAGCCAAGTTGAACGCATGCGGGTGTCGCGTGCATCGCTCGCGCCAGTCGCAAATGCGCCCGCTGCGCGGCCCATCCGCCGGGAGTCCTCAGAAATCTGAAGGTTTCCTTCAGATTTGGGGGCGGGGCCGCTCCGCGCGACGGCGCCCTCTCGCGTCGGGGCGATCGGAGCGCGACTTGCCAATTGCCCCGCGCCATGAAGCCTTCGTTCTTGCTTAGCCTGATCCTTTTCACGACGGTGCCGATGTTGACGTCGGTGGACGCGCACGCGGCCGGGACCACCATCCGCGTCAGCTCTCTCGGCTTTCGGCCCTCGAGCCGCAAGACGGCCACCTTCCTCGCGGGCGGCCGGTTCACCGTCCGCCGCGCCGCCGACGACGCGGCCGTCCAACAGAACGGTACCCAGTGGATCGATTCGACCGACGACGAGAACGACTACATGACCAACGAGAGCGCGATCAACTACAACGCCGGCCTGGTCTATGCGTTCGCCGCGCTCCTGGGCCCCGATCCGGCCAAGCGGCGGGCGACGGCGGCGTCGTCACGCTGGTCGACGGGGGCGCGCCCGCGTGTGCCGCGCCCGTGGACGGCGGCGTCGACGCGGCCGGCCTCCACGACGCCGACGCCGCGACGACGCAGGTCCGCGGGGTGGGCGGTAAGGGAGGCTGCGGCTGCGCCGTCGGTCCGGATCGACCCGCGCTGTCCGGCGCGCTCCTGGCGGTCCCGGTCATGCTCATCCGGGCCCGAACCCGCCGTCGATCGCCGGCCCGGTCCCCGCAGCGCACGCGGTAGCCGGTCCGTTCATGCCCGCCCCGCGCCGCGCGCGCAGAGTGGGGTTCACCTGGTGACGGTGCCGCTGTTTTTCTGCGGGATAACGCGCTCCGGCGGCCACCTCCGCCGTGGGTCGTCGAAAATCAAATACCGGACCGCCCGATTCCGGTAATCCACTCGGGTCCGTCGTGTATCGTCCCGATGTGCCCGGGAGGATTAGTAAGCGCCGGAACGCGCGCGGGCTCGGTAGAGCTCCGAGCGCGCGGCTCTTCGCCGTCATCCTCCTCGCGCTGGGCGTCGCTTCCTGTCACTCGTCCTCGCAGCCGCCCACGGGGAAGAAGGACGCTGGCGGCGACGTCTCCGCCTGTGGCCGCGACGGCGGGACCCCGAGCCCGAACGGGCAGGCGTGCGCGTGCGGCGCCGATTGCACGAGCGGGTTCTGCGTCGACGGGGTCTGCTGCAACAGCGCCTGCACCGACACCTGCAAATCGTGCAACACGATGGCGGCGCCCGGCACCTGCAGCTTCGTGGCGGCCGGTGACCCGCCGCGCGCGCCGGCGGTCTGCCCGAAGAGCGCGCTGTCGACCTGCGGGCTGGACGGTACGTGCGACGGCAAGGGCGCCTGCCGGACCTACGTGGCGGGCAGCGTCTGCCAGGCCGGCACCTGCAGCGGCGCCTCGGTCGGCGGGATCCGAACGTGCGACGGCGCCGGCAGCTGCGTCGCCGGCGCGGTGAAGATCTGCGCGCCGTTCGGCTGCGACACCGCGGCCAACGCCTGCGTCACGCGCTGCGCGTCCGACGGTGACTGCGCGCCCGGGATCAAGTGCCTGAGCGGCAGCTGCGGCAAGCAGATGACCGGCACCAGCTGCACCGACGCCAGCCAGTGCGCGTCCGGCTTCTGCGTCGACGGGGTCTGCTGCAGCAGCGCCTGCACGGGCGCCTGTGTCAGCTGCAACCAGAGCGACCGCGCCGGCACCTGCTCGTCCGTGGCCGCCGGCCTGGCCGATCCCCGGGCGATCTGCGCGCGGACGGACCCCTCGACGTGCGGGGTGACCGGCGTCTGCGACGGCCTGGGCGGCTGCGCCAAGTACGCGGCCGAGACGGTCTGCGTGGCCCCGTCGTGCAGCGCTGACCAGCTGAACACCGCGGGCACCTGTGACGGCCTCGGAACGTGCCGCCCGTCCGGGGTCGTCAGCTGCGCTCCCTACGCCTGCGCGAGCGGCGCCTGCGTCAGCCGGTGCACGAGCAACAACGACTGCGTCGCCGGCCACACCTGCGTGAACGGGAGCTGCGGCCCGAAGGCGCTCGGCCAACCGTGCGCCGCCGCCAGCGAGTGCGGCAGCAACTTCTGCGCGGACGGCGTCTGCTGCGCGACGGCCTGCACCGGCGGCTGCCACAGCTGCGCGCTCTCGACCTCGCTCGGCACCTGCGCGCCGGTCGCGCTCGGCGCCACCGACCCGCACGGCACCTGCGTCGACCAGCACGCCGCCTCGTGCGGAACGGACGGGACGTGTGACGGCACGGGGGCCTGCCACACGTATCCAGCCGGCACCCAGTGCGCCTCCGAGACGTGCGCCGCCGGGATCTACACCCCGGCCTCGACCTGCGACAGCAACGGAAACTGCCGGCCGCCCGACGAGATCAGCTGCGGGCCCTACGTCTGCAACGGCTCGCGCTGCTACACCGCCTGCAGCAGCGACGCCAGCTGCTCGAGCGGGAACGTCTGCATGCAGGGATCCTGCGGCGCCAAGCCGAACGGCGCGTTCTGCTCGGCGGCCAGCGAGTGCCAGTCGATGCAGTGCGCGCAAGGGGTCTGCTGCGCCACCAGCTGCAGCGGCTCCTGCGTCTCGTGCGCGGTGGCGGGCTCGATGGGGCTCTGCGCCACGGTGGCGACCGGTCAGCCCGACCCGGCCGGCGGGTGCGCCGACCAGGGCGCCGCCTCGTGCGGCACCGACGGCAAGTGCCAGTCCGGCGCCTGCCAGAAGTACCAGCAGGGGACGGCCTGCGCGGCCGCCAGCTGCCCGACGGGCGGCACGTTCACGGCGGGCGGGACCTGCGACGGCGCCGGCAGCTGCAAGACGCCGGCGCCGACCTCGTGCTTCCCCTTCATCTGCGGCGCCGGCGCCTGCGAATCGACCTGCGCCACCGACAACGACTGCGCGCCGGGCCAGTACTGCAGCGCCTACGGCTCGTGCGGTCTCAAGCCCAATGGCGCCGCCTGCCAGCAAGGGTCCGACTGCCAGAGCACCGTCTGCGCGCAGGGCGTCTGCTGCGCCACCGCTTGCACCGGGACCTGCATGTCGTGCGCGCTGGCCGGCGGCGTCGGCACCTGCTCGCCGATCCCGGCGGGCGGCGCGGATCCGGCGGGCGTCTGTAGCAACCAGGGCGCCGCCAGCTGCGGCTCGACCGGGTTCTGCAACGGCGCGGGGGGCTGCCAGCTCTACGCCGCGGGGACCCAGTGCGCGGCGCCCTCGTGTCCCGCGGGCTCGACCATCGACACGCTGGTGCGCACCTGCGACGGCGCCGGGACCTGCAAGCCGGCGACGACCCAGTCCTGCTTCCCCTTCGTGTGCAATGCGACGACGCAGGCCGCCTGCGTGGCGGTCTGCGCGAGCGACGCCGACTGCGCCTCGGGGCAGGTCTGCAACGCCGGCTCGTGCGGGCTCAAGCGCCTGGGACAGATCTGCGCGGCCGGGACCGAGTGCGCGAATGGATACTGCGTCGACGGCGTCTGCTGCTCGGCGTCGAGCTGCGGCACCTGCCTGGCCTGCAACCTCTCCGGCACCGCCGGCTCGTGCCAGCCGGTCGCGGCCGGGAGCGCCGAGCCGCATCAGCTGTGTCCCGCCAGCCCGCCCTGTGGCTTCGACGGAACCTGCAACGGCGCCGGCGCTTGCCGGAACACGGCCGCGGGCAAGAGCTGCGCGACCACCACCTGCTCGGGATCGAGCAACGTCGTCAGCGCCTGCAACGGCAGCGGGACCTGCGCCGCGTCGTCGACCGCTTGCCCCGGCAACTTCGTGTGCGGCCCGACGGCGTGCCTGACGGCCTGCGCGACCAGTGCCGACTGCGTCACGGGCACCACCTGCCAGGGCGGCATCTGCACCAGCCTGCTGCCGCTCGGGGCGGCCTGCGCCAGCAACGCCAACTGCCTCAACGGCATGTGCACCGACGGCGTCTGCTGCTCGAGCGCCGCCTGCACCGCCTGCAACGCCTGCAACGTCACGGGTAAGCTCGGCACCTGCTCGCCGCTGCCGGCGGGCCCCGACCCGAGCGGCCGCTGCACCGACATGGGGAGCGCCAGCTGCGGGACGACCGGCGTCTGCGACGGCGCGGGCCACTGTCCCTCGTACGCGTCGGGCACGATCTGCGCGGCGCCGGCCTGCAAGCCGGGCAGGACCGGAATCCTGGTGGGCACCTCGACCTGCAACGGAACCGGCAAGTGCGTGGCCGGCGCGACGACGGACTGCTCGCCGCAGGCCTGCGTGAGCGCCGCCTGCGCGGTGGGATGCAGCTCGAACTCCGACTGCGCGCCCGGATTTTCCTGCAAATCGACCAGCGGCGGCGCGAGCGCCTGTCAGTAAGAGGCCGCTTCGGGCCGCCCCGGTTGGTCTCCCCGTCGCGGGGGCTTACGTTTGCGCGCCCAAGGTCTCGGCCAAGATTTGGCCGGTGACCTGTTCGAAGGGCGCGATCGCAAGACCGGCGCGGCGCGGTGGACGGGCACGCGCGTCGACCTGATCTTCGGCTCGAGCTCCCAGCTGCGCACCCTCTCGGAGGTCTACTCCAGCGCCGACGCGGGTGACAAGCTGGTGACGGACTTCGTCGCCGCCTGGACCAAGGTGATGAACCTCGATCGGTTCGACCTCGCCTGACGCGCGCGCCCCAGGTCGTCCCGCAATCCCGGGCCGTCTGCCGCGCGCGCGGCGGTACGAGCATCTCGTACATTGCGCCGTCGCGCGGTTTCCGCTGGCCGCACCCGGCGAGGTTGCTACGATCGTTTGGGGAACCGCGATCGCAGGTCGCGCGGAGACCGGCGTCGCGGCGGCGAAGTACCTTGCCGACCGAGCAGCACTCAGACGATCAGGCCAGGCGGAACAAGCGGGCCGGACTTCTGACCCCCGGTTTCAGCCTGGCTCGGCACCTGCTGATCTTCGGCCTGCTGGTGGCGGCAGGCCTGACCGCGGCGGGGTGGCTGCTCCGTCGGGCCCACGCGCGCGATGTCTGGATCGTCCCCGTCTACCTGGTGATCGCCAACGTGGTCGAGCACTTCGTGCACCGCGTGCTGATGCACCGGCCGCTGTGGCCGCGGGCGCTCTACAGGGGACACACGCTGGGACACCACCGCGCGTTCCACCATGGGTCGATGGCGATCGACGACTGGCGCGAGATGGAGCTGGTGCTCATGCCGGCGTTCACGATCGGCGCCTTCTTCGTGGGGATCGGCCCGGTCGTCGGGTTGGTTGCCTGGAGCGTCGGTCGCGGCGCGGCGGGCTTCTTCCTGCTGACGGCCATCGCGACGTTTCTCGGCTACGAGGGGCTGCACGCCCTCTACCACCTGCCGACGCGCGCGCGCGAGCGGATCGGGCTGCCCAGGAACCCGATCTTCGCGGCGCTGGAGCGCCATCACCGGCATCACCACCGGCTGGCGCGCATGCGGTGGGTGAACTTCAACATCTCGATGCCGCTCTCCGACCGGCTGTTCGGCACGCTCGAGTCCGAGCGGCGCTGGCTGGCGGGGCGCGACGCCGCCCGACCGAACCGGTGAGGACGCCCAGCCCGGCCGCCGGCGACGTATCTTTTCGGGCCGGGGGTCCGTCTCGCAGGCATGACCATGACAACCAACAACCCGGCGTCCGCGGCTCAGGGCTCGTGGCGGCGGTTCCTCGAGACGTACGAGCCCCTCCGGACGCAGCTCTACCGTTATTGCCGCTACCTCACGCGCAGCCCTTGGGACGCCGAGGACCTGGCCCAGGATGCGCTGGCGCGCGCGTTCGTCACGCTGGCCCGCATGGGCGCCCAGGAGCCGGCGAACCCTCGTGCCTGGCTGTTCCGGATCGCCTCGAACCTCTGGATCGACGAGAAGCGCCGGCCGCGCGAGGTGCCGACCGACGTGCCCGAGCCAGCCACGCGCGCCGCCGAGCTGCGCGCCCCGCGTGAGGCCGCGGGGACGCTGCTCGTCAGCCTGTCGCCGCAAGAGCGGGCAGCCGTCGTGTTGAAGGATGTGTTCGATTTCTCGCTCGACGAGATCGCGAAGTCGCTGGGGACCACCGCCGGCGCGGTGAAGGCCGCGCTGCACCGCGGGCGCGGCAAGCTGGCCGAGGATCCGGCGCCCGAGCCCGCGACGGCCCCCGTCCCCGGGGCGCTGGACGCCTTCTGCGCCGCCTTCAACGCGGGCGACATCGACCGCCTGACGGCGCTGTTGCTCGACACGGCGGTCGTCGAGGTGGTGGGCGCCACCACGCAGTACGGCCCCGAGGCGGCCCGCCGGACGGTCCTCTTCGGCATGCTGTTCGGCTTCCAGCGCCTCGTCGACCCGAAGGCGCGCGCCTTCTTCGACGCGCGTTTCGCCGACGGCGCGGTCCCCGAGGCGCCCCCTCGCGTCGAGGCGCGCCTGCACCGCGGGCGCTGGTTGCTCCTGCATTTTTACCAGCACCAGGACGGCGAGGCGGTCCGCGCGGTCACCACGCTCACGCTCGACGGCGACCACGTGGCGCGCCTCGAGAACTACTTCTACAGCCCCGACTTCCTGGTCGACATCGCGGGCGAGCTTCAGGTCCCGGTGCGGGTCAACGGCCACCGCTGGTGGATCCCGGAGGCGCAGTCGTGAGGACCTCGATGGGCCAGGCCGCCGTGCTCGCGGCGCTGCTGGCGGCTCGTTCCGCCGCGGCCGCGCCGGCGGCCGCCGACCGGACCGGCACCGCGACGGTGAACGGCCTGCGGATGTACTACGAAGAGCACGGCAGCGGCCCACCGCTGGTGCTCCTCCACGGCGGCGGCTCGACGGCCCAGACGTCCTTCGGCGCCATCATTCCGACCCTCGCGCGCACGCATCACGTGATCGCGCCCGAGCAGCAGGCCCACGGCCACAGCGGCGACCGGCCGGGGCCGCTGTCGTTCGAGCAGATGGCCGACGACACGGCCGCGCTGCTGGGCCAGCTGGGGGTGGCCCGGGCGGACGTGCTCGCCTTCTCCAACGGTGGGGTGGTGGCGATGCAGCTGGCGATCCGCCACCCGGGGCTGGTCCGCCGGCTGATCCTCTGCTCGTCGTTCTACGCGCGCTCGGGCATGCCGCCGCAGTTCTGGCAGGGGTTCGCGCACGCCACGATGGACGTCATGCCGCCGCCGCTGCGCGCGGCGTTCGTGGCCGCCGCGCCCGACGCGGCCGAGGTGCCGGTGCGCTTCGCCAAGCAGGTCGCCCTGATGGGGTCGTTCCGCGACCTGCCCGAGGCGTCGCTGCGCGGGATCGCGGCCAGGACGCTGGTGATGATCGGCGACCGCGACGTGATGTCCGTCGAGCACGACGCCCAGCTCGCGCGCCTGCTCCCGCACGCCGAGCTGGCCGTCATGCCGGGCTCGGCGCACGGCGCCTACCTCGGCGCCGCCGAGATCGCCCGGCCGGGGAGCCCCCTCGTCGGCCTCGGCCTCGCCACGATCGAGGCGTTCCTGGCGGACAAGCTCTGAGTCAGGTCAGGACGGCGGGAACCTCGAAGCCGTGCAGGTAGCGGGCGCCGATGAAGCTGGTCACCTCGGCGGCGCGGCCGCCCTCGAAGCGCACCACCTGGATCGAGTGCAGGCGCTCCACGCCCGCGTCGTCGGGGCAGTACCAGACGAAGGCCGGTAGCCCGTTGGCGCGCGTCGAGGTTGCGCGCAGCCCGCGCGCCCAGCGCAGCGAGAACGGCGGCACCTGCAGGAACGCCCGCACGGCCTCGACGCCGCGGAACCAGGCGGCGTGCGGGGGCATCGCGAAGACGACGTCGTGGCGGAGCAGCGCCACCAGCGAATCGAGATCGCGCGTCTCCCACGAACGGAGGTAGGCGGCCAGCAACTCGGGCGCCGGATCCGCGACCGGCCCGCGCGGGCGCGCCGCGACCGTCTCGCGCGCGCGGTGGAGCGCGCTGTTGACCGACGGGACGCTGAGCTCGAGGGCGGCCGCGATCTCCTCCGCCGGCCAGCCGACGACATCCTTGAGCAACAGGGCGGCGCGCTGTCGCGGCGGCAGGCGCTGCAAGAGCGCGATGAACGCCAGCGCCACCTCCTCGCGCGCCTCGGTGGCCTTCGCGGGATCGGGGTAGAGCCGTGCGTCGGGCGCGGGTGTCACCCAGGTCGCCGCCTCCAGCTCCGCCAGCGGCGCGCCCACCGCCGCCGGGTCGTGATCGAGCTGGGGGAGGGCGCGCGGCCGGACGCGGGTCAGCACGTTCAGGCAGGCGTTGGTGGCGATGCGCATCAGCCAGTGCTCGAGCGGGGCGTCGCCCGCGTAGGTGTCGCGCGCGCGCCAGGCCCGCAAGAGGACGTCCTGGACCACGTCCTCGGCCTCCTCGAACGACCCCAGCATCCGGTAGCAGTGCCGGAGCAGGGCCGGCCGGTGCTCGGCGAACTCGCCGCCGAGCACCGGCGCGGACACGATGTCCTGGCCCGCGCTCATCGCCTCACGCCACCGGCTGCGCCGCCTGGCGCGCGCCCCGCTCGGCGATCGCCGGCATGACCGTCTGCTGCCACGGCAGGCGATCATAGTAGAGATCGATCGACGAGATGCGGTCCCCCTCGAACTGCAGCCACTCCACCGCCGGGAGCGCGCCCGCCGTCGTGTCGGTCACGAAGTCGTAGATGACGCAGACCTGATCGCCGTCGACGAACACGCGCTTGACGTCGTTGCGGACGTGGATGGCGGCCAGGCTCTTGAGCGCCCCCACGAAGTCCGCCGCCGAGCTCCGGGCCATCACCGGGCCGCGGAAGCGGAGGTCGGGGACCAGCAACCCCTCGACCTTGTCGTATTGGTGCTTCGCGACCGCTTCCAGATAACCGAGGGTCAACTTCTTTCGATCTTGGCTCATGGTGTCCTCCTTCACTGAGACAGACCCCGGTCCCCCCGGAAACTGTGCGGTCGTCGTGAGCCGTTTCGCGGGGCTCCAGTCGGGCCGGCGCGGCCTCAGATTTTCGACGGTCCGGCGCTGCCGCCGAGTTCGACCGGTGGCGCTTCAGCCTTGCAGCTGGAGCGAAAGCGTCGAAGATTCCCAGGCGGCCCAGGGATTGCTGGTCCGCTGGGCATGCCATCAAAGAATGTCCTCGCGCGCGGTCTCTGCGGGCTATTCCTTGGGCTCGCCATGGGGTGCGGGTCCGTGTCGGGGTCGAATGACGGCGGCGGAAACGGCGGCTCGACCGGTCAGGGCGGCGCTGGCGGCGCCTCACCCTGTCAGGCGGTGGTCGCGCTCGATCGCTCGTGCTCGACCGCGTCCGACTGCGTCTCGGCCTCGCATCAGACCGACTGCTGCGGACAGCGCGTGTTCTTCGGGCTGCGCGCCTCGGCGCAGGCCCAGTACCAGAGCCTGGAAGCGAAGTGCGAGGCGACGTATCCGGCCTGCGGTTGCGCCGAGGGCCAGCCGACCACCGACGACGGTTCGAAGATCCAGTTCGGCGCGACGCCGCCGGTCGCGTGCGTGCAGGGCGTGTGCACCACGTACGCGACCGAGTGCGGCCAGCCCTGCGCGGCGGGGACGACCTGCTTCAGTTGCTCGAATCACTCGGTGACCTTCGCGGCCTGCACCACCACCTGCACCGGCCCCACCGACTGCTCGGATTCGACGTTGCCGCTCTGCCAGTACGGATCGTCTGGGAACGTCGCGGGCATGTACTGCACATCACTTGGTGTCGCCTGCGACACCAAGTGATGTGCTCGCCCGCGTCGCCGGCGACGCATCAAATTTCCGATGCCCTGCGCCCGGTGCCTGACCCGCGTGTCAGGCGAGTACCACGCCGCAGGTCGGCAGCCGGCGGGATTGTCGGCCGATTGTCCCGTTGGTCCGCCGGTTGCTGACAGGGGGGCACCATGTCACGCATCGCCACGTTTCTGATCCTGGCAGTCGCCGTCACGGCGGGGCTTTCGTGTAACCAGAGCAGCGGCGGTACGGATGGAGGCGGCGGTTCAGGCCAGCCGGGGTCGGGGGGCGCCTCGGGTGGCACCTCCGGCTCGGGCGGCACGTCCGGGACGGGCGGCGCTGGCGGCGGAGGCGCCGGCGGCACGTCAGGCGGCTCTGGCGGCGGCGGCTCCGGTGGGGCCTCGGGAGGCGCGGGCGGCAAGATGTACAGCTGCGGATCGGAGACCTGCACGGCCGGCGACTCTTTCTGCTACGTCTACACGCCTGGCACCGCGGGGCAGACCGGACGGTCGTGCCAGCCGACGCCTTCCGCGTGCTCGTCGACGCCGACCTCTTGCGCGTGCCTCTGTCCGCCCGCCTCCAACGCGTCGCCGGACTGCGCGCCCGTCGGGATGAGCACGGGAAATTTCTGCACCTGCAGTGACACCGGTGGCGTCGTCACCGTCACTTGCGCCGGCGCCTGAAGATTCTCCCTCCTCCCGGCGGCTCCGCCGAGCGAGGGGCCGTTCAGGGGCAGGTCACCTGGCAGTTGGGGCCCTGGGCCAGGTAGGCGCAGAAACCGCACGCGGGCGGGCCGCAGCAGAACTGCTGGGAGTTGCAGACCTTGCCCCCGCACAGCGTGCCCGCGTCCCGATCCGACGCTCCGCCCGAGCCCGTGGACCCGCCCGCGCCCGACGACACATCGCCGCCGGCACCGCCTCCACCGTGGCCGCCCGCGTGGCCGGCGCCGCCGGCTCCGCCGGTCGTGCCGTCGCCGCCGTGGCCGCTTCCGCCTGCTCCGTTCCCGTTGCCGCCGCTGCCCGAGACTCCGGCCTGGCCGCTCCCCCCCGAGCCGGTCGCCCCACCGGCGCCCGTCGTGCCGCCAGTGCCGGTCATCGTGCCGCCCGACGATCCGCAGGAGGCTACCCACGCCGCCAGGACGACCGCGACCAACCCGACATGAATCTTCTTCATGCTCTCGCTCCCGTCCGTCGACGCTCGCAGGCCGACCTGTAACTGTCAACGCGGGCCGCGTCGCGTGTGAACGCCGGATGTTGTACGTGCCCCCGCGCGTCATCGTCGGGTCGGTTTTCCAGCGCTTGACGCGATCCAAAACCCCGCACCTGGGAATACAGCGGGGAAGCGAAGGAAAACGAGTCGATGCGGTCTCCGGCTGGGTCACTCGCCGGGTCGACGGACCGTGGTTCAAGGAGCAAACGCGAAAATGAGACATCTGTCGGTTGTGTCGTTCGGCCTGGCTGCCGCGATCTCGCTCGTCGGCCTGGGGTGCGCGAATGGGTCGGGAGGCGGCACCGCCACCGGCGGGAACAGCAGCACGGGCGGCAGCACCGGCAACGGCGGCAGCACGGGCTCGGGCGGAACCACCGGGTCTGGCGGCACGACCGGGGCGGGTGGCAACACCGGCTCCGGCGGCACGACCGGCTCGGGCGGCAGCACCGGCTCGGGCGGGACCACCGGGTCGGGCGGCAGCGGCGCGGGGGGCACGGTGTCGACAGGCGGCACGGGCACGGGCTCCGGTGGGCACGGCGGCGCGGTCGGCTCTGGCGGCAGCGGGTCGGGCGGCACGGTCGGCACCGGCGGCGCGGCGGGCACGGGCACGGGCGCGGGCGGCAAAGGCGGCGGCACGGCCGGCACGTCCGGCTCCGGCACCGGGGGAAATGGCGGGACCTCGGTCGGCACCGGCGGCGCCGGCGGCAGCGGCTCGGTCGACTGCTCGTCGACCAACGCGGTCATCACCTTCCCCACGTTGCCGGGCGCGACGAAGAGCCCGCTCTACACGGTGACGGCGAACGGGGCCACGCAGTTCGTCGAGAAGATGACCAAGTTCAACGCGGAGATGCAGGTCCACTACGCCTACTTCGGCGTGGCGAACGGGTGCTCGGCGACCGTCGCCGTCACCGTCGCCAACACCTTCTCCTCGTACACGCTGAGCCCCAAGAGCCAGAACATCGCGGTGACCAAGAGCGGCAACACGCTGACGTTCACCAGCGGCCCCAACTACCTGATCCTGGCGATCCCGAACCAGGAGCTGCTGTTCATCCTCATCGACAACCAGGAGTCGAACCCGCCCAAGCTGGGCGACGCCAACGTGAAGAACATCGCGGACTACAGCGTCGACAACACCGGCGGGACCGTGGTGACCTCGAAGATCCAGTCGGCGATCAACACCGCCTCGGGCGCCACGCAGAACATCCTCTATTTCCCGCCCGGCAAGTACAAGACCGGCGAGCTGATGCTCAAGAGCAACATGACCATGTATCTGGCCGCGGGCGCGATCCTCGACGGATCGACCAGCACCAGCGACTACGCCGCCACCGGCACGCCCGCGGTGGAGAGCACCCAGCACGCGGTCGTCCACCTGTACAACGTCACCAACACCAGCATCCTGGGCCGCGGCGTGATCGACGGTGAAGGGACGACGATCAACGCCGGCAGCAACGACACGCCCGCCTTCAAGATCAACGTGCTGCGGATCGACTCCAGCACCAAGGTCACGGTGGACGGGATCATGGTCCGCGACCCGGTCTTCTGGAACACGCTCGCCTACATGAGCAGCCAGGTCACGATCCAGAACTACAAGGTGATCAACCGGCGGCCCACCACGACCACCTACAACCAGACCGACGGCATCGACATCGACGCCTCGAACAACTGCACGGTCTACAACTCGTTCGTCTACAGCGGCGACGACAGCCTGTCGCCCAAGACCGAGCAAGAGGCGATGATGAACAGCTCGAACATCACCTACCAGAAGTCGGTGATCTACAGCAACTCGGGCGGTTGCAAGATCGGCACGAAGACCTTCGGCACCACGACGAACCCGACGATGACGGGGATCGTCTTCAACGACATCGACGTCGTGAAGGCGGGCCGCGGGCTGGTCATCGACGCCAACGACACGGCGCTGATCTCGGGGACCATGTTCGAGAACATCCGGATCGAGGCCGCGGACAGCCAGCTCATCGACATCGAGGAGGACCAGGCGCCGACCTGGCGCGTGGCGCCCAACACCTCGATCGCCAAGGACACCTACTTCACGAACGTGGCTGCCGCCGTCAAGGTGAGCATCCAGCTGCACGGCAAGTCGTCGACGGTGAACGTCCCCGGCGTCCACTTCATGAACTTCACCGTCGCGGGCAAGGCGATCACCAGCCAGACCGACACGGACGCCAGCTGGGACATCAACCAGTACGTCTCGAACATCACGTTCCAGTGAACGATCGCTGCGCCGGGACCTTGGGCCCGGCGAACGTCAGTCGCTCGCCGGCTGGGCGGCGGATCAGCCGCCCGCCCAGCCCTCGCGCCGGAGGAGATCGGCGACGCGCGCGCGCACGTCGTCGCGGATCTCGCGCACGCGCGCGATCGGCTTTCCCTTCGGATCCTCGAGCGGCCAGTCGTCGCGGCGGAGCCCCGGCACGACCGGGCACTGCTCGCCGCAGCCCATCGTGATCAGGAGCTGCGCGCCGCGGGCGAGCGCGTCGGTCAGCTTCTGAGGCTGGCGACCGGCGAGGTCGATGCCCACCTCGCGCATGGCCTCCAGCACCTCGGGGTGGACCCGCGTGCCGGGGTCGGTGCCGGCGGAGATCGCGCGGGCCTTCGTCGTGTCGCAGAGCGCGTTGAACCAGGCCGCCGCCATCTGCGAGCGTCCGGCGTTGTGAATGCAGGCGAATATGACGGTGTTCATGGGAGCTCCTCGTCGGAGGGGAGCCGATCGACGACGCGACCGGCGACCCGGGGTAGGGCGGGGCAGAGCCAGCGGAAGAGGGCGGTCGCCGCGGCGGCGCCGGCGAGCTGCGCGGCGATGAACCCCGGCGCGTCGGCCGGGCGGATCCCGGCGAAGGTGTCGCTGGCGGCGCGGGCCAGCGTCACCGCCGGGTTGGCGAACGACGTCGACGCTGTGAACCAGTAGGCGGCCGTGATGTACGCGCCGACGGCGAAGGGGACCAGCCCGGGCCGGCGGCGCGCCGAGCCCCAGATGACGGAGAGCAGCCCGAACGTCGCCACGAACTCGCTCAAGAGCTGGGCGGCCCCGTCGCGCCGGTGCTGGGAGGCGAAGAACAGCGCCGGCTGCTTGAACATGAGGTGGGCGACGGCCACCCCGAGGAACGCGCCGCCGATCTGCGCCGCGACGTAGGCCGGCACCTGCCGCCAGGGGAGCCCGCCCTGGCTGGCGTCCGCCAGCGTGACGACCGGGTTGAAGTGCGCGCCCGAGATCGGACCGAACGTGATGATCAGCGCCACCAGCGCGGCGCCGGTGGCGACCGTGTTCGCCAGCAGGGCGAGCGCGACGTTCGGGCGCGCCAGCGTCTCGCCCATGATCCCCGAGCCGACGACCGCGGCCAGCAGCAGCGCCGTGCCGAGGGCCTCGGCAGCGACCTTCCTCAGCAGCATGCGGGTTTCTTGCCGAGCGGAACGGGGGCGGCGGTCGACATCGGGGTGCAGCAGGCGGTCTGCTCGCCCTCGCGCATCGCCGGGCTGTCGCCTTTCACCACGAACACCTCCCACATGTTTCCGTCGGGGTCCTCCACCCAGACCTTGTCCTGCACCGAATAGCAGCACGAGGTGTTCTCCTCGGTGAAGGTCTGGAGCCCGCTGCGCGCGAACCGCTCGGCCGCCAGGGCGACGTCGTCGGTCGAGGCGACCTGGATGCCGAAGTGGCTGGCGTTCACGCCCGAGCGCGGCGCCTCGACCATCGACAGGTTCAACGACGGCGTCGCGAGGTCGAACTTCGCGTAGCCGGGGCGGCGCTTGGCGGCGGGAACCTCGAACACCTTCTCGTAGAAGGCGACGGAGGCGTCGATGTTGGTGACGTTCAGTGATACGTGCGGTTTGAGGACGTTCATGTCTCGGGTCCTTTCTTCCATGAAAATCGAAATATGGGCGACAAAAAAAGCCGGTCAGCAGCACTTCCCGCCGCCCTGCTTGCAGCAGTCTTCCCACAGGTAGTCGGTCAGCTTGCGGAGGGCGTCATAGTCGGCGGAGTAGTAGTGGAACGTCCCTTCCCCGCGCGACCGCACGACGCCCGCGTCGACGAGGCGCTTGAGGTGGTGGCTGAGCGTCGAGGCGGGCATGTCGACGTGCGCCTGGATCGCGCCCGCGGCCGCGCCCTCCGGGCCGGCCTGCACCACGAAGCGCAGGATCGCCAGCCGGACCGGGTGGCCGAGCGCCCCGAGCTGCTCGGCGTGATGCTCCAACTTCGTGCTCACGGACTAATTCTAGATTATTCGAAGCAAGCGCGCAAGGCCCTCACCCCGGCGGAACGCGGACCCGGCCGTGCGACTCTTCCAGCCGGATCTGGTGCATGTTCTCCCGCACCAGCGCGGCCATCGACTCGCACTTCAGAAAGACGTCGCTGTCGAAGTGCTCGGCGAGATCCTGGCGCAGCCGGATCACGTTCTCCGGGGGCGCGATGACGTCGACGTGCATGGCGTCGAGCAGGATGTCCAGCCGCTGCTGGGCGGCGGCCGCCCGCTGGAGCAGCAGCGTCCGCTCCTCGCGCTGATACTGGTACGAGGTCTTGATGTCGAGCAGGCTGGTGGTGAACTGGACCAGCACCAGGTTCTCCCGGAAGAACTGGGGCAGGTAGAAGGTGCGGCGGCCGTTGTGCGACTGCTGATCGAAGTCCATCGCCCGGATGCGCACCTGCCACCCCTCGAAGTCCGGGGTCAGGACGAAGACGAAGTTGTAGCTGCGCATGTCGCCCAGCAGGCGGATGAAGCAGCGCTCGTTGAACTTCACCAGCTCCTTGGCGATGCGCACCGGCTTGATCTCGCGGTTCTCCAGCCAGCGCTTGATGAAGACGTCGCCCGGCACGCCGGCCACGTGCTCCTCGACCAGCGTCGAGCCGCACGTCACGTAGTTGAGCCGGTTGGGCGACAGCAGGTGCTCGAGCTCGAGGCCGTAGACCCGCGAGGCGTCGGCCTGCTTCACGTAGAAGTAGTCCGGGTTCTCGTTGATGCTGTTGACGATCCGGACCCGGAACGGGAGCGAGTTGCCGAAGCTGCAGAAGTCGATCCGGTCGACGTAGAGGTGGTCGACGACCGAGAGGTCGCCGTGGACCTTGAGCAGCGCGTAGACGTACTTGAGGTCGACCTTCAGCGCCTCCATCTCGTCCGGCGGGTAGAGCACCGACTCCCACAGCGTGTCGCGGCCGCCGGCGTCGGCGAGGGGGACGCTGTCGCGGAACCCTTCCAGGCGGTTGTAGGTGACCGGCAGCTCCAGCTCGCGGCGGAAGCGCGCGAGGTAGGCGGCGAGGCGCGGGCTTATCGGGTAGCTCGGCTTCCGCAGCGTCCGCCCGACCACGGTGTCGGCGGCGCCGGCGAAGAGATCAGACGCCATCAGCGGCTGCAAGCTTAGCATCTCCGCGCCGCCGTCCGGGGAGGCGCCTCGGCCGTGGATCGTGCTCGGCGGTGGCGGCGCTAGCGGACGGGGGCGGCCCGTTCGCGCAGCGCGCGCAGCCGCGGCGCCACCCCCTCGCGTTCGAGGCGCGCGTCGAGGCGGCGGCGGACCTCCGCGATGAGCGCCGGCTCGGCCCGGTCGGGGTGGCCGCCCTCGAACGGGGGCGCGGGGTCGTACTCGAGCCCGAGCGCGATCGATTTGGCGGCCGTCTCGCCCGCCAGCTGGGCCGCCAGCTGCAGGCCGAAGTCGATGCCGGCGGTGACGCCCCCGCCGGTCACGCGGTTGCGGTCGACCACCACTCGCCGTTTCACGTAGCGGGCCCCGAAGCGGTCGAGCAGATCGACGTAGGCCCAGTGGGTCGTCGCCTCGTACCCGTCGAGCAGCCCGGCCGCGCCCAGCAGGAGGGCCCCGGTGCAGACCGAGGTGACGTAGCGCGCCCGCTGCCCCTGGGTCCGCACGAAATCCAGGACCTCCCCGTCGGTCTGCAACGGCCACTGACCGTAGCCGCCGGGGACGAACAGCACGTCGAGCGGCGGGCAGTCGGCCAGCGTCGCCGTCGGCCGCAGCTCGAGGCCCGAGTCGGCGCGGACCGGGCCGGCCTCCTTCCAGACGAGGTGCACCCGCGCCTCTGGCAGGCGGTGAAGGACCTCGAAGGGTCCGGTCAGATCCAGCTGGTTCAACCCCGGAAACGTGAGCATCCCGATCTCGAGCGCCATGGGCGTCCTCCTCGCCGATCTTTTTTGCCACGGCGGGGCCTGGCAAAATTGCCAAACATCGTCTATTTCTTGCCAGATGGCCGCGCCGGCTTCGACCAGTCGGGTCCTCCTGATCGTCTTCGACGGCGTGCAGACGCTCGACGTCGCGGGGCCCGGCGAGGTCTTCGCCAACGCCGGCCGCGCCGCCCGGCGCGCGGTCTACCAGGTCTCCTTTCTCTCGGCGGGCGGCGGCGAGCGGGCGACCGGGGCGGGGCTGCCGCTCCGCACCGGCGATCTGCTGCGCGTGCGCCCCCGCCCGGAGGACACCATCGTCGTCGCGGGCGGCAGCGAAGCCGCGGTCGCCGCGGCGGAGGCCGACGCCCGCCTGCTCGGGTGGCTGCGCCGTGCCGGGCCGATCGCGCGGCGGACCACCTCGGTCTGCACCGGCGCGTTCGTGCTGGCCGCGGCGGGGCTGCTCGACGGGCGGCGCGCCGCCACCCACTGGTCCGACTGCCAGCGGCTGGCGCAGCGTTACCCGCAGGTCACCGTCGACCCCAACGCCATCTTCGTCACCGACGGGAACGTCTGGACCTCGGCCGGCGTCACCACCGGCATCGACATGGCGCTGGCGATCGTCGAGGAGGATCTCGGTCGGCGCGTCGCCGACACGATCGCCGCCCACCTCGTCCTCTACGCGCGACGCCCCGGCTACCAGTCGCAGTTCAGCGAGGCGCTGGTGGCCCAGACCTCGGGCGCCGATCCCCTGGGCCCGGCCATCGCCTGGGCGCGCGGGAACCTGCGCCAGGCCGACGTCGCCGGGCTGGCCCGCCGCGCCGGGATGTCGCTGCGCACGCTGCACCGGCGCTGCCTCGCGCTCGGGACCACGCCGGCCAAGCTGATCGCCAAGGTGCGGGTCGAGCAGGCGCGGGCGCTGCTGACGGCCAGCCGCCTGCCGGTCAAGACGCTGGCCGCCCAGTGCGGCTTCGGCAGCGCGGCCCGGTTGACGCGCGCCTTCGAGCGCGAGCTGGGCATGGGTCCGCGCGCCTACCGCGTCTTGCACGCGCCGGCGGCGCGGGGCGCGCGGTGACCACGGGGCTCCGGTCCCGCCCCTAAGGCGCCGCCGGGAAACGCGCGGCCGGCACCGGCTGCTAAACTGCGCGGGTGCCCGCCCGGCCCCGGCGCCCGCCCTCCCTCGCGCTCGCGTTCACCTTCTGCTTGCCGGTCGTGCTCCTCGGGCGCGTCGCTCCGGCGGCCGCGGGCGCGCCGGAGCCAGCGCCCGGCCCGCCGGTGATCGATCCGGCCAGGGTGGTCTTCTATCCGGACCAGGGGCGGCTCGAGCTCGACGGCGATCGCCTGCAGGGGCTTCGCCTCCGCTGGGAGGACGCCAAGGGGACCGGGACCGACGTCTGCCTCGACCCGGCCGCCGCTGGCGCGCGCCAGCGCTGCTCGTTCTCGGTCCCGCGCACCTTGCCGGCCGACGCGCGCTTCGCCTGGGCCCCGGCGGCCGCGCCGCCCGACGCGAAGGGGGGCGACGCGAAGAGCGCCGAAGCGAAATCACCCGAGGCGAAGGCGTTCGTTCCCCTCCGCCCGGCCCGGGTGATCCTCGATCGGCTGCTGAACGCGGCGACCACCACCGTCGATCTGAGCGGCGGCACGGGGCGCATCCCGCTCGCGCACCCCGAGGCGGTGTCGTCGGTCGACTGCGCGCAGGCGACCTGCGAGCTCGGCGAGTCGGCCGTCGAGGTGCGCGCGCTGGCGCCCGCCGCCAGCGGGCTGACCATGCACCTCCACATGGCGCCGCACTTCTTCGTCCTCCGCGACGACACGCCCGAGAGCACGTTCTCCCGCACGCTGGCCGTCCTGCATTGCCCGGCCGAGATCGTCTCCGGTCCGCCGCTGCGCCGGGCCGACGCCGCGCAGGTGCTGGTCCGACTGGGGGCCCGGTGCGGCGGCGATCCGCGCGCCCTCCACTGGACCGCCAACGGCGAGCCCATCAGCGTCGCCCGCACCGAGAAGGACGGCGACTCCGTGCTGGTCCTGCTGGCGGTGGGCGACATCGAGGACGCCACGCTCACCGTGACCGCGGCGCGCCCCGAGACCGAGGGGTCGGTGCTGGCCGTGGCGCACACGCCGACCCGGCCCGCGCCGCTGGTGCGCGCGACGCTGGAGATCCCCGGCCACGGCGCCGTCGATTTTCTCCCCAGCAACCGCGACGCCGTCGTCCGCGTGGCGCCGGTGGGCGAGCGCGCGCACCTGGTGCTGCTCGGAGAAGAGGGGGCGTACAAGGTCACCAACGAAGGGGGCGTGGCCCGCGTCCGGGGCGAGGAGGGGATCGGCGGCTACGTGGCGCTGCGGTTCGGGTACCGCGTCGACGGGCTGCCGCCGGCGTTCGCCTCGACGAACCTGGCGGTGGTGACCGAGTCGCTGCAGCGGCCCATTCATGAGGCCAGCGTCCCGGCGCCCATCGGGCCCTCGGCGACCGGCCCCGAGCCGCTGGTCGAGCTGGTCTGCACCGACGAGCACGGCGGCACGCAGCGGATCGTCCCCGGCAAGCGCACCTCGATCCCGTTCTCCCGGCGCGACGGCTGCCGGGTGATCATCCACCGCGAGCGGTTCAAGCCCGAGGACGGCACGCAGGACCTGACGGTCGACGTCGACGTGACCAAGGTCGACGACAGCCCGCGCTCCGACGCCCACGTGAGCGAGCGGATGGTCCTGCGCCCCGGCGCCGAGCCGCGCATCTTCTGGATCAAGGGCGTCAAGGCTCAGTTCGACCGCGTCACCGTCCGCATCGCGCACGTCGCCGACGACGATCGCTACGTCGGCGCGCGCGAGACGCGGACCTCGCTGCCGGCCGCGCAGTGGACGCTGGTGGTGGGCGAGGGGCACCTCCGCTTTTACGCCACCGCGGCGATCCCGACCGGCCTCTTCCACATCACGGCGCCGAGCGGCGTGCTGACGCTGAACTTCGGCGCGCTGTCGCGCCTCACCTGGCTCGACCGCGAAGGGCACGAGGGGCTGTTCGGGCTCGAGCTGGGCGCGATGGGGATCGGGCTGGCCTCGGTGCCCACCAACTCCGCCGTCACCTTCACGCCGCCGCCCACGCTCGCGGTGCTGGCGGGCGTGGGCGTCAGCATCCCCATCGGCAACCGCGGCGAGCCGACCCAGGCGGCGGTCAACCTCCACGCCTGGGGCGCGTACGAGCTGCGCAGCGACTACACCTACCAGGCCGTCCCGAACGGCCCCATGCTCACCGCCAGCCACTGGTCGTTCCTGTTCGGCCCCAGCATCACGATCGGGAACATCGGCACCAACCTCTGACGGACGCCGCTCGAGCCGCCGGCACGGGGCGCTGCGGTCGTGCTGGAAGAATTGCCGGCCCTCGGTTGTTGGCAAGGCATGGAAAGCAGGAATTCGAAGCGGTCCCCCCTTTTGCTGGGGACGCTGAGCGCGGTCGGCGTCGTCGCGCTCAGCGTGGGCGTCACGCGCGCATTCGCCGGGCCGCCGGCGCCCGCGACCGCCGCGCCTCTCGCCGCCGCGACGACCCAGGCGGCTGTGGTCACGCCCAAGACCGAGCGACCGCCCGCCGCCGAGACCATGTCCAAGGCCTTCGCCGCGACGGCCAAGGCCCTGCGGCCCAGCGTCGTGCGCATCGACGTGGAGATCGGATCGCCGGGGCTGGCCAAGCTGGGGCACGCCCAGTCCGACGGTGACGAAGGGCAGGGCCAGGCGCCGGAAGGTGTCCCCCCGGAGCTCAAGCGGTTCTTTCACTTCGGCTTCGGCGGCGGCTCGCCCTTCGGCGGCGGCGCGCCCGGCGAGATGCCGCCCCCCTCGGGCCACGGCACCGGGTCGGGCGTGGTGGTCGACGCGGCCGGCGACATCGTGACCAACGCCCACGTCGTCGATCACGCGACCAAGGTGACGGTGATGCTCGAGGGCGGCGCCGAGATTCCGGCCCGCGTCGTGGGGCGCGACCCCCAGACCGATCTGGCGGTGGTCCGCCTGCAGCGCGTCCCGGCGGGGCTGGCGGTGGCGCGGCTCGGGAACTCCGACGCGCTCGAGGTGGGTGACTGGGTGCTGGCCATCGGCAGCCCGCTGGGGCTCGATCAGACCGTCACCGCCGGCATCGTGAGCGGCAAGGGGCGCGTCGGCCGCCACGTCCAGATGTCGGGCGACCGCGTGCGCAACTACATCGAGACCGACGCCATGATCAACCCGGGGAACTCGGGCGGCCCGCTGGTGAACCTGGAGGGCGAGGTGGTGGGGATCAACACCCTCATCAACACCGGCCCGGGCGGCGCCTACGGGTTCGCCATCCCGATCAACGAGGCGACGCGCGTGACGAAGACGCTGCTCGCCGAGGGGCACATGCGCTACCCGTACATGGGCGTCCACATCGCCGACGTGTCGGCGATCCCGGCCGAGGAGAAGGCCAAGCTGGCCGGCGGCGCCGCCTTGCCGGAGAAGGGGGCCTTCATCTCGGACGTCAGCGAGAGCGGACCGGCGGCCAAGGCCGGGCTGCGCCCGGGCGACGTCATCACGTCGATCGACGGCAAGCCGATCGCGACGGCCACCGACGTGGTGGACGCCGTGTCGGCGCAGTCGATCGGCAACGCCGTGGCGGTGAAGGTGGTGCGCGCCGGGAAGCCGGCGGAGGCGCGGGTCACCGTCGGTGAGCTCCCCTCGCCGGGCGCCGAGGTGGCGGTGGAAGAGACCGGCAGGTCCGGGATGGCGCTGCAGACCGTCACTCCCGAGCTGGCCCAGTCGCTGGGGCTGCCCGCGGGCACGCACGGCGCCGCGGTCACCGACGTGACCAGCGGCAGCCCGGCCGCCCGCGCCGGCGTCAAGCCGGGCGACGTCGTGGTGGAGGTCGACCGCCATCCGGTCGCCACCGCCGAGGCCGCCGCCACGGCGGTCCAGCAGCCGCGCGCCAACGGCCACCTGGTGCGGGTGATGGGCGAGAACGGCTCGCGCTTCGTCAACCTTCCGACGGGCTGAGGCGGGGCGCTCGGGGACAGGCCCTCACGACCAGGTGATCCGCGGGATCGCCTGGGTGAGCGCCTCCTTGAGCAGGCCGACGCGGTTGCGCGCCGCCAGCAGCTGCTGCCGGAGGGCGTCGGCCTTGCCGGCGAGGTCATCGAAGCGGGCGGCGCGCGCGTCGCCCGCCAGCGTCTCGGCGGCCGCGGCCACGCTCTCCATCCGCGCGGCGAGCTCGGCCAGCTGAGTCAGCAGGGGCGACAGCGCCTCGGGCGGCATCTGGCGCTCGATTTTGTTCGCGGCGGCCAGCTGCTGCGCACCGGCGTTGAGGGCGGCGGCCTCCTGGCCGACGCCCTCGAACCGCTGCAGGAGCGCGGCGTAGGCTTCGCTTCGTCGCTGAACCTCGAGCGCGCGCGCGGCGACATCGCGGGCGTGGCCCTCCTGCGCCTGCCGCGCGGCGGACAGCGCCGCGCTCAGCGCCTGGGCGCGCTGCTGGATCTCCTCCTCGCAGGCCGCCACCTTCTGCAGGGCCCCCGCGGCGCGGGCCAGCCCTTCGCTCGAGTCCAGCGGCGCCCGCGCGGCCGCGTCGACCAGCGCGCCGAACCGCGCCAGCGTCTCGTCGAACGCCTGCGCGGCCTCGACCAGCGGCGAGGTCTCGGCCGGTTTCCTGGAGCGCGCGGGCAAGCGGCCAGACTACCACCGCCACGGCGGGCCGGCAGCCGCGCGCTCGGGTCCAGGCGCCGCCCGCTCAGTCGATCTTGAAGTTGACGTTGCCGACGTCGTACACGGCGGTGTTGCCCGTCCAGGTGACGCGGATCCGGGCGGTGTTGGTCTTGGGCGAGGTGACCGTCCAGTTGTAGCTTCCGGAGGTGGCGCCGCCGCTCGGGGCGGCCGCGGTGATGAGCGACCAGGTGCTGCCGCCGTTGCGGCTGATCTCGAGCTTGAACTGGGCGCCGGCGCCGAGGTCGTGGGTCCAGGTGATCGGGTGGACGCTGCCGGTCAGCCAGGTGACGGCCGTGTTGGGCGAGGTGACGGTGATCGTGGCGGCGACCAGCGCGAAGGCTCCGCTGACCGCGCTGGCCGCGAAGCCGTTGGCCGATACGCGCACCAGCGCCGACGACGTGGCGGCGCCGCTGACGGTCCAGGCGAAGCTGCCGGTGTTGGGCGCGCTGGCGGCGAGCGTGGTGTAGCTGGTGCCGCCGTTTCGACTCAGCTCGATCTTGACCGTCGCGCTCGACGGCAGGTTGCTGGTCCAGGTGATCGACCGGGCGGTCCCGATCGTCCAGCTGGCGCCCGCGGCCGGCGCGGTGACGGCCAGCGCGTCGCTGGAGAGCGCGAAGGGGGCGCTGACGCCGCTGCCGGGCACGCCTCCGTTGAGCGAGACGCGCACCACCGCGGCGGCGGTCGCCGGGCCGACGGCCGTCCAGGCGAAGCTGCCCGTGTTGGGCGCGGCGGCCGCGAGCGTGGTGTAGCTGCCGCCGCCGTCGGTGCTGAGCTCGACGAGGACGCTGGGCGCCGACGCCAGGTTGGTGGTCCAGGTGATCGTCTGGGCGGTCCCGATCGGCCAGCTGGCGCCGGCGGCGGGTCCGGTCACCGTCACGACCGGCGTCACGATGCCGAACGTGCCGCTCACCCCGACGGAGAGGGCCGGATCGCTGGTCGAGATCCGCAGCTGGGCGGCGGCCGTGTCGGGCCCGGTGACGGTCCAGGCGAAGCTGCCGCTGTTGGGGACCGCGGCGGCCAGCGTCTGGAACGAGGCGCCCCCGTCGGCGCTGAGCTCGATCATGACCGTCCCGGTCGGCGGCAGGTTGCTGGTCCAGGCGATCGTCAGCGGCGTTCCGGCATAGGCAGTCACCCCGTCGGCGGGGCCGCTGACGGTCAGCGCCGGCGTGACGAGGGCGAAGGTTCCGCTCACGCCGCTGGCGAGGGCCGGGCCGCTGACGGTGACGCGCACCAGCGCCGCGGCGGCGTCGGCGCCGGTGACGGTCCAGGCGAAGCTGCCCGTGTTGGGGACCCCGGCGGCCAGCGTCTCGAACGAGCCGCCGCCGTCGCGGCTCAGCTCGATCAGCGTCGCCGCCGAGGCGGGGAGGTTGTCGATCCAGGTGATCGTCGACGGCGTCCCCGCGTAGGCGACGGACCCGGGCGCCGGGCCGGTCACGGTCAACACCGGGGTGACCAGGGCGACGGTGCCGCTGACCGCGCTGGCGGTGAAGGGTGAGCTCGCCGTGACGCGGACGAGCGCGCTCGCCGTGTCGGGTCCGGTGACGGTCCAGGTGAAGCTGCCCGTGTTGGGCGCCGCGGCGGCCAGCGTCTCGAACGAGCCGCCGCCGTCGCGGCTCAGCTCGACGTGCATCGTGGCGCTGGCGGGCAAGTTCCCGGACCAGGCGATCGCCAGCGGCGTCCCCACGAACCAGGAGGTCCCGGCGGCTGGCGCGCTGACCGACAGCGACGGCGCGACCAGGTTGATGAGCGTGTCGGCCGAGGCCTGGTTGCCGGCCGCGTCCTTGGCGGTGACGCGGATGTCGACGCCGGTGGTCGGCGGCGCGGAGGGCGACCAGGTGCAGCTGCGCGCCGTCGCCGCCAGCGCGGTGCAGCCGGGGATGGGGGTGAAGGTCGCGCCGCCGTCGAGCGAGGCCGAGAGATCGAAGGAGCCCAGCGCCGCGTTGTCGCTGGCGCTCCAGGAGATGGTGAACGGCACGTTCGGGTAGAACGTCCCGCCGGTCGGCGAGGTGACGGCCACCCTGGGCGGCACGTCGTCGACGTGGCGGAGCACCACCAGGCCGTGGTTGTAGTCGGCGATGACCGCGTCGGGCAGGCCGTCGCCGTTGATGTCGCCCACGGCCAGGCCCTGCGGCTGGTACTGGGAGGCGTAGGGAATGGCGTAGAGCTCCTCGGCGCCGAGCTCGCCGGAGGCCATCTGACGGTAGACCCCCATCGCGTTCCAGCCGCTGTGGGTCACGACCACGTCCTTCCGGCCGTCCTCGTCGACGTCGGCCAGCACCACCGCCGAGGGGATGTCGTACGAGGCGTAGGAGACCGCCGGGTCGAAGGTGTTCGTGGCGTTCTGCAGGAACCGCCCGATGAACGAGTTGGGCCGGTTCCCGCCGTAGCTCACCACGATGTCGGCGAGGCCGTCGCCGTTGGCGTCATCCACGGCCACCCCCCGGGTGAGGACGCTGCCGCCGACGGAGTAGTAGACCGGCGGGGCCATGGTCCCGTCGGCGTTCTGCAGGAGGACGCCGATGTTCGGGTCGAAGGTCTGTCCGCTCATGACGATGATGTCGGTGCGGCCGTCGCCGTTGACGTCGCCCACGTCGACCTCGTCGTACCCGCCGTGCGTCTCGTGGTAGGTCACCGGCGGCGCCAGCGTCCCGGCGGAGGTCTGCAGGAAGACGTCGACGCCGTCGTCGCGCGACCCCCAGTTGATCCCGACCACGTCCATCCGGCCGTCGCCGTTGAAGTCCCCGATCTTCACGCACAGCGAGTTGACGGTCGGATACGTGACCATCGGATCGAGGGTGCCAGCCGCGTTCTGCAGCAGC
>Ga0209060_10001386_pt1 | contig 27010 bp, 25 predicted proteins | sample Coa_R1_8_FD_187155 | JGI IMG/M metagenome (GOLD analysis project Ga0209060, IMG submission 187155) | Surface soil microbial communities from Centralia Pennsylvania, which are recovering from an underground coalmine fire - Coalmine... | ecosystem: Environmental > Terrestrial > Soil >...
ACTTCGACGACCGGGTGGCGCCGACACCGGGTCCGGAGTGCTTCTCGAACCGGCGGGTCAGGGCGAACTCCCCGTAGTAGTGGCCGATCATCTCGGGCCGCACGTCCACTTCCTTGTACTCCTTGCCATTGTAGACGGCGACGCGGTGGCCCACGTGGGACGGAAGGATGAGAGCGTCCCGGACGTGGGTCCGGAGCGGCGTCTCCTTCGGGTGGTCCCGGATCCGCTCCTGGAACGTCCGGTGGGCGTCGGTGAACCCCCGGCGGATCGTGCGGCGCGCCCGGGCGCCGAGCAGCTTCCCGAGGTCCTCCAGCGTCATGGCCTGCAGCTCGGGGAGGGTGCGGCCCTTGAGGGTGAACTCCCGCTTCCGTCGGACCTCGATCTTCCGGGTCTTTCGCGCCTTCGCCATCGGATCACATCCCTCCGCCGCGCTGGCGCTTCTTCCGGCGCTGGGATCGGGAGAACCGGCCGACCTTCGCGCCGGGCCACGTGCCGGACGAGACCGTGCTCGGCCGCCCGACGTGCTGGTGCGCGCCGCCGCCGAACGGGTGGTTGACCGGGTTCATGGCCACCCCCCGGACGTGGAACGCGGGCTTCGCCAGGGAGTGGTAGGCGTGGACCTTCTTGCCGGCCTTGATGATCGGCCGCTCGAGCCGCCCGCCGCCGGCGATGGTCCCGACCTGGGCCCGGCAGGTGCCGAGGAAGACCTTGAAGACGCCGCTGGGGAGCTGGATCGTCACCTCGCGGCCGGAATGGGCGACCACGAGGGCGCTGGTGCCGGCGGCCCGCACCAGGCGGCCGCCATCGAATGGATTGACCTCGATGTTGGAGACCAGCGTCCCGTCGGGGATCTCCGAGAGCGGGAGGATGCTCCCCCGGTCGACCTTGCCCCCGTTGAGGGCCACCTTGTCGCCGGTCGAGAGGCCGGCGGTGGCGAGGACCGTGAACGTGGCCCCGTCGGACGGGGTCACCGCGGCGACCGGCGCCGATCGGCCCGGGGCCTGCTCGATGGCGACCACCGTGGCCTCGCCGGTGACGGCGGCGGCGGGATGGTAGACGGGCCCGTGGTGGCGGTGGCTGGGCGAGCGGTACGGCCCCGTGCCGGCCCCCCGCCGGCGGGAGATGATGCGCTTCCCCACTAGAACACTCCCGCCCGGCTCCCGATGTCCTCCGCAGAGAACGGCGGGGCGAACTTCACCGTCGCGATCTTCCCGGCCAGGACGTTCTTGACGGTGATCTTGGCGACCTTGCAGCTGTAGACCTCTTCGACGGCGCGCCGGATCTCCTCCCGGCTGGCGCGATGGTCCACGACGAACTCGAGCTTGTTCTGGCGTTCCATCTCGTCCATGGACTTCTCCGTCACGTAGGCGTGCAGGAGGATCCGGTGGCGGAGGTTCGTCATGGGGTCGCTCCTTCGAGGCGGGTCTTCAGTCCCTCCAACGCGGCGACGGAGAAGATCGTGAGGCGGCCCGAGTCGCCCCCGGGGGCGAGGTCCTCGGTGCCCAGCCGGGAGACCGGGACCACATCGACCCCGGAGAGGTTCCTAAAGCCGAGGGCCTTCCCCGGGGCGCTGGTCACCAGGAGGAGGCTCTTGGGAGCGCGCCGGGTGCGCCCGCGGCGCTTGCCGCGGCCGGCCCGGACGTGGACCCCGTCGCTGGCGCGGGCCACGTCGTCCCAGAGCTTGAGGGTGGAGAGGAGGGCCCGGGCGCCGGCCGACGTGCCGATGTTCTCCGCCGGGGTCTCCAGGACCACGGGGAGGTGGATCCCGTCCGGGACCTCGTGGCCCCGGGCCCGCACCAGCGCCGCGTCCCGGGTCGCCGCGAGGGCGGCCGCGAACGCCAGTCGCCGTTCCTTGGTGTTGATCTTCTTCGCCCAGATGGTCTCGACGGTGGGGGGGTGGGTCAGGCGCCCTCCGACGGTGTTCGGTGCCTGGGCACCGCGCATCGAGTCCATGAGCCGGGGGGACCGCGAGACGCCCTTGCCCTTCCCCGACCACTGGACCGAGTGGCGCAGGCCGGCGGTGGGGGAGGTCCCGTGGGGCTGGCGGCGATGGGACTGGGCGGCCACCACCGCGCGCCGCACGAGGTCGGGGCGCAGGGGCGAGGAGAAGGCGAGGGGGAGGGAGATCTGGGCCCCGGGGGTCCCGGAGGTGTCCACCACGTGGACCCGGTGGTGCGGCGACGCGTGTTCCTCGGGCGCAGCGCCCGGCGACTTCGACGGGCTCATACTCCCTGCTTCGACGCGAGGCTCAGGTACCGGAGGTCGACCTTCTCGACGGTCGCCACCTGGCTGCGGATGGGGAGCCGGAACCTCAGGAGGCGCTTGGCGGGACCGGGGAGGGACCCGTGCAGTACGACGCACGCGGAGCGGACCTCGCCGTAGTGGGGGAACCCGCCCGCCGGAACGATCGGTTCGGTCCGGGGGTCGCGGACGATCTTGAGGACCCGCATGTTGTACTGGGTACGGCGGTGGTACCCGGTCTGCCCCGCCTGGGGGATCCGGTACGTGACGAAGCTGGGGTTGTGGGGCCCGAGGGTACCGATCATCCGGCGGTGCTTCGAGTTCTTGCGCGGCTGGAGCTTCACGCCCCATCGCTGGATGTGGCCCTGGAAGCCGAACCCCTTGGTGACGCCGATGACGTCCAGGAACTCGCCTTCCTTGGCGAGCTGGTCGAGGGCCACCTCGGTGCCGACCTTGGAGAGGGCGAACGAACGGCGGTCGGCGAACTTCTCGCCCGACACCCGGACCTCGAACAGGCGAGGGGCCTTCGATCCGACACCGGTGATGAGCTGGGGTTGGGAGTGGACCAGCAGCCGGACCTCGTCACCGGCCGCGTGGGAGAACGCCTCCTTCACCTCGGGGGAGGACGCCGGATGGGGAGGGATGCGGCGGTTGAGCTCGCCCTCGGAGCAGTCGGACCAGACCTCGGCCACGACCCGGCTCCCGTACGGCTCGCGACGGTAGACCCGAGCCCCCACCACCCGCATGGGGGGGACCTCGACGACCGTGACGGGGACCGAGACCTCCTGGCCGGCCGTGGTGGAACGCTTCCGGTAATCGACGATGAACGCGTGGGTCATCCCGACCTTGAAGCCGGCGAACCCTTCGAGGGCGGGGGCCTTGGGCCCGGGGGGCCAGCTTCGGACCCTGGGGACGGGCCGGACGGCCCGGGAGCGGGGGGAGAAACCGAGGGAACCTCGGCGGGGACGATGCCGTGCCATGGGTCGAGGGGGGGAGCTACCTCCGGTGGGGACGGGGGAGAAACGTACCCTATATAACGACTGGGAGGAAAACGCCGGTCGCCCCCTCGAAAACCCCGGTTTCTTCGAGGGCGACGGTCCGTTCCGGGGGCCCCGCTCCGAACGCGCGCGTAGAGGGACCGAGGCCGCGAGCGCGCGGGGACGCCGGAGCTCCCGGGGGCCACCAGCGCGACGCGCCCTCCAAGCGGTAAATAGTCATCGCGGCCTTCTCTCTCTGCCGATGGACACCGACCGGGAAGGTGCCGGCGGCCCCCTCCCGTCCCCAGGGCGCCTGTGGACGGTCGAGGAGGCGAACGCACGGCTGGGCGAGTTGCGCGAGCTCCTGCCGAGGCTCCGTGCGGCCGCGGTACGGCTCCGCAAGGCCCAGGAGCAGCTGGAGCGGCTCAGCGCCTTCTGGGGGAAGGAGCTCGACGCCCCCGACCAGCCGGACCGGACCGTCCACGTCCGTCTCCGAGAGGAGGCGGTCCAGCTGGAGGGGATGCTCGAGGAGGAGCTCCACCGCCTCCATGACGACGGGATCGAAGTGAAGGACCTGGACCGGGGCCTGCTCGACTTCTACGGGGTCCAATCGGGGGAGGTCGTCTTCCTCTGCTGGCAGCGCTCCGAGGACGAGGTCGGCTACTTCCACCCCCTGGATGGGGGGTTCCGGAACCGGCGGCCGATCGACGTGTCGGCCCAGCGGATCCCCCCGCCCCGCCGCCCCTAGCGCTCCGTCTCCATCGGGACGGCCCACGCGAAATCCACGAGGCCCAGCGTCAGCGCCGTGACGCCCGCGGCGACCAGGACGAACAGCGGGAGCTCCACGAGGGGGAACGCGGCGGCGACCCCGAGGGCCACCAGCGCGAACGGCGCCACGGCGGCCGCGGCCGCGCCGGCGACGACCCACGTGGGGCCGCTCCTCCGGTACGCGGCCACGGCGGCGATCCCGGCGACGGCGGCCGCGATGGCCACGACCCCGGCGCCGGACCAGACCCCGGTGAGGAACCCCTCCATGTCCCCGTAGACCACGGTCCCCTCGGCCGTCGAGTTCTGCGGCGACCCCGGTACCATGGAGACCCGGAGGTTCGACGGGTCCGACACCGACGAGTAGACGGGGGAAAGGAACAGGCTCACGAGGGTGGCGTCGAACGCCGGGGCGGTGATGTTGAGCAGCACCCCGCCGGCGGGGACGCCCGGCACCTCGAACTGGCCTCCCGGTCCCGTGGTGACCGTGGCGTTGAAGCCGGCCTCGCCGAGGACGTGCACCGTGGCGGGGGTCTCCCCGGGGAGCCCCTCCACCGTCCCGCCGATCTGGTAGGTCGCAGGGCCCAGCGCCGCCGCCCCGGTCCCCCCGAGGATCCCGGCGAGCGCCGCCAGGAGGACGGTGAGCCCCACGAGGACGATCGCCGTGGCCGGGGTGAGCTTCGGGTTGGGCGCCCGCGGGGCCGGGAGCGCGGGATATAGGTGGGGGAACGCCTCCCAGGTGAACAGGGGGGCCGGGTCCCGGGGGGCGACCACCGGGAGCGGGGTCGAACAGTGCGGGCACGTCGCCCACGTGGGGACCAGGGACGGGTACGCCGGCGCGCCGACGTACGCGCCGCACCTCGGGCATCGCAGGGTGACCCACGCCATCGTCCGCGCCGCCCCCAGCCGCGCCAGCGGGCTTTAGCCTTGAGGAGGGCGCTAACGAAACCCCACCTCCGCGTCGCCGGGATCGACGACGGACCGTTCCGGAGGCGCCAGCGGTACGCCCCGCTGGCCGCCGTGGTCCTGTCGACGCCGGACGAGCTCGAGGGCGTGCGCGTCGGCCGGGTCCGGGTCGACGGCACCGACGCGACCTCGGCGATCGGGGCGCTCCTCCGTGCCACCGACCAGTGGGAGGGGGTACGGGCCGTCCTCCTGGACGGGGTCGCGTTCGGAGGGTTCAACGTCGTGGACCTCTCGGTGCTGGCCCGGGCGACCGGCCGGCCGGTGATCGCGCTCACGCGGCGTCCTCCCCGGTTCGCCGAGATCCGCGCGGCCCTCGCGAAGTACTTCCCCCGGGACCGGCGCGCCCGATGGGCGCGGCTCACCGCGCGGCCGCTGTTCCGTGTCCCCACGCAGGGCGAGCCGCTCTGGGCGGCCTGCGCCGGATGTTCCCGGGCGGAGGCCCTCCGGGTGATCCAGAAGGCCACGCGCCGAGGGTACTGGCCCGAGCCGCTCCGGTACGCCCGCCTGGTAGGTCGAGCCGTCGGTCGTCCGGTCGGCACGCGCCTCCCAGGGCCGGGCCGGCGCCGCCCCCGGGCGGCGACTCCTTAAACCCGCGGTCCCCTCGACGTTGCGCGGGCCTGTAGCTTAGCTCGGACGAAGCACTGGCCTTCTAAGCCAGAGAACTCGGGTTCAAAGGCGCCGGCGTCCCCCGCGCCGGCGCGGAGACTCCCGACAGGCCCGCTCGGCCCCTTCTAGGCGGCGCCGGCGTGGACCTCGGCCTCGCACCGGGCGCAGAGGATGGTCTTGAGGCCCGGTGGAAGGGCGTCCCCGCAGAGCGGGCACGTGGCCCGGGAATCGGCGGCGGCCTGGAGCTCCATGACGCTGGTGCGGAGCGCGGCGTTGGGCATCGGTCCGGCCCGGAGGGGGAGCTCGGGGGCCGCCCCCGTCCCCGCGAAGGCGTCGAACCGGGGTCGGTAGACCCCGGTCCTCTTGTCGTACGTCGCGAGGCCCCGGGCCGTCAGCCCCTGGAGGGTGGAACTGCCCATCTCCAGGACGCCGCCGAGGATGTGGCCCATCTCCAGGGCCGTGAGGCCGTGGGTCTCGGCGAGGATCTCGAGGGCCCTCGAAAGGGTGAGCGGGAGCTCGCCCCGGGCGAGGTAGGCGTCGATGGCGTAGGAGAGCCGGGCCGCGCGCCGGACCCGGCGCTCGACCCCGAGGCGGCCGGCCCGGGGGTCCTTCTGAAGGCTGTTGTCGATGAGGTCGAACTCGAGGCGGTACCTCTCTTCGGCGGTATAGAACAGGAGCGCGAGGCAGAAGGGGAGGACCCGCTGCTCCCGGGCGAAGGTGGCGGCCGCGGCGACCGGGTCGAGGGCCATCCGGGGAGCGCCCCCGGTCGGGCCGGGACGCCCCGGGGCGAGGTCCGCGCGCCCCCGGGGGATGTAGTGCTCCCGGAGCAGGACGCGGACGATGGCCCGCCGGGACGGGCCGCGGCGAGCGATCGGAACGATCTCCGCGCTCCCGTCGGCGGCGAAGTCGACGCGTTCGAAGGGAGTCATCCATTCCCAGGCCCGGGGGTCCCGCGGAGGGTCCGCCAGGACGAGCTCGAGCTTCGAGAACGTCGCCGAGGGGTCCGCGAGGGCCGCGAGGACCGAGGGGTACGGGCGCCCGTCGACGGCGAGCGAGAAGGTCGCCACGGTCTCGCGGCGGCGGGGCGCGTACTCGGAGACCGCCCGGGCGAGCGCCTGTTGGGAGAAGTCGTCGTGGCGGTCCCCGCCGACGGCCGATGCGTACGCCTGCAGGTCATCCAACGTCGACGGCGCCACGACGAGCACCCTCCGACAGCACTAGTTCGTAGAGGGAGATAAACCGTCGGGCCGCGATGTCGATGGAGGCGTTCTCCATCACCCACGCCCGGGCCGCGGCCCCGAGGCGCCGACGGACCGGGGCCTCGTCGAGCAGCTCGCGAAGGCGCTCCGACAGCTCGCGAGGGACCCGCGGATCGAACGATCGGCCGGTCCGCCCCTCCTGCACCAGGTCCCGGGGGCCCCCGAGGGTCGTGGAGAGGCAGGCCACGCCGCTGGACATCGCCTCCAGGAGGCTCACCGACGAGGTGTCGGACGTGGAGGGGAGGATGAACACGTCGGTCTGGGCCAGGAGGGACGGCTTCTCCTCCTCCGCCACCGGGCCCACGTACCGCGCGCACGCCGCCAGGGCCGGGTCGGCGGCGAGGCGGGCCCGGACGTTGGCCTCCTCGGGGCCGACGCCGGCCACCACGGCCGCCAGCGGGCGGCTCCGGGCCACGTCCGCCACGGCGTCCAGGAACCGGTGGACCCCTTTGTCGGCGGTGAGGCGGCCGAGGTAGGTGACCAGGGGGGCGTCGGGAAGGCCGCACCGGGCCCGCCAGTCCGGGCGGTCGATCCCCGGTCGGAACCGGTCCGTCTCGACGCCGTTGGGGATCACCTGGATCGGCCGACGGAACGGCTTGCGGGCCCGGCGCTCGAGGGCGTCCCGGGCCGCGTCGGATGGCGCCGTGGTGGCGTCGCACCGCCAGTACGTTCCCAGGGTCCAGATCTCCGCGGCCCGGAAGAACGCCCCCACCAGCGGGCTCGACCCGAAGCTGTCGGCCATCTCCCAGACGTTGGTGTGGAACGTTCCGACGATCGGCAGGTGGAACCGTCGGGCGGCAAGGAACCCGACGCCGCCCATCATCGCCGGCGTATGCAGGTGGACCACGTCCACCTCCCGCCCGAACTCGTGCCGCAGCGGGCCCGGGAACGGGAACACGGCCCAGCGGTAGTCCGGGTACCGCCACATGGGCACCGAGCGGCTCCGCTCGACCGGCGGATCGTCCGGCCCCTGCGGGGCGGGCGGGGCGCCCGGGGCGGCGGTGGGGGCGTACACCCGGACCCGGTGGCCCGCGCGATGGAGCGCCCGGGCGAGGGCCGCGGTCTCCATGGCGACCCCGTCGAGGTTGGGGCGATAGCTCTCGGTGAAGAACGCGATCTCCATCGGTCCTCGGAGCTACCGGACCGCGTTGAACGCCCGTTGGTAGAGCACCCGCTCCTTCGCGTCCAGGGCCGCGGGGTCCGCGGAGGCGATCAGCGCCCCGGCGCCCCGGGCCACCTCGCCGGCGAGCCAGGTGACGAACTTCGACGTCCGTTCGGCGCCCGCCTCGCTGGAGAGCACCTCCACTGCGTCGAGGTAGACGAGGGTGCCGCCGCCCCGGCCCAACGCCTCCAGGATCCGGCCGGAGAGGCCGGAGGGATCGGCGCCCTCCCCGCCGACCCCCGAGGATCGGACCGGGACGAACTCGATCCGCTCCGCCGGCACCCCCCGGAGGGTGGGGGGGTGGAACGAGAGGACCAGGATCCGTGCGAAGCCCGCGGCGCTCGCCTCCGCGCACGCGATGGCGCGGGCCGGCCGCTCCTCGAGGAACAGCACCGACCGACCGGCGAGGACGGTCTCCGGGGCCGAGGGCCCCGGCTCGTTCCCGGGGGCCGGCGGGCGAAGGAGCGCTCCCCAGGAGGGGCGCCGGGGAGGCGATAGGAGGCTTTTGCGCTTCAGCTCCACCTCCTCCCGGACCCGGGCGAGGCGGCTCTCCACGATCATCCGCACCTCGTGGGGCGTGTGGCCCCGGGAGAGGTGGGCGAGCATTTCCCGGAGCGCGTCCCGGAGCCCCTCGCCGTACCCCTCGGAGTAGGCCCGGGCGTACTCGTCGTCCCGGGGCCCGTCGGCCGGGCGCTCGGTGCCCGTCGGACGGGCCGGCGCGCTCACGCCCGGGCGCCCCGGGGCTCCGACGGGGCGGGGGTCGGGATCTGGTCCTCGGCAGCGGGGGCCGGCCGGGGCGCGGACGGCTCCGCGGGGGTGAACTTGTACCCGTAGTGGATGACCCCGGCGTCGCCCTCGGACCGGAGCTTCCGGAACGTCGCCCGGACCTTGAGACCGATCCGGACCTCGCGCGGGTCCATGTCCACCACCTGGCCGGTGAGCATCGGTCCTTCCCGGGTCCGAACGATCGCGAGAGCGTACGGGACCTGCATCTCGAACCCCTCGGCCGCGTCGTGGACGATGGTGAACGTCACCACCTCCCCATCCCCCGACAGCTGGAACGGTTCGAGGCGCCCGAGGGACTGGCGGTGCTTCGCGCAGGAGGGGCAGACGGCCCGGGGCGGGAAGTACACGGTACCGCAGTTCGCGCACCGGGAACCGCCGAGGTTGTACCGCCGGGGCGTTTCGCGCCAGAAACGTGCGATCGACATGGTCCCTCCTAGTTGACCCTCTCGAACAGGTGAACGACGCTGGTGGCCCCCGTCCCGCCGAGGTCATGGGTCAGGCCCCGGGTCGCCCCGGCGGCCTGCCGCTCGCCGGCCTCGCCCCGGAGCTGTCGGACGATCTCCACGGCCTGCGCGACGCCCACGGCGCCGAAGGGGCGGCCCTGGGCCTTGAGGCCTCCGGACGGGTTCACCGTGAGGGGGCCGCCGGGGCCGAAGGCACCCTCGGCGAAGCGCCGTCCGGCCTCCCCCTTCGGCACGAACCCGAGGTCCTCGAGGGCCAGCAGGGCGCTGATCGTGTAGGCGTCGTCGACCTCGGCGACCTGGACCTCCTTCGGGGTCATCCGGGCCTGGGCGAACGCCCGCTTCGCGGCGACCACGGTGGAATCGAGGGTGGTGAGGTCCCGCCGGTGCTGGAGCGCCATGGTGTCGCAGGCGACCTGGCTCGCGGCAAGACGGATCGGCGTGTCGGTGAACTTCCGGGCCCGTTCGAGGGGACCGAGCACCACGGCGGCCGCCCCGTCGCTGAACGGCGCGCAATCGAGCATGCCGAGGGGCTCGGCCACGGGCGAGGCGTGGACCACCTGGTCCACCGAGAGCCGGTTCCGGTAGTGGGCGTTGGGGTTCTTCGAGGCCATCTCGTGGGCGTGGACCGCGACGCTGGCAAGGTCGGTCCGCTGGGTCCCGTACTCGTGCATGTGGCGCCGGGCCATCATCGCCCAGAGCGACGGCAGCGTCGCCCCGAAGACCGCCTCCCACTCGTGGTCGGCGGTGTCCCCCGCGATGGCGTTGGCCATGGTGTCGGGAACGTCGGTGAGCTTCTCCGCGCCGCCCACCACCACGAAGTCGTGGGCCCCGCTCGCCACCGCGAGCCAACCCTGGTGGAGCGCGAGGGCCCCCGAGGCGCCGCCTCCCTCGACCCGGACCGCCTCCAGGTGCCTGCTGCCCAGGCCGGAGTAGTCGAGGATCAGGGGAGCGATGTGCTCCTGGTCGATGAGGGAGCCGCTCGCCATGTTCCCCAGGTACAGGGCCCCCAGGTCGCCGGAGGAGAGCTTGGCGTCCACCAGGGCTTGGAACCCGGCCTCGATCCCGATCTCCCGGAACGACCGGTCCCACAGCTCGCCGAACTTCGTCATCCCGACCCCGAGGATCGCCACGTCGCGCATCAGCCGCCTCCCATGTGGATCTTGCCCCGGAACTTCGCGTACGTGGCGTACGGGATCTCCACGCCCGAATCGAGGAACTGCTGGACCGGCGTCCCGAAGGAGCGGTCGAAGCCGGTCAGAGCGTCGGTGGTGACGACGTCGAACGCGTCGGAGCCGGCACCGCTCCCGTACCCCACCACGAGGATGCGCTCGCCCGGGTGGGCGTGGTCGAGGACGTTGGCGAGGCCGATCAGGGCCGCGCCGGAGTACGTGTTGCCGATGTACGGCGTCACGAGGCCCCAGCGCATCTGGGCATCGGTGAACCCCAGCTGACGGCCGATCCGCTGGGGGAACTTGCCGTTGGGCTGGTGGAAGACCACGTAGGCGTAGTCCTTCGGCGTCGTGCCGGCCCGCTCGAACATCCGCCGGGCGCACTCGCTCACGTGCCGGAAATAGGCGGGCTCGCCGGTGAACCGCCCGCCGTGGCTCGGGTACCGCTGGCCCTCCCGACGCCAGAAATCGGGCGTGTCGGTGGTGTAGGAGAGGGTGTGCTGGATCCGGGCGATGACGTTCTCCCGCCCGATGACGAAGGCCGCGCCCCCCGCACTGGCCGAGTACTCGAGGGCATCGCCGGGCGCCCCCTGGGAGGTATCGGAGCCGATGGCGACCCCGTACCGGATCATGCCGGCCCCCACCAGCCCGAGGCACGTCTGGATCGCGGCGGTGCCCGCCTTGCAGGCGAACTCGAAGTCGGCGGCGGTGAGGTTGGGCGTCGCCCCGACGGCCTGCGCCACCACCGTGGCGGTGGGCTTCACGGCGTACGGGTGGGACTCGCTCCCGACGTACATCGCGCCGATCTCCTGGGGGTCGATGCGACCGCGGACCAGGGCGACCCGGAGGGCCTCGGTGCTGATCGTGATGGTATCCTCGTCGGGGGCGGGAACGCTCTTGCGCTGCACGCCGAGGCCGGCCCCCATGGCATTGCCATCGGTCCCCCAGACCTTCCCGATCTCTTCCGGCGTGATCCGGTAGCGCGGCACGTACGCCCCGTAGCTGACGATCCCCGCGTCCATCGTTTGTGACCTCCTACAGCTCCTCCAGCCGTTCGAGCACCGCCGGGGCGCCCAGGGGCGTGGTGAGGAGGGGGATGTTCTCGACCTCGCTCAGTCGGATCGCGAGCGGGTCGACGCGGCCGGGGTTCGAGAGGATCACCGCCGCCGGCTTGAGCGGATGGGCCCGGATCGCGACCATGGGGGAGCGGCCGAACCGGACGTTCGAGAAGATCAACGCCCGCTGGGTCGTCCATCCGTACACCTCGACGAACCGGGACGAGTCGATGGAGAGGATCGCCCGGGGGGCGTCCAGGAGCGTGAACCCGTGGATGTCGCGGTGGAGGTCGACCCGGCTCGCGCTCCGGGCGCCCAGGGTGTCCGCGAGGGCCTTCAGGGGCACCGCCACCGTGAACTCCCGGATCCCGAGGATCCCATCGGAGTGGGTCCGCAGTCCCAGGCGCTGGGAGACCTTGCCGCCCCGCTTCCGGTCGACGTCCACCAGCGCCTCGACGTAGCGACGGATGAACGAGGCGCCCGGGCTGGCCCTCCGCTCGGCCTCGTAGTCGCTGATGACGGAGGGGACCGTCTCCAGGGACCGGGCGAGGTCGCGCTGCGAGACCCCGAAATCCTCCCGCCACTTGCGGAGCGTGCGGCCCGGGTGGGGGGAGAAGACGACCTCGCCCGCGATCTTCTCGCGGATCTCCGTCTCCACGGGGCCCCACGAGGAAAAGGTCGGTATAAATGGCCTCCTCTGCATGACGTCCGGGGGGTTCGACACCGGACGAACCCGGCGGTCCGGCGCCGCCGGGGCTGAATGGACCGGGCGAGATTCTCCAGCGGTCGGGAGCGACCCCGACCGCTCTTTGAACTCGCGGCCTCTACCTTGCCAAGGTAGCGATCTTCCGGACTGATCTACCGGCCCAATCGCGCCGCCCACCACCGGGGTTCCTTAAAGGATTCCGCCCGGCGCGTCCCCCGGATCGGGGCGGCGGGCGCGCGTTCTTCCCCGCCCCCACCCGCCGACCAAGCGTTTTGTAAACCCGGGGTGTGGAACGACGGTGGCGACGCGGGCTAGCCTCCTGACGATCCGGCGCGCCCGGGCGTCGGACCTCGACACCCTCACCCGGCATCGCCGGGGGATGTGGCGCGACATCGGCCATCACACCACGGCGCAGCTCCGCGAGGCCGATCCTGTCTACCGTCGATGGATCTCGCGGATGCTCCGCACCCATCGGGCGGTGGCCTGGATCGTGGAGGCTCCCAACGGACGGCCCGCGGGCAGCGGGGTGGTCTGGATCCCGGAGTCCCAGCCCCGGCCCGGTGAGCTCGACCTCCCGCGGCCTTACCTGATGTCGATGTACACGGCCCCGTCGTTCCGGGGGCAGGGGGTCGCGACGCGCATCGTGGAGGCCGCCCTCGAGTGGGCCCGGAGCCGGGGGTACCGTCGGTTCACGCTCCACGCCTCGGACATGGGCCGGCCTGTCTACCAGCGGCTCGGGTTCACCCCGGGGCGCGAGATGGTCCGGGACCTTCGGGGCGGGCGCCGTCGGGGGACCGCCCCCGCCCGACGCAAACCATTATCACGCTCCCGCCGGTAGGCCGCACGCCATGACCGAAGGACTGTCGGCCGGCGAGCCGATCGACAGCCTGTTGAAGAGCACCCAGGACCTCCTCCGCCCGGAACAGCTGGTCCGGGAGGCCACCCGGGACATCGTCAAGGAGGAGATCCGCAAGCACCTGGAGAAGACCCTCCAGGAGGACCCCAAGCTCCACCAGGACCTCCGGGACGCCGTCCGGTCCCTCCTGGAGGCCCGGGCCCTCGAGTACGCCGCCGTCATCAAGGTAGGCGCCTGCGCCGCCCGCCTGGGGCTCGCCGCGGTCCCGCCCAACATCCGATCGGCCATCACCAAGGACGTCGTGGAGCTCATCAGCCGGGAACTCGGCCAGATCGTCGAGAGGTCGCTGTAGATGTCCTTGGGCCCGGACCAGGTCCGGATCTACGAGCTCAAGCGGGTCGACGTCGAGGGCGCCATCGTCATCGATGGGTTCCCCTCGGTGGGACTCGTGAGCTCGATCGTCGCGAACTACCTCATCGATACGCTCCAGATGGAGCAGATCGGCATTGTGGAGTCCCCCGCGTTCCCCACGGTCTCCCTGGTGCGCAACGGGATCCCCCAGCACCCCGTCCGGATCTACGCGGGCCACCCGCCGGACGATCGGGCCGGCCGCGTCGCGGACAAGATCGTCGCCTTCGTCTCCGAGTTCCACCCGGCCCCGAACATCATCCACCCCCTGGCCACCGCGATCATGGACTGGGTCCAGGAGCAGCGGTGCGGGTTCGTCGTCTCGCCGGAGGGCCTCGTGGTGGAGCGGCCCCCGGAGCCGGGCAGCCGCGGGAAGGCGCCGAAGCTGGCCGACGTGAAGGTCTACGGCGTCGCGAGCACCCGCCGGGCCCGGGACCTGTACATCGAACCCAACACCCTCCCGTTCAACGAGGGGGTCATCACCGGCATCGCCGGGGTCCTCCTCAACGAGGGACGACGCCGGGGCGTCGACGTCCTCACTTTCCTCGCGGAGGCCCAGGCGGACTACCCCGACGCTCGGGCGGCCGCGAAGGTGATCGAGACGATCAACCGCATCCTTCTCAGGACGCCCCTCGACCCCGTGCCTTTGTACCACGAGGCCGAGCGGATCGAGCAGCAACTGCTCTCGATCCAGCGGCGGGCCGCCGAGAAGACGTCGACGGAGCGGCCCGTGACCGCGTCCCAGCCGATGTACCGCTAGGCGGAGCGTCCGGGACCCGCTCCATCAGCTCCCGGATGCCGGCCACCAGGGCCCGGGCGTCGGACTCGTCATTGTACATGTAGAAGGAGGCCCGGGCGTTCCCCGAGAGGCCCCGGCGCTCGTACCAGGAGTGCACGCAGTGCCGGCCCGACCGGACGAGCACATCGTACCCCTCGTCGAGGAACAGGGCCGTGTCCGAGGGGTCCACCCCCCGGACCGCGAACGCGAAGATCGTCGGCCGGCGGCGGGGGTCGGCGGGCCCGAGGACCGTGATCCTCGGCTCGTCCGCGAGCTCCTTCGTCACCCACTCGTTGAGCGCCCGGTCGTGGTCCGCGATCGCCTCGAGCCCGGTGGCCTCCAGGAACTTGATACCGGCATGGGCGCCGATGACTCCGGCGTAGTTCTGCAGCCCGGCCTCGAACCGGTACGGCGGCGGACGCAGCGCATGCTGCTCCAGGGTGGACCACTCCACGGTCTCGCCCCCCAGCAGCAGGGGCCGGAGCGCCCCGAGGGCCTCGGGGGTCCCGCTCAGGACGCCGGTGCCCGTCGGGCCGAGCATCTTGTGGGCGGAGAGGGCGTAATAGTCGACGCCGAGCCGCTGGAGGTCGAGCCGGAGATGCGGCGCCGCCTGGCACCCGTCGATGAGGACCTGGGCGCCCCGGGCGTGGGCCCGCTCGACGATCTCCGGGACCGGCAGCGACCGACCGTCGAGGTTCGAGGTGTGGAACAGGCTCACGAGGCGGACCCCCTTCGAGAGCGCGTCGTCCAGGGCGTCCCCATCGAAGGAGCCGTCGTCGGGGAGCGAGAGGATGTGGAGCCGGACGCCCCGCTCGTCCCGGAGGCGTTGCCAGAGGACCAGGTTCGAGTTGTGCTCCTGGTCGGAGACGAGGACCCCGTCCCCCTTCTTCCAATCGATCCCGTGGCCGACGATGTTGATCGCCTCGGTGGCGTTCCGGACGAAGACCACGGAGCTGGGGCCGGCCGCGTGGAGGTACCGCGCGAACCCCTCTCGGGCCGCCTCGAACCGGTGCGAGACCTCGGTGGCGAACCGGTGCAGGCTTCGTCCAGCGCAGCCGGGGAACTCGGTGTAGTACTCTCCCATCGCGGTGAGGACGGGGGCCGGGACCAGGGACATGCACGCCGAGTCCAGGTAGTGCGGGACCGGGCGCCCCGGCCGGGGTGTGAGGGCCGGGAACTGGGCGCGGAGGGCCGCCTGGTCGATCATGCCCGGCGCTGGAGCCCCTCCGCGGCGGCGGCGAGGGTCGCGGCCCCGACGGGCAGGACCGATTCGGGAGGCGCGAACCGGGCGCTGTGGAGGGCGGCCGGCCTTCCGGGCGTCGCGGCCCCGAGGAAGAGGAACGTGCCCGGGACCCGCTCCAGGTACCGCGAGAAATCCTCGGCGCCCATGACCGGCTGCTCGAGCTCCTTCACCGAAGCGTCCCCCAGTTCCCGGGAAAGGGCCCGGGCGACGATCTCGGTGGCGACCGGGGCGTTGACCGTGACGGGGTACCCCCGGCGATAGTCGATCCGTGCCGTGGCCCCGAGGCTCCGCGCGATCAGCCGGGCGCGCTCTCGGACCATCCTCTCCATCCGGTCGCGGGTCTCGGGCCGGAACGTACGGACGGTCCCCTCCATGGTGACCTCGTCGGGGAGGATGTTGTGGCGGTGGCCGCCGTGGATCATGCCGACGGTGATCACCACGGGATCCAGCGGGTCCCGTCGGCGGCTCACCAGCGCCTGCAACCCGACGACGACCTCGCTCGCCGCCACCACCGCATCCGCGCCCTGGTGCGGGAAGGCCGCGTGGCCGCCGCCGCCCCCGATCCGGAGGATGAAATGGTCGGCGGCCGCCATGAGCGGGCCCTTCCGGTAGTGGACGACCCCGGCCGGGAGGCCCGGCTCGACGTGCTGCCCGACCACGAACGCCACGACGGGGTCCTCCAGGCACCCCCGGCGGATAAACGGTCCGGCGCCGCCGGTCTCGCCCTCCTCCTCGGCCGGCTGGAAGAGGAGCTTCACGGGTCCGCCGAGGCGGTCCTCCGACGCCTTCAGGAGGGCCGCGGCCCCCAGGAGGCAGGCCATGTGGACGTCGTGGCCGCACGCGTGCATGCGCTGGGGGATCCGGGACTCGAACGGGAGGCCCGTCTCTTCCTGGACGGGGAGCCCGTCCATGTCGGCCCGGAGCGCGACCGTGGGCCCCGGCCGGTCCGCCCCGATCACGGCGGAGACGCCGTAGAACCCGCCGTACGTTCGCGCCTCGATCCCCATCTCGTCGAGCCAGCCGACGATCTTGCTCCGGGTCGCCTTCTCCTCCCCGGCGAGCTCGGGCTCCCGATGGAGGTCCGACCGCCAGCGCCGGAGCGCGGGGCGCAGCCGCTGCGCCCGGGTCCTCCACGCGCCACCGGTGCCAGGCATCGGCGCGCCACGTACCTCCCCGATATATCACCGACCGCGCTGCGGCCGTGGGGGGCGCCGAGGCGGTCGCCACCGCCGCGCCGTGCTCCGGCCCAAAATAGTTAGCTTCTTATAGTAGCGTTAGCATACACTTGTTGTATCCGGCCGACGGATGCGGACCCCCGCCCCGTCGGGGCCGGCTACGGAGCACCATGGCGAAGATCATCGGAATCGACCTCGGCACCAGCAACTCGGCGGCATCGGTCCTCGAAGGGGGCCGGCCGGTCATCGTCCCGTCCGCGGAGGGCACCACGGTGGGCGGCGGGAAGGCGTTCCCGTCGTACGTGGCGTTCACCCGCGACGGACAGCTGATCGTCGGAGAACCCGCTCGCCGGCAGGCCATCTCCAACCCCGAGGGGACGGTCACCGGCTTCAAGCGGAAGATGGGGACCGACTTCAAGTACCGACTCCAGAACAAGGAGTACACCCCTCAGCAGCTCTCGGCGTTCCTCCTCCAGAAGATCAAGCGGGACGCGGAGGCGTTCCTCGGCGAGAAGGTCGAGAAGGCGGTCATCACCGTCCCGGCCTACTTCAACGACAACCAGCGACAGGCGACCAAGGACGCCGGCGCCATCGCGGGCCTCGAGGTCGTGCGGATCATCAACGAACCGACGGCCGCGTCCCTGGCGTACGGGCTCGACAAGGGCGGCAAGGCGCACAAGATCCTCGTCTTCGACCTCGGCGGCGGGACGCTGGATGTGACGATCATGGAGTTCGGGGAGGGGGTCTTCGAGGTCCTTTCCACCAGCGGCGACACGCAGCTCGGCGGCACCGACATGGACCAGGCCCTGACCGAGTACATCGCCGGCGAGTTCCAGAAGGAGAGCGGCGTCGACATCCGCAAGGACAAGATGGCGATGCAGCGCGTCCGGGACGCCGCGGAGAAGGCGAAGATCGAGCTCTCCAGCACGCTCGAGACCCAGGTCAACCTCCCGTTCCTGACGGCCACCCAGGAAGGTCCCAAGCACCTCGCGCTCTCGCTCACCCGGGCGAAGCTCGAGGAGCTGATCCGCCCCATCGTCGACCGGTGCAAGGCCCCGGTCGAGCAGGCGATCCGCGACGGGAAGCTCAGCAAGGACCAGATCGACCGGATCGTCCTGGTGGGCGGGCCCACGCGGATGCCGATCATCCAGAAGTTCGTCGAGTCGGCCATCGGCCGGCCCATCGAGCGCGGGGTCGACCCGATGGAGTGCGTGGCCATGGGCGCCTCGATCCAGGGCGGGGTCCTCGCCGGCGAGGTGAAGGACGTCCTCCTCCTCGACGTGACGCCCCTGGGCCTCGGGGTGGAGACCCTGGGCGGCGTCTTCACGAAGCTCATCGAGCGGAACACCACGATCCCCACCCGCAAGAGCCAGATCTTTACCACCGCGGCGGACAGCCAGAGCTCGGTGGAGATCCAGGTCTACCAGGGCGAGCGGCCCATGGCCCGGGACAACGTCGCCCTCGGGGACTTCATGCTCACCGGCATCCCGCCGGCGCCCCGGGGCACCCCCCAGATCGAGGTCTCGTTCGACATCGACGCCAACGGCATCCTCAACGTCTCCGCGAAGGACCTTGCGACCGGGAAGAAGCAGGGGATCACCATCGCCGCCTCCAACAAGCTCAGCCCCGACGAGGTGCAGAAGATGGTCCGACAGGCCGAGGAGTTCGCCGACCAGGACCGGGCCCGGGCGCAGGCCGTCCAGACCCGGAACCAGGCCGAGTCCCTCACCTACGAGGCCGAGCGGCTCCTGGAAGAGAACAAGGGCAAGATCGCCGAGGCCGACGCCGCCGACGTCCGGGCGAAGGTCGCCGCGCTCCGGACGGCGCTCCAGGGGAAGGACGATGGCGCGGTCCACTCGGCCTCCGAGGCGCTCACCAAGGCCCTCCACAAGATCGCCCAGGAGATGTACCGCACCGCGGGCGGAGCGGCCGGCGGCGGCGCCGGCACGCCCGCGCCGCCCGAGGAGTCGGCCGACGCCGAGCCTCCCACGGGCCCCGCCCCTCCTTCCGGAGGGACCGGCCCGGTCGACGCCGACTTCAAGGTCGTCGACGACGGGACCAAGTCGGGCTCGTCCTAGGCGGTCCGAGCCGCCCCGGCCGGCCACGGCCGGCCGGGGGGGTCCCCGAGGTACGCCACCTCGGGCCGGATGAGCCGGTTGTCCGCGGCCTGCTCGAGCGCGTGGGCCGCCCACCCGGCGGTCCGGGCGACCGCGAACGTCGGCGTGAACAGCTCCCGCGGGAGACCCGCCGCCTCGAGGACGACCGCCCCGTAGAACTCCACGTTCGTGTAGAGCCGAAGCCCCGGCTTCGATCGCTCCAGCGCGGCCACCGCGGCGGCCTCGACGGCCTCCGCGAGGCGAAGCCGCTCGGGCGCGGCACACGCGCGGGCCACCTGTTTGAGGACCCGGGCCCGGGGGTCCTCGGTCTTGTACGCCCGGTGGCCGAACCCCATCAGGCGTTCCTTGCGGGCGAGGGCCGCGGCGACCCACCGCTCGGCGTTCTCCGCCGCCCCGACGCTGTCCAACATGTCGCTGACCTTCGAGGGCGCGCCCCCGTGCAGCGGTCCCTTGAGGGCCGCCAACGCGGCGGTGGCGCCCGAGAGCAGGTCGGACTGGGTGCTCAGGACGACCCGGAGGGCGAACGTGGAGGCGTTCATCCCGTGGTCGGCGAGGAGGATGAAGTACGATTCGAGCGCCCGCACCTGGGCGGGATCCGGACGCCGCCCGGTCAACAGGTAAAGGTACAGCGCCACGTGGCCGATGTCGGCCGGTGGCTCCAGCGGCTCCAGTCCCTGGTTCCTCCGGACGTACCCCGCGAGGAGGACGGGCACCTGGGCGACCAGGGCGATCCCCTCGTCGATCGTCGGAGGATAGCCGAAGGTGCGGCCGTCGCCGAGGGACGAGATCAGGGTCCGGAGCGCCTCCAGCGGAGGCAGCCCCCGGGGCACGCTCGCCAGGACGGCGGCCGCCTCGGGGGGGAGCGTGCGGTGCGCCCGGAGCCCGGCCTCGAGGTCGTGGAGCTCCGAAGGCGACGGCGGCGCCCCCCGGAGCAACAGGTGGACCACGGCCTCGTACGAGGCGTGCCGGACGAGCTCCTCGATCGAGTAGCCCCGGTAGGAGAGTCCGCCGGTCTCCCCTTCCACGAGAGTGATCCGGGACTCCCCCATCACCACATGTTCCAGTCCCTTGTCGACCGGTCCCGCCGGGCCCCGTGCTCCCATCCGACCTCACAGAAGGCCCCGATTCTTAGCGTTGCAGTGCTAGGGCACGGGGTCGACGCGGGACGTCGGTTCGCGCGGCGGGAAAGCTTATTGGAGCCCCCTCGGTCCCACGTCGATGGCCGCCTCTCCCGCCCAGCTCGTCGAGCGACTCCTCCAGCAACGCGTCTCGCTGGTGCTGAAGGACGACCGTCGAATGACCGGCCGGCTGGCCGGCTGTGACGAGCACATGAACCTGGTCCTCGACGATGCCCACGAGTCCACGGCGGAGGTCACCCGGCGGCTGGGCCGGATCGTCCTGCGCGGCTCGAACGTCGTCAGCATCACCTCCCCCGATACCTCGGCCGCCCCGCACTGAGACCCGGACACGCCCCCCGTGTCGACCCCCTCCCCCTCCCCGAAGCTCAAGGCCGAGGAGCTGCGGATCCTCGAGATCCTAGCGACGGCGGGGGCCGACCATGCGCCGGCGGTCTTCACGTCAGGTGAGCTAGGCGCGCAGCTCGGGGTCAGCCAGCAGGCTGCGGACCGGTACCTGGTCCGGCTCGCGAAGCTCGGCCTCCTCGGCCGGACCTTGGCGCAACGGCGCCAGCGGCTGACCCTCACTCCACCGGCGGTGGAGGTCCTGCGGCGCCGCTACCACGTCTACCGACGGATCTTCGAAGGCCCGGCCCGGGTCCGTTTCGTGGGCCAGGTGACCAGCGGGCTCGGGGAAGGACGGTACTACCTGAGCCAGCCCGGGTACGTCCTCCAGTTCACCGAGCGGTTGGGCTACGCACCGTACCCCGGGACCCTGAACGTGAAGGTGCCCGCCGCCGAGATGGTCCGGGTGGGCGCTGTGAAGGAGTGGAAGGGGATCCGGATCGACGGCTTCCAGGCCAGCGGACGGACCTTCGGCGGCGCCACGTGCTACGTCGGCCACCTGGCGGGCCGCCCCTGCCACCTCATCGTCCCGGACCGGACCTCCCACAAGGACGTGGTGGAGTTCGTCGCCCCGGAGTTCCTCCGGGAGGCGGCCACCCTGAAGGACGGGGACTCGGTCGACGTGGAGATCGAGGAATCCTAGATGGTCGAGTCCGTCGCTCGCCAGGTCGCCCGGGACCGACGCCCGGAGCCTGCGCCGCCGGGCGAGGCCGCTCGGTACGTGAACCTCTGGAGCGAGAAGGAGGCGCTGGGGACCGAGCGCGTCGAGGCGTTCGTCGCCATCCTCCGGACCCGCGGCTGCTACTGGGCGGACCTGAAGGGCTGCTCGATGTGCGGCTACGCCAAGGACACCCTGGGCCGCTCGGCGACGCCGGAGGAGCTCGGGCGCCAGCTCGAGGGGATCCTGCGGGCGTACAAGGGCCAGCCGTACGTCAAGTTCTACACCTCCGGGAGCTTCCTCGACGATCGGGAAGTGGACCCGGAGTCCCGCCGCCGTATCGTGAGCGCATTCTCCGGACGCGCCCGCCGCCTTCTCTTCGAGACCCTGCCGGAGTTCGCCCAGTCAGAGACCATCCGACCCCTCCAGGAGGCGTTCGCGGGCGAGATCGAGGTGGCGCTGGGACTGGAATCGACGCAGCCCGAGGTGCTGCAGCGGTTCATCAACAAGGGAGCCCCCCCGTCGGAGTACCTGGCGGCCGGGGACCGGGTCCGCACCCTCGGGGCGCGGGCCAAGGCCTACCTGCTGCTGAAACCCCCGTACCTGACGGAGCAGGAGGCGATCGAGGATGTCGTCACGTCCATCGGGGTCGCCGCGCCGCACTTCGACGCCATCTCGGTGAACCCCGTGCACATCCAGAACGGGACCGTCGTCGAGTGGCTCTATCATCGCCAACGGTACCGCCCGCCGTGGCTGTGGAGCCTGGTCGACGTGATCCAGCGCGGGGTCCCGACCCGAGGCTCCACGCGCCTCGTCACGTTCCCGACCGCGGGCGGATTGCCCCGGGGGCCCCACAACTGCGGGGAGTGCGACCGGGCGGTCCTGTCGGCCCTCGAGGAGGCCTCGCTGGACCAGTCGTTCGAGGGGCTCGGCTCGCTGAGCTGCGGATGCCGTACGGACTGGCAACGGCACCTTCGGATGGAGCCGCTCGGGGTCGAAGCATGAGCCTCGTCCCTCGGCTCCCTCCCCACGCCGAGGCGACCATCCACGCCTTCCTCCGCGCCCAGGTCGAGAGCGCGGAGGCCCGGGGTGTTGTGCTCGGGCTGAGCGGCGGCATCGATTCCGCGCTCGCCGCCCGGCTGGCCCGAGACTCGCTCGGTCCATCCCGGGTCCTCGGGGTGCTGTTGCCCGACAGCTCGTACCCGGCCGCGCTCGCCGCCGAGACCGAGGAGTACGCCCGAGGCCTGGGCATCGAACATCGGACAATCCCGATCGAGCCGGTGGTGGCCGCCTTCCGGGCGCTGCTCCCCGAACAGACCGACCGGACCACGACCGGGAACACCAAGGCCCGGATCCGGATGATCGTCTGGTACGCCATCGCCCGGGAGACCGGGCGGCTGGTCCTCGGAACCGGAAACAAGTCCGAGCTCCTGCTCGGGTACTTCACCAAGTACGGGGACGGGGGTGCCGACCTGCTCCCCCTGGGGGATCTCTACAAGACCGAGGTCCGGGAGCTGGCGGAGCGCCTAGGCCTGCCCGCGGCCATCCGGGACCGAGCGCCGACCGCGGGCCTCTGGGAGGGTCAGACCGACGAGGGGGAGCTCGGGGTCCCGTACTCGGCGATCGACCAGGTGCTGCGGGGGCTCGAGGAGCTCCGCGACCCCGCCGAGATCGCCCGCATCTCTGGGATCCCCCTCGAGACGGTCCGGCAGCTGGAGGCGCGGGTCGCTCGGAACCGGCACAAACGCCGTCCGCCGCCGATCCCGAAGCTCTCGCTCCGGACCATCGGCCTCGACTGGCGCGACTGAACGGTGGACTTCCGCGTCTCATCGAGGCCCCCGTCGTGGAGACGGCTCCGCCGGTCGACTCACCGGCCCACGTCGGGTCCCGTGCCGGCCCCGGGACCGGCCGGACCGGTCGATGTCGCCGGCCCAGCGAAGGCTGCTATAATTACCGGAAAGTGATACCGCGCCCACGGGTGGAAGCGTGTCTTCTATGTTGACGCCGTCGAATCGCATGGCATCGTTGCAAGTGTTCGTTATCGTGGGCCTCGCGTCGCTGTTGGTCCTTTCCGGGCTCATCGTGGTCCTCGGGCCCACGTCGGGCGCTCCGGCGACCCGGGCCTCGTCGGTCAGCCCCTTCACCGTGGCGTGCACCGTCACCATCAACCACGAGGTGGCCCAGCACAACGTGGTCCAGCGAGCGATCGATGCGTTCGGGCCCCTGTCCACCCCGTCCTCTCCCGTCGCCATCTGCCTCGGTCCGGGGACGTTCCCGGAGCAGCTCACTATCAATGACACCACTTCCCTCACGCTCCGGGGGAGCGGGAACGGTTCCACGTTCCTGGCGCCCCCTTCGGTGGGCGCCAACGGCGTCGATCTCGACAATCCCTCCAGCCCCGCGTACGCGGTGGTCGGTGCGTGGAACGATTCCGATCTGACGATCTCCGACCTCACCGTCAACGGCACCGCGGCCGGGAACTCCCTCGTCAACAACTGTGCCGATTTCATGGGCATCTACTACGGGAACACCTCCGGCGGCCTGGCGGACCTCAGTGTCCTCGGGATCAATGATCACGGCGGATGCCAGGGTCAGAACGCGATCTACGCGAACAATGGCTTCTTCAGCACCGACGTGAGCTACCCGACGGCGGTCTCCATCACCAACAGCACGGTCACCGGCTTCGGGAAGAACGGCATCACGTGCAACGACGTCGGGGTCACCTGCACGGTGGCCAACAACTCCGTGACCACCGCTCCCCAGGCCCTCGGCTACGCCGCGACCAACGGGATCCAGTTCTGGGGGGCCACGGGCACCATCACGTCGAACACCGTCACCGGGAACGACTACCTCCCCGGGAGCTGCCTCGATCAGAACTACTTCGCGAGCGCCGGCAGCTGCGCCTCGCCGTACTGGTCCGGAGGGATCCTGGTCCTCTCCGCCCCCACCGTGGTGAACGTCTCTTCGAACGTCCTCGCAGGGAACCAGGTCGGGGTCTGGAGCATCGGGGCTCCGACCATCGCCTGGGATAACACGTTCCCGGTATCGTCGGTGGGCTACTACGCCATCGTCCTCGACTTTAGCCTGGTGGACGCCGGGGGGCCCTCGGCCGTCTACACCACCGGGCCTTACGTCGGCTCCGCGATCGGGAACCAGATCGGGGGGCAGAACGTCGGGATCCTCGCGTACGACGACAACGCCACGCTCGATGCGAACACGTTCTCGAGCGTGAACGTCTCGGTGGAGGTCGCGACCGACACCGGCGCCGCGTACTCGGAAACGGTGGACCAGAACACCGGGAGTGCCAACGTCAGCGGCGCGCTCCTCGGGGACATCTCCTCCTTCCAGACCGGCGACACGGCCGTCCCATCCGGGACGTACAGTGTCGTCGGGAACAGCCTCACCAATGTCTCGGTGGCCCCCGGCCCGGGCCGCGCCTACGGGGCGTACATCTTCGGGGCCGCGGCCACGGTCTCGGGGAACGACCTCAGCGGATTCTCCGAGGGCCTCGCTGTCGTGCTGCCATCGACGGGGGACCTGAGCGCTACCGGGAACACGCTCAGCTCCCCCGCCGTACCCGTCTCGGGCGGGGGCCTCTACGCCTTCGCCGGGAACGCCACCCTTGAGTCCAACACCGTGACCGGGTACTCGTGGATGAACGGTCCCGGCTGGTGGCCGAACAGCCAGGCGACCGGCATCTTCGCCCAGTGCCTCAACTCGTGCGCGGTCGAGGACAACGTGGTGACGGACAACGCGATCGGGATCGCGGTCCTCTCCTACCTCTATGGGCCGTCCCCGGCCCCGAGCTGGCCCAACGCCGACCCGCCGAGCGCGGGGCCGCTCAACGTCTCGGGGAACTTCGTGAACGACAGCGGCGCGTTCGGGATCGCCTTCGAGCTCAACCAGGGGACCGGGGCGGAGTCCGCCACCCCCTCGGCCAGCGTCTTCGGCAACACCATCGACAACACCCTCTCCGGAGCGGTGGGCCTGATGGTGGACCAGGGGACGTACTCGATCCGCGACAACGTCTTCGTGGGCACCTCCGCGGGCGGCTCGAGCGGAGCTTCGCAGCCGACCGGCGTCGGGACCATCGACACCGCGTCGATCCAGGTCCTCGACGCGTACGACAGCGTCACCAACGCATGCCTCGGCTTCGACCAGTACCTCGACACGACCCTCTTCGTGGCGACCCTCAACCTGACCACCGACCCTCCGTACTACGCGTCCGACTGCGGGTCCGCCCCGGTCACCTTCTCCGAGACCGGGTTGCCGACGGGCACCGACTGGGGGGTCACCGTCGACGCGTCGACGTACTCCACCACGACCACGAGCATCTCCATCGACCTCCCCGCCGGGTCGCAGGCGTTCAGCGTGACCCCCGTCCCCGGCTACACGGCGACCCCGCCCTCGGGGAGCCTTACCATCGCGGGCACCCCGCTGACCCAGACCATCGTCTTCGCGGTCCCGATGCTCTCGGTGACCCCCTCGCAAGGGCCGGCCGGGGCGACGGTGACGGTCTCCGGGACCGGTTTCACCGGGGACACGACCCTCGCCTCCCTCGAGTTCGACAACGTGGCGATCGGGGCGTGCACGAGCGGGTCCCTCACCACCGCCCCCAACGGGGCGCTCGGCTGTACCTTCGCCGTGCCGACCGGGACCTCCGGGACCACGGTCTCGGCCACCGATAGCGGCGGCCTCGTGGCGTCCGCGAGCTTCACGGTGACCACGCCGGGGATCACGGTGACCCCCGGCCAGGGCCCCATCGGCGCCACGGTCACGGTCGCCGGTGGCGGGTTCTCGGTGCTGAGCCCCGTCGCCTTGACGTTCGACGGCGTCGCCGTGTCGAGCTGCGCGATCGGGTCCCTGTCCACCGACGCGTCCGGGGCGTTCTCCTGCGGGTTCGCCGTTCCGAGCGGCACGTCGGGCACCACGGTGACCGTCACCGACGCCGGCGGCCAGGCCCCGACCGGGACCTTCCTGGTCACGACGCCTCAGATCACGGTGGGCCCGGGGCAAGGGCCCGTGGGCGCCGCCGTCACGGTCTCCGGCACCGGCTTCTCGGTCTCCCAGCCCGTCGCGCTGACGTTCGACGGCGTGACCGTCGCGGCGTGCACGAGCGGCTCGACCACCTCCGACGCGGCCGGCGCGTTCTCGTGCGGGTTCCCGGTCCCGAGCGGGACGTCGGGCACGACGGTGACCGCCACCGATGGGGGCGGCCAGGTTTCGACCGGCACGTTTACCGTGACGACGGTCCTGATCGCCGTGACCCCGGGCCAGGGACCCGTCGGAGCCGCGGTGACCGTCGCCGGGACCGGATTCTCGGTCTCGACACCCGTGGCCCTCTCCTTCGACGCGGTCGCGTTGGCGACCTGCTCCAGCGGCTCCTTGACCTCGGACGCTTCCGGGACGTTCAGCTGCTCGTTCCCGGTCCCCAGTGGGACGTCGGGGACCACGGTGACGGCGACCGACGCGGGGGGCACCCACGCCTCCGGCACGTTCACCGTGACGGCCCTGTCGCTCACGGTCTCGCCGAAGCGCGGCCCCATCGGGGCCCCGGTGACCGTGAGCGGGAGCGGGTTCTCGGTATCGAGCTCGGTCACCCTGACGTTCGACGGGGTCTCCGTCTCGAGCTGCACCAGCGGCAGCCTCGCCACCAGCGCCTCGGGCACCTTCAGCTGCGGCTTCTCCGTGATGAGCGGAACGTCGGGCACCACCGTCCGGGCCACCGACGCCGGCGGGAGCTCGGCCACGGGGGTGTTCACGGTGACGGTCCCGAAGATCACCGTGAGCCCGACCCGGGGCCCGGTCGGTGCCCGGGTGACGGTCACGGGGACCGGCTTCTCGGTCTCGAGCCCCGTGGCTCTCGTGTTCGACGGAGTGACGATCTCGAGCTGCTCCGGTGGGGGAGGCCTCACCACCCTCGCCACGGGGTCGTTCTCGTGCTCGTTCCGCGTCCCGACCGGGACCTCGGGCACCACCGTTACCGGGACGGACGCCTACGGGCAGCACGCCTCGAAGCCGTTCACCGTCACGGTGCCGAAGATCACCGTGACACCGGCCCACGGGCCGGTGGGCTCGTCGGTCACGGTGTCGGGGACC
>Ga0209060_10001390_pt1 | contig 26944 bp, 27 predicted proteins | sample Coa_R1_8_FD_187155 | JGI IMG/M metagenome (GOLD analysis project Ga0209060, IMG submission 187155) | Surface soil microbial communities from Centralia Pennsylvania, which are recovering from an underground coalmine fire - Coalmine... | ecosystem: Environmental > Terrestrial > Soil >...
TTCCGGATGGCGATCAATCGTTCTCGCCATCTCCTGCGCTAACGGCCCATCGCCGACGATCACCAGGCGGCGGACCGAGCCCATGCGGAAACGCGAGCCAAGAAACCATCGCAGCGCGAAACGAATCATCACAAAGCCAGCGAATAAAAGGATCGCGAAATAGGCCAGCGCCAGGCGCGAGATGTAAATCCGGGCAACATAGCCGCCGGCGAAAACCGCCGCCATCAGGCCCACGACCCCGGGAAACAACTGCGAAAGTACGGCTGCCAGCCGCCATCCGCCGCGAAATCCGTCCAGGGGCAGCCACCAGGACATAACGCTCCACAGCAACAGGGCCAGCACCAGCAGGGGCACAAAAACCGCGATGGGGCTTTGGTCCGTTGCTGGCGTGCCATTGCCGTAACGCAAAAGGTAGGCCAAGCCCATGGACGCCACCGCCCAGATCAGGTCGGCGCCAAGAATGAGAAACCGTAGCCTTTGCGTTTTCACGAAATCATCCTGCTTACTTTTGCGGGCAGCCGGCTGGCTCAGATCGTCAGAATCGCTGGCGACGCCAAAGGATCAGAGTGGCTGCTGCCATATCCGTGTGGATTCTTTTGTTTCCACTCCCACGCCGTGCGCACGATGTTTTGCAAGTCGGAAAAACGCGGCCGCCAGCCCAGTTCACGCATCAGTCTTTGCGGGCTGGCGCACAGAACTGACGGATCGCCAGGGCGCGGCGCGGCAATCTTCACGGCCACTTTCCGGCTCACCTCCTGCTCGACCACGGCGCACACCTGTCGCACAGAGTGGCTCGTTCCAGTTCCGATGTTGTAGGCGGAAAACCGCGATCCGTCCGGGATTTGAAGGGCCGCAAGGTGGGCCTCCGCGATGTCCAGAACGTGAACGTAATCGCGCAGACACGTGCCGTCCTGTGTGGGATAGCCATCGCCATAGATTTCGAAAACGTGCCGTTCTCCTGCGGCTGTCTCCAGCAACAACGGGATGATGTGAGTTTCCGGGCGGTGGTCCTCGCCGCTGGCGGGGGTAGCGCCGGATGCGTTGAAATAGCGAAAAGCCACCACCGTCCAGCCGTAGGCAACGGCGTACCAGTGCAACGCGCGTTCCAGCATCCACTTGGTTTCGCCATATGCATTGACAGGTTCCTTGGGATGGTTTTCATCGATTGGGATGGAGCGCGGGTTGCCGTAGACTGCAGCCGACGAAGAAAACACGAATCTCCGAACACCTGCCGCTCGAATCATCTCCAGCAGCGCAATGCCGGAGGCAACGTTCGCATCGAAGAAGGTGCCCGGGTTCGAGACAGATTCCGGGATGAGAGCCTTCGCCGCAAAATGAAAGACGGCATCGAACTGGTTGAATCCAAGTATTGTTGCCATCGCTGCGCGGTCGCCAATATCGACCTGATGGAAAATTGCGCCACGCGGTACGGCCGCCGCATGTCCGGTGGAAAGATCGTCCACTACCGTCACTTGATGACCACGCTCCAACAATTGGAGGCAGCAAACTGAACCGACGTAGCCCGCGCCGCCTGTCACTAGGATTCTCGCCACCCTTAGTAGGCTCCTTCTCCACGAATCACACGCCATGGTGTCTTGAGCAGAATCAGGAAATCCAGCCACAGACTCCAGTGCGTGATGTAGTCCACGTCCATGCGCACCCGCTCTGCGTAGGAAACGTCCTGGCGACCCTCGACTTGCCAGCGCCCGGTGAGGCCCGGCTTCACGCTGAGGAGCAACTCTCGGTATGGGCCGTACTTGGCGAGTTCCGGTGGCGTGATCATGCGCGGCCCCACCAGGCTCATCTCGCCTTTTGCCACGTTTACCAGTTGCGGCATTTCATCCAGGCTGTATTTGCGCAGCCACGCCCCGAGCCGGGTGACGCGGGGATCGGACTTCAATTTGAAATCGAGTGCATATTCCTCCCGCAGTTGCGCGTCGGCTGCGAGAATCGCTTCGGCGTTGGGCAGCATGGTGCGAAATTTAAAAGCGTCGAATTCGCCGCGGGTCCCGACTACCCGCCGCCTATAAAAAATCGGCAGGCCATCGCCAAAGCCGATGGCCAGCGTAACCGCCACGCACAGCGGCGCCAGCAAACAGAGCAGAATGCCGGCGCCCAGCACATCCACGCTTCGCTTCAAGAACAGTTCGTAGAATCGTCGCTTGCGGGAATGGCTCGCGGGCAGGTTCTGAAAAACAGCGGAAGTGGATTGCGCTTGCGACACGATGCAGTGAGATAACGCGAAATCGTTGCGGCGGCTTCTTCAGTCCGCCGCCGCCGCTGACAGCCAGCGGGGTTGAATTTCAGAAATCCTCGAGCGAATGACGGAAAATACGGCGTGGGTTACGCTGAGGTGGAAATCCTCGATGATCTGCATGTTGTCGCTGGGAAGAATCACGCAAACATCGCACAAACTCTTCATCTTTCCGCCGGCAAAACCTGTCAGCCCGATGGTCGCGGCCCGCGCGTCTCTCGCCACCTTCAGCGCCTGCAGAACGTTGGGAGAATTTCCACTTCCACTGATGGCGAAAGCCACATCTCCCGCGGCGATAAAGTTTCTGAGTTGCTCGGCGAAAATCTGTTCGTAGCAGCTATCGTTCGCCCAGGCTGTCAGCAAGGGAACGTTGTCGGTCAGAGCCATCACCCTGAAGCGCTTTCGACCATTGTCGGCGGTTACCGTTCCCTTACCCAAATCGCAAGCAAAATGCGAAGCCAACGCTGCGCTTCCGCCGTTGCCAAAAATAAAGACGGTTTTTCCCTCCTCGTAGGCGCGAAGAAGTTCGCTGATTGCCAGCCCGATTGCGTGATGCGGCAGTTGCGCGACCACCCGGTCATACATCTCGAAATACTCTCGCGAACTATCCATGGGCGGAACGTCGCAAGCGTGTCCTGGCATCAAATGAGGTTGCTTCATTGGCTTAACTCCAGACATGCAGAGATGGCTATCGAGCCTGCGGTAAGGTTGCGAGATTCGCAGGAAAGTGAATGTGGAATCTTTCAGGCTGCACAGGCTTTTGATAACTCGCCGCGGGTGGCTGCGAGGCTTTCCAACAACGACGCGAACCGCGGTGCCCATACTTGCAGCGAGTAGGACTCTTCAATTGTTTTGCGTCCATTGTGGGCGAGCCGTCGTCTCAAGGGCTCGTCATTCAACAGCCGATTGAGCATTCGGAACCAATCGTCCACCGACGTGGCCAGTAGCCCGTTGACGTTGTGCTGAATAATTTCCGGCGTAATACCGATCGGTGAGGCAACGGCGGGAATGCCGCTGGCCATATACTGGATCGCTTTGAAGGCGCATTTACCCCGAGTCCATTCCGTGTTGGGCATCGGCATGATTCCGATATCGATCGATTGAAGATCGGCGACGGCAGTTTCCAGGCGGAAGGGCAAAGACTCGAGGCCGGGCAGATCGATTTTGTATTGCGGGCAGCCAAACAAACGAAAACAGACTTTGCCGGGATTTGATCTGGCCAATTCCAGCAACGCTGGTTCGATGGCTGCAAGATACGGAGCCGTCGATCGACTGCCAACCCACCCGACAACGAGCGGCCTTCCTTTCTCTGTTTGCGCCGGCTTCGGCGAAAACTGTGCGCAGTCCACGACGGTAGGGATAATGCTTACGCGAGGGTTAAACCGGCGCGCGTAGTCCGCCAGAATGCGGTTTCCTGCGATCACATGCAAGCTGTCACGCAGCACTTCATCCACTCCCCGACCATATTTCAGGCGGTAGAGCAGCGGATGATTCAACGTAGAAACGTCTTCATGGCCGGCGTAGATTGCGTCGTCGAAGCTGAAAATCACCTTGGGATGGCGCCGCAAGATCCACTTTTCCACCAGCGGAGCAAGAAAAGGAAATGCTTCACGATGGATGACTATGAGATCGAAGTTTGCGATGTCCGCCAGGCGGATTGCGCGGCGCACCGAGCATTTCAAAGTCTCAAACATCTTTTCAGCCAGGCGACCTTTTGACTGCAGCGCTCGAAAGAGCTTCTCGGTGGAGAAAGGCCACACTGTGCAAACGTGCCCGGCGCGTTCGAGATACGGAAGGAACTGATGCACGCGGTAGCGCACGCCGCCATCCTCAATGGGGTGGGCGGTTAGAAAAAGAAATTTCATAGGACAGCTGGCCGCGACACAACGGGTGAAACTTTTCGCGCTAGACAGAAACTCCGATGGCCCGAGCCCAACTCGCCGGCAGATTCTTGGTGATTTCAATTCCTTCGAAGACGCTGCTTTCCCGCGCTCCGTGCGCACGCACCCATTCGGCCATCGCATGCACGCCCGTCTCGAGGCTGGTCTTCGCCTTCTTGCCGAACACTGCAACCACCTTGCTGTGGTCGGAGAACGCGTCCTTCACTTCTTGTCGCATTTCCAAATGCACGGTCCGGCATTGTTTGCCCATGGCGGCGGAAACCACCTCAGCAAGATGATTGACCGTGTAAGGCACATCCGCCCCCACATTGAAAATTTGATTTCGCGCGGACGGAACATCGATCGACTCCGCGATCACCGGCGCTACGTCGCTGATGTACGTAAATGCGCGGCTCTGGTTCCCATCTCCAAAGATGGTCATGGGCTCTCCGTGGAGCAGCTGATTCATGAAAATCCCAATTACGTTGCGGTAGCGGTCGCCGATGTTCTGCCGCTCTCCGTACACGTTATGTGGACGGAAAATTACATAATCCAAGCCAAACATCGCGTGACTCACCCTCAGTTCATGTTCCACGCTGAGCTTTGCAATTCCGTAAGAATCCTCCGGAATGGGGATCTGATTCTCCGACATGGGATTCTGGCCGGCTCCGTAAACGGCAATTGAAGAAGTGAACACGAAGCGTTTCACGCCCGCATTTACCGCGGCGTTGATCAGGTTTACCGATCCGACCAGGTTATTGCTGTAATTGAATCGCTTGATAAAGTGACTCAAGCCCTCAGCGGCGTATGCAGCCAGGTGATAGACGTAATCGAAACCGCGGCGGTCAAAAAGCCGGTCGACCAAATCGTGGTCGACGACGGAGCCCTGAACAAAGGTTGCGCCGGGAGGAATATTTTCGCGAAAGCCTCCGCTCAAGTCGTCCAACACCACGACATCATGCCCCATGCGGAGCAGATGATCCGCCACGTGGGATCCGATAAAACCTGCACCCCCGGTCACCAAAGATCGCGGCATAGAATTTCCTTTCTCGGAGCCTCAGCTCATGAAGCCCGAGCGACTCTCGAAATCGTGAGCTTCTGCGAAATGAAACTTGAAACAGCTTCTGCTTCAGACTTGTGCGAGCAATTCGGAGAGGAACAAGAATGTGAAGGGCGCAAAATCACGCCGCGATGAGTTGTGAATAGGCTGCCAGGCACTGGCGCGAGGGCTCGCCGCTCCAGCGGAAGCATTCCCGAATGCGTTTTTCCGCGTTTTGTCCGAGCCGCGCCCGCAGGTCGGGGTTGCGCAGCAATTGCTCCAGCTTTGCGGCGAAGCCGGCCTCGTCTTCCGCCGCCGCGAGAATTCCGCTCTCCCCGTCGACGATGTATTCCTTATTTTGTCCCACGGCTGAGGTGATCACCGGCTTGCCCATCGCCATGTAGTCGATCACGCGCAAGGAACATTTCGAGCGGTGCACGGGGTTGTCGGGATAAGGAAAGGCCGTGATGTCCGACGCCCAAATGGCGCGGATAAATTTTTCGTAGGGCAACCGCGGCAGGAAATACACCTGCACGCCGGGACGTTCAGCAAAAAACGATCTCACCTTGGGCAGGTCTGGGCCGTCACCCACAAAAACGATCGCAGCGTGGTTGCGCTCGGCAACGGGCGCCGCAGTGCGGCAGAAAAGCATGATGTCGTCGCCCGGCTCGAAGTGCCCGTTGTAAAAAATGAGCGGCCCATCGCCAAGGCCCAGCTCTTTCCGCGCTTCCTCTGGGGAACGCCTCCGCTCAGACTGCTGAACGGCGACATTCGCGGCCGAGCCTCCGCAGTTGGGCACATAGAACACGCCTGCGGATGTGCCCCGCACCTCCCGCACTCGTTGCAGCAACGACTGGCTGGCAACGGTGACCACGGGCACCGAACGCATCATCCAGCGCTCTTGTCGGTCAATGTACTCTTTCACCAGCCAGGGATAGGACTTGATGTCGTTGAAGCCACCCCAGCCTTCCCAATCGTCGCAGTCCAGCGCGATGTGCAGGCCCTTCATCCACAGCAAAACGCCCGCCGCGCCGGCGAATCCCTTGGGTTTGAAGATGTGAACCACGTCGGGGTGGTAAGCGGCGACAGCGCGAACCAAGCGAACCAGAAGCGGCGCATAGCCCAGCCATGTGCGCCCGGCTTTGACCGCTTTGATCTGCACCCCTTCCTGCATCCACTCCCGGCCCGATTCCTCAAGGTTGTCATAAGGAGCAACGAAAATCGTGACCTCGTGGCCTTGGGCAACCAGCTCCGTAGCGATCGGGTAAGCGCGTCCCTGAATCGTTCCCTTCGGCCTAAAACCGAAACCGCCCACAAACGCTATTTTCATTTTCATGATATTTTCCTGGTACCACTTTTCAGTCGTTTGAAAACTTCCTCTTCATTGCGAGACCCGAGCCGGTTCTGAAAAATCACAGGCTTTCTGGACGCTTGGGAACGAAGTGCTCACAGTCCCCACTGCTGCGTGATCTTCTTATGAATTGGTCGGTCCCAGGCGCGGCAGGCGATGGGCAGCGGCGGTGTCAAAGTCAGCCGTGACTTGTGGAACTTCTGGAGTTGGGCTGGCGTTGGCCGCGCATTGAGCCTCCGTGACTTTTCTGGCGTGATACCACAGCAGGCTGCGATAGAGAAAGCCAGGCAGCGGAAGCCGCGAATCGAGGAGTTTCGAGACTGGAAAGGCCCTGCCCAACCAGGTTGCAATTCGCCTGCCCGCGCGAAAACTCGGCCGTGCTTCGCGCTCACGTTCCAGTTGCAGAAGGCGTCCGCCTGCGGCCGTTTGCAGAAGAATCCGGCGCGCTGATTCAGCGCGATTTTTCTTTCCACACGCCTCCGCAAAAGTAAGAGGCTGATAGTGATAGGTGATGGCCTTGGGGTTGTATCGAAGCTGCAAGCCAGCCTCTTCCAACCTGAAGCCGAGTTCAATGTCTTCATAAGCCGCGATCTTGAAGCGCTCGTCAAATTTGCCGAAGGTCGTGAGGAAGTTGTTCTTCAGGCTCAGGTTGCAGGAATAGAAGAAGCGAAAATCGAGCACGCCCCTCGGAATCCGTCGATATCTGAAAATTTCGCATTCTCCATACCACTTCATAAATCCAGTAAGGCGAATCTCAGGGGACCACTTCACGCGGCCCAGGCAGGCCGACGCGGCCTCGGGATGGATGCGATGAAACTCGAGATGCTGTGCAATCAAATTGGGGTGCGGAATCATGTCATCGTCCGCGAGCAGCAGGATGGGCGCCTGGGCCAACTCGATCCCACGATTGCGCGCCGCCGCGGGGCCACGGTTGGGCTGGAAAACATACTGAACGGCAAACGAAACGGACTGCCGGAATTGTCTTACGGCCAACGGCGTGCCGTCGGTGGAACCATCGTCCACAATGATCAATTCGCGGATGCTGCCGGCGGAGGATTGTTTCAGGTAGCCGGCGAGCGTGCGGCGTAGCGCGGCCTCCCGATTGTACGTCGGGATAATTACTGAGATGGATTCGAGTGTGTCCGGTCCGGTCATGCGATCGATTCTTCGCGAACTAGGACAAAAATCCTGCGGTACGATGGTTCTTCGTCGAACCTTCGCAGGATTCGCCGAACCGCTCCGGGCACAGCCAGCAGCGCGAGCCGGAAGGCATAGCGCCATGGGCGCCACATCTCGCGGCACATGAGCCAGTAATGAAATCGCAGGCTTTCATTGGCTTTGCTTACCAGCTGCCAACCACGTGGTACGAATGCAAAGAGTTGACTCTCCGGGAAGGGATGGCGCATGTGCTCTTCCAGCCATATCGGAACCGGCATTCCGCGCGCTTGATATTCGGCGAAGAGTTTGTGATCGAGCAGAAATGCTTCGTGTCCGCACGGGAAGCCGAAAAGCGCCGCCGTTCGCGTTACGCGTAACGCTTCCGCAATCAGCCTCTCGCGCTGTTCCGGAGGCACATGTTCCATCACATCGGAGGCGATCACCACGTCGAAGGAACGATCGGCGAAAGGCAGCTGCAGGGCAGACGAAAGAACCGGCATCATTGACTTTGCAGGCCTGGAAGTGAAGCTGATATCGCAACCGACAAAGGGCGTCTTGAGGAACTCGCCGGCCCCGAGGGCTCCGGAACCGATGTCGAGGACCCTCGAGTTGCGTCCCGCGTGATGGGAAAGTTCCTCCAAAATCGGGAAGTAGCGTGTGGCGCGGCTAAGCACTCGAAACTATCCTTCTGTTGATTCGCGCGATCGGCAGCGCGCTTCGGGCTTTCATCCAGTCGTAACGATCAAAAAATTTGGTAAGCAGCAATCCCGCCGTATACAGAGCTAAAAAAATGACGCCGCCAAGAAAAAGTTGGAGCCACGTGTGAAGGCTTGCACGGAAGAACAAAAACTTCGCGGTCAGGAGAACTGCGACGCACAGGAGCGGTTTGAAATATGCTTCCTTTACTAACTTGCCGGCAGAATTTCCCGTGAGCCGGTGAAACAGATACATGAAAAAAAAGGAAGCGGTAACCATCGAGATCGAAGTGCCAATCACCGCGCCGCGGAAGCCGAAGAAATAGATCAAGCCGATACTCAATGGCACATTCAATCCAATCCCGAGGAGGCCCGAATAAATTCCCGGCCGCAACCGGCCTTGTCCCGCAAAAATCATGAATCCGGGCGCGGTCGCGAGGTTCAGCAGATTTACCAGAAGCAGCACGGCGAACGGCGTTGCGACGAAGCCGAGCGCAGGCCCGATCCACAAGTTCACAAAAGATCGGGAGACGGTCACAAAGTAAAAGAACAGCGGTACTGCGACGCAGGCCAGGTATTTATGTGCCCGATAGAAAAGATCGATCAGTTTCCTGCGATCGCCGCGGGCGTTGAGTTCCGAGGCCGCCGGCAGAATCGGGTTCAACAGGACAGAGACGGCGTTGCGGATTTTTGCGGCGATATCGCTGGCAATGTCGTACCAGCCGGCAGCGCTTACGCCGACAAAGAACGCGAGCACCAGCTTCTCGAACTGATTCTGGATTGCGACGGCCGCCTGAGTCACGTAAAGTTGCGAACTGAATCTGAAAACCTTTTTTGCTTCCTGAGCGTCTGCCTGCCACGGACTTAAGCGAACGTGGGGAAGCAGTCTGCGGACCAGCCCGACGTACAAAGCGAGCGTTAATCCCGCCGAAAAGATATTTCCATAAAGCAGGCCTCGGACACCTTTGCCGGCGAAAAGGCCGGCTGCGCCCATGACTGCGCCACCCACAACGTTTACCGAAGTGAGGAGATTTGTAAGATCCAGGCGCTGTAGCCCGGAGGTCACCGAGGAAAGCGGGAAGGTCAAAATATTAAGGCCGACAAGGATCAGCGTGCCGCTGAATAGCCAGCGCAACTCTGCAGGCGCAGCCGCGCTTCCACGAAACAAAAAGTTGACGGCGACATCCGAGGCCAGCCAAAGGAGCGAAACCGCCAGCACGGCGATCAATCCAAAAACTGCCAGACCCGTTCCCATCAGCCGGTTGAGGGCCGCCAAATCCTGCTTGGCGTGATATTCCGCCACGTACTTGCTGAGTGTGCCCAACAGGCCGATGTCCGACAGAGAACTAAGATTGCTGATGGCCATCAGCACCGCCCACGTCCCATATCCCTGCGCTCCAACTTTATGCAGGATTAGCGGCGTCAATAAAAAAGGAACCGGGGCCACGAGCAGAACGCGAAGCGCGCCCGACGCGGCATTGCGAATGATCTTCGTGCCGATCGGCTTCTCTTCCTCGGGATGAAAAATCACACTGCCATCCAGGGGGCTTGCCGCGTGGCTTGCGTGAATCTGCCAGGCTCACTGATCGTTGCCAGGTTGGCTTGATTGGAGCACTGATTCAATCCGCCGATAATGAGGCCAATGACGGTGAACAACAGAAGCAGGCACTGTGGATTGGATTGGAACGTCACATCAACCAGGCCGTGCGCCATCCAGACCAGCAGGGCGCAGCCGCCGGCGAGCACGATGGGAACCGCTCTCGACTTCCACGATCGCCAGAGCAGATAAAGAATTGGAATGTAAAACAAGGTGAAGCCGACGAGCCCGGTCTCAGCGAGGATCTGCAGATAGGTGCAGTGCGCGTGCGATGTCGAAAAATCTCCGTAGTTCTCCATCAACACCTGGAAGTTCGTCGTGCCCAGCCCGATCCAGGGCTGTTGCTGCCAGGCGAAGTACGCCTCCCCCCACGCGAGCGCGCGGGTTTCGGTCGTGAAGTCATCCAGTGCTTGCGCGCGCTGCAGAGGGATCACTTCATAGTGCAGGGCTGCAGCAATGATGGCAGCAACGATGACGATGACCGCCAGCTTCCGCCAGAACCGGGGCGTCTGCGTCAACACGACCAAAATTGCGAGCGCGACGCCGATCTCTGCTCCTCGACTGCCCGAACCCAGCAGACCCACCAGCCCGCAAGCGCCCAGGAAAAACGAGAGCTTCGATCGATAACCTCTGGCCCCGAGAGCGATCATCATTACGCTCGCCATGCCGGCAAAATTTCCGAATGCATTCGGATGCCACAGAAAGGAATAGGAGCGCGAGAGCCAGGGCTGGTCGAGCATGTGCGGGTTCATCCACGTGTAGACCCCGCCAAAGTCGCCGGCAAAAAGTTGATACATGCCATACGCGGAGAGCGGGATGAGAGTGACGCCGGCTGCGATCGCGATTTCCTCGATCGAATCCGATAAAGCAACCGCCGCGGAGAAACAAAGCGCAATGAGCCAACGTACCGCGTATCCCCAGAACCAGGCTGGAAGCAGGCTGCGCACGCCCCCGGAAAGCAAGAAGTAGAGCGAGAACGGAACCAGCAGCCAGGAGAGAACCGGCGGCCATCGCCTGCCGCGGAGCAGCGGGATCGCAATCGCCGCGGCCAGCAAGTCGAGATACAACCACTGGCTGCCGACCTGCCGGTGCAAGTCGAACGGCGCCAAAACAACGAGGAACATCACCGCAATTCTCAGCGGCACATAAGCCACCAGCAGCACCGTTCCAATTACGATCAGGAATGCGGCCGACCCGGGGCTGACGAACCAGATCAAGCCGGCAGCGGAAGCCCATGCTCCGACCAGCGAAGCGGCCAGCACCAGCACTGATCGCGGCGCTTCCAATCCGACCTCGGGAAAATCTCTCTGAATGAATTCGTTCACTTCGGTCCCTGGCTGCTCAGCGTGTAGCAACTTCTCGCTCTCGGCCGTGGCCATTTCTGGAGGCCCAAGGCATGTACGCCGCCAGTTCCCCCAAGACAACGGTGACAAACCGTTTTGCTGGTTTTTGCGGATCGATCGCGTTCCAGTGTCTGATGCCCAGCAACCAGGCTGCTCCGCAACAGCTGCCGAGAACGGTTCCGAGAACAATGAACAGCAGCCGTGGCGGGAAAGATTTTTTTTCCGGCAGGTCCGCCGTGTCCAGCACCTTGACTACCGGAATTTCCTTTGCCTCCTCGATCTTGGCCAACTCGTACTGCTGGGTCAACATCTCGTAAACCGTTTCCTGAATCTTGGTCTCGCGGTAAAGGTCGGCCCACCTCACGCCCAGCAGCGGCAGTTGCCGGATGGAGGGTAATTCTTGCTGCGTGCCGGCCTTGCCTTCGGGAGGATCCGCTGAATCGCCGCCGATTTTGTGCAGCTGACTGCGCAACTCGTCCGCCCGGGACTGCAACGATCGCACGCGCACATTGTCCCGGGTGTAGATTTGCTTCAGTCCTTCCAGTTCGGACGTGGCTGCGATGAGTTCTCCTTCCAATCTTGCCGCCGCTTCTACGGTTGCTTTGCCTTGCGCCTCGATATTGATTGCTGTGTTCTGGCTGGCGTACTGGCTGAAGTCGTGCGAGGCATTGTCCAAATCCTGCTTGACCGCGATGAGACGCTGCTCAATGAAAATACGCTCTCGCCGCGCCGAGGAAGTTGTGACCTGTGCCACCACCCGATCCAATTCCTCGACGTACGCTCGGGCGATTGCAGCGGCTCTTCGCGGATCGCGATCCCGAACGGTGATCGTAATGACGCCGCTCTTCCGATCCTCGGAGATGCTGGTGTAGCGCGCCAGATCCTTGCGTGCATCCTGCCCATATTTGTCCCAGTAAACCCGGCGGAGATCGAAGCGATCGATCAGGCGGTCCTCCACGGTCCGGCTGCGCAGGATGTCAATAAAAAGATCGCCCGAATTCTTCATGCCCAGCAGGTCGCCGGCGAGCGAGTTCAAGCCCGCTCCTCCCTTGCCAGCCAGCGCGGCCATCATGGCCATTCCAGAGGAGGATTGGGTTTCGGGAGGCATTAAGCGCGTGGTGGAGTCATATCGCTTGGGAATGACAAACGCAACGAGTGTCGACAGCACGAGCCCGCAGAGCGCCGCGCGGCTGAGAAATCGGCGGCATTCCCATAGTTGCCAGGGCCATCCGACGTATAACACCTGCTCTTCGCCGGAAGGCTCCAGCACCGGATAAGCGATCGCAGGCTCGTCGATGTCCGGCGGTCTATCTGCGACCGGTGCGGCAATTGATTGCAGGGGATTCACAGTTTCGTTCGAGATTCCATGTCGCGATGAATGGGTATGGCGAAGGTTACTGCCCGTTCAATTTCCCAGGCGAAGGTGCGGGTAGAAGGTGAATTGAACCGAGGCGGCAATATCCTTATGCGGATTGAGATCAAGCAGGGGGAATCTCCATTGCTCGTACTGCAGAAAGGCGGCGATTGACAAACTCGACCCCGCCATAAATTCTCCACGCGCCGAATAGTCGGCCAAACGGCCGCCCCCGATGAAATTCGGCGAAACTGTCTGCGCTCGATAGCTCAGCTGTAGCTTGTTGCGGGCGGAAAACCAGTACGTGAGCCAGCCTTGTTCGCCGCGTCCTGCGCGCCCCACCCAACTCCCCAGCATGTTACCGTCATTGGTATAACCGGAAAGATACCGGCGATAATCCGCGTAGACGAAACCGGGGGGAAATTCATGAGCTCGGGATTCGTTGATTCCCTCGGCCCGAAACTCCAGCCGGGGAATCATCGGAATTCGCGGCAGGTAGACGCCAGGGTTTATGTTGGCGCGCGTGGACCCGATGGGCGAAATTTCATCCACCACCAGCGAGTCCATGTAGATCGTCGCCCAGTTTCTCAGGCCAGGGAGTCGGTAAGTAAAATCGGCAGCCGAGATTCGCTTGCCAGGATTATTGGCAGCAGTCGGCGAGTGCAGATAGTAAGTGCGAAAAAAGTTGCCAAACGTAACGGGCAAGCCAGGTCCGCCGAACATGGCCGTCACGCCCATACCGAATTCGAGGTTCGGGGTGGGTTGAAAACTGATTTTTTCTCCGTGAAGGAACGGCTGCGGAGAAATGCTGGGGCCGACCGTCTCGCTGGACCCCGGATACAGACGGCAACTGGATACGGCACAAAATTCCCAGCGCTGCCCGGAAAGCTGTCCTACGAAAAATTCCGTTCGAAAGGGACCTAGGATTCGCGAGAGACCGGGGAGTTCGTGAGCCACGACGTCATCGATTTTCACCATGGGGAACGGAGCGGCGTTGTTGCTCATCAGCCATGCTCCGCCTTCTCCCGGGCCCAGCCAGACGCTCTGCTTGCCGATTGAGATCTGGACATTATTGATGTTGATCGCGGCCGTGCTGTCGAGCAGTTCGAACCGGCTCGCTGCCGCCGCGCCGTTGGGCAGCGGCGGAGTCACATCGGCGGCGGCGATGGCGGCCAGCGTTTGCGTCGATGCGGACGGAATTGCAGGAGCATGCTGATACTCTCCCCGCAGGTAAACCGCAACCGGGCCGGCCTCAGCCTCAGCGGTCATCCCGGTGATGCTGTTCGCGCCCGTCCAATACGGGCGGCCGTAATCGTTGATCAGGCTCTGGCCGAAGTGAAAGCTGTCTCGAAGCGGCGTTCCGGAAATCATCATCGTCCGCGTGTAGACGGACTCAACGTTGGCACTCAAGTTCGACGCGCCATCGAGCCGTGCGAGTTCGCTCGCGAATTCGTTGGTCAAGGCCGCAAAAGCGCTGCGCGGCTTCTCCGCGTTTACCTCAGGTTCGGAAAATTCCTGGTCCGTGTCCTGAAGCAGCCGCGCGCATGCCATGCGTGTCCACGGGCGTATGCCTAGAATGCCGGACTGAATCGCACCCATGGCGATTAGCCTCTCCATCGCTGGATAGATCCAGCTGTCGAGAGGAACGTATGGAGAAGCCATATAGCTGGGGTTGCGAGTTCGATCTCCGGTTGTCTCTTCAAAGAAATTGCCCCAGCCCGAACCACCGAGTTCCGGATCGTGGTGGGCACGGTAGACCTGGCGCCCGAAATACCAGCCCAAGGCGCTGCCGACGATCACGTCCGAGGGAAAATGTTGCCTTGCGGTGACGCGAGTGAGGGTGACCGTCGAAGCTAGCCCATACGCTGCTATCTGGCTCAGCCAGCCGGGATATTCGTGTGCCCACACGCTGGCCACGGACCAGGCAAGCGCCGCATGTTCCGAAGGGAAGGAACTCCCTCCCGCGAAAAAGTCCCCATGCCCATTCCCCAGGTAAGGACGTTCTCTTCGAGTCATCCCTTTAAAGGAATACGCCGCCAGCGTGCTGTTGATGGCAGCTTCTCCTGCGAGCAATCCGGCTTCCGATAGATGGCCATCGTGCTTCATCTGGCCGAGGAGAAACGAGCCGCCGCTAAGCCCGAGCAATGAATAAGTGCTGTAGTCGGAAATTTTCTTGCTCGTCGCAACGTGACTGGAAGGAACCTGCTTCGCCCACCAACCATCGGTCGCGATAAACGCTGCCGTCATCCCGGCACCCGGCAGGATCCACTTGAGATCTTTCGTGTGGAGGTGGGTCGCACTCATCCAGAATTGTTTTTGATCGGTGGCTAAATGCTCAGCAAACGGTGAGAGCAAGCGATTCTCGGGGTCTGCTCCCGGTGAAACTCCGTCTGCAAGAATTTCGTCGCGAGGAGTCTTCACGGATGTCAGCACTTCGCCGCGCGTAACCCGATCCGGGATGGTACGCAGAGGCGAAAGCGGGACCGTTGGATTGGTCTGCGCTGCCGACGATGCTGGTATCAGCAGCGCGAACCATGCGATTGCTCCGACCGAACCCTGCCGCCAGGAGAAATTCACGCTCCCATCGATCCTAAAAAGTTCGTGCGACCTCGACGGCGAGCGCTACAGCCGAGAGAATTTGCGCGGTCTGCACGGTATTCGTCCACGCATGGCTGACAGTAAGTACCTTTTCCGGCATCACCACCATGTCCCCCGGCCGCATCGCAGTGCTTTGCATCCCACCGCTGAATAATCCCGCCGGTCCGCCTGCTACTGAACCGTCTGCCCGGATCACAAAGGCTGATTTCTTGTTAGCCAACGCCGTGGGGCCGCCCGCCTGTTTCAAATACCATCCCGCGTTTCTTCCCGGCTTGAATGTAATCGCGGTTGGGTTATACACCGAGCCATCCACCAGCACTACGCCGGGCCGCTTGGGAATGTAAATGCTGTCTCCCGCCCGAACCTGAATATCAGAAGACGTGTTGGCCCAACGTTGCACCTGGCTTGAAATGTGGATGACCATGCGGCCCTCGGGCGGAGTGCTCTGCAGCTTTTGCAGGGTCCGTTGAAATTGCTGGACCGCGGCCTGCTTCGCCAATGCATCTTGAGGATTTTGCTCCGGAAGAGTTTTAACTTCGGCCGCCTCGCCCTGCACGCGATCGATCAGCCCGGCGCGATTCATCTCCTCCATTTGCTTGATCTGTTCGCGCTCAAAAACGGCCCCATAGGGATAAGCTCCCGCACTGAACCCTCCGGCCCGCGCCAGGATGGAACTGAGGCGTTCGCCTTCGCGGATGCCGTACGTGCCGGGGTGGACGACTTCGCCCGCGACGATGATCTTCGCTCCCACATCGTTCCAGCCTGCAAGCTGCCGAATCGTGAGCACGTCTCCATCCCGCAGGCGGACATCGGTGTCGGGATCATGGGCGAGCGCGGCGGCAATCTGGACGGTCACACGGTCACTCACAATCTTGCTGCCCTGTTCAAGGTCATACCGCGTCAGGTCTGCATCGCGCGTGTAAGCGCCGCGCTTGAAGCCGCCCGCCAGGCGCACCAGGTCGGCCGCTGTCATGTCATCGCCCAACGCATACTTTCCAGGGCGCGCCACCTCTCCTTCCACCGCGACCGTGGGAGGGTCCAATTTGTTGAGGTCGCGATGAATGAATACCCGGTCCTTGGGCTCGAGCGCGATATTGTCCTTGGCATCGCCCTGTAGCGCCCTGGCTAGATTCACGTTGATCACTTCCAGCTTGCCGTCGCCTGTCTTGCGAAACACCTGCGCATCCGCGAGCAGGGCATCGCGAGTCGTTCCCCCTGCCAGGTAAACCGCGTCGCGAAGGTGGGCCACGCCGTTGGTCAGATGATCTCCGGGATCTCGCACTTCTCCCGTGATCGTGACCATGGGCGGATCTTCGAAGTCGAATCGCCCGAAGATGCGCACTGTGTCAAACGGTTTCAGCACCAGGTTCTGATCGTTGCCGGCGAGCGCGTCGGCTAAGTTGAAGGCCAGCACCACCGGCCCGGAATCCGGCTGGGACAAGCGAATGATCTCGGCATGGTGGGTCGCGGGCTCGGGCAATAGGTCTTTGTAAGACTGGATCAGGTCGGTCACTTTCATGCCTTCGCGATAAGCAAATCGGCCCGGGCGGGAGACGTGGCCGTCGAGATACACCGTCTTGTCAGCATAGGGAAGGATGGGCGTGATCTTGATTTTGTCGCCATCCTGCACGGCAAAGTCCATCAGCGCCTGGGTGACGTGCGCGTCGTTATTCGTTTCAGGAATATCGAGACGCAGCATGGTGCGGCCTTCATGGCTCTCCACGCGTTCTATGTCGACATGGCGCAAGGTTCCGGAAGGCAAGACGCCGCCCGCAAGTTCCAGCACTTCGGCGAGGCTACGCTCGCCATGCATTTCATAGATGGCCGGGCGCCGCACCATGCCTTCCACCGTTACTTCGCCGCCGAGCGGCGGAATCTCAACCGTGTCTCCCGCCTGCAGCCGTTGCATCTCGCCGCGAATGCCATGCAGCAACAGATCGTAGGCGTCGATCTCTTCGACCAGCAGCGAACCTCGAAGGTGATGCAGAATGCGCAACGAGCCGGCCGAGGTCGGTCCGCCTGCGACGAACAAAGCGTTCAGCGGAGTTGCCAGCGAGCTGACGTCGTACGCGCCGGGGCGTTCGACGTCGCCCACCACATAAACCCGCACCGTGCGTATGCGGGAAAGAGAGACATCGGCATCCACTGTATGGAACTGGCCGCGGAGCACGCTCTGCACCTGGCGCTGCACTTGGCCCAGGCTGTACCCCGATACAGCGATGCCTCCAACCTCAGGCAGCGCAATCCGGCCTTCACGATCCACGACGCGCTGCAGCCGTTGCGAGATTCCTCCCGTGAGGCTGATGGTCAGGCCGTCTCCCGGTCCCACCACGTAGTCGGGGCCAGCCGGCAAATCCATGGGCAACTCGTTCAAATTGCCGGTGCCGTTTCGGAAGATATCTATTCCGAAGCGCGCTAACACCGGCGAGCGTTTCGAATATTGCGCATACAGGTCATAGAGCGCGGGGATGTCGGCATAGGGATTCGCACGATGTCGAAGAATTGGCTGCTGAGATTGTTTTGGAAACCATCCTGGCTGTGAAAGGCCGGTGCGATCTGCCATCCGCGCTTCTGATGGGAATCCGGATTCCTTCATGCTTTGCGGAGTTGATCGCTGCAATGAGGATGGCGATGGCAACGACAAGGCCGAATTCCCAACGCTGCTCGCTCCCATTCCGTTCGTTGGCATCGCTGAAAGGGATTCTACCTGGCTGGCATTGAGCAGTCCCGGAAGCTCGCTTAGCTGGATGCTTGGCACTTCGTTCTGCTCTCCCTCCATGCCGAAGTAGCCCTGAGATGGTTGCGTCTCGGTCAGCTCCAGCGGATGCCGCTCACCGGGAGACGAACCGGGAGGCGTTTGTTGTTGCGGATAGCTTGGCGGAGGAGATTGGAATTGCGGAGATTGCGGCTGCAAGAATGGCTGTGGGCGCCGTCCCGCCGGAGTTTGCAGCGTGCCCGATTCCGCGGTTCCCAGCGGAGCATACTGAGCCAGGTAACAATCCAGGTCGCTGGAGTGTTTGAGCCAGTAAGCGTTTTCCTGCGAGTCATCACTCCGGCTCGGCACAGGCTCGCTTCCGGAAGGCAGGGGCTGGCGGCACGGCAAGTTGCGCGCTAATTCTTCTTGCGTCGGCTTGGCTCGGATGTAGGCGCGATCTTCAATTTCCCGCGTCGCGAGAATCCGAACATTGTTGTCTAGCCGGATAATCTGAAACAGGGCATCGTCGGTGAGATCTTTCGGATCGAGAATTCTCCCCTCCTCGAAGGCTTTGCGAACCAGCGCTTTTTTCACCTGCAGCAACAAGCCCGGTTCGCGGCGGAGGATGGTGAGAATTCTGTCGGCTGAGAGCGAAACCATTTGTTCCGCTTCCTGCTCGGCGCGGGAACCGGCCTGATCAATGGCCGTGCTCTGGCTGTATCGCGCAGGCTGCTGGCTCTGAGCCATCGCAGCAAAGAGCAACCCGCCACTTGCGCAAACCAGTGTGCATGAACAAGCAGTGGTAATTCTTTTTTTCATGAATTTCACAGCCGCAGATCAGCAGAAATCGATGATGGGGACCGAACGGCAGCCCATCCTGGAGGAAGGCCAGAAACCATCCGCGATGTCAGCAAGGCTCAATGTCCGCTTCATCGACTTCCACAGCGACGGCCCTCATCAGCATCTCGATGGAAACGACCAGGCGCAGCTTTTCCTTGTCCCGGTTTCTGCGCCGGTGCAGGATGCCCTCTAAGCCTGCAAGCGGCCCGCTGCTCATGCGCACCCTGCGGCCGTCTCGCAGATACGGATGCGGCGACATTCGCACGCATCCATTCAGACCTTTGCGCAGCGACTCGATCTCGGCCTGCGGCAGTGCCGCAGGATGTCCGTTAAAAGAAACGAAGCGGACGACGCCGGGCAACTGCAACACTTTCAGGCGGTCCCGCAGCTCGAGTTGCACGAAGACGTAACCGGGGAACAATGCCAGCTCCAGTTCCTTGCGGCGATCTTTCCATCGCCGTATCGATCGGTACAAGGGGAGAAAGCACGAGATGCGGCGCTGCTGAATCTGTTCGGCCACTCGCTTTTCGTGTCGCGGCGATGTGTACAACGCGTACCAGTCGTTTCCGCGAGCACAATCAGCCTGCGCTCCGTCAGAATTTTTCCGTTCTTCTACGCTTGATGTTTCGAACATGGTCCAGATAGCGCTTCGCCCCGTCGGATACAGAATCCGTTTCGAAGTAAGCATTGCGATTTCAACGCAATGCGAGAAATTTTGGGGTCCTTTCAGCTTCAGTTTTCCGCGAGCCCGACCAGTACCGGGCGCTCGCGCATCGCATTCAAAATCCCGGACTCCGAACTCTCCAGCGCTTTGGTTCGGATGTCCACCACGGCCCAGAAAAAAAGTCCGCGATTTTGTTCTGGCGCCAGGGCCAGGATTCTCATCCCCGGATGCCGGCCCAGCAGGAAGCCGCATTGGCCGAGCCTTTTTTCCGATTGGTCCATGGCAATGATCAGCACGTCGGGTTGCACCTGTTCCACGATGTCGGCTAAGTCGTTCTCATTCTCAACTTCTCCGACGACCTCAATGTCGGTCTGGTCGGCGATCGTAGCCATCACCAATTCCCGCATCAAGCGCGGATGATTTGCGACCAGCACGCGGATTCGTTTCACATGCGTTCCCCAGCGGAGAGGATAGGTCGCGTCCTCCGCGCGCACAAGGTTCAAAAGCGATCTAGGCAGAACTCGTGGGGAGCCGCCACGCAGCGTCAGCAAACACGATGAGCGGGGTACCGCGAAGGATCTAAGCGGTACCAACGTCTTGTGCGAGCGGTACTAATCAGGCGTTGACACGTCGCCGGCGGAGACGCCAGTCAACCGTTTATCGGCAACATGAGGGCCGCGAGAGGCGCGTCGTTTGTCGCGTGGGCAATCTGAATCACGATTTCACTAGATCGCAGCGCAAACGCGCCGGTTCGTAGTGCCCACTCGTCGAACCCCGCGACGAGTGGGGCAGGCTCGGTCGTGGGGTTCCATGGAGGGAACTGGCCCGCGTGTGGCCCAGCCCCCAAGGTGGACGGGGCTCCTGCGGGTTAGAGCCAAAGGTTGGTTTCGGCGGCCAGCTACGATCGGACGGAATGCTCCGATGCACGAGCAGGCAACCTGAGGGGGACACCGAGAAGAGAGCGTGACACTACCTACGGAGCTCCTGAGTCGCAATCTCAACTCCTTGCCACAACTGGATCTCGTTCCTTTTTCCCATAGCGCTCGGGTAAAGAACGGTCAGTCTTTTCGGGGACGCCCAACCCACCTGTAACTGAGGGCGTCCCTCAATCCAGAAAACCCACGATTTCTTGTCCTCGCCGTCGAATTGTGTTCCGCGCCCACGGATGCTTACAACTTCGTAATCATGTGTTACGGCTCCGCAGGCGCGTTCCGACACCGTTGCAACGTAAAGCCCATCTGGCGACGTTGTTTGCGACAGTATTTCGTGCTCGCAGTCGAATGAAAAGATCGAACGCTGAAGGTAAAGGAGTACCAAGCCCACAGCAAGGAACCCAGCCAATACGATGATCAGTGCCCGCATTGTCGTCCGGACATACATTCTGCGTATGCTATTCCCGGGGGCTGGCCCACACGCGGGCAGGTTCTCTGCATGGATCACCACGACCGAGGCTGCCCCACTCGTCGTGGGGTTCGACGAGTGGGCACCACGGACCTCAATTCCATGTTCACTCGTCACAGACAAATCTCAAAGCTCTGTGATAGACGTGGCCGATGCCGACCAGCCTGCATCGTTACTACCGAGCCGGATATCTCCACTACATTACCACCAGTTGCTATCAACGCAGGCCGCTGCTCGGCGCGGCACAGAATCGTGATCTGTTTCTTGAAGTCATGGAGCAGGTGCGCCGGCGTTACCGCTTCGTGGTGGTCGGCTACGTGGTCATGCCCGAGCACGTTCATCTCTTGTTCAGCGAACCGGAGCGCGGCGACCCGTCGCTGGTGATGAAGGTGCTCAAACAGTCGTTCGCGCGGCGTCTGCTGGGAAGAATGCGCGCCGCCCGTGCCGACCGGTGGCAAAACTCGCGGTGGGAGACGGCAATTACCGAAGGCCACGTCTGGCAACACCGCTTCTACGATTTCGTGGTGTTCACCGAGAAGAAGCGGGTGGAGAAGCTTCGCTACATGCACCGCAATCCGATGGTACGCGGACTGGTGCTGGAGCCCGAGCAGTGGGACTGGAGCAGCTATCGCCACTACGCCATAGGCGAACACGGTCCCGTGCTGGTCAACCAAGCGCTAAAAGCAGAAATGCGTGTGCGCCAGATCGCATGACAAGATCGCAGCGCAAACGCGCCGGTCCGTGGTGCCCACTCGCCGAACTCCACGACGAGTGGGGCAGCCTCGGTCGTTGTGATCTATGGCAAGAACTGGCCTGCGTGTGGGCCAGCCCCCCGAACAGCAAGGGCACATCATGGCAACGTTCGCAGACTACGGCATTATGGGCGTACGGGTTTGCCTGAGCAACTGCTCTTAGCGACAAGAAAAGAGCAATGGTGGCAGCGGGTATCTTTTTAGCCGCAAATCTCACGAGTCTTCTGGGAGACCAATCCTAAAAGAAAATGACACCGATCACCATTGTCTAAATCTTACTCATCTTTGTGCGGAAATGGGGCAAGCAGCTCAAGGATGGGCCAGCCTTCTGCTCTAGAGCATCTTTCCGAGATTACGTTATCACGCTTTGAAATTCCGTGGTGGTCGTCGGTAACGGCGCTGTCGACTCTTCAGGTCGAAAGGATCAATGAAATAGTAGATTGCGCCAATCGAGGCCAGCGTTAACGGTAGAATCAGCTGTGCATCTTCCTGCATTAAGTATTCTCTGCGGTTCATGTAGGTATACTTGCCGTGATTATTCAGCGGATAGACTCTTCCCTCTGCAGGTTGTGGGGAAGAAGGAATGCTCGGCCAATAGAACATCGAAAAAACGATTATGAAGGTTGACGCAAACACAGCCGACAACAAAATGAATATTGCCTTCCAGAGTGTCATATTTTGTTTCTGAGTTGTACTATCTTCTTTCTGCCCCAATTCTTTATCCTCCCCCGACCCGAGTGGGCCAGCCCCCTCTAGACATTTAAGCAATCCGTGATTTCCTTCTTTATCAAGTACCCTCCCAAGAAAGACATTAAACCAAACCATGCGGCTACAGTGACCAGTATGAAAAGGATGGTACCGTCTGGTTTTGGCATGCGCGATGCCGCTAAGGCACCGCTCAAGACCCAAAACGCAACCCATAGCAATGTTCTGATCCGGTTTACTTGAACGATGATCTCTGTAAGACCGTTCTTGCTCGACTGGCATCGCACGTAGACGCTGCTGATAAATGTGAATGGATTCAGACCGAACCAGTTTCTGTCGCTATAAAGGTTACCCTGAAAACTGATCAGCGCAATCGGCGTCTTGACCGAGGAGATGGAGAGACCTTCAGTCCTGTATTCAACGCCTTCTTTTGCCAATAGTTCTCCGACTCGCGCAATTGTCTCTTCCGCCGACAACCGAGAGCTGAGGAGATAAGTCTTTTGTTTCATCAATTGGTTGGGCCAGCCCCCAGGACAATGAGAATCTAAGCACTAATCATCGAAGAGTCTGGTAATAAAATCTCGAATCTTCGGTCTTGGCGCCGGACCCAGGGTCGTACTCGGTAACTCGCGTCACCCCACCATGAGCACCAAAATAGATATGGACGAGAGACAGGTCGCCATTCTCATCAATCGCGAGATCGAACGTGTGATCCTTATAGCTCAGAGACGCCCACTTGAGGTTAGACAATCGCGCATAAGCGGATCGTGGAACGAATATCGCTTTGCCGCTCACGGCAATCGAAAGATGCGGAACTACCGATCCTTCATCGGTGTCCCCAAATTCCCTCATGAAGTTAGCCGATGCATGTGCATCAAAGCATTCTCCCTTTACCTGCACTGTTTCGATGGTTACCTCGGCCTTTCCATTTGGAGACATGACAGTCAGCACCGTCTTTCCGGATTTGGGGAGGCTTGTTCGAGGCGGAGCGGCAGGGTCGCTCGCTCCAGGCGAGACGCCTGAGCTAACCCATAGTAGCGCGATGAGGGCGAGAGTACTTTTCAGTATCTTCATAGGACGAGGAGGGCACTCAGGTATTTAGTGGATACCTCTTTCCGACCGCCAGTCCAAATGTGGATGTCTTTGGTCTTGCAGTCGACGCACTCAGTATCGGGCTCGATCCTAACGAATCCTTTTATGGCGAGCGCGGCGCGAAAACAGAAGCACTGCTAGCCCGACTGTTACCAGCACATAGACTGAAAAACCCAAGTAGTCCTCTCGCGAGACTTTTTGAGCAAATCCGATGTGAAAATGAGCTGCGTAATGTATCACGACAAAGCCCATGACCAAGCAGTAGATCCCGAACACCACGAGAGCGAATCTAAGGTCCTGGGTTTTCCTAAACTGGCGCCTTATCCAGTACATCGGAACGTACAGACTGAATTGGACAAAAATCAAAACAGCAGCGGCCCAAGTGGAGCTTGATGCTGGAACACCAAAGGCCACATGTAGCGCCACAGCAGCAAAAACACCCACTGTGAGCAGCAGCGGAATCCCGACCAGCAGCCATCGTGAAAAGGTTTCCTTCCCGCCTATGGACATCCAGGATTATCTCCACTCTCGATACATATCGAGCATTTGTTCGGCCCCAATATCTGAAGCGTTCGCGGCACCTTCTGTTACTTTCAGAATCTTGTTCGAGATTCGCTTGCTACGGCTTGAAATCGCGCGGGGCCGTCGATAACGGAGCGCACGGCCCTTCTGATCAAAAGGATCAATAAAATAACCGATCGCTACCGCTGCCAATACCGCAAGTGGCACAATAGCATCTCCAGCCCGTCGTATTAAAAACTCTTGGCGATTCATATAAGTGTGCTTGCCGTGATTATTGAATGAATAGATCCTGCCCTCGGAGGGTTTTGGGGACGACGGAATGGTCGGCCAGTAAAACATTGAAAAATTGATGAAGCCCAATGACGCGCCAAGAACAATCAGCAAAACATATACGAACTTCCAAAATGCGCTCTTTGTCTCTCTAATCACGCGGTTGTTGTGTTTCTCTCTGTTGTGGAACCGCCCCAGCGCCGTCAGCGATGTGCGGTTGCTATCGTCAGGAGACCTCCGTAGGCGAGCATTACAGCCGTTGCCGCGTAGTTGAAGCGAGCGTATGAGAGGAATGACAGCTTATCCAAAAGTATACCGGCCCGGAAATCATCGTCCTGGGAATCCCACTTGTCCCTATACGCCTCATGGACGACCTGGTGCACTCGCAGAACGCCGAACCAAAGAATGGTCAAGATGACGAGGGGCATGCTCATGTTAAAGATCAGTTGGCCGCTCAGGCCCGCTCTGAAGAACAGAGTCAAGAACACAGCCATGAGTGCGACTACCAGGAGAAACAGTGTTTCGACCCAGAAGTGGCAGGACCTGATCGGCGGCCGCGAAAATTGGTGGCGCCCAACTTTTAGTTGCCAGAATCCCGGCATTTTAGTTCCCCTTTCTACCAGGTGGTCTAGGGGCCATCGTTAGTGACGATGCGGAAGCAACATCGGCTCCCATTCGCTCTCTCATTCCGCGGAACGGCGCAGCTCCGGCAGTTCCCGGTCTAGCTCGGCGATAATTTCCTCTCCAAGGGTCCCCGTAATAGCCGCCTTTTGTGCTGCCAATTTATTCATCCGCATGTACCGGCACGCATATCGTCCATCATGGGCTTTTCCAATATGCATTGGCCGGAAACACAAAATGTATTCGTCACCAGTTTTGCTCGGAAACATCTCGGCCACGAAACACTCATGCTGAGACTTCGAATAATCGTTTAGAAGCCCGAATAGCTGTGTCTCCTCCGGAAGCATAGCAGCCCTACTCCTAAAACTCACTCAACGATGATGGGGCCAAAGACCTTATTGATTGTTATGAACAAATTTCGCCAGAAATGGCCGTCCGGCGACCGTTGATGCGCGTTCCCGGCGGCAGAGTCTTGTAAGTTGTGACGTGGCAAATCGCGCAGCCGGTCTGGATGAAGAGCTTTTCTCCAACTTAAGCGCCCGGGCTTCCGGCAAGTTCGGCATCGCGGGGCGGTGGGCTTGTGTGTCGAATTTCATCTACCAGGCGTGCCAGTTCGGTCTTGTGAGATTTTCGGTATGCGAGGCGTCGCGAGAAGGCACTCCCCTGACTCTGGCTCTCTCCCGCAGCAGTGTGTAGAAGGTCACTATAATTCCGCCACCGCATTGAACCAGAACGAAAAAGAAAAAATATTTCCCATGGTTGTGAATCGGTTGCAGCCGATCTATCAGGTTTACCTGGAAAATAAAAACGCCAAAAGCTGCGAGGAGCAATGACAATTGAATTATTAACTTCCGGAGTCCCGGCCGAATCCGATAGGCGTAGAAAGCTTCCAGATACAACAAGCACCAAACCCCTATAACGAGAGGAGCTATCAGGACGGACAGCCCAAACTCAGACCTTATCACGCAAACCTCCAATCCGATGTGCGATCAAAAAGCGCTCCAGGGTGGGAGAGAAGAAGATAGCATGAACAGCCGCCACCCTTGCGACCCGCCATATCTCCCGTTGGGGAGCGTCAATGAATTTCGTCGATTAGCATTGTCGTAGCCGATGAGCGTACTGTGCGGAAAATGGGAGCAGGTCAACCCGACGCCGAAGGCGGCGCGCTTCGCTACGACCTAAAACATGCCCGGTCAAGTGTGGGATCGGGGCCCTTGGGAAGCGCTGACGGTTCTAATGGCGTCGTTGGATGCGAGGATTTGCCGAACACGATCTTGGAGCTCTTCGAGTGCTTGGCGGTCAGGTTTATGAAACAGGCGCTTGGCTAGATTGAGTCCGGGATCGGAAGTGACAGAGATGACCCACCGAGCAGGCGCTTCCTGCGGCCCACTCCCCGCATAGGAAAGTGCGATCCAGAAGCGATCCCTCCCTCGCGCAGCCCAGAAACCCCAGCCGTAGTCCTCTTGGATAGGCTCCGAGAGTTTAACGCCCAACTCTGGGAAATTTGAGAGTTCTCGTTTCAACCAGGCAGCAAAGTCCTCTCCAAAGCAACACGGATTGATGAAGTGCGGCTTCACTTCCCGGTGCTCGAATAGATCAGTCTCGACCAAGATTCCGTCCATAAGTTATACCCGCAGTTTCTTCCGTGCATTGCAGAAGCTCCTCCGTATGCTGCGCCAGCAGCGGCTCCATCATAGACCCACGGAATTCTGAGAAGCTGTTGGGCTACTGCTGGAAGCTTCGGTCCAAAATCTTGCCAGCCAGATGGGTACCTGAAGGGATCGGTCAGATAGTGGAGTTCCTCTGATACGTAATTGCCGTTGAAGATTGACCGAGGTCCGCCCCAGCGGTTCGGTATCCAATGGGAAAATTCATATCCTGCTTCGCCAGAGGCTGGAACGGGGCTACCACACGTAGGCCATTTCCTTAAATGGATCACCACGACCGAGGTTGCCCCATTTCGTAGCTGATGATAACAGGAGGTTTCGCGAGAGAAAGAATGGTCGGGGAGAGAGGATTTGAACCTCCGACCCCCTGGTCCCGAACCAGGTGCTCTACCAGGCTGAGCCACTCCCCGACGATGTGCCGGTCCGGCACGCGCGCAGTTTTGGCG
>Ga0209060_10001395_pt1 | contig 26883 bp, 20 predicted proteins | sample Coa_R1_8_FD_187155 | JGI IMG/M metagenome (GOLD analysis project Ga0209060, IMG submission 187155) | Surface soil microbial communities from Centralia Pennsylvania, which are recovering from an underground coalmine fire - Coalmine... | ecosystem: Environmental > Terrestrial > Soil >...
CCCGGGTGCCTCGTCCGACCGACCCTCCGGAACGACTAATCCGTGGCAGGTCCCTAAGTCCTCGACGATGCCCGCTCGCGAGCCCGCGTCTCCGAAGGGGCCCGGCCTGCACCTCCGCGCTATCACACTGGACCGGACCCGAGGGGCGAGCGAGCTGGCGGTCGCCGCCCTCCAGTGCGTGCGGACCTGGGCCCATTCGGCCCCGCTGGAAGGGCCGGAGGGCGCGCGGAATCTCCGCCACGCTGCGCGCACCCTGCGACACGCTCAACCCGCGATGGGTGCGTTCCTCCGCTGGGCCATGGCCCTCGACGCCATCGCCCGCCGCCCCCAGGGCCGGCGAAGCACCCTGTTGCGGAGTCTCCGGACGGAGCTCCCATCGATGCGCTCGGAGAGTCGGCGCGTCGCGTCATCGGCCGCTCGGGTCCTCCCCCCCGGCGCCACGTTCGTGACGATCAGCCGGAGCGCCACGGTCGCCACGGCACTGGCCCTGGCACCGCGCTCCCGGCGGGCCGGCCAGGTGGTGGTGCTGGAGAGCCTGCCGGGAGGCGAGGGCCGGGAACAGGCCCGGTGGCTGCGCCGGCGCGGGGTGCCGGCGGGAGTGGTACCGGACCCGGAGGGGGTCGCCCGCGTCCGTGACGCCGACGCCCTCCTGATCGGGGCCGACGCCGTGTTCTCCGACGGGACCGTATGGCACAAGGTCGGTACCCGCCCGCTCGCGGCTGCCGCCCGGGCGGCCGGCGTGCCCGTCATCGTCCTCGCGGGGTCGAGCAAGTTCGTCCCGGGCCGGGCCCCGCGTCGCCTCCCCGGGGGACGGTTCGACGCCACCCCCGGGTCCGAGATCTCGCTGTTCGTGACGGAGCAGGGGCCGGTCTCAGGGCCGCGCCCGTCGACCGGGCGGTTCCGCGCTACCGGGGCCAGAGCCCTCGGGCGCCGACGAGCCGCATGATCTCGCTGGGCCCGTGGGCGATCGCTCCGCTGCGGACATCCCGCCACCGCTGTTCGTGGGGGAGCGCTTTCGAGTACCCTCGTCCCCCGTGGAACTGGATCGCGTGGTCCAGGACCTCCAGCGCCGTGGAGGTGGCGAGCCACTTCGCGAGGGCGGCCTCGGGGGAGCCCGCGGACCCCGAGTCCAGTCTGCCGAGGACCCGGTCGACGTAGAGCTCCGCCGCGTCGAGCTTCGCCCAGTCCTCCGCCAGGGGGAAGGAGATCCCCTGCTGGGCGGCGAGGGGCCGGCCGAACGCCGCACGCGATCCGACGTGCTCTACGGTCTGCTCGAAGGAACGCCGCGCGACCCCCAGATAGATCGCGGCCAGGACGGCGCGTTCCCGGTCGAGCTCGTCCTTCAGATACCCGAAGGCCGCGCCCTCGTCCCCGATCCGGGCGGAGGCGGGGACCCGGACCTCGCGGTACTCGACCGTACCCCGGCGCATCCACCGCTCGCCGAGATCCGGGATCACGGTCTTGGTAATCCCGGGCAGGTCCTGGGGGACCAGGAAGGCCGTGACGCCGACCGGGTCCTTCCCGGGCCGGGCGATGCGGGCATAGACGATGGCCGCGTCGGCGTCGGTGGCGAACGCAGCCTCGCTCTTGATCCCGGTCAGGAGGTAGTCGGAGCCCGAGGGTTCGGCCCGGGTCGCGAGGGCGCCGGCGTCCGAGCCCGCGGAAGGTTCCGTGACATGGTTCCCGACGAGCGTCCGCCCCTGGACCAGCGGCCGGTACCAACGCTCCACCAGTTCGGGGGACCCATGTTCCGCGAGGACGCTGCAGAACTCCGGCTGGAGCGCGAGCTTCGCGAACGTGGTACCGCTCTCGTGGGCCAGGGCCCAGAGGAGACGCCCGGCTCGGCGCAGGGGGAGCCCTCGACCCCCGAGGGACGTCGGGGCCCTCAGGCCGATCCAGCCCTGGCTCGCCAGCAGGGCGAACTCCGCCCGGGGAAACGCGGGTTCGGCGTCGAGCTCGGCCGACCGGGCGTCCAGCCGAAGCTCTCGCGCCGTGCGGGCGATCTCCGGCTCCAGGGCGTCGGGGGCCACCGGAGAGGCCGGTAGTGTCACAGCCCCTCCCGGACGAAGAACGGGGTGCGGGGGGGCCCGGCCGGGGGCGACGGGGGCAGCTCGCCGATGATCCCCGCCGTCGCCAGGGCCCGGATCCGGTCCGCTGGGTACCCCAGGAGCCCCCCGAGGATCGCGGCATTGTCCTGGCCCAGCCAGGGCGCTCCTCGCCAGACCTTCCCCGGCGTCGCGGAGAACTTCGGGGCGATGCCGGCGCCCTTGACCTTCCCAGCGACGGGGTCGTCCCACTCGACGAACATCTCGCGCTCCCGGTAGTGCGCGTCCCGGGCGATCTGGCCGACGTCGTACACCCGGGAGATCGCCACGTCGTTCGCCCGGCCGAACGCTTCGAGCTCCTCGCCCGAACGGTCCCGACACATCGCCGCGATGGCGCGGTCCACGTCGGGCCGATGGGCCTCGCGGTACTCCGAGGTGTCCCATTCGTCTCCCACGAGGCCGATGAGGGGGCGCAGCCTCCGCCAGGCATCCAGCGTGGGAGCGGCCACCACGACCCAGCCGTCGCGGGCCCGGAAGACATCGTACGGGTGGAGCCTCGGATGGGCGGTGCCATGGCGGCCCCGGACCACCCCCCGCTCGAAGTAGTCCAGGGCGAGGTTCTCGAGGAGCGTGAAGAACACCTCGTACTGGGCGACGTCGACCGCCTGGCCCCGGCCCGTGCGCTGGGCCGAGATGAACCCCATCAGGGCCGAGGTGGCCGCCGCGAGGCCGGTGACGGTGTCATTGAGGGCTGTCCCGGCCCGCATCGGTGGCTCCGGGTCCGGGCGCCCCTGCAGGGACAGGTAGCCGCTGTACGCCTGCCCGATGAGGTCGTAGGACGGGGCCCCGACCCGCTCGGGGCGGCCGGTCTGCCCATAGCCGGAAACGTGCACGACGGTCAGGCGGGGGTTCGCCTCCCAGAGCGCGTCGTCCGCGAGCCCCATCTTGGCGAAGGTGCCCGGCCGTGACGACTCGATGAAGATGTCCGAGAGCTTCACCAGATCCAGGAGCACGGCCCGCCCTTCTGGGGCCCGGAAGTCGAGCCCGAAGGAGAGCTTGTTCCGGGAGTACTGGACCCAGGACTCGGAGACGGTCCGGGCCGGGGGCTCGCCCTCGGGGATCCGGGGGACGAGCATCCGGGTCGGGTCCGAGTACGGGGGCACGAACGGCGGCCCCTCGACGTGGATCACCTCGGCCCCGAACTCGCCGAGGTAGGTGCCCGCCCAGGGGCCGGCCACGAAGCGACCGCAATCGAGGACCCGAACCCCCTCGAGGGGCCCGAACGGGGGCACGGGGGATCGGGGGCGTTCCGCCCCCGGCATCGTCCCCTGCCTCGGCGCGGCGACCATAACTCCGGAGGTTCATGGCAAAACCTCGCGCCCCATATAGACCGCCCCGGTCCGGTCGTCGATGGCCGAGGCACCGTGGGTCCGGTACGAGGGAGAAGCGTTCCGGAAGGAACTGGTCAAGTTCAAGATGGCGAACCACCCGTTCAAGACCCACCCGTTCTTCGACCAGCTCGAGCGCGGCGAGGTGCCCCTCCCCCTGGTCCACCGGTGGGTCACGCAGTTCTACCCGTGGCTGGCGTGCGTTCCCTTGGCCATGGCCGAGCGGTTCGCTCGGTGCTCCTGGGAGGCGAAGTTCGACCCGTACCGGAAGATGATCCTCGACCAGCTCGTCGAGGAAGCCGGCGACCCGAAGGGCAAGGAGCCCGGCCACCCCGAGCTCTGGCTCCGGTTCTGCGAGGGGATCGGCCTCTCCCGGGCCCAGGTCCAAGCGGCGCCCCTCCTTCCCAGCACGTTGGTGGCGATCGACGACTTCCTCTACATCAACCGCGAGGTCCCGTTCTACGTCTCGGCGGGGGGCTCCTCCGAGCCGCCGAACGTCGAACTATGCGCGCGGCTGCTGCCGTCGTTCCGCAAGCACTACCACGTGGACGAGGCCCACCTGACGTACTACACGCTGCACGTCACGGCGGACGAGGACCACAGCCGGTGGGTCGGGGAGATGGTGGCGGCGTTCGCCTCGACGCCGGAGATCCGCAAGGAGATGTGGGACGCCATGCTGCGGGGATTCGCGCTCCACCGGCTCCTGGTGGACGGCGCCATCGCCGCGGGGCCGCTACCCACCTAGGCGCCGGCGGCCGGCCAAATCTCTAAGAGGCAGCACCGCTGGTCGACGGGCCGCGGAGCGCCCCGGACGGGGCGTCCGGGAAGTCACGGATGCACACGTTCGTCAAGGTCTGTGGGATCACCGAGGCCGCGGTCCTCGCCGAGATCCCCGAGGGCGGCGCCGCGGGATTCGTCGTGGAGGTGCCGGGGTGCGTCCGATCGTTGTCGGTGGAGGCGGTGGCGCCGCTGGTGGAGGCCCTCCCCCCGGGGGCCGAGGCGTGGGCGGTCGTCGCGGACCCGTCGGCCGAGCTCGTCCACCGGCTGTTCGGGGAGGCCGGGGTGGACCGGATCCAGGTGTACGGGAAGGTTCCGCCGGACCTCGAGTTCCTGGAGGTCCACCACCTGGTGCCGTCCCTTCCGCTCCCTCCGCGGGGCGTCCCCGGACCGGACCCGTCGGTCCCGCCGGCCGAGGACTATTCGAGGCTCCACCTCGATGCCGCCGGCACGCCGCTGCCCGGCGGAAGCGCCGTCCTCGCCGACTGGGAGGTCGCCCACCGGCTCGTCGAGACCCAGCCCGGGCGCAAGCTGACCCTGGCCGGCGGACTCACTCCGGAGAACGTCGGCGCGGCCCTGGCCGAGGTCGGGCCCTGGGGCGTGGATGTCTGCGCGGGGGTCGAGAGCGCCCGGGGCGTCAAGGACCTCGCGAAGGTCCGGGCGTTCCTGAAGGCCGTGGAGACGTTCGAGGCCGGCGGGGCCGGCCCGGCGTGATCGGGAAGGCGCCCGTCAGGGGCGGACCCGTTCCAGACTGAGGAAGCGGACCCGGTCCCCCGCGCCCACCGCCCCCAGGAGGAGCTCCTTGCGCACCCCCTGCGCCAGCCGGACGTCGCCCGCGACCTCGGGCCAGGTGGAGCGGTGCCGGTCGGGGACGGCCTGCACGAGGTAGCGGGCGTGACTGTGCTCAGGGCCCCGCGGGTACGCGCGGAAATGGGCCCCGTACTTGAACCCCGTTTTCACCGCGAGGCTCTGATCCCGGAGGTGGCGGTAGGCGGCGAGACGCTCCCGGAACCGACCGTCGACGCGCTCCGCCCGGCGGAGGAACGCGTCCGCGGCGAGCCCCCGACGGGTCCGGGAGTCCCGGAGCGAGAGCTGTCCGATCTCCACCAGGTAGGCGGCCTCGATGAGGCTCAGCTCCACCCGGTCCCCGATGCGGCTGCCGTAGGCCAGGGCGCCGCCGAGCGCCTCCGCCGCCGCGGCGTCGAACACCACGACCCGGTCCTCGGAGAGCCACCCCTCGGCCGGAGCCGCGAGGGGGCGCGCCTCGAGGGTCCCCTTCGGGGTCGGGCGACGGACCCGGTAGTACGTCAGGTCCGACTCCTCGTCGACGAGCCCCAGCAGGAGCGCCTTCTTGGCCCCCTGGGCCCGATCGGCGAGGTCGAACAGCTCCGCCAGGTCGAACGGGGCCCGCTCGGAGTACGGTTGCACCCAGAACCGGGCGGGTGTCTTGTGGAGGATGCCGCCCCGCGGGAGGACCGCGAAGGAGGCGGGGGGCGGGCTCGCCCGGACCACGTACCCGCGCTGGCGGAGGTCCCGGTAGACCAGGTACCGGACGCCGAACCCCGACGCGTGGCGGGTCGCCCGCCGGAAGAGCTCGGGCCACTCCACCGACCGGCCCCGTCCGTCCTCGATCGCAAGGCGGCCCATCTCCGCGAGGTAGACCGCCTCGTACGGGTCGAGCCGCAGGCCCCCGTCGCCCAGGGTGCCGAAGAAGCCCCGGCCGTAGACGGTGCCGGCCTCGGAGGGGTCGGCCACGGTGGCCGAGCCGTCCGGTCCGGCGGTGCCGCTCACGTCGGGGCCCCGCGGAGCTCTCGAAGGGTGACCAGCGGCTCGATCCGCACGCCCATCCCGGCGAGGCGCTCCCGGGCCCCCGACTCCCGGTCCACGACCACCAGGAGCCGGTCCACCACACCGCCGGCGGCGCGGACGACCTCCACGGTCTCGGCGGAGGACCCGCCGGAGGTGGAAACGTCCTCGATGACCAGGACCCGGCACCCGGACGGGATCTCCCCCTCGAACCGCTGCCGGGTGCCGTGCTCCTTGGCCGCCTTCCGGACCACCACGTACGGGAGCCCGGTCGAGAGGGCGGTGGCGACCACCAGGGGGACGGCGCCGAGCTCCATGCCGGCGAGCCGCTGGGCGGTGCCGACCCGGGCGGCGAGCGCGGCGGCGATCACGCGCAAGCACGCCGGATCGGTCCAGGCCTTCTTGATGTCGACGTAGACATCCGACGTCGCTCCGGAGGCCAGCGTGAACGTGCCGAACCGGACCGCTCCGGTGGAGGTGAGGACCCGGATCAGGTTGTGGCGTTCGGCGTCCATCGACCTCCCCCTACCAGGGGACCTTCTTCAGTCCCACCACGTGACCGATCCAGTTGAAGGCCGCGTGGAACCCCAGTGTGAAAATCAGGAGCCATATCACCCCTTCCCAGTTCCAGAACGCGGGCACGAACGTCGCCGGGAACAGCACGAGGCCCACGACGACCGGGACCAGGACGAACGGGAGCTGGTCCAGCAGGACGGTGCGGGCGCCGCTCTCCCGCCCCAGGCGTCGCTTCACGAACGACCCCAGGGCATCCCCCACGAGGGCGCCCGCGCACAGCAGGACGACCACCGGCAGGGCCGCGACCACGGACGGCCCGAACGATGGCACGAGCTGCAGCGACGGCGGGGCGATCAGGATGAGCCACGACATCAGGATGCCGAACGGCATCGCGAACAGCGTCCCGCAGAAGAATCCCGACCACGTCTTCGACGATCCGAGGAGCCGGCGACCATCCCGGGGCCAGGTCCGGCCGAAGTCCATGGGGGGCCCCCATCCCCGGGGGAAAGTGGCGGCCGCGTTGGCGATGAACGTCGGGGTCAGGACCCACAGCACCTTGGCCGGCGGCAGCAGGTAGGGGAGCCAGTTCACGGCCGGCTACGGCTCCTGGACGAACCGGTAGACGGTGCGGGCGATCCCGAGGAGGACCGCCGGGTCCACGCTCTCCTCGGCCTCGTGGATGTGGGCGTCCCGGTCCATGCTCCCGAAGACGAGCGCCGGGAGCGGGGCCCCGGTCGAGGTGGTGAGCCCCAGGAGCGAGCTCGCGTCGGTCCCCCCGTACTCCCCGAAGACCCCGGCCTCCCCGCCCTCCTCGGCCAGCAGCCGCGCGAGCCGCACTACCTGGGGGTGGTCCGGGGAAAGGGCGTAGCCGCCCCGGCAGCGGACCTCGGGGGCGTCGATCTCGGCCGGGATCCTGGCCTTCGCCGCGGCCTCGCGGACCCGGGCCACCGCGGGCAGCCGCCCCTCCTCCAACGGGAGCTCCGGGGGGAGCCGGAGGTCCACGGAGTACGTCGCTGTCAGGGGGGCGTGGCCATCGAGCCAGCCGGCGGCCACGGCCCCGTTCAACATGTCGAGGGCCGCCGGGACCGGGTTGTGGGCACGGTGGGGATAGCCTCCGTGGGAGCTCAGCCCGACGATCTGGAGGGCCGTGGTCCCCGGGGGAACCTCGAGGGCGGTCCCGGCGGCCGGGGCCACCCGGTATGGCGCGGGGACGAGGCCGGTCGCGTACTCCCGGACCCGCGCCTGCTCGTCGGCGGGGCCTTCGAAGACGAGGGTGACGGCGTTCGCGATCTGGTTCGGCGCGTCCGTCTCGGCCCGGGCCGCCCGGAGCCGCAATCGCTCGGCCGGCCCGGTCTCGGCCGAGGCGACGTCGAACTTGGTGAGCGTGGCCCGTCCGGTGATCTCGGGGAACGGGGCGCCGTGGTCCGGCCAGTCCGGGGAGGGGAGCTTCGAACGCCAGACCTTGGCCATCGTGTCGAGTCGGATCAGGATCCGTCCCATCTCGATCACGGTGGGCAGGGGAACCCCGTGAGGGAGACGGGTGTCCACGAACACGAGGCCGGAGGACCCCGCCGTGGCGTGCGGGCTGCCGTCCGGGAGAAGGGCGACGTCACCGGAGAGGATCCGGGCGGGGTCTCGCGCGGGGAGGGCCGCGTCGTGGGCCTTCATCGCTTCCACGCCGCCCTCGCCGCCGGTCTCCTCGTCGCAGCAGACGATGAACCGGACGTTGCGCCGGGCCTCGCCGCTCTCCGCGATGGCCCGGAGCGCGAGGAGCCCGGTGACCACACCGCTCCCCAGGTCGTCGTTGGAGCCCCGCCCATACAGCCGCCCGTCCGACCGCTTCGTCAGGGTGTGCGGCGGGCTCTTCCAGCGGTCGAGCTGCTCGGTCGGCACCGGGACCACATCGTAGTGCGCGAGCAGCAGCACCCGCTCGCGCGCTCCAACGTCAAGGTCGGCGATGACGCTCGGCCTGGGGATGTTCCTCAGGTGGGGGTTCGGGGGGCCTTCGATGACCGGGTCGAATACGCGCGTCGCCAGTCCCGCGTCCCGGGCGAGACGGGTGATCCGCTCGGCCGCGCGCGGGTAGTTCGGCTTCTCGTACCGGTCGTGGAGCGGGTCCTCGAGGTTCGTCGGCGCGAGGGCCACCAGGCCCCGGAGGAGCTCGACGGCCTCGCGCTCGGTGGGGGAGAACGGACGGGGCGCCGGCATCGTCCTCCTAGGGGACCGCCAGCAGGACCGCCGCGGTGCTCGCCACCAGCATCAGGAAGGTCATCACGAAGGCGTTGGTGAACATCGAGAACGTGTCCCCCAGCGAGGTCAAAAGGCGAGCGGTCGCGTCCGGGCCGAGCACCGGGACCCCCGGCAGGTCAATCCCGCCGGCACCCACCTCGGCGGGCCGCATCTCCGCCAGCGCGGCGGTGACCGTCGTGCGGACGTCGGCCACCAGCCGGTCGAGGGGGTACTTCTCGCCGACCGCGTTGATGGACCCATCCACCTCGTGGACCACGTGGTTGTCCGTGGTCATCACCTCGGCGTCGTCCACCAGCCCGTGAAGACCCTGGAGGATCTTCTCCCGAAGCCCGATCAGCAGGTTGTTCCCGTCGATGAGGACGTATGCGGTGGTCCGGCCCCCGGCCCGGAGCACCAGGGCGCGGATCCCGCTGGGACCGATCCCCTGCTCGCCGATGGAGTAGTTCTCTCGGACCCCCACGCCGACCTCGACGGGGCCCGGCACGGCCGCGGCCTGGGCCGCACGGACCGCCGCGACCGCGTCGGCCAGCAACCGCTCCGCCGCGGGGGTCCCGTAGGTGATGTCCCCCCGGTCCTCGACGTACGAATTGTGCGCGTCGATGACCGCCACCCGGAGCCCACTGGACGCCGAGATCTCCCGGGTCAGCCGGTCCGCGACGGCGTAGTCGATGTCATCGGTGGGGGCGGGCGCCTGGGTGACGAGGAGGAGGACGGTGTCGCCGAGGACCTGGGCCCGGGCCCAGCTGTCGGGGCGGGGGGCGACCAGCCCGCTGGCCCTCGCCGGCGGGGCGTAGGGGAGCCCCTGGAGAAGGGTCTCGGCCGCCCGGCCGACCTGGTCGACCTCGGCCCCCGACGGCAGGTCGAGATCGTGGTTGCACGGGGTGTGCGGGACCAGGACGACCCCCGCGGAGGTCCCGAGCCGTTCCGCGAGCTTTCTCGGGAGGTCGCTGGACCCCAGCGCGGCGAAGGGGCCGGGGTGCACGGTGGGGAGCGCCAACGTCGCGGTGGTGCGGCCGCCGGAGCGGAAGGCCATCAATGTGAGCCTCAGGTCCGCCGGGATCGCGGAGCGATGGAAGAACCGCTCCAGGCTCGCCGTGGCGGCCGGGTCCCGGAGGCCGATGTGGTCGAACACGGGCCGGAGAAGCGAGACGCCGGAGACGCCGAACTCCCGACGGATGGGGCGATCGGCCGCCCGGAGCAGCAGGGCGGCGGCCAGGAATCCGAGGACCAGGAACAGGCCGGCCAGCACGAGCCACTTCGGGGTGGTCCCGTACGCCCAGAGGACGAGGGCGATCCCGAGCACCGGCTGCAGCAGGGACGGTGGCAGGGAGCGCGAATGGGACGGGTTCGAGACCCCGAAGAGGGTCATGTGACGGAGCCACAGGACGAACCCTTGGCACCCGAGGAGCACCGCGATCGCTGGGAGGGTCGGGGCCCCGGGGACGAGGGCCTCGAGGCGGAGCAGGATGACGAGGGGGACCGCCACGAGGGCGGCCGTGAACGCGAGGAGCATGCTCCGGCGGAGACGGAAACGGCCCTCCATCGCCGCCGCCAGCGGGGGAGTGGCGACCGCCGACACGTAGGCGGGGACCGCGATGACGAGGACCCCCGTGACGAACGCCGAGAGCGAGGCGCCGGGCAGCAGCAGGAACGCCGGCAGCACGAGGGAGATCGCCCCCACGAGCCCGGCGGAGATCAACGTCGAGGGGGCCCGGAAGATCGCGCTCGTGTAGCGGCGCGTCCGGACCCGCGCCTCGGGCGCGACGGTGCCCGAGGGGAGGCCCACGGGGTCAGGCGCCACGGGCGCGCCTCACCGCATGGAGGATCCCCCGGAACCCTTCGCCGAGCCCCTCCTGCTCCGTGACCGTGCCGGTCACCAGGATCTGGGCTCCGGCCGTCAGGAGGGCCTCGGCCTCGGCGCCGGTCCGGATCCCCCCTCCGACCACCAGGGGGATCGAGAGGACGGAGCGCACCGCGCGGACCATCTCCGTGGGGACCGGGCTCGGCGCGCCGGAGCCTGCCTCGAGATAGACGTACCGCATCCCGAGGTACTCCGCCGCCAGCGCGTATCCTTGCGCGACCTTCGGCGCGTCCCGGGGGACTGCGTCCACGGCGCCGACCTCCCCGACCCGCATTCCGGGGGCGATCACGAGGTACCCCAGCGCCAGCGGTTCGAGCCCCATGGCGCGGACCACCGGGGCCGCCCGGGCGTGGAGCCGGATCACGAGGTCCAGGTTCCGGGAGTTGAGGAGGCTCATGAACAGGACGGCATCGGCGTCCGGCGAGAGCGAGGAGGCCCCCTCCGGGAAGATCACTACGGGCACCCGCACCGCCGCCTTGACGGCCCGGGCGGCCGCGCCCATCCCGTCCGGGGAGATCCCCGTGGAGCCCCCCAGGAGGATGAGATCGGACCCGAGCTCCACGGCGCCCCGGGCGAGCTCCGCGGCCTTCGGCCCCGGCGACTTGTCCGGGTCGATCAGGGTGAAATGGACCGGCCCCTGGCCGAGGTGTTCCTTGAGGTAGTCGGAGACCTTCCCCATGGGACCTACCGGAACGCGGTGGCGAGGAAGGCCAGGAGCGCGACCGTCATCGCCCCCTTGCTGACCGTCTGCTCCCGGTGGAGGTCGCCGGGGAGGCGGGCCACCGAGTAGACGAAGAGCCCATCCGCGACGAGGACCAGCCCGAGGTAGATAATCCCGGCGGCCGACGAGAGCCGAAGGAACGAGAGCAGGGGCCACGGGCTGAGGCCGATGGCGACCGCCACCGCCGCCCGCGCCACGAGGGTCGCCGTTCCGAACCCGCGGACCCGCGGGAGCGTCCGGCGGTCCACGTCGCCCGCCGCGTCCTCCATGTCCTTGATGACCTCGCGGCTCAGGGTCGCCCCGAACGCCATCAACGCGAACGGGACCAGCAGGGCCGGCGCCCCGCCCGCCGCTCCCCCGTAGAGAAAGACGGCCGCGGTCAGGAACGCGACCAGGAGATTCCCGGCGAGGCCAAGGGCCTTGAACCGGAACTCGTACGTCAGCAGGGCCCCCACCGCGACGGCCCAGATGACCCCGACCCAGGGAGTGGCGCCCAGGATCGGAAGGATCACCACCAGCGAGCCGATCAACAGGCCCGCGGCCATCGCCCGCGCGGTCCCGATCCCGATCGCGCCGGTCACGAGGGGCCGGTCGGGGTGGTTGACCCGGTCGCCTTCGACGTCCAGGACATCGTTGAGGACGTTGCCGCCCGCGGTCACCATGGCGGAAGAGGCCGCCGCGATCGCCAGGACCGCGTACACCCCAACGGAGAGCTCCACGCCCGCACCCCGGGCCACCAGTCCCCCCACGACCGTTCCGGCGAAGGAGACCAGCACGTTGTTCAGGCGGACCAGCCGGAGGGCCGGGTGCACGTCGGCCCATGGCGGGGGTCCGACCATAATCTTACCGCCGGGCGCGGGTCCTCCGTTATAACGAAACGGGGTGTCGTCGTGGCGTGACCTCGAGAGGTGGCGCCGTACCGACGACCCACCGGTTCCGGCTCCCCAACGGCCTTTCGGTCGTCCTGGCCCCGGAGCCGAGGAGCCCCACCGCCTCGATCTGGGTCTGGTACGGGGTGGGTTCCCGGAACGAGTGGCCGGGGGTCACGGGGGCGTCGCACTGGGTCGAGCACATGCTCTTCGAGGGATCCCCCCGGTACCCCAAGGGGGCCATCGACCGGGCGATCCTGGAGACCGGCGGGACCCTCAACGCGTTCACCGACTGCGACTTCACGGCGTACTTCTCCACGGTGCCGCGCGACCGCATCGAGATCCCGCTGGACATCGAGTCGGACCGGATGACCCGCGCCCTGCTCGAGCCGGCGGAGGTCGAGCGCGAGCGGACGATCATCCGGTCCGAGCGCGAGGGGAACGAGAACTGGCCGGAGTTCCGGGTCGACGAGGAGGTCTACGCCCTCGCGTTTCGGCGCCACCCGTACCGCTGGGACCCCCTCGGTTACCCGGAGGACATCCGCCAGATCTCCCCCGCGGCCCTCGCGGACTACTACCACCGGTTCTATGGCACCCGGAACGCCACGTTGGTGGTCTCCGGCGGGTTCGACGTCGCCGCCATCGAACGCTCGGTCCGGACCCGGTTCGGCCCGCTCCCCGAGACCGGCGAGAGCGTGGAGGTCCTCCTCCAGGAGCCGGCCCCTACCGGGGAGCGTCGGGGGGAGCTCCACGGGCCGGGAACGACCCCGCTCCTCGAAGTCGGGTGGCGCGCCCCGGCGATCCGGGACGCGGCCGCTCCGGCCACGATGCTGCTCGACGTGATCCTCGGCGGGGAGACCCGCCTTTTCTCGGCCGGTTCGACCTGGGGACGGTCGGCCGAGCACCCCTCCGCCCGGCTGTACCGGCGCCTCGTCGATACCGGCCTCGCCGTGCGGGCCACCAGCGAATGGCGCGCCCGCCGGGACCCCGGGCTCTTCCACGTCCACGTCCAGGCGGCCGAGGGGGTCGCATTGGCCCGCCTCGAGGAGGCGGTCCTCTCGGAAGTGGACCGGCTCGCCCGGGATGGCCCCACGTCGACCGAGCTCGCCGACGCCCGGACCAAGGTGGCCCGGGGGGCGGAGCTCGCGTACGAGGGGGCCTCCCGGGCCGGCTTCCGCTTGGGCTACCTCGGCCTCCTGGGTCCGCCGAGCCTCGAGGGCCGCTGGCTGAGGGAACTCTCCAAGGTCTCGGCCGCGGCGGTCCGCGATCGGGCGCGTGAGCTGTTCCGGGCCGAGGGCCGGGTCGTGGTCCGGTACGAGCCGGAGGTGCCCCATGCCGGTTGAGTCCGCGGACCCGAGACTCGTCGAACGGACGGTCCTCGAGAACGGGCTCACCGTGGTCCGTCAGCCGGCGCCCCCGGCGGCCCGGAGCTTCTCGGCGACGTTCGTCGCGCCGGGCGGCTGGGCGTACGACCCGGAGGGCCGGCACGGGCTCGCGGTGTTCACCACGGCCCTCCTGACCAGCGGCGCCGGGAGGTACGACCGCGTGGCCCTCTCGCGGCTGCTCGATGGGTACGGCGCCACCCTCTCGGCCCGCCCCGCGCCGGAGAGCTCCGAGGTGACGATCTGGGGGCCGTCCAGCGTCCTGGACCCTCTCCTCGACCTCCTCGCGGAGGTCGTCCTGAGGCCGCGGTTCGACGCCGACGACATCGAGCGGGTCCGCCGCCAGATCCACGAGCGACAGCTCCGAGAGCTCCGCCAGCCCGACGGGCGCGCGGAACGGGACCTCCTTCGGGCGATCTTCCCCGAGGACCACCCGTACCGCCGGACCGGGATCGGAGAGCCCGCCTCCGTCCGGAGGATCCACCGCGCGGACCTGCGGGCGTTCCACGGGTCTCACTTCGTGGCCCCCGGGTCGTTCCTCGTGGTGACGGGACCCCCGTCCCTGGACGCGCTGGTCCGGGACGCGAAGGTGCGCTTCCGACAGTTCCCGACCGAGGTAGGTCCCCCCGCGCCGGCCGTCCCCGAGATCGGCCGTCCCTCGGGGACCCAGCGGGTGCCGATGCCGGGGCACTCCCAGGTCGAGATCCGCATCGGGGGCCCGAGCATCGCCCGGTCCGATCCGCGGTACGCCGCCGTGTTCCTGGCGAACGAGGTGCTGGGCGGACGGAGCATCCTTTCCCGACTGTTCCAGCGGGTCCGGGAGAACGCCGGGCTCGCGTACCACGCCTCCAGCGAGGTGGAGGCCATGCGATGGGGAGGGCTCTGGGAGGTCCACGCCGGCACGGGACCGGAGCGGGTCGACCGGGCGGTCCGGCTCATCGAGCAGGAGCTCACCCGGATCGTCGAGGAGAGGATCCCCGGCACGGAGCTCGACCGGATCCGGGAGAGCGCGATCGGGGAGCTTCCCCTGGCGCTCGAGACGACCAGCGGCGCGCACGAGCTCGCCGTGGACATCGCCTACCACGGCCTCCCGGACGATCACCTCGTCGAATGGCCCAAGGTCCTCCGGACCGTCACGCCCTCCGAGATCCGGGAGGCGGTGGTGGGGACCCTGGACCCGGGCCGGAGCGTGCGGGTCCTGGCCGGTCCGCTCGCTCCCCCGGCCTCATCCAAACGGCGCCGGTGAGCCGGCGGTCGAGTGCGCATCGATACGCATATATAGGCCCCCCGGATACCGCGCCCTATGCCGGGAGCCCGACGGGAAACCGTGGCCGCCGAGGGAATGCTTCGGAAGAACATCACCATCACCCACGAGGAGAACGCCTTCCTCGAACGCCACCCCGAGATCAACCAGAGCGCCCTCTTCCGTCAGGTGGTCGAGAGCATGATGCTCGCCGAGCGCGCCCCGCACGTCGCCTCGGTCCAGAACCTGAAGCTCGGGAAGGCGGTCTACCGGAGCGGCGCGATCATGTTCCAGAAGCCGGAGAAGCGGAAGGGGAGCCCGTAAGGCCCCGCCGCTCCACCTCCTTCTCCCGGAGCCGCCGAACCCCTTCGATCGCCCCGATGTTCTCCGCGTCCTGCGCTCGGGCATAGAGGACGCCCGCCGCGCCGGGGGTCGCCGCCACCGCCGCCCGGACCGCGGCCGCGCCCTCGGCCTCCAGGGCGTGCCGGGGCACGAGATGCCCGAACGCCCACCGCCGCCTCAGGGCGAGGTCCGTGAAGTGGGGAACATAGTGCCCGCCCCCGATCCCCACGGCGACCCGGTCGGCGGGGTCCTCCTCGAGCCCCGTCACGATCTCCGCGAGGGATCGCACCGCGACCTCGGGCGGAGGCGGTCCCCCAGGGACATGGGCGATCTCCACGAAGAACGCCGGCGCCGCCTGCACCGGCCCGTGGTGGGTCGCCTCGAAGGTGGTGGGCAGTCCCGTGGTCGACTCCGCCTCCGACAGCCGCCGCAGCGCCGAGACCATGAGGTGGGCGGGGGCCGGAACCAGAGTGCGCGGGGCGCCCCCCACCTCGTCCGAGTCCCCGAAGTTGCCGAGCGGGTGCACCGTGGTGCACAGGGTCCCGGTGACGCTCCGGTGGACCGACGGGAACACCATCGGCACGCCGGCAAGCTCCGCCGGAAGGCGGCGGTCGAGGTGATCGTCGTGGACATGGTGCCCCGGTCGCCGCAGGAGGAGGACCCCTTCGGATAAGGTTCGTACGGCCGCTCCGTCCACGTGGGCGCCCTGGGAGGGCCGATCACCCCAGACCTCCAGGACGGCCCGAGCGACCGGGTCCAGCTCGGACGCGACGACGAGGTACCGTGCGGGCACGCGGGGGGGAGCCCGTGGCCCCCAAAAACGCGAGGGGGGCGGGGGGGACCACCGGAGCGCGTGCCTAGGACGGGTCGTGGGGAGCGGGGGTGGCGTCCATGGAACCCGGCTGGCCGGGGCCCGGTCCGCCCCCCGACGCGGCCCCGCTCCCGGGCAGCCCGCTTCCCAGGGCCCCCCCATCGACGCGGCTGAGGGCCACGAGCGCCAGGATCGCCACGACGAGGAGGAGGAGCCCGAAGAGGGCGTCGCTCTCGTTCGCTGTGAGCCATTGGAGGGCGAGGACGACCCGGGAGAGCCCGTACGAGACGAAGATCCCGTCAACCATCATCACGAACCGCCGGAAGAACTCCGGCGAGACGGCGCCGAGGAGCAGGGTCCCCAGGGGGATCCCGACGAGCACCGGGACGAACAGGTACGGCAGGAGGCTCAGGGCGGGGAGCGACACCAGGTGGGTGCCGACCAGGCCGTCGAAGGCGAGATACGTGCCCAGGGTGAGCGAGGACTCGGCGACCCGGATCTGGGCGATGGTGCACCGGAACTCGTTCTTCGAGAGCCCCTGGTTCCGGAGGAAGAGGGCGAGCGGGGGGCCCGAGATGGTGGTCAACGAGTAGAGGAACCCGATGCCGGGCCCGACCACGGCCCCGGTGCGCTCTTCGTTCTTGAGCGGCCGGTAGACCCCGCGGAGCTGGAGGAGGATGAGGGGGAAGAGGATCACGTAGACGATCACCTTGACGTCGTTCACCGCGAGGAACGCGAGGCCCAGGGTCCCGAGGACGATCCCCGGCAACAGCGTGCGGACGATGGGCCGTGCCCGCGGCCAGGTCGCCGTGATGTGCTTGCGCTCGCGGGTCAGGAGGACAATGTTGACGACGACCTCCACGATGACCAGGGCGGGGTTGAGGACCTTGTTCGAGAACCAGAGGATCGCGATCGGGGTGACGGTGGAGGAGAAGCCGTACCCGACGGCGCCGTTGATGACGGCGGCCCCGAAGGCCAAGATGGCCAGGTACAGGTCGTTGAGGGGGATCATGCGTATCGGCCCGGCGGCGACCTGGGGACCCCTATATCAAGGCCCGGGAGTGGACGCATGGCCCTCCCCAAACGTGGACAGCGCGGCGGCGCCCCTGCCGGTGGTCCCCCGGCCCGCCCCGGAGCCCCGGAGGGGGCGCCGGGGGGTCGGGCCGGCTCGCCGGGCGTCCCGTGAGCATTCCCCCCTCAGGAGATGAACTCTAACGGGCCCGACCACGAGATCGGGAAGGGGAAGGGCGGAGCCGTCGCGACATCGATCGGGAGCCGGACGCCCCAGCGCCCCGATTCGCCAAGGGAGTCGCGGAAGTCCTCGGCCGGGTCCGGCCGGTGCCCGGGCGCCCCGTCGGGGTCCGGGGCAAAGCGCGCCCCCCCGGGGGCCGCGCGGGCCCGGGAAGAGGGAGGTGCTCCCGGCGGGAATTCCCCCGGCGGGGGAACCCCCGCCGGCTTTGAACCCGCGTCAGGGGCTCGAGAGGCCCCTATCCTTGACCACTAGACTACGGGAGCGCCATCGGCGGTTAGCGGGTCGGCTCTTTGAGCCTTTCCGTTCGCTCGCCGGCGCGCCGCGCTCCCGGCCCGTTCGGCCCGCTCGAAGATGGCTCCCGGGCGGGCGGACCGGGCCGGCCGGGCGCCGGGTTATAGGCCCCCGGCCCCTCCTCCGTCGATGACCCCCCCCGTCAAGGCCCGCAGTGGCCACATCCTGCTCGACCCCAAGCGGTCGTTCAAGGACCTGGTCCGGGTCTACCCCGAGATCCATCGGAAGCTCGTGGACGCGAACCGCCCGTTCGTCAAGGAGAGCGAGCCGCTCCTCCCGGACGTCCTGCTGGAGGAGAACCTCCGCGATCTCCGGGCCGACCGGAAACCGGCCGGCTATAACCGGCCGGACGCGTTCGCCATGCGTCTCATCTTCCCTCTCACCGACCCCCGGCGCGCCGAGTTCTACTTCTCGAAGCCCGCGCGCTGCCAGGAGATCGTCCAGATGACCGAGCAGGTCTCCGCCATGCTGCGCCGGCGGGGGATCAAGCACACCGTCGAGTACGACCGGCTGCCCTTGGGGCCGCCCCGGGGACTGCCGGGGCTCCCCCCGATGGGTTCGGGGACCGGGGTCCTGGGTGGCTCGCCCGGGCCCGGATAGCGCTCAGGTACCCTGCGCCGGCGGCCGCCGGAACGGCCAGAACGCCGGGGCGGCGGGCGCCGGGGCGGGCGCGGGTGGCTCGGCGATCTTCAAGCGTTCCTGCAGGAGCCGGAGCGCCTCCCGGGCCTTCTCCAGGGCCATCGCGTAGTCCGTGGCCCGGGCCTGGATCGACTCATCGAGGAGCTTCCGGGGCTCGGTGGTGTCGAGCCGAAGCTCCGAGGCGCGCCCGAGCGCCGCGTCGATGAGGTAGTGGAGGTTCATCAGCTCCCGGTGGAGCGCCTTGCGCCGGTTCAGTTCCTCGCCGGCCTCCAGCACCACCTGCGCGGCCTCGATGCTGAGGCCGGACGAGAGGAGCTCGGGGACCGAACGCATCCGCTCGACCACGTCGGCGAGGGCGACGTGGAGGCCGTCCTGGGCGAAGACGAGCTCGGTCTGGGTCTCCTTGAGACGGTCCGACAGCCGGGCGCCCACCAGGGCCTTCAGCCGCGCCTCCCCGTCCAGGACCTTCTCCCGGACCTCCTCGAACCGACCGTTCGAGAGGGCGAGCTGGGCCTCGCTGAACCGTTCCATCACGGGCGTCGTGTCCAGTCCGAGCTTCTCCCCGACCCAGAGCCGGTCCTTCAGGCTCGTGACCCGGGCCTCGAGATCGAGGCGCCACCGGTCCCGGGCGCGGACCTCCTCGTCCCGGAGGATCGCCAGGGCGGCGGCGTAACCGCCCTTGGCGGCCTCCTCGAGGGCCCGCTGCTTCGCCTGGGCCCGGAACTCGAGCTCGGCGGCCCCCACCGTCCCGACATCGTCGTGGTAGGCGGCCTCGACCTCCCGGGTCCGGGCCTCCAGGGCGGCGGTGAGCGCCTCGGTGAGGCCCTCGCGGCACCACTGGAAGCCGTCGCTCGCCTTTTTCCAGTCCCGGACCTTCAGCGACCCCTCGGCCTGCTCGATCTCGGCGGCGAACCGGTCGGCGATCTCGGCGAGGCCGGCACTGCGGGCCGTCTCCACCAGGTGGCGGACGTCGGAGAGGACGCCGGCGAAGAGGCGCTCGATCGCCCACCGGGCCTGCTCGGCGGCCTCCCGGGCCCGGCGGGTCGCCTCCGAGTACTCCCCGTCCTGGAACGCGGTCCGGGCCACCTCGAGGATCCGGACGACCTCGCTGACATCGCTCCCGATCTCGAGGGACTCCTTGATCTGGCGGTCAGCGGAGTCGAGGGCCTCCCGGGCGCGCCGGTGCGCCTCCTGGGCGGCCGACAGGGCGTCCGACGCGTCCAGGGCGAGCTCGAGGACGACCGGGAACAGGCGGTCCCGGTAGGCTCCCTGGGCCTCCAGGAACTTGGCCTCCGCGATGTGGGCGCGGATCCCTTCCTTCCCGGCCTCGGCGATCTTCGCCTCCATGGTCCGGACCGCTCCCTGGGCGAGCCGGAGCTGGAGCTCGACGCGCTCGAGCTCGGACTCGGACCGGGCGGCGAGCTGGAGGGCCTCGACCGGTCGGCCCTCCTCGAGGGCCGTCCGGGCCTGCATGAGGAGGTTCTCGGCGAGGGCCGTGTCGGTCCCCTCGGGACGCGAATGGATGAGGAGGCCCTGGAACCCGGCGAGGGTCCGGGAGACGTGCTGGTAGGTGACCTGCAGGAGCTCCCGCTCCAGCGCCGAGGACATCTCGATCGCCTTCGCGTACTCGCGGCGGCCGATGGCCGCCTCCACCGCGGCGAGGCGCTCCCGGGCCGTGCCGGGGGACGCGTGGACGAGCTCGGCCTGGTTGACCGCCTCGGTGGCGCGCTTCAGGCCCCGCTCGGCGTGCTCGAAGAAGCCCCGGGTCTCCACGAGGCGGGCGCGGGCCGATTCCACGAGCTCGGTGACGCCCGTCGGGACCGCCAGGGCGAGGCGGCGCCGGGCCTCCCCGAGGATCTCCACCACGGGCTGGATGTCGATGCCGCTGGACCGCCCGACCTCGAGGTCCTGCTCGAGGGCCCGGAGGTTCTGGGCTAGCACGGGCTTGAGGAGCTGGACCAGGTCCGCATGGACCGACCGGGCCTGGGCGAGCGCCTCGGCCGCGCGACCCTCCTCGAGGGCGCCGCGCGCTCCGTCGATGCGGGGGCCGAACGGCTCCGTCGGGACCCCGAGCCGCTGCCCGTCCTCCCGGAACAGGGAGGCTTCGCTGAGGAGCCGGCGGGTCTCCGCCGACGCCTGCTCGGACTTGAGGAGCGCCATCAGGACGTCGAGGCCGTCCTTCGCGCCGCCGAAGTCCAGGGCCTGGTACGCCGCCTGGACCAGGCGGATCCGCTCCCGGTGCGCCTCCACCGGCACCCCGGCCTGCTTCAGGGTCTGCCAGAGAGCGTTCGCCTCGGCGAGCCCCGAGAGGATCGCTTGGGCCGTGGTCTTGAGGCGGACCGCGTTGCGCTCCGTCTCGTCGGCGAGCCGGTACGCCTCCGAGTACCGCTGGCCCCGCAGGGCCTCGGTGGCCCGCTCGAGGGACCCCCGGAGCTCGGGGGTGTCGACCCCCATCTTGGAGAGCTCCACCAGGGCGAGCTTCGCGTGGCTCGTCGCCTCCTCGCTCCGGACCAGCTGCTGCTGGTGGGCCCGGGTCCGGATCTCCTGGGAGGCCCGGGAGGCCTTGACGAAATCCCCCATGTTGAAGATCTGCTCGACCTCGTCGATCTGCCGCTGGATCTCGTCGCCCGCCCCGCCCATCGATTCTAGGACGCGCCGCTCCTCCTCGAGGGCCTCCACGAGGGAGGAGGCGTGGGCCGCGAACACGGCGGTGAACTCCCGCTCGGCCCGCTTGAGGGCGTCCAGGGACCCGGGGAGGTCCTCCTTGACCCGGAGGGTCACGTCGGCGTCGGCGAGGAGGCGACGGACGGGCGCCACCAGGGTCTCGTCCGGGATGTCCGCGAACCCGCGCTCCAGCTCCTCGACCCGGCGCGCGACGTACGGGCCGGCCGCGGTGCGGAGCCGAACCTCGAGCGCCGCGAGGAGCTCCCCCGCGTCCGCGAGGTCCCCGTCGTCCAGGAACTTGCGCGCCCTCGTCAGCTCCTCCTCCGCGCCGGCCGGGAGGAAGCCGCGCTCCTCGGCGATGGGACGGACCGCCTCCAAGGTCTCGTACTCCCGGGTGAAGAACGTCGCCGCCTCGCCCCCCAGGGACTGGAACGTCTCCCGGAGGAGGTCGCGCGCCGGCGACAGGTCCACGCGATCGAGGTGGTCCCGGATCCGCTGCAGGGAGGCCGAGTACGGCCCGATGGGGAAGTGGGCGGCCGCGAGCCGCTGGAGCATCTCCGACAGGGCATCGGCCTCGGCCCGGGCGGTGTCGAGGTCCGCGGTGAGCGTCCCGACGCGCTCGATCGCCTCCTGGCTCGCGGCCAGGGCCTCGCTGTAGATCTTGAGACGGAGGGCCTCCCGGGCGCGGTTCATCGCCGCGAACACCTCGCTCGGGTCCCGACCGAGCCGGCGGGCCTCCACCAACCGGGGCCTGACCGCATCGAGGAGGCTCGCCACGATCGAGACCACCGGCTCTTCCACGGTGGCCCGGGCCTCGCTCAGGACCTTCGGGACCTGGGCGGCCTCCACCGTGTCGACCATCCCCCGCGACTCGCCGAGGCGGACGAGGTACGGCGCCGGGTCCACGTCGTACTCCCGGAGCGACTCCAGGGTCGCGCGCAGCGACTCCAGGGTCTGCCCCACCCGTTCCCGGAGGGTGTTCCCAACACGGACGCTGGCTTCCTCAACGGCGGTCACCGAGGCCTGCCAGTCGATCGGGGAGGCCTCGGCGTCGGCCCTCAGGGCGGCCTCCAGAGCCTCGGACGACACCCCCAGGTCCTGGGCCGCCAGCAGAAGTTCCCGTCCGCTCGCGCGGGCCTTGTCCCGGCGTTGCGCCGCCAGGGGCACGCACTCGGGGACCACTTCGTTGACCTGGTGGAGCGCCTCCTTGAGGTGCCCGTCGCGGATCGGCTCGAGGGCCTGGCGCAGCCGGCCGTCGAGCGTCGTCTGCATCTCGGCCGGCGCGCCAGCCCATTCGGCGAGGGCGCGGCCCCGGCTCCGGAGCGAGGCCGAGTAGTCGTTCTCGACGTGACGGATCTGTTGGTCCAGCTCCCCCAGGGCCGCGGTGGACCTGGTCCAGTCCGCATCGGGGGTGGTGGACGCGACGGTCGACAGCGCTGTGCGGAACGCTTCGGGCACCGGGAGGCCGAACTGGGCGATCCGGTCGGCGCGCTCGCTGATCTCCTTCCGGCGGGCCTCGTAGAGAGGGACCGCGGCCGTGCTCAGGTACTCGAGCAGCTCTTTCGCCTTCGCCTCGGTGGCGTCCCAGTCGGCCTTGCGGACCTGCGCCTGGACCTGGGCCAGTCGGTCGGCGGTCTCGGGGAGCCGGATGCCGATCCCGTCCAGGAGCCGGACGCGCTCCTCGGCGGCGTGCTGCGCCTCCTCGGCGCTGGCCCGCCGTTTCTTGATGAGCTCGGCCTTCTCCTGTAGGATCTTGGTCAGCCGAGAGGACGGCAGCGACCCCAGTCCGCCCGAACCGGTCGTGGCCGACGCCCTCCCCTTGCTCAGGGCCGACGCCCAGCGGGAGGGGGCCCCGGTCTCATTTTATGCCGGCCCTTCGATATAAAGGGTCGTCCGCCCGACGGAACGGGACTACGGGCGCGTGATGCGCCGCTTCCCCATCGCATCGAGGTACTGGATCTCGGTCCCGGGGGTCAGCTGACCCTTGAGGTCCGCGTCCAGGGCGAGGGAGAACGTCTCGTACGTCTCGAGGTCCATCAACTGGACCTCGGCGTCGGTGAGCGACAGGACCTGGGCCTGGCGCTTGCCGATCATCGGGACCTGGACCTTGTGCTTCACGGGGAACACCACGGACCGCTTGGAGCCGTCGAAGATCCCGACCGCGTCGATACGGGCCTTCGCTTCCCCGTGCTTCCCTGGTTTGGAGGTCTGGATGCTGATGATACGGCACGGCTCCTCATCGATGAGCATGTACCGCCCTTCCTTGAGCTCCCGCACCTCTTGCTGCGTCCAGGCCATGCCGATCTCCGGCGGTCAGGACCCGGTGGCGTTGATAAAAGTTGTCCCCGTCGGGCCCCGCGTTCCCGGAGCCCCGCCGCCGGCCGGCGCCCGCGGGCCGGTCCCTCGGAAGTCTCCGCCCCTGCGACGGTTTAATCGTCCGAGCCGGCCATGAGACGTGCGTCGACGGCGCGCCGTCCGGAATCCCCATGCATCCACTCCCGGCACGGTACGACCCGCAGCAGGTGGAGGCCGAGTCCCGGGCGTTCTGGGGCGCCCGGTCCCTCCCGCCGGCCGGCGGGGTGATCGGGCCGCCCACGGGACCTCGGGTCCACGAACTTTTCAACGCGCTCTCGGCGGCCCGCGGGCTCTCCGCGTTCCTGGCCCAGACGGTCCGGGCGGACATCGAGGCACGCTACCAGGCCCAGACGGGTCGTCGCGCCGGGGCCGTGCTGCTGGCCCGATTGAACCCGAGCGACCCCCTGTTCACGGACGCCGTCTCGGAGCTCCAGCGGCTGGCGATCTGGCCGGGGGCCGGGACCCTCCGCACGGTGGCGAGCGCCGCCGACAGCGGACGGATCCAAGCCGCCGTCAGCCGTCTCGCGGAACGCGGACTCCTCGTCCGCCGGGACACCCCGCTCCGCAGCTGCCCGAGGTGCGGGGTGGCCCGTCCGCCGCCGGCGATCGTCTACTCCGACGAGGAGGGGCCCGCCTTCCTCGTCCGGTTCCCGCTCCTCGGCGAGCCCGAGCCTACCTCCCTGATCGTGTGGACCGATGCGGTCTGGAAGCTCCTCGGCACGACGGCTCTATTGCTGCACCCCGAGCGACCGTACGTCCGTGCGCGCTTCTCGCGCCGGGGACAGTCGGAGGTCATCCTGGTCGAGCGCTCGGCGCTCCCTCGGCTCGTCCGCTGGCTCGAGGGGGCCGAGATCGAGGTGCTCGAGGAGCTCCCGGGGCGTTCGTACGCCGGCCGGCCCTACGGGCATCCCCTCTCCACCGAGTTCCCGACCCTCCAGGACCTGCCCCCCCCGGCCGGCCGTGTCGCGGTGGCCGCCGAGGTCGGGGACCGCGGCACCGGCGTCGTGGCCCTGATCCCGGCCCACGGGGCCACCGACGCCATCGTCGCGGCCCGGATCGGGATCGACGGGTGGCCGGTCCTCGACGCACGCGGGGGCCTCACCCGGAACTTGCGCCACAAGTACGCGGGCCTTTCCAGCGAGGCGGCGGAGTCGTTCATCCTCCGGGACCTGTCGGATGGCGGGCATCTGTTCGCCCAGGTCACGGTTCCCCGGGGCCTGCCGCGGTGCGCCGTCTGCGGAGCCGTGCTCCTGTGGCAGGCGGGCGCGGTCTGGGCCGCGGTCCCGGCAAACCTCCCCGCGGCGCAGCTCGAGGGCGCCCGTCGGGCCTGGCCCGGCCTCTCCGTGCCGCCGGTGGACGACCCGGTGCCCTGGCCATCGTCGGAGCTCGGGACCACCTCGGAGCCGAGCGCCCCCCAGCTCCGGGAGTGCGGGCGGTGTGGCCGCCTGACGCCCCCTTCCGGGCCGGCCACGTGCACCTGCGGGGCCCCCACGGAGGTGGTCCGGCGACGGCTGCTGCCCTCGTTCCAGGAGGCCCTCGTCTTCGCCGACCAGAGCGGCCCGTACGGCCCGGGGGACCCGCTGCACTTCTTCCTCACGGAGCGGAGCGCGGGCCCGACCCTCCTTCAACTGCTGGTGGCGCTCGAAGGGGGCGGCGTTCCGTCCGTCCCCTTCCGTTTGACGGCTCTTCCGACCGTTCCCCCGGAATCGTTCCTGATCGGTGCCTCGGCAGACGCCGACCGGGCGGCGTTCCTGGCGACCACCGGACCGCCCCGAGCCGGCGCGGACACGATCTCCGCCCGCCGGGTCCAGGCGGCCCGTCGGCTCCGACAGTTCTGGCAGCTGGCCCGGGAGGTCCTCGAGGCCACCTCGCGCTCGAGCTACACTCCCCCGACGGCTCCGATCGGGGCGGGACTGCCACAGCTGCCGGAGGAGGACCGGGCGTTCCTCTCCCGGTTCGAGCGGATGCGAATGGAGGTCCTCCGGGCCTACGACGACGGCCAACCCGTCGTCGCGAGCACGATCCTCAACCGGTTCTTCGACCGGGACCTGCGGGGCGAGTACCTCCCGACGGTCCGCCCCCGGCTCGCCGTCCCCGGCCTCCTCCCCCCGAAGGTCGCCGCGCTCCGCGTCCTGCACCACGTGGTCCCCACCTGGGCGGAGATGTCCGCTCCCATCGCCCCCTACACGATGGAGGCCGTGCTCCGGGCCTTCCGGGACCCGGCCGACAGTGTCTTCGAGCGTCGGCTGACCCCCATCCAGGAGGTCGCCCTCGACGCGAACCTGGAGCAATCGTACGGCCGGTGGCAGTCGTTCGCCGCCACCCTCCGGGCCTTCCGCCATGAGACGGGCATCCCCCCGGACCGGAGCTGGCCCTCGGTGATCCTCGTCGCCAACGACGACACCATCGCGTCGGAGCTTCGACCGGCGGCCCAGACCCTGGCCCGGCTCGGCCGGGCGGACCAGGTCGAGATCGCATCGCCCGATCACCCGTGGAAGGGCAAGGAGCTCTCGGCGCGCCCCGTCCCGGAGGAGATCCAGCGGGCCTATGGGGCGCAGTCGGGCCGCATCGTCCGGATCCTGGAGGGGATGAGCTCCCATCGCCTGCAAGAGGGGCTGCGGGCGGGGACCCTTCAGATCTCGATGGACGGGATCCCGCGCCCGATCCTGCCCGGGATGGTAGAGTTCTCCGAGTCGCTTCCGGCCGGCATGGCCGTCGTCCCCTGGCCGTGGGGGCAGCTCCTGGTGCAGCTCCCCGAGGGAGAGCACGATCCGGCGCGCGTGCCGACCCCGGCCCTCTCCGCCGATGCCTGGCGGGTGCTCCGGACCATCCGACGTCGGATCGAGCGGGCCGCGGCCCCGTCGGCGATCGACCGCGTGATGGTCGCCGCATCGGGGGGCCTCCTCGAGGAGCTCGGTCGCGCCGCCCCAGCTATCTCCGCGATGCTCGGAGGGGTCGAGTTCGTCGCTCAGGCCACTCCGGAGGAGTTCCCGGCCGGCGAGGCCTCGGAAGGCCGGACGGCCCGGGGCGGCCGATGGTGGCTCCGGATCCCGGGCGCCCCGCTGGCCGCCCGACCCGCGAAACAGCGCCCCAGTCGGCCTCACCGGCCCCGGGTCCGGGTCTCGGAGGCACCGGCCGGGGGCGATGTGGGTCCGGACTTCCTCGAGGAGGGGCTCCTCGCCCGGGAGGCCGCGATCCGGGCGACCGTTGATGGCTTCGAGCAGTCGCTCGGGCGCCCGATGATCGGGCCGGCCAAGGCCTCGGCCGCCTGGGACGCCGGGTTTCGAGACGTCGATGGGATCGCCCATGCGCCGTTCGAGCAATTGGCGGCGGTGGCCGGGTTCGGACCGGTGCTCGCGGGGGAAGTGATCCGCCATTTCGGCGGCGACGTTCCCCGATCGGTCCTCCCACGCACGGCCCCGTCCGGGGCCGCCGCTCTGTCGACCGCCCGTCCGCCCCCCGTCCCTTCCGAGGGAGCGGTCCCGCCGGCGGCACCGACCGCCGCTCCTTCCGTCGCCATCGAACCTCCCTCTCCGCCTTCGGCGGCCCCCGTCCCACCGCCCCCCGAGGTGGCCACGGCCCCCGGGAACGCCCCCGCGGCTCCCGCGCCGGACCCCCGCGCCACCCCGACCCCGCCGCCGCGGGCACCCACGCCCGTGGAAGCGGTCCCA
>Ga0209060_10001397_pt1 | contig 26869 bp, 17 predicted proteins | sample Coa_R1_8_FD_187155 | JGI IMG/M metagenome (GOLD analysis project Ga0209060, IMG submission 187155) | Surface soil microbial communities from Centralia Pennsylvania, which are recovering from an underground coalmine fire - Coalmine... | ecosystem: Environmental > Terrestrial > Soil >...
GGAATCGGCGCGGCCTGTGCGCGCCGCCTCGCGGCGGCCGGCGCCGCGGTGATGGTGAGCGGCCGTCACGCCGGTCGCGGCGCGCGCGTCGTGAGCGAGATCGAGGCGGCCGGGGGCCGCGCGCTGTTCATGCAGGTCGATCTGCGCGAGGCGGGCAGCTGCGAGGGGCTGATCGCGGCCACCCTCGAGCGGCTCGGTGGGCTCGATATCCTGGTGAACAACGCCGGCATCCTGTACACGGCGAATGCGCCCGCGACCAGCGATGCGCAATGGCTCGACACCTTCGCCGTCAATGTGAACGCGCTGTTCTACCTGAGCCGCGCGGCGGTGCGCCACATGCAGCGGGCGGGCGGCGGGGCGATCGTCAACGTCGCCTCCGAGTGGGGCTTGAACGGTGAGCCCAATCATGTCGCCTACTGTGCGAGCAAGGGCGCCGTCGTGCAGATCACCCGCTGCATGGCCCTCGATCATGCGCGCGATCGCATCCGCATCAACGCCGTGTGTCCGGGAGAGATCCACACGCAGATGGTCGATGAGATCCTCGCCAGGCGCGGCGGCAATCTCGCCGAGAACCTCGAGGCGCTGGCCGCGGGAATCCCGATGCGCCGGCTGGCGGATCCCGACGAGGTGGCGCGCTGTGTGGAGTTTCTGGCATCGGATCTTGCGAGCTATGTCACCGGCGTGAACCTACCCGTGGATGGCGGCAACGATGCGACCGGCGGCCCGTATCCTTGAGCGGGCGGCGAGGGCGCATACCGCGCTCAATCGCTGATGATCTCCGCCGGCGTCTGCGGCAGCGCCGAATGCAGTCGATGCGCGTCGCCTTCCGGGGCGTGGCCGCGCTCATAGGGCCGCGCCGCGAGCATGTAGATCCAGCCGATGATCACCACGCCGAGCGTCGTCGCGAGCATGCCGTAGCTCGCATACCAGGGATCGGTCGCGCTCGCCGGCCGCGGCCAGAGAATGTTGACGATGGCGCCGACGCCATAGCCGAGCGCCAGCAGATTGACCGGCCAACCCCAGCGGTTGAGCTTGAAGGGCCCCGCCGGATGCCAGCCCTTGGCGCGCGCAATGAGCGCAGCCAGCACGACCATCTGGAAGGCGATGTAGATGCCGACCGCCGCGAAGCTGATGATGGTCGCGATCGCATCCGAGAGCCACAGCGCCGAGAGCGCGATCAGCGCGGGGATCGCCCCCATGACGATGAGTGCGTTCGCGGGCACGCGGTGACCGGGTGAGAGGTGGCTCATGTAGCGGCTGCCGAAGATCATCTGGTCGCGGGCGTAGGCGAACAGGAGCCGGCTTGCCGCCGCCTGCAGACTCAGGAGACACGACATGAACGACACGAGCACGACCAGGATCACCAGGCGAAAACCCACCTCGCCCATGCTCGCGCGCAGCAGCGTGACGATCGGGTCGCTGTCCTTGCCGGAGATCACTGCGCCGATGTCGCGGATCGAGAGCACGAAGGACAGGCACACCCAGCAGGCCGCGGCGCCGCCGATGTAGATCGTCATGCGCATCGCCCGGGGGATCATGCGGCTCGCATCGGGAGTCTCCTCCGCCACATCGCCGCAGGCCTCGAAGCCGTAGTAGCAGAACATCGCCGCGAGCGAGGAGGCGAGGAAGGCGGGCCAGTAATGCCCACCGGCCGGCGTCACGTAGTGCGTGTCGAGGAGCACCGAGAGCGGCTGGTGGCGCGCGAAGAGCAGCAGATACGATCCCACCGCGATCGCCCCGACGAGCTCGCAGATGAAGCCGAACATCGCGGCGCGCGCGAGCAGCCGCGTGCCGCTCAGGTTGAGCCAGGTGGTGAAGGCGATCAGCACGAGCGCGATGGCGGTGGTGGCCACGGGCGTGGCCGCCATGCCGAAGAGCTGCGCGAGAAAAGGCGCGATGCCGGTCGCAACGCCCGCCATGGTGCAGCAGAGCGCCCAGGCATAGATCCAGCCCGCCATCCACGCCCAGCGCTTGCCGAGAAGGCGCCGCGCCCAGGGATAAAGTCCCCCCGAGATCGGAAACTGCGAGACGATCTCACCGAAGACGAGGCATACCATGAGCTGGCCGAGACCGACGAGGAGGTAGGTCCACCACATCGGTGGGCCGCCGGCCGCGAAGGCGGTGGCGAAGATCGTGTACACCCCCACGACCGGCGACAGGTAGGTGAAGCCGAGCGAGAAGTTCTCCCACTTCGACATCGAGCGGTCGAAGTGCGAGACGTAGCCGAGCGCGCGCAGCTGCGCGGCGTCCTGATCGACGGCTGGTTTGTCGTTCAAGCAGCAGTGCCCCCTTCAAGATCCAAGGGCTCCATCGTACACCGCCTGGTGACGGGACCGAGCCATCGGGAGCGCCCGGTTGGACGGCGCTCCCTTGTCCTGCCCCTAGAAGCTGTAGCGGAAATCCACCCCGATCGTGCGTGGCTGGTTGGTCGATACGCGGGTGATGGCGTACGTCGTCCATGCGAAGTTGGTGTTGTTGATGCTGAGCTCCGCCACCCTGTTGGTGAGGTTGGTCCCGAAGAGCGATGCCGACCAGGCGCCGCTCTTGATGCCGGCGCGGGCGTCGAGGAGCGTGTACGGAGGCAGAATCTGCGGATATCCGGACTGATCCCTCTCCGAGCCCACCGTGCTCAGCGATGCGCTCAAGATACCGTCGATGCGGTCCGTGATGGCGGTTTGATAATTGACCACCGCGCTTCCGGTATATCTCGGCACGTTGAGCACCCGGATACCGGGCGTGATTCCCGATTGAATCGCGGCAAAGGTCGGCTGGTTGATGACCGCCGTGTTGTAGACACCGCTCAGATCCACGGTGAGTCCCGGCGCGAGCAGGGCCGACACCTCGACCTCGGGGCCGTAGGATTTCGCATTGCCGGCGTTGGTATCGTAGGGATAGACGCAGGTGAGGTCGAGCACCTGCTGAATGTGGGTCCACTTGATGTAATAGAAGTCTGAGTTCACCGTGAAGCGCCGATCGTTGAATCGCGCCTTCTCGCCCACTTCATAGCTGTATACGTAGTCCGGCGTGTAGCTCGGTTGAGAGTTCACGCTGACGGGGCCGGCGGCGCAGTTGATTGCGTTTGGATTGATCGCGAGCACCGCTGCCGAGGGCAGCGGTATCGGCAGATTCACTCCACCCGGCCGCGAGCCTTTGGCAATCGTGGCGTAGGCGGTCAGATCCGGGGTTGGCTCGTAGGAAAGATTGATCTTGGGCAGCGTTGCATTGTTGTTGAAGGTTTGCACCACGATCTGCGCATCTTGGTTTCCGGACGCGGTGCCGAAGCCGGCCTGCTTGGCGTGATAATTGACTTGAAAGTAGAACTCGCGCACGCCGGCTGTGAGCTTCAGAGCGTCGGTGATGTTGTACGTCACCTGCCCGAAAATGGCCGCCTGCTTCAGGATCTCATCGTTGACGTCGTTGAACACGACGCCGTTCGGATTGGCCGCTTGCGCGTTCGGATAGGGGGGGAGGCCGGGATTCGGATAACGCAGCAGACTGGTGGCACTGTATACGTTGGCGGCGGGGCAGCTGCCGGAGACAGGTCCGGCCGTGGCTGCCAGGCCGCAGGACAGCACTCCCGACCATCCGGGCTCTTGATTGTGCGTTATGTATCCGGAGTCGAGCTTGGAGTAGTAAACGCCGCCCACCCATTGCAAGGGGCCCGCCTGGTTCGAGGTGAGGCGCATCTCTTCGGCGAACTGCGAGGTCGGGTCGTCCTCGACGTAAAGGCTTTGGATGTAATTCGCAACGTAGACGCCGTTCACCAGGTGGGTGGTGTTGAAAACGTTTTGCAGAGACTCGGTGGAGTCCTCCGACTGCATGACGTAGCGCGCGGTGTAGCTGGTGGCCGAGGTGAGCGTTGCCAGGCCGAGGTTGTACTCGACTTTGAGGCTCGCAAGCTTGAAGGAGTCATAGTAGGGCTCCTGCTGGTCATAGGGTTGATAGATCGCCAGATTGCCCGGTTGCTGCTGATAGGCGTTATAACCATCCGCATCGATGCGCTGATACATCAGCGAGGTCGTGATCGACAGATTGTCCGAGGGTTTCACCAGCAGACTCGCCCGTGCCGATCCGAAACGCTCGAGGTTTGCGCCTTTGACGATGTTTTGCACCGGCGCGGCAGTGACGTTGCCGCGGGTGCAATAGATCACTCCGCACAGCGGCGGCGCGCCGGGAACGCCGCCCGGATTGGTCGGGGGTGGGAACTCGCCGGGCTGAGCGACGATCCGGTCGATCCAGCCACTGATGTATTTTGCCGTCGTGACCACGCGCAGGGCCGCGATGTCACTGATGGGCATGTTGAGCATCAGGCTGCCCGAGCCGTTGGTGCGCCCGCCTTCGGTATGGGACACGCTCGTGTCGGTCGCCAGATCCCAGGCGCCGATCTTCGGCTGATTGGTCACGAGCTTGATCGTGCCCCCCATCGATCCCGAGCCGTACAGGGTGCCCTGCGGGCCGCGCAACACCTCGACGTTGTTCAGATCGAACAGGTCGGCATCGATGACGGTGCGGCCATTGAGCGCGATCGCCGACGCCGAGATCGGGGTCTCATCGATATAGAAACCCACGGTGGCGGCGGCGCCGCCGCCCGCGGAGAGGCCGCGCGCCTCGTACTCCGTCTGCCCGGGACCGGAGGTGCGCAGCGAGATGCCGGGTACCTTGCCCACCAGGTCCTCAGGGGTCTGAATATTCTGTTCCGCGAGATCGCCGGCGCTGAGCGCCGTCAGGGCGATCGGCGTCGCCTGCACGGTCGACTCGCGCTTCTCGGCGGTCACGACGATCTCCTCGAGCTCGCCCGAGCCTCCGGCCGGCTTCTCGGCCGGGCCGGCGGGGCCGGCCGGCTCCGCGTACAAGGGAGAAGCCAGGAGCGAGAGACACAGCGGTACGATACGGCCCACGACGAGGGACCCCTTCCGGTTCTTCATTTGCATCTCCCTGAATATTTTCAACGCCGCTATCCCACCACTCGCTTCTGTCCCGAGCCAGCTCCACAGGTCCGTCGTTGCATCCCACCGTACGCGCCCGCGGTCTTGTGGGCGGCGCAGCCAATTCGTAGCATAAAGGTTTACTATCACGCAAGTTTTTTGCGCTGGAGGCACCTCCGCCGTGCATTCATGAATTACGCGTCCGCTGTGGCTTGCGCCCCGCGCACGCGATCGGTGCGCATCGGCGCACGGGCGCTCCGCTGTTGAGCGCGCATGCCTCGCCACGCCGCGTGCTCGCGGCGATCTTCTCGAGCAGCCTGGGCGTCGGGCTCATCTTCGGCTTCCAGCCGCCGCTCATCGCGTTGACGTTGAGCCGTGCGGGAGCCTCGAGCTTCGTCGTGGGCGCAGTCACCTCGGCCAGTCTCGTTGCGGTGATTCTCCTGGGTCCGGTCTACCCGCGGGTGATCGCCCGTTTCGGATTGCGGGGCTGCATCGTCCTGGGTGTCGGGGTTGGAGCGCTCATTTTGCTGCTCATGGCGGCGCGGCGCGAGGTGCCGGTCTGGCTGGTGCTCAGGCTGGCGAGCGGCTGCGTGCTCGGGCTCGCCTGGATCGCGAGCGAGATCTGGATGAACGAGGCCAGCGATGACGCTTCGCGGGGCGCGGTGATGGGCGTCTACGGCACCGTGTTCTCGCTCGGGGTCGTCCTCGGTCCGGCTCTTCTCGAGATCACCGGCACGCAGGGCGCGCGTCCGTTCGTGTGCGGCGCCCTCTGCCTTCTGGCGACGCTCGTGCCGCTCATGCTTCTCCCGGGTGTGCAGCAAAGCGTTCAGCCCGAACGGGTGCGCACTCGCCTCGCACGCACCGTGCGCTTTGCGCCGGTCGTGATGCTCGCGGCCTGGGTCGCGGGCCTGGTCGAGTCGGCCGATCTTGCGCTGCTGCCGCTGTTCGGCCTGCACGCCGGACTCGATGAGCGCGCGGCGCTCCTGCTCGTCACGGTCTTCATGGCGGGCAACGTGATCCTGCAGACGCCGATCGGCCTGCTCGCCGACCGCATCGGCCGTCGCGCCGCCCTGGCTCTGTGCGCGGCCTCGAGCGCGCTCGGCCCGATGCTGCTGCCCCGCTGCATCCATGAGCCCTTCCTGCTCGCCCCGCTTCTGTTCGTCTGGGGCGGAACGCTTTATGCCTTCTACAGCCAGGGCGTTGCGCTGATGGGGGAGGAATTTCCGAGCGCGGAGCTCGCCGCGGCCAATACCGTGTTCGTGATGGTCTACTGCCTGGGCGGCATCCTCGGGCCGAGCCTCGGCGGATGGCTGATGGATCGCTGGCCGGTGGCGGGGCTGCCTGCATTCCTGAGCGCAGCGCCGCTCCTGCTGCTGCTCGCGCTGCTGCGCCCGCGCAGGCGGTGAAGCGGCGCGAGCCGGATGCTCAACCGACGGCGGTGCGCTTCTTCTTCTCCGGATCATCGAAGGGCAGGGTGTGCGCGATGGCCGGCGCCTTCAGGCTCTTGCCGCGCACCTCGAGCTTCGTGCCGTGCACGGCGGACGGCACGTCGAGCCGGGCGATCGCCATCGATTTGCCGGTGAGCGAGGAGACCATCGCGCAGGTGATCACACCGACCCGCTTGTTGCCCGCGTAGACGGCATCGCCCATGTCGGCGGCCTTCTGGCCCTCGATCAGCAGCCCATAGATCTTGAAGCGCTCCTTGCCCTTGAGGCGCGCATGCGCATCGGCGCCGCGAAAGTCGTTCTTTCCCGGGCTGACCGTGAAATCGAGACCGAGCTCCCACAGGGAATCGCCGGGCGGATCCTTCTCGAAGGGGTACATCTGCGACATGTCGTAGGGATAGAACAGCAAATAGCTCTCGACCCGCAGCCAGTCGAGCGTCGTGAAGCAGGTGGGAATGATGCCCATCGACTGGCCTTCGGCGAGAATCGTGTCCCAGAGGTGTCCGGCGTCCTCGCCCTTGCAGAAGAGCTCATAGCCCCGCTCGCCGGTGTATCCGGTTCTCGAGATGAGCACGGGGCGGCCGAACAGCGTCGCCGGCATGTGGTGAAAGTACTTGAGCTCCCGGATCCCGGGCACGTGCTTCGCGAGGAAGTCGACCGCGACCGGACCCTGGAGGGAGAGATCGTGCAGGTCGTCGTCGACGATCATCGCGGCATTACGGCCCGGCACATAGCTCGAGAGCGTCTCGTGGCCGGCGCCGCTGCCGTGCACCACCATCCAGGTATTCGGACCGGTGCGATAGAGAATGCAGTCCTCGATGAAGTAGCCGGCCTCGTTCAGCATGCAGGCGTACGCGCTCTTGCCGGGCGTGATCTTGGTGACGTCGCGCGTCGTCGCGTAGTTGAGGATCGCCGATGCATGAGGCCCCACGAGATAGAGTTTCTTGAGACCCGACACATCCATGAGACCGGCCTTGGTGCGGATCGCGACGTGGTCCTGCGAGACGTCCTTGGCGTACGTCCAGGCCGTGCCCATGCCGTTCCAATCCTCGAGCTTCGAGCCGAGGGCGCGGTGCCGATCCGCGAGAACCGAGTGTCGCCAGGTCAGTGCCATCGAAATCTCCCCACGATGAATCGGATCATTGCGCGCGGTGCGCGCGTCAGTCCGGGCCGGTCCCGGGGCTGGTCGGTGCGCCATCGTCGTGCGGCGCGAGCCACGCAACCGCGGTGTCGCGATAGCGCGTGAGCCCCTTGTAGTCGACGAGCGCGGGATGCAGCGTCTTGAGCACCCGGTGCACGCGGCGCGCCCACTTCGGGACGGTCGCGAGCTCGGCGAGGCTGATCAGGTAGCAGCGAATGCCGAACAGCACGGCGTTGCTGCGCGGCAGGCGCCACAGACCCTGCAGCTCGACGCGCAGGTGCAACAGCTCCCCGGCGTTCTGCAGCGTGACCGTCGAGCGGTCGGGCCCCCAGTGCGGATAGTTCTCCGGGGAGGTATCGAGCCGGGGATGCACGGTCATGGTCCAGTTGAGCCTTCGCACGGGCTGCCCGAGGCGCAAGTTCAGTAGAAACTTGAGCGCGCGGTCGAATACGCCGAGCTCGTGGGCGAGCGGCACGGGACCATGCCATTCCTTGAACGTCATGCCGATGTCGAAATCGAGCGACCAGTCCGCCTGCGTGGTCACCATCCCGGCCTCGGTCCAAAGATCCCCCTCGCGCTGATCCATGACCACGAAATCGCCCTGCGCCTGTCGCGTGATGTAATCGAGCGGCTCGCGGGGCAGGCTGTGAGGCTCGCCGAAGGTGAACCGGTCGTCGAGCGCCAGGGGGCGGTTGACCCAGTGCCAGCGGTTGCCGTGGCGCTCGAGCAGGAAGTGGTGCGGATAATCGCGCGCGAGGGACTCCATGATGAGCTCGAGCGTGTCCCACTGTGAGCTCATCATGTGCGGCAGCGCCTGGTAGCGCAGCGGCTCGGCGGCGAGCACGAGCGCCCGCTCCCGGCATTCGGCGATGTAGTGCTCATCGACGTCGAAGGCATGCTCGGTCACCGAGCCGGGAGGGCCCGCGACATGCGGCTCGATGTTCACCGAGTACATGTACTCGTCCTCGGGGAAGGGGAGCGGAAAGCGGCGGATGGCGGCGCGACTGTTGCGGAAGGTGAAATCGTCGCGGTAGCTCTCCTGGGGCTTGAACTCGAGTGTGGCGCTCATGGCATTTCCTTCCTCCGGGGCGCGATCCGACCTACAGGTCGAGCACCAGATGCCGGCAGCGGGCGCGCGAGACGCACGGCATGATGTGCTTGCCCTTGGCCCGCTCGGCCTCCGAGAGATAGTGATCGTTGTGCACGAGCTCGCCGTCGAGCTCGAGCACCTTGGTCAGGCAGAATCCGCACACCCCGCCACGGCACAGGTAGGGCACCTCGACGCCGGCCGCCTCGATGCTCTCCATGAGACTCTGATCGTGCGGCACGTGGACCTTGAGGCCCGAGCGCGCGAGGAAGACATCGAAGGCGTCGCCCACGGGCGGGGCACTGAACTGCTCGGAGTGAATATGGCTGTCGGACCAGCCGCAGTGCTGAGCGGTAGCGATGACCCGGTTGATCATCGCCGCGGGGCCGCACACATACACGTGGGTTCCGAGCGGCTGGCGCGAGAGCAGCCCCTCGAAATCGATGGCCTGATTCTCGCTGTCGTAGTACATGCGCACGCGCCCCGCCTCGCGGGCCTCGAGGCGAGGCAGGAAGGCGGCGTGCTCGGGTGCGCGCACCGAGTAATGCAGCTCGTAGGGCACGGCTCCGCCGTGCAGGTCCTCGAGCATGGCCATGAACGGCGTGATGCCGACTCCTCCGGCCATGAGCAGGTGCTTGCGCGCAATCTTGTCGAGCGCAAAGAGATTGACGGGATGCGCGATCTCGATGCGGCTGCCGACCTTGACTGCATCGTGCATGTAGTGCGAGCCGCCCCGTGATTCCTCCATGCGGCGCACGCCGATCTCGTAAGTGTCGAGCTCGCGCGGCGAGGAGAGGAGCGAGTACGGATTGCGGTGCACGCGGGTCGCGCCCTTCATGACGACGACGATGTGCGAGCCGCCGGAAAAGGCCGGCAGAGCGCCGCCATCGATCGCGGCGAGCGTGAAGTGCTTGATGAGCGGGGTGACGGCCTCGATGGCCTTCACCTCGACCGCGAGGGTTTGCGCATCGCTCACACGAACACCTCGCGGATCTCGGGAAGCTCGCCCGGCGCCTCGGCGTCGGCCATCACCCCCATGTAGGCGGCGAGCCGGCGCGAGTAATGATCGCGCACCAGGAGCCAGCGGCCACAGCCGCCGCAGCGGACGATGTTGGTGCGCACCTCCTCGGCGGTGGCGCGGCAGTGAATGCAGTAGACGCGCCGCGCGAGGCTGCCGAGCTCCTCGGCGCGGATCTCGTCCTTGTTCAGGTTGAACTCGAGCGCAATCTTCATCGCGAGGCCGATGAAGCTTTCAGGTCCCGCGACATACAATCGCGTGCCCATGAGGGAGCGCTCGAGGAGCGCGCGAAAATCGGTCAGCAGCTCGGGTACGGACGCAAAGAGCTTGAGCTCGGCGAGCGCCAGCGCCTCGAGCTCCGCGAGAGGGTCGGCCGGCGCATCCGCCGCCCCGCTCTCGGGGGTGATGGCGACCGATGCGCTGGCGTTGCCGATCATCGGCCGCGGCAGATACAGCACGCGGGTCGCGCCGAGCGCGGCGGGCGCCGTCTCCTCGAGCTCCTTGAGGACCCGCAGCAGCGCCACGCCGCCGGCACCGTGACCGAGCATCAAGTGATAGCGGCCGCGGGCATCGGCATGGAGCGGTGCGTAAACGGGCTTGCTTTTGATGCCGGTGATGAGCATTCGAGGTCGAGCTCAGTACACCGCAAGATGGTGCGTGATGGCGACCACCACTGCGCCCACGAGCAGCACGAGGTATGGCCAGAGCCCCGCGCGCTTCTCGATCCGCTCGCCCTCGTGCATCTCGAGATCCTGGGCCATCTCGGGCGGAAAGGCGCCCTTGTCCTGCACGTAGTGCCGGTAGATGAACACCGGAATGATGAGCGCCGCGAAGATGAGCCCCGTGGTGAGCGTTCCGGCGCCGTACACGTCGGCGCCGAAGCCCATGAAGGCAAGATTCACGAACGAGAGCACCGCACCGGCGACGAGGATCCAGGTGGGGGCGCGCCACGGGCGCTCCTGGCGTGGCCGGTCCATGCGATGGATCCAGCCTGCGTTGAGGTTGAGGAAATTGAACAGCAGGTAGCCGATGTTGGCGGCGCCGATGATGAAGACCGTGTCCGAGAGCAGCAGGAGCCCCAGGTTGAACACGATGTTCGTGAGCATCGCATTCGTCGGAGCGCCGTGCGCATTGACCTTGGCGAGATAGCGCGGCAGCCAGCCGTCGAGCGAGGCCTGGTAGAGCGTGCGCGAGGAGCCCGCCATCGAGGTCATGAGCGAGAGCACCAGGGCGAGAATCAGCATCACGACGACCACGGCACCGACGAGCTGCCCGGCGTGCACCATGCGGGCCATCACCGCCGCAACGCCCATGCCGCTGTAGATGTCGGGCGCGAGCATGCCGCCATACTGGGCGGGGGTCGTCACCTGACCGGACGCATCGATGACCGCCGGGTGCACGAGCTCGCCGAGCCCGAGAAATCCCTGGAAGGAGAACGGCACCAGCGTGTACACGACCACGCACAGCAGGCCCGAGTAGAAGATCGCCTTGAAGGTGTCGGTGCGCGGGTTCTTGAACTCGCCCGTGTAGCACACCGCAGTCTCGAATCCGTAGGTCGACCAGGCCGCGAGGAACATGCCCGCGGCAAAGACCGTGATGCCGGCCATGTTCCAGGTGCCATCCGTCACCTTGCCGAGCGCATCGTGGGCGAGCGGCGCGAGCGGGAAGTAGTTCGCCCGCACCAGATCGCCCGTGAGGATGGGCACGATACCGATCAGGAGCAGCGGAATCATCGCCGAGATGCCGATGATCTTGGTCGTGTTGGCCGAGCGCAGGATGCCGCCGTCCTGGATGACCTTGACCGCGAGCAGGATCACGGCGCCCAGGACGAAGGTCGAGTTGATGCGCAAGGTCAGGCCGGTCTTGAGCGCGCCGAGGTCGAGGAGCGTGATCTGCCAGGTGTTGATGTGCGCATCGGGCGCGAACAGGCCGGTGAGTATGTAGCCGGCGGCGAGCGCCGAGCCCGTGGCGAGCACCGGCGACCAGGCAAACCAGTTGCACCACACCGAGATCGGGGCCACCAGCTTGCCGTAGCGCACCCAGCCGATCGCGCCATAGATCGAGGTGCCGCCCGCCTTGTTGGGAAACAGCCCTGCGATCTCGGCATAGGTGAACGACTGGATGAATCCCATCGCGATCGACAGCGTCCACACGACCCAGGAGAGCTTGCCCACGGTGGCGGCGACCGCGCCGATCGAGAACAGCACGAGCGGCGGCACGCCGCTCGCCACCCAGAACGCGCCGGTCCAATCGATGCCGCGCTCGAGCCCGGCACTCCGCGTCACCGGGGCCTCGGTGGTCTCAATGCTCACGCTCACCGGCGCCTCCGGCCGGCGCGCGCATCCGGCGGACACGACGCCCCGGCACGCGCCCCGGCACACGCTCCGGGCACGCGCCGTGTGAGGTCCTCAGAAATGACGGCGCAGCTCCTCGGCGATTTCAAATAGGTCTCCCACGATCCCGTACGTTGCGACATTGAAAATCGAGGCGCCGGCATCGGAGTTCACGGCGACGATGGTCGCCACGTGCTTCATGCCCGCGAGATGCTGGATCGCGCCGGATACGCCCATGGCGATGTAGAGTTTACACGCCGTCGCTGTCTTGCCGGACTGCCCCACCTGGCGGCTCTTCGGCAGCCAGCCCGCATCGGCGATCGGGCGCGAGCAGCCGAGCGTTGCGCCGACGGCATCGGCGAGCTCGCGAAACGTCTCGACGTTCGATTCCTCACCAATGCCGCGTCCGATGGTGAGAATGAACTCCGCGCTCGTCATGTCGACATCGTCCGCGCCGAGCGGCTCGATGAACTGCTTGAGCGTGGTGCGCGAGGCGATCGGCGGGGCGGCAAATTCGCTCACCTTGGGCGAGGCGCGCTCTTCCGGGGGCTTGAACACGTTGCCGCGGATCGCGAGCAGCACGGTGCGGCGGCCCGGGAAGTCCACCTCGACGCTCACCTTCTGGCCGTAGCCTCCGCGCGTCGCCTTAAGCCCGTCCGCGGCGCGCTCGAGCTGAAATACATCGCTCGCGAACCCCAGCGACAGGCGGGCGGCGAGCGCCGCCGCGAAGCCAAAGGAGTCGACGCTGTGCGGCACGAGCACGATCTCGGGCGCGCGCGCGCTGATCAGGGCGGCGAGCGCGGCCTCGTGGACGTCCGGATCGAACTCGCTCGTCGCCCCCTGGACCGTGATGATCTCATCGACGCCCGAGAGAGCGAGGGCCTCGACGAACGCCGCCGGGCGCTCGTGCAGCACGGCCATCACCACCCGGTCCTCGGCGCGCCGGATGCCCGTCGCGGCGCCGATGAGCTCGAGCGAGGCCGGGCGCAGCTCGCCGCGGCGCTGCTCGGCGATGAGAAGAATCTCGCTCATGCCGCCCCCTTGAACTCACGAATCAGGGCGGCGAGCCGTTCGGCCTGCTCCGCCGGCGTACCCTCGATGAGCTGCGCACGGCCCTTCGGCGGGACGTACATCCGGCGCACGCGCGAGGCGGAGCCGGCCTCGCCCACCTCCGATGCCTCGAGCCCGAGGTCGGCGAGCGAGAGCGTCTCGATGGGCTTCGCGGCCGCCTGCTTGATCGCGCGCAGCGAGGCGTAGCGGGGCGTCGCGATGCCGAGCTGGATGGTGAGCACGGCCGGACACTCGATCTCGCATTCCTGCAACAGGCCTCCTTCGAGCTCGCGGCGAAAGAGCGCGCGGGCCGCGCCGGCGCGATACTCGAGCGAGCTCACGACGGCGGCATGCGGCCAGCCGAGGAAGGCCGCGGTGGCGATGCCGGTCGCGGCGAAGGAGTGGTCCGAGGACTGCACGCCGGCGAAGAGGAGGCCCGGCGATTCGCGGCGCGCGACGGCGGCGAGGATGCGACCGATGGCGATGGGGTCCGAGCCCGCCATGGCCTCGTCCCAAACGCGCACCGCGCGGTCTGCGCCCTTGGCAAGGCACTTGCGCAGCGCCTCATCGACCGGCTCGGGACCGACCGAGACCGCGAGCACCTCGACGTCCCCGCCGGCCTCCTTGATGCGCATCGCCGCCTCGAGCGAGAAGTCATCCCATTCATTGAGGTCGCGCAGGAAGAACTCCTCCTCGACGTCACGCCCATCGGCGCGGATCGCGAAGTCCTCATCGAGCGCCGTCACCTGCTTCACTGCGACCATGATCTTCATGCCAGCACTTCCTCACGTAGCGGGGCGGGCACCGCCTCGCGAATCAGCTCGATCAGCTCCTTCACGACGAACCGTCCCTCGTTGCCGGTCGTCTTGAGCGCATCCTCGAACATCGTCAGATCCTTCGGGCAGCTCACCACGTAGACCTCGAGCCCCTCGATCGCCGCAGCCTCGCGGATGCGGTTTTGCGCGGGCTTTTCCTGGCCGACGGGATCGGGAATCCAGATTCTGCCGCCGCCCGCGCCACAACAGAAGGAGTTCGAGCGGTTGCGCGGCATCTCGATGAGCTCGCAGCCGAGAAGCTCGAGCACCTCGCGCGGCGCCTGATAGCCGCCGTTGAAGCGTCCAAGATGACAGGGGTCGTGAAAGGTGGCGCGCACCTTGAGCGGACGGGAGACCTTGAGCCGCCCGCCCGCGAGCAGGCGTTGCACGAAACTCGTGTAGTGCTCGATCTCGTGGCGCTCGCCAAAATCCGGATATTCGTTGCGAATCGTGTTGTAGGAGTGCGGATCGGTGGTGATGAGGGTCTTGAACTTCGCACCGGCGAGGGCCGCGAGATTGCCCTGGGCGAGCAGCTCGTAGAGGCCTTCCTCGCCCACGCGGCGCACGTCGTTGCCGGCATTCGACTCCCCGTCATAGAGAATGCCGAAATCGACACCCGCCTCGTTGAGGAGCGTGGCGAACGTCTGCGTGACTTTCTGGTTGCGCGGATCGAACGAGGCGTAGTCGCCCACGAACCACAGCACCTCCACCGGCTCCTTGCGCGCATCCTTCACCTTGAAGGGGAGCGACTTGGTCCAGGCGCCGCGCTTGCGCTTCGACTCGCCGAAGGAGTTGCCGGTCTTGTGGATGGTTTGCAGCGTCTTGGTGAGCAGCGGATCCATCGCCCCGTCCTCGACGAGCTTGCGGCGCATCTGCACGATGATCGGCACGTGCTCGATCGCCACCGGGCAGATCTCGACGCACGCCATGCAGGTGCGGCACGACCAGAGCGTCTCCTGCGAGACCTGGCCCGGTCCGTGCCCGTGCACGTCGAGCGCCTCGGCGGGGGGCAGGCTCGAGGACTCGAGCGTCGAGCGGGCGAGCTCGCGCAGCGACAGGATGACATCGCGCGGCGAGAGCGGTGCGCCGACGGTGCGGGCGGGACAGGCCTCGTGACAGCGGCCGCACTTGGTGCAGGCGTCGAGGTGCAGGAGCTGCTTCCAGTTGAAGTCGGTGAGCTTCGCGACGCCCGGGGCCGCCTGGCTCTCCGGGATTCGCGGCAGCCGCTGCGCGGCGCGCGGATCGCGCACGTAGAGCGATGCGGCCGAAGTGAAGATGTGCTTGACCTTCGACCAGGGAATGAGGGCGATGAAGGCGAGCGCGAGCAGCCCGTGGAACCACCACAGGCCGAAGCGCAGAGCACCCGCGCCCTGCGCGCCCAAGCCGAGCGCGCGCAGCGCCGCAGCCAGCGCGGCTCCCACGGGGGACCACCAGCGCGTGTCCCACACATCGGGTCGCGCCTGCAGCCAGACGAGGCGTGCGGCCTCGAGCACATAGCCGGTGACCCCGATGATGAGCAGCGTCCAGAGAAAGGCCCAGTCCTCGATGCGATAGCCGCGCCGTTCGAAGTCCGCATCGCCCGGCGAGCGATCGGGGCGGGCGTAATCGAGCTTCGGCGGCTTGAGCCAGCCGCGCCGGACCATCATGTAGAGCAGCCCGCCGATGAGCGCGATCCCGGCGATATCGAGGATCAGCGAGAACCACAGATAGAAATCTCCCTGCCAGAAGCGGATGCCGAACAGGGGATTCAAGATGTCGTACTCGAGCGTGATCGTCGAGGTGCCGAGAAAAAGCAGCAGGAAGCCGTAGAAGATGAGCCGGTGCGCGTGGCCCGCCTTGAGATCGCGCCGCTCGATCGTGCGGTGACTCAAGACCTTCGCCGTCATGTCGCCGAGACGGCGCCAGGGGCTGCCCTCGAGCTCGAGCGCGGCACCGCGGCCGTACTTGCGGATCTGCACGAACACCCCGTAGGCGAGCAGCGCGATGCAGCCATACGCGACGACGTAGAAGAGCCGCACCTGCGACGCGGAAAAGGCCTCGAACAGAATCCGCGTGGCGGCGGAGGTGCGGCTCACGATCGACGACGTTCAGGTCTTGTATTCGATTTCGTAGCGGCCGCCCGGCATGTGCGCAGCACCCCACACTGCGACTTCGCGCCGGTAGGGCAGCGGCAGCTGCGCATTCGGCTCCTCGATCTCGCGCGCCAGGCGATGTCCGCAGAAAGTCGCATCCGCGATGAGCCGCGGCGCCTCGGCATCGCCGATGACGTATACGGCCTTCACACCGTTCTTGCTCCATTCCCCCTGCTGCGCCTTGAGGTCGCGGTAGAGCGCATCGTTCGAGTGCCGGCCGGTGACGAGCACGAGCGAGTCGAACTCGAGCCAGCGATGGGTCTTGTTCGGCTCGCGCGGAACGTGTCCGGCGCCGCGGTAGGTGCGCTTCGAGCCGTCGCCCCAGATGTCGTAGATCTGCACCCGGCCCTTCTCGATCTTGCTCGCGAACGCGTTGTGCAGCTCTTTGATGTGCAGCTCATGGAGCCGGCGCATCATGTTCGGATACTCGAGCGTGAAGTGCATGTAGTTGGCGAGATGCACCCCGGTCACGATCGTCACCTCGTGGCCTGCCAGCGTGAGCTTCTCGGCGAGGCTCGGCGCCATGAAATACGTGTCCGCATTGAGGATCACGACCCGCTTGCCGATCTTTTTCTTGCCGTCGAGGACCTGCTCGGGCGTGAGCTGGTCGCTCTGCGAGGCATCGGCGCCGGGAATCGGATCGTGGGTGAGGCAGTTGACGCCATCGACGTTCCAGGAGGAGCCCGTCGCGATGACGATCTTTTCCGCGCCGTAGCCGAGGGCCTCGGCGGCGGTCATCGGTTTCTGCCCGAGCGCGAGCTGGCACTGCTTGTTCTTCTTCACAAGCTTGCCGATCTGCAGCTCGCGATAGTCGCGGTGATAGCCCCATTCGCCGAGGCCGGGCAGGGTGGTCACCTGATTCAGATGACCGCCGATCTTCGCGGCGCTGTCGTACAGATGCACGGTATAGCCGCGCTCCATGAGCACGCGTGCGCACTCGCTCCCCGCAGGGCCGGCGCCCACGACGAGGACCGAGTCGTCCGAGCCGCGCTTCGGAAATTTCTCCGGGTGCCAGCCGCGCCGGTATTCCTCGCCCGCAGTCGCGTTCTGCGTGCAGATCATCGGCGGACCGCCGATCTCCCAGCGCGAGATGCAGACGTTGCAGCCGATGCAGGTGCGGATGTCGTCGTAGCGACCCTCCTCGATCTTCTTCGGCAGCCAGGGATCGGAGATCGAGGGGCGCGCGGCGCCGATGATGTCGGCGATGCCCTTGGTGACGATCTCGGTCATCTTCTCGGGATCCGTGAAGCGGCCGACGCCGAGCACGGGTTTCTTGGCGACCTGCTTGACGAATCGCGTCCAGGGGACCTGGTGGCCCTGCTGATAGAAGCGCGAGGGACCCGCGTCCTCGCCCCACTCGGCGATGTCGCCCACGTCGACGTCCCATAGATCGACGAGCGGATCGGCCATGCCGATGAACTTCACCCCGTCGCGCTCCACCTCGACGCCCGTGTCGCCATAGAGCGTATCGACCGCGAAGCGTGTCGCGATCGCACACTCGTGCCCCACGGCCCGGCGCACCTTCTCGAGCGTCTCGAGCCAGAAGCGGGCGCGGTTCTCGAGTGTGCCGCCGTACTTGTCCTTGCGCTTGTTGTAGTACGGGGAGAGGAACTGCAGCGGCAGATAGGAATGCGCGCCGTACACGTAGATGATGTCGAAACCGGCATCGCGCGAGCGCAGAGCGGCGTCGACGTAGTACTGTTGCACGGTCGCGATGTCGTCGAAATCCATTTCCTTGCAGTAGGTCAGGGTCTCGAACTCCGAGGCGTACTGACTCGGGCCGCGCGGCGTCGCGCGCGACTCCATGCAGGGCGCGTGCGAGGCGCCGTACCAAAGCTCGACCCCGGCAAGCGAGTTGAACTTGTGGATGTGGTCGGTCATCGCCCGCAGGTTGCGCACGTCACCCTCGTCCCAGATGCGCGCCGAGAGCCGATGCGTGTCGTCGGATTCGGGGTGGATCGAGCAATATTCGGTGTTGATGCCCGCCCAGCCGCCTTCGGCCTTGAGCGAGCGGTGCGCCGCCTGAAATCCGGGCCGATCGGAGCCGGCCCCGATGCAGTGCGGCACCTGATAGAAGCGATTGCGCAGCGTCTTCGGGCCGATCTTGATGGGTTGGAACAGGACGTCGTGCTTTGGATCGCGCGCCATGGGGTTCATCCTCTCGAAACTTGCGCTGAACTTTCGGGTGTGGGGGCGACCGGTCCTTGCGCCGGCGATGTCCCCGTCTCAAGTCGCGTCGGAGCCTCTCGCAGCGGCGCAGCGATGCGCTCGGCAGCGGGGAGCCCCGGGCCCCGGATCGCAAAATAAATAGCACGCATTGTTACTGTAGTGCAAATAAATTGCGTCCTGTGTAACTGCGTCGGCCGGCGCCGGAGCCGCGCTCAGCCCCGGTACGGCGGAAAACGCGCCTCGCGCTCCAGCTCCTCCAGATCGCGATCGTTGCGCACATACAGGCGGCTGGCGTCGCGCTGCGGCTGAAAATCCCAGGGCGTGTAACGGCCCGAGCGCAGGGCCTCGTACACGAGGTGGCGGCGCTGCTGGCTCGCCCGCACCGCTGCGTCGAGCGCCTTCATGTCCCAGCGGCGCTCGATCTCGGTCCTGAAATCGCGCACGCGCCCGGCATGCGCCGCGGTTCCGGCCAGATTCTCGAGCTCCTCGGGATCATGCTCGAGATCGTACAGCTGGTCCGGATCGATCGGTGCATGCACGAACTTGTAGCGCCCGCGCCGGATCATCACCAGGGGCGCAACAGCGCCCTCGGCCAGGTATTCGCCGATCACTTCATCGCGGCCCGCGGCGCCCCCAAGCTGCGGCACGAGGCTCGAGCCGTCGAGGGGCATCGAGCGCACATCCGCGCCGGCGAGCTCGCACAGCGTCGGGCAGAGGTCGAGCAGGGAGGCCGACTCGCGCACCCGGCGGGCGGTGAAGCGGGCCGGCGCGTGCACGATGAGCGGAATACGACAGGCGGGCTCGAAGAAGCTCATCTTGTACCACAGGCCGCGCTCGCCCAGCATGTCGCCGTGGTCCGCGAGCAACACCACCACCGTGTTCGCGGCGAGGCGCGCCTCGGCGAGCGCATCGAGCAGGGCGCCCACCTGATCGTCGACGTACGAGACGGCGCCATAGTAGGCGCGACGCGCGGCCTGCGTATGCGCGGTCGTCACGGGCTGCGCATCGAGGCCGATGACGTGACGCAGGCGTGCCGAGTGCGCATCGAGCGGCGCTTGCGCGATGCGCGGTGCATCGATCTCGACGCCCTCGTAGCGATCCCAGTAGCGCTGCGGGATGGCATAGGGATCGTGCGGGTGCGTGAGCGAGGCGACCAGGCAGAACGGGCGCCGATCCTGGCTGCGGGCCAGGTCGAAGAGCCGCTGGCGCGCCTGGAACACCACCTCGTCATCGAAGTCGACCTGATTGGTGCGCGCACAGGGACCCGCCTGGAGCACCGATTCCATGCTGTGATACCAGCTCGGGCGCTCATCGAAGCGGGTCCAGTCCGGGGTCCAGCCGAAGTCCGCCGGATAGATGTCGGTGGTGAGGCGCTCCTCGAAGCCGTGCAGCTGGTCCGGGCCGCAAAAGTGCATCTTCCCCGACAGCACCGTGCGGTAGCCCGCGCGCCGCAGGAAGTGCGCGAAGGTGGGCACCTGGGAGGGGAATTCCGCCGCATTGTCGTACGCGCCGATGGCCGAGACATGCCGCCCCGACAGAAAGGAGAAGCGCGAGGGGGCGCAGAGCGGGCTGTTGCAATAGAAGGAGTCGAACACCACCCCGGCGCTCGCGAGCGCATCGATGCGCGGCGTGCGCGCGACGCGGTTGCCGTAGGCCGGAAGCGCCCGCGCCGTGAGCTGATCGGCCATCAGGAGCAGGAAGTTGGGCTGCGACACGCCGGAGCTCATGGATGAGGGGCCGGGTGCTGCTGGGCATCGTAGGCGACCCAGGCTTGATCGATCAGGTAGGCATGGATGTTCTCGACGTCCTTCTCGCTGAGCAGATCATCGAAGCGCTCCATCCCCTGCGGCGCGAGCAGGCCGTGCAGCACGATGTCCTTGAAGGCCGCATGCAGTCCCGCATCGAGACGCCGCAAGTCCGGCGTGACGTTGATCCCGAGGGCGTGGCAGCGCGAGCATTCCTCGATGAACTTGATCTCGCCGGCCCGAACCTCGGCGGCGCTCGCGGCCTTAAGCGGTGGACGCTCGAAGGGTGGCGAGGGGCGCGCGGGCGGCGTCGGCACGGCACCTCCGCCGAGCTTCAAAGCAATGATTCGATTGGTGTTCTCGTACTTAATGGCCGCGCTCGCGGGCGGCACCGGACCCTCGGCGATGCCGGTGCCGCCATAGCCCACTTGCACCGCCACGTACTGTTCCCCGCGCACCTCGTAAGTGGATGGGGCCGCCATGATGTGACTGCCGGTCTCGATCACCTTGAGCACCCGACCGCTGTCGGCCGCGTACACCCACAAGCCGCCGCTCCCGCGGCCTTGAAACACGAGGTTGCCGGCGCTCGACATCACGCCCCCGTCGTAACCGCGCATCCCGCTCGAGGTCTCGTGCTCCCATACGATCTTCTGCGCGACCGGATCCCACGCGCGCAGCAGCTCGCGCACCGGCTTGACCGTGCGCGTCGCCTTGATCGAGGCGAGACTCGGCAACGGTCCGTAATAGGGTTTCAGCGCGTCGGCATCGTAGGTCTCGTCGGGAAAGATGCCATTCATGGTGTAAAACCCGTCGAGAAACTTCACCTCGCCGCCGTTGTGCGCCATGTCGACGGTGACGGCCGGGGTGTCGACCACCGGGATGTAGACGAGACGCGTCCGGGGGTCGTAGGACATCGGCATCCAGGTGTGCCCGCCCGCCCACGAGGGATAGATATTCTTCGGCGAGGCATACCAGTCGGCGGTGGCGGTGACCTGCGGTCGGCCCGTCTTGAGATCGATGCCCGAGGCCCAGTTGACGTAGGTGTAGTTCTTCGCGGCGAGCAGCTCGCCCGTGCGCCGGTCGAGGAGGTAGAAGAAGCCGTTCTTGTTGGCCTGCATGAGCACCGCGCGTGTGCCGCCGCCGATCGGCAGCTCGGCGAGCACCAGCTTCTGCGTGGCGTCGAAATCCCAGTGATCGTTCGGTGTCGTCTGGTAGTACCACGCCATGCGGCCGCTGCGCGCATCGAGCGCGATGATGCAGGCCGCGTACAGCCCGTCGAGGCCGCTGTCGGGACCGAGCTGGCGCAGATCATAAGGCGCCGCGTTGGCCGTGCCGAAGTACAGCTGGTGCAGGTCGGGGTCATAGGCGAGGCCGTCCCAGACGGTGCCGCCCCCCTTGAACTTCGGGTCGCGATGCGCATCCCAGGTCTTGGCCGCCGCGGCGAGCTCGGGATTCTCGAACGGTGCGCCCACGGCGCCCGGCACGGTGTAGAAGCGCCAGCGCAGCGCACCGCTCTTCCAGTCATAGGCGCTCAAGTAGCCGCGCACGCCGCCGTGGCCCATGTCGCCACCCCCGTTGCCGATGACGACCACGTCGCCTGCAATCAGCGGGGCGCCGGTACTCGAGTAGGGAAGCTTGTGGTCGGTGATGGTGTCGACGGCCCACAGCCGACGGCCGGTCGCGGCATCGATCGCGTGCAGACGTCCATCACTCGAGGCGACGTACACCCGCCCCTTCCAGACGGCGACCCCGCGATTGACCAGATCGCAGCAGGGGTTGCGACCCGCGAAGAAATCGGGCTTCGGGTCGTAGTGCCAGAGCTCGCGGCCGCTCGCGGCGTCGAGCGCATACACATATCCCCAGGTGCCCGAGGTATAGAGAACCCCGTCGATCACGATCGGGGTGGCCTCCTGGCCGCGCTGCGGCGCGCCCAGGTTGTATTGCCAGGCAAATCCCAGGCTCTGGACGGTGTGCGCATCGATGCGCTTCAAGGGCGAGAAGTACGAGCCGGCCCGATCCCGTCCGCCGGTGAACCAGTTCTGCGGCTCCTCATCCGCGGCGCGCAGCCGTGCCTCATCGAGGGCGCCGGCCGTTGCCACGGGCCCCGCCGTGCCCGGGGTACGCTTCACCCAGGTGGGTGATGAGGAGGAGGGCGCCTGGGGCGCCTCGGGCGGGGTGGCGTTTGCGAGCGAGCACCCCAGGAGCAACGCGCCCGCGAAGGCGCCGCCTCGAGCCTGGGCCCGAGGACGCCGGGCAGCATCAACCAACACGTGCGAATCTCCTCAAGGAGGGGCGAAGCTTAGCGAACATCGGCCCGGCGATAAACGAGCGCTCAATCGCCTTCCTCGGCATAGATGATGATCGAGAGCATGCGGATCGGGACCTTGACGAGTCTTTCCGGTCCGTGGGCGACATCGCCGCGGAAGGTGAGGGTATCGCCCGGCTTCATCACGTAGGTCTGGCGGCCGTGGCGATAGTGCAGACTGCCGCTCAGGAGATGGATGAACTCGATACCCGGATGCTGGAATCCCGGGAAGCTCTCGCTGCGATCGTTCAGCGTGACGAGAAAGGGCTCGAACACCTTGCGAGGCCCGCGCTGCGCGGCGAGCAGGTGATAGGTATGGCCGCGGCGGGTGCCGCTGCGCACGGTCTCGAGGCCCTCGCCCGCGCGAATCAGCTGGGCTCCGCCATCATCCGCCCCCACACGCTGCATGAGCGCCGAGGCGGTGACTCCGAGCGCCTGGGCGAGGGCGACGATCGTCTCGAGACTCGGGCTCACCCGCCCCGTCTCGAGCCGGCTCAGCATTGCGCTCGAGATGTTCGCGCGCCGCGCAACGTCGGCCAGCGTGAGACTCTGGCTCTCGCGCAGCCGGCGCGCGGTCCTGCCGAGATCGATCGCGGGGCTGTCGATCCGGTCGCGATTTGCGGCGCTCGCCGAGCGCGGGCGCGATGGGCGCCGGTTGGCGTCCGGAAGCGCGCGGCTCATCGTTGCGTACTAAGCAATTTTGGTTGCTCCACAGTAAAAAATCGTGCTTATATTCGCACATGGCGCGACCCGTGTTAAACCCGTTCCGCACCGGCGCTCGCCGTCCCGCCAGCCGATGCCGCACCGACTGATCCGCTTCGCGCTCAGCCAGCGCCACCCCGAGCCGCGCATGTTCACGCGGCACGCCACCCTCCAACGCGAGTACGAGGTGGTGATCATCGGTGCGGGCGGACATGGCCTCGCCGCTGCCTACTATCTCGCGCGCGATCACGGTATCCGGCGGATCGCCGTGCTCGAGAAGGGCTATCTCGGCGGCGGCAATACGGGACGCAACACGACCATCATCCGCTCGAACTACCTCACCCCCGAGGGGGTGCAGTTCTACGACGAGAGCCTGCGATTGTGGCGCGATCTTGCGGAGGATTTCGACCTCAACCTGTTCTATTCGACGCGCGGCCACTACACGCTCGCCCATACCGATTCGGCCATGCGCACGATGCGCTGGCGCGCCGAGGTCAACAAGCACTTCGGCGTCGAGTCCGAGGCGGTGGATGCCGCGGCCGTACAACGCGCGCTGCCGATGATGGATCTGACCTGTGCGGGACACGCACCGGTCGTCGGCGCGCTCTATCACGCGCCGGGCGCGATCGCGCGCCACGATGCGGTCGCGTGGGGATACGGGCGCGGTGCCGACCGGCGCGGTGTCGAGATCCACCAGCAGACCGAGGTCACCGGCATCGAGGTGCGCGCGGGGCGCGTGGTCGGCGTCGAGACCACCCGCGGGCGCATCTCGACCGCCCGGGTGCTGTGCGCGGTGGCGGGCTTCACCCCGCGCCTCCTGGACATGGTGGGTCTCAAGTCCCCGATCTACGTGCATCCGCTGCAGGCCATGGTGTCCGAGCCCGTCAAGGCCTGGCTCGACCCGATCATCGTGTCGGGCTCGCTGCACGTGTACGTCTCGCAGAGCGCACGCGGCGAGCTGGTGATGGGCGCCTCGCTCGACCCGTACGAGCTGCATCAGACCCGCTCGACGCTCGATTTCACGGAGTCCCTGAGCGCCCACATGCTCGAGCTCTTTCCCTTCCTCTCCGAGGTCAAGGTGAACCGCCAGTGGGCGGGACTCTCGGACATGACGCCGGACTTTGCCCCCATCATGGGTGTCACGCCGGTGGAGGGATTCTTCATCGATGCGGGGTGGGGCACGTGGGGCTTCAAGGCCACTCCGGTGTGCGGCAAGACCATGAGCGCGACCGTGGCGAGCGGGCGCAATCATCCGCTCATCGAGGGCTTCACGCTGGATCGGTTCGAGCGCTTTCAACTCACCGGCGAGAAGGGTGCGGCCTCGGTGGGACACTGACATGAAAATCATGGTTTGCCCATTGAATGGTCCTCGGCCGGTGAGCGAGTTCGTCTACGCCGGAGAGGTGCGTCACAGCCCCGATCCCGATCGTTGCACCGACCGCGAATGGAGCGATTACGTCTTCAATCGCTCGGGCTCGCCAGGCCTCAAATACGAGTGGTGGTGCCACATCGCCTCGGGCTTCTGGTTCATCGCGTTGCGCGACACGACCCGCGATGTGGTGATCGCCACCTACCCGGTCGAGAGCGTGCGGGCGGGCACGAGGGGATCGCCGGCATGATGTACCGCCTGAGCGTCCGGCCGGGCGAGTGGCTCGATCGGGCGGCGCCGCTCGAGTTCACCTTCGAGGGACGAAGTGTGCGCGGCTTCGCCGGGGACACCCTGAGCTCCGCGCTCGTGGCGGCCGAGATGCCCTACCTGGGGCGGAGCTTCAAGTATCACCGCCCGCGCTCGCTTCTCTCGTGCGCCAACCACGACAGCAATGCCCTGTTCGACGTCGATGGAGTGCCGAACGTGCGCGGCGACGTCACGGCGCTGCGTGCGGGAATGCGGGTGACAGCAGTCAATACTTTCGGTGGGCTCGAGCGCGACCGCGCCCGCGTGCTCGATCGGCTGAGCCGCTTCCTCCCCGTCGGCTTCTACTACAAGGCGTTCCACGGCCGGCGCCTCTTTCCGCGCTGGGAGCGCATGTTCCGCACGCTCACGGGGCTCGGCCGCGTGCCTCTCGAGGGCGCACGGCAGCCGACCCCGAAGCGCTATGGGTTCTGTGATGTGCTGGTGATCGGCGGCGGCCCGAGCGGACTCGCGGCGGCGTGCGCCGCGGCCGAGGCCGGTGCCCGGGTGGCGCTGGTCGAGGAGTCTCACCGGCTCGGGGTGGGAGCGGCGCCGGCCGAAGAGTCAGGTCCCATCGAGGCGCTCGTGCACGCCTTGGCCGGCCGCGTCACGGTGCTCACCGGGGCGGTCGCCGCCGGCTACTACGCCGATCACTGGGTCGCGATCGCCGAGGCGCACCGCCTGACCAAGATGCGCGCGAAGGCGGTCGTTTTCGCGACGGGCGTGATCGAGCAGCCGGCCGTGTTTCGTAACAACGATCTGCCCGGCATTCTCCTGGGAAGCGGCGCGCAGCGGCTGTTGCGCCGCATGAGCATCGCGCCCGGACGCGCGGTCGCCATCGTCACCGCGAATGCGGAGGGCTACGCGCTCGCCGAAGAGCTGCACGCCGCGGGCGTCCACCTCGCCGCCCTCGTTGATTTGCGCACGGCGGCGGAGGCTCGGCCCGAGGCGGCGCGCGCAGCCGCGCTCGGGCTCGTGCCTCTGACCGCTCACGCGCCTTACGAGGCGATTGCGGGTGCCCACGGGGTCACTGCGCTCATTGTTGCGCCCTTCGATGGGCAGGGCCTCGAGCCGGGTCGCCGCCGACGCATTCGCTGCGATGCGGTCCTCATGAGCGTCGGGTTTGCCCCCGCGCAGCAACTGCTCCTGCAAGCCGGTGCGCGCCCGCGTTTCGATGCGCAGCTCGAGCAATTCGTCCCCGAGGAGCTGCCGGCGGGCGTGTTCGCCGCGGGGCGTGTGAACGGCGTCTACGGGCTCGCCGCGCGCATCGCCGATGGCCGGCGCGCGGGGCGCGAGGCGGCCGCCCATGCGGCGGGCTTCGCGGTCGTGCCTGCGGCTGCGGCTGCGGCTGCGGGTGCGGGTGCGCGCGATGCGCGCCGTCCGTCGCATCCGTTCCCCGTCGTCGATCATCCGCGCGGCAAGTGCTTCGTCGACTTCGATGAGGACCTCACGGTGCGCGACCTGGAGAACGCGATCCAGGAGGGATTCGACTCGAGCGAGCTGCTGAAGCGCTACAGCACGGTCGGCATGGGGCCCTCGCAGGGCAAGCACTCGCACATGAATGCGCTGCGCATCCTCGCGCGCGCGCGCGGCCTGCCCATCGAGGCGCTCGGCCTCACCACCGCCCGCCCCCCCTATCATCCGGTACCGCTCAAGCTGCTCGCGGGGCGGGGATTCCACATCGAGCGGCGCACGCCGATCGATGCCGAGCACGCGGCGCTCGGCGCGGTGTTCATGCCGGCGGGCAACTGGCGCAGGCCGGAGTATTACGCGCGCAGCAGTATGAGCCGCGCAGCGTGCATCGCCGCCGAGGTCGACGCGGTGCGCACCCAGGTCGGCCTCATCGATGTCGGCACGCTCGGCAAGATCGAGATCTACGGTCCGCACGCGGGTGAGTTCCTCGATCGTGCCTATGCCGGCCGTTTCGCCGAGATGAAGGTCGGCACGACGCGCTACGGGCTGATGCTCGATGAGAGCGGAGTCATCATCGATGATGGAGTGATCGCGCGTCTCGCTCCCGAGGCGTTCTACTTCACCACGACGACCTCGGGCTCGGCGGGCGTGTATCGCGAGCTGACCCGCCTGAATGCCCTGTGGGGGCTCGAGTGCTCCCTCGTCAATGTCACGGGCCATCGCGCGGCGTTCAATCTCGCGGGACCTGCGAGCCGCGAGGTGCTCGCGCGGCTCACGCCGCTGGCGCTCGATGAGAGCGCCTTCCCTTTTCTCGGCGCGCGCCGCGCGGTGGTCTCGGGCAGCGATGCCCTGTTGCTGAGGGTCGGCTTCGTGGGCGAGCTCGGCTACGAGATCCACGTGCCGGCGGGCGCTGCACG
>Ga0209060_10001399_pt1 | contig 26811 bp, 23 predicted proteins | sample Coa_R1_8_FD_187155 | JGI IMG/M metagenome (GOLD analysis project Ga0209060, IMG submission 187155) | Surface soil microbial communities from Centralia Pennsylvania, which are recovering from an underground coalmine fire - Coalmine... | ecosystem: Environmental > Terrestrial > Soil >...
GGTGCATGCGGTGACTGAAGGCACCGACGCGCAGGCCGAAGTGTCGGTTCGGCTGTCCGAGAACGGCAAGACGGTGACCGCGAAGGGGGCCGATGTGGACACGCTCGTCGCCTCCGCCAACGCCTATCTCGGCGCCCTCAACAAGCTCATGATCAAGCGCCAGCGCGGCAAGCCGGAGGCCATGGTGGCGCAGTAGGGAGCCCCCGTTCCATCATTCCGCGAACGCAAACGCACCTGGAGCCCTGAGAGAATTGTGCAGCCGACGCCCGGGTATTCCATCCCTAGCAAAAAAAGCGAAAGACCAAGCACAAACGCGGGTGGACGCTGCTTGTCCGCCCGTCCCGTCCGCAGCTTGTGAAAAATCCTGAGAGGCGAAAGCGACTTGCGCCAGAGCACAGGGGAATCGGGTGAAGGAACGAATGCTGAATCCATACTCGTATTTCTTCGCTGCTCAGGGCATTTCGGACTCGCGTCGCGCGAAGTCCTGGGCAACGACACAATCGAGAAGATTCATGCCATGCGTCCCGCGCGGACCGTGCGCCGTTTCCGAGGCGGCTGAAACCATTCACTTCACTTCACCCGATTGCTGCCCTGCGCCAGAGCAACAACGCGTGACTCCGCGCCGCGGAGGGTGCAAAATAATAGGGGAATAGGAGCTGGCCGCTGGCCGGCTCTGCCGGGCTGAGTTTAGCGATTGTGTCGAAATCTTGATCAGTAAGCACAGATCTCGCGGGGGCTATCGTGGACCAGCGGACATTATTTGATGCCTTGATTGCAGCGAAGAGAGTGGAGGAGGTCCGCGCGGCTCTTGAGGCATTCAAGACAAATGCAGGAGCCAGAGAGGTTCCTTTTGGCGGGCGGCCTAACAACCGCGGCGCGATCGAGCTGGCTGCTGATGCCGCGCGCTCCGCAATTGAGCGGGTAACTAATGCACATGATGCACTGCTCGAACTTGAGCACCAAAGGCACAGCGGTACGCCAGAATGTCGGTCCCCCCGTGAAGCAGCTCACGCTTGGCTCGGAGTACCGATGAAGGACGGCCTTTCGGGCGTAAGCGCAAAGGAACGTCAAGTCCTTGCGTTAAATACGATTGTACGGCTCGAACCTGGAGAGGGATGGCAGTCGCGAATCCTCACAGTCGCGGACCGAGGCATTGGCATCGAGCCAGCGCGAATGAAAGATACGATCCTTAGCCTCAATGAGAGCAACAAGATTCAAAAACACTATCTGGCCGGTACCTATGGCCAGGGTGGATCCAGCACATTGTATTTCTCGAAATATGTGCTCATTGCATCCCGCGCTTATGGGACTGATCGTATCGCGTTTACCCTTGTACGCTATGAGGAACTTCCCGCTGACGAATACAAGACTGGTCGGTACGTCTATCTTGTTGACGGAGGTGATGTGCTCAGTGTGAATACGAAGCAGGGTGACCCCACGCACGGAACTCTGATCAGGCACTTTGGTTACGACCTCTCCAACTATACGTCATCTATCGGTCCAAAGAGTCTTTACGGCGCGCTCCAACGCGTTATGTTCGATCCAGTTGCGCCCATTCGATTTGAGAATCAAGTCGCCGGATGGAACCGCACCATCAAGGGCTCTCGTAATGCGCTCAATGGTGCAGTAGATCAAGGCGACGAGTCAGCAAGAGGGCCAGAGCTGGATTACCACCTTCCGATGTTCAACGTCTCGTTGGGGGACCACGGCGCTGTCGGTATTGAATATTGGGTGCTCGCGAGGCCCGAGGCGAAGGATGGAAAAAAACCCGGCGGTAAGCCCTCACGAAACTTTGTCGATGACGCAAAGCCTATTGTATTTACACACAATGGTCAGAACCAGGAGGAGCTGACCGGCCGGATCATCAAAAAGGAAGCCGACCTTCCCTTCCTTCAAACTCAGGGCCGACTGATCGTGCACATTAACTGCGATCGGCTCACTGCCGCGGCGAAGCGGCTCTTATTCTCGTCCACGCGTGAAAAGTCGCGCGAAGGATTCCTGCTCAATCTGATCGAGGACGAGCTTATCAGCATTCTCAAGTCTGACGACGAGCTGCGACGCCTGAACGAGGAAGCGCGCGAGCAGAGTCTCAAGGAGCAAGACGACGCTGCGGAGAGACAGATGCAGCGGCAGGTCGCCAAGCTGCTTCGCGTCGTGGGCCCTGCACTCGTTGACGTTGGTGGCTCGAAGACAGACGGCGGCAATGAGCCGCCCAAGAAGCGGGGCCCGCGAGCGAAGCCCGAGCCGATCGAGTTGAGGGATCCCCCGACCTATATCAAGATTGTCGGCGACAAGGAGGACGAGATCAGCTTCTACGGCGGCCAGCGGAGGTACATACGAATCGAGACCGACGCAAACTCGCACTACCACGACCCCGATGATCAAAAGAAATCCCACATTAACGTCGCGGTAGGAGATGATTTAAAGATCTTCGGCACGAGCCCACTCCGTGGCGGCCGCATGCGCATCGGGGTTCAGTGCAAGGTGGAGGTTGCGACTGGAACCAAGGGAGGTATTCGTGTCGAACTGTACCGGCCCGGCCAATCGACGCTCAGTGACGAACGCTACTACCAAGTGGTCGATCCGCCGAAGCCCAAGGACGACAATCGTAAGACCGCCTTTCCGCGCATTAAGATGATTCCTGTGGATGGACCTGAGGACGACCGGTGGGCGTTCGTTACCGACGAAATAGACGACTCCGATATTCGCAGGCACGCGAGTGGTGCAGAGATGAGCGACGGAGTCCTTTACGTTTATTACTCCACTGTTTTTCCGCGCTTTGTAGCCGAGCGGCAGAGAATCGAGCAACACAACCCAATTCTTTCTCCCTCCTTTAAGAAGCGCTATGAACTTTGGCTCGCGGTCCACGCCCTCCTTATGCACGACGATCAGGAGAACTCGACCGACAAGATTAGTGATGAGGAGGCGGCCAAAGAACTCTCGCGCCAGGAGCGCTGTAGACTTGCTTCAATCGCCGCGATGGTTGCGGCTCAGGAGGTGAAAAGCGGTGTAAATACTGAGGATGCCGAGGATGCGGCGTGATCCGTTTTTTCGAGTGTAAGATCCTTGCACGTACGGGTAATTAGGCTCGGGGGGAAGCGAGCGATAGACGACGAAGCGTACTCCCAGTTTGCCTCGCACGATATCCATCTCCGGCCGAGCTTCTCGGCCACAGCGCCAGTAGTGTTACTCCCAGCAAATGGGTCTAGCACAAGATCACGCTCTTCGGTTAGGAACCGGAGGAAGAACTCAACGAGTTCTGGTGGCATCCGCGCGGGGTGCAGAGGGATATTCTTAGCGCGAGAGAACAGCTGGTATTGATCGTAGGAATGCGTATTGGTGCCCTTGAGTAGCGAGCTGAGCGACGGTGCCTCATCGCCATTCAAGACGTTCGGTGGTATCGCGCCATTGTTATTGACCTTAAAGCTGTTCTCGCCGATGGTATGCTCGGAGGGACGGCGGCCCGCATTATACTTCCCCGTTTGGATGAGTCTCTTCATACTTTGGCTATAAGCACGTAATACGCGGCGATTATCAGCCTTTGGCCGATCCGATCGCGACATCCACCAAATCCGCGTGAATGCGTCTTTTACCCTGATACGCTCGACATTCACCCACTGCGCCGGAGAAGGCAGCCGCGCAGGGTTGTACCACACGAATTCCTGACAGAGGTTGAGGCCGCCCTCTTCGAGAAAGCGGAGCAGCGCACGCAACACGAGAGTAGACATGACGGGCCGGCCCGACTCCCACGCATTGCCCATCTCGATCACTATGGATCCGGTGTCTGCAACCAAGTCCCCAAGAAGTGGCGCGAACTGAGCGAACCACTCGATGTACTCCTCACCTCTCACATTGCCGTATTTTTTCCTAGTAATCAGCGGAAACGGAGGGGAGGTGAAGACGAGCTGGACCTCTCCTTTATGCCGTTGGAGCCGCTTACTCCGAAGGACTTTTAAGGAATCGCCGCAGAACGCGGCACCGAGATCGGTCTCGTAAATTGATCTCGACACCCACCTTCTCGCCGTCGGACTCGGCTCGATAATAATGTCGTAAACGTTCCCCCAGCTAGTCATTGGCACCGCGCAATTTGTTACTCGACTCGCAACGCACATTACTCACGGCAAGGCTCGGTGTATACGATTGCACGTCCCCAATCGGCGATTCCCACAGCCCGGTTCTGAGTGATCACTCGTTCCGACGACCTACTGTATCCAATCCGGGAAAGCCGCCCACTCCCTGCACGTTCACCCCGTAAAAATGGCATTTTTGATCTTGATTTCTTCGAAATAGGCCCGAAGGGAGGGCTATTTGCGCTCGCCCACCGCCCAGACACGCTTGTCGCCTCCGCCAACGCCTATCTCGGCGCTCTCAACAAGCTGATGATCAAGCGCCAGCGCGGCAAGCCGGAAGCCATGGTGGCGCAGCGTCTCAATCCGACGCCGGTTGACAACCATGCGCCATCGCATACGATTTGCGGCGCAGACTTGTCGATTTGAATGCCGGGGTTAGCATTGCGTTACGAGGCGGCCATTGGCGCATTGCCAGATCAGACCGCGGCGGCGCCGCGCCGCCTCCTGGTCGTGCGCATCACCCATTGGATCGCCGTGCTGAGCGTCCTTGCGCTGCTTGTCACCGGCGCGGGCATTCTCATATCTCACCCGCGCCTTTACTGGGGCGAAACCGGCAATATCGGCACCGAGTCGCTCATCGACCTTCCAATTCCATTCATCATCGGCCCCTCAGTGTGGAATCGGCCCTTCCATTTCCTCGCGGCGTGGGTTCTGGTTCTGGCTGGCCTCGCCTATGTCGTCGGCGGTTGCGTCACGCGGCACTTCCGGGAGAACCTGCTGCCGGTTCGAACGGACCTGAGCTGGCGCGGCATCGCCGGCGTGATCTCGGATCATCTGCGCTGGAAGCGCGCGGACGACCCTTGGACCTACAACGTGGTGCAGCGCCTGACCTATCTCGCGGTGGTGTTCGTGCTGTTTCCGGGGATCATCTGGACCGGCCTGGCGATGTCGTTCGGAGTCACCTCGGTGTTTCCCGTGCTGGCGACCGCTTTGGGCGGTCACCAGTCCGCACGCACCCTTCACTTCGTCTTTGCCGGCCTCCTCGTGCTGTTTCTGATCGTGCACATGGCGATGCTGTGCCTTGTCGGATTCGCAAGCCATGTGCGGGCGATGATAACCGGATACATACCGCCGGAGGGAAGCACGCGATGAGCGGCCTGCTCACCCGGCGCGCGCTTGTCACGGCCGGCATAACGGCGGCCGGCGCGTCGGGAGTCGCCGCCGCCGGATATTTCGCGGACCGCTATGGCCTGATCCCGCCCGATCACGACGGCCTCGTCGGAATCGGGGAAACGCTGACCTATGGGTCGCAGCGTCTTCTCACCTCGCATGAGTCGCTCATGCGCGAATTCGCACGCAGCGCAATTTCGAAGTCTGCGCCGGTGAACGGCCCCGCCCCCAGGGACGAGGCATATCGAAGCCTCCTTGCGGACGGCTTCAAGGACTGGCGCCTGAAGGTCGAGGGACTGGTCGGACGCCCCGCGTCCTTTTCTCTCGAAGAGCTGAGGGCCTTCCCGGCGGAAAGCCACATCCTCCTGCACGCCTGCGAGGAAGGCTGGTCCTACATCGCCGAATGGACCGGCGTGCGCCTGTCCCACGTGCTGGATGCCGTAGACGCCCGCCCGGAGGCGCGATACGTCGCCTTTATTCCTTTTGCAAATCCCAGTCAGAGCGGCGTCGTACGCGTATTGTGGGACACCATCGACATGGCCGACGCTTTGCATCCGCAGACGCTGCTCGCATACGCCATGAATGGCGAGCCGCTGCCTGCGGACCACGGCGCTCCAATTCGCCTTCGTCTCGCGCGCCATCTCGGGTACAAGAACACAAAATACCTTTCGCAAATGATCGTGACCGACCGCAGGGACTACTACCGGAAAGGCCGGGGCACCTGGTACGGCGGCATCTGACCGGCCGAACTGGCTGCATGCCTGCTTTCGCAGGAATGACATCGCAAGGTCAGCGAACGCAGCGTCGTTCCTTTGGACCGCAAACGCTCTGCAACTAAAATAAAAAACGCTCTGCAACCGAATCGGCGTCGCCTTAGCTTTGGCCGGCCACGCCGGCTTGGAGCACGCCTCCTTCCGAGGCGACCTGGTTCGGAATCTGGACGCCAACGGCCAAGGTGGAGAACCCGTTGCCCCGGTCCACCGAGACGTGGATCTTTTCCGGATCGATCGAAACGTGCCGGCTCACGACGGCAAGAATTTCATCCTTCAGCGTCGCGATCAGCGACGATTGGCTGACCATGCGGCGCTCGTATTCGAGCAGGATTTGCAGCCGCTCGCGCGCGACCGGCGCGGAGCTGATGGGCTTGAGGAAACGGAATAGCTTCATGCCGCTCTCCGTCCGAATATCTTGGTGAAGAACCCTACTTTCTCGGTCGGAATCAACATCTCGATCTCTTCGCCGGCAAGACGCCGCGCCGCATCCATATAGGCATGCGCCGGCGCGCTCTGTTGACCGCAGATCGTGATCGGGGCGCCCAGATTGGAGGCGCGCAGCACCTCCTCGCTTTCCGGAATGACGCCGAGCAGCGGGATCGAAAGGATCTCAAGCACGTCCTGGATGTTGAGCATTTCTCCGCGTGCGGCCCGTCCGGGGTCGAAGCGGGAGATCAGCAGGTGCTTGGCCATGCGTTCGCCGCGCTCGGCCTTTTCGGTCTTGGAATCCAATAGTCCGATGATGCGGTCGGAATCGCGCACCGAGGACACTTCCGGATTGGTGACGATCACGGCTTCATCGGCGAAGCGCATCGCGAGCGTCGCGCCGCGCTCGATGCCGGCCGGGCTGTCGCAGATCACCCAGTCGAACCGCGACCGCAGATCGAAGATCACCCGTGCGATGCCTTCCTCGGTCAGCGCGTCCTTATCGCGGGTTTGCGAAGCCGGAAGCAGGTAGAGCGTGTCGAGGCGCTTGTCGCGGATCAGCGCTTGCGGCAGTTTGGCGACGCCCTGGACCACGTTGATCAGGTCGAACACCACCCGCCGTTCGGCGCCCATCACAAGATCGAGGTTGCGCAATCCGACGTCGAAATCCACCACGACGACGTTGTGTCCCATCCGCGCCAGCGCGGCGCCCAGCGCGGCGGTTGACGTCGTCTTGCCGACACCACCCTTGCCGGATGTTACGACGATTACCTTGCCCATTTCGTCACCTCCAACCGCCTATCGGTCTATCTCAGCAATAAAAAGGGTCTCGTCCTTAAGCCAGGCCTGGACCGCCTTGCCTCGCAGCGCGGCGTCAAGATCCTCGGCGGTGCGATAATATCCGTCGATCGCCAGAAGCTCGGCTTCGAGATGTTGGCAGAAGATGCGCGCCTTGCGATCGCCCGATGTTCCCGCCATGGCGCGGCCGCGCAGGGTGCCGTAGATGTGAATGGATCCGCCGGCCATGACTTCGGCGCCCGACCCGACCGATCCCAGCACCGTCACGTCGCCGTCCGGATGGAAGATCGCCTGGCCGGAGCGGATCGGGCTCTCCACCAGGAGCGATGTGGAAGCGCGCTCCGGCGTGGAACCTAGAGTCGGCTGGGACCGGGCATTGACCGACTCGACGGGCGCGGGCCGGCCCCCGGTCACCAGCGGCGGCAGACCGGGGCCAAGCTTCTCGGCGGCGACCCCCTCCAACCCCATGATCCGGACACCGCGCGTTCCGAGTTCGGAAATCAGATGGCCGATGGCGGAGCTTGTCAGCGTCACCGCGGAAAGGTCGAGCACCACCGGCCGCCCGGAAAAAAAACCGCTGGACCCGCGCAGCCATGCGTCGAGTTCTTCGAGCCAATCGGCAATCGGCGGCTCCGGCGTCAGGGCGAACGCCATATAGGATCGCCCCCGCAACGGGATGGCCGCGCGTTGGCGAGCGGCGCTAAGGACTGTGACCTCACTCACTTGACGGCTCCTGACCGGCGAATCGGCTCGCCGCAGTTTGCGGCGATTGAGCACCTGCCGTGCCACGGCAGCAACGGAAATCTGGCTGATTCGCTGTTATTCCCCAAGCCACGGCATCACCACGGCAACACAAAGGCAGCGATTGCGTCGTGGCGCCGTAGGACGGGCAAAGGCGCCTGTGAGCGCCCTCATTGGGATTGTCGGCGGATCGGGCCTTTGCCGAACAGGGCGCGCGAGGGCCGCGCCGTGGTGGGCAAAGCTTGCCGGGCCGGCTGAAGGCCGGCCCCGGTGGGCGGAACAAAGCTCGTGCCGGCATTGCAGCGCCTCGGCCGCCTTTGCCCACCTTGCAGACGACCGCCGGCGCTTCGACGCGGCCAGCACTCGCTCTAGGCCGCGCCACGTAACTCTCCATGGCTGGAGGGAGGCACGCGCACGCCGTCGGCTGCATACTCGTTGAGCTTGTTGCGCAGCGTACGAATCGAGATGCCCAGAATATTGGCCGCATGGGTCCGGTTGCCGAGGCAGTGCCTGAGCGTCTCAAGGATGAGGTCGCGCTCGACATCGGCGACGGTGCGGCCGACGAGAGCGCGCGTGACGGCCTCCGCGGTCAGCGCCGCATGAGCGACTTTGGCCATCGCTTCCCCCTCCCTGCCCTCGCCCGCAAGCGCGGGAGGGCAAATCGATAGACCGGCGCCCGCTTGCAGGGAATGGCAGCGAGGGGGCTCGTGGGTGTCGTCGGCAACGGCTGCTAATATGGCGGCTATGATCTCGGGGTCGGGCGGCAGCGGGATGTATTCCCTGGCGCCTGCATCGATGGATGCGATTGCGGCGCCCGCGTCACTGCGCGTGCCGCAGGCCACGATCGGCACATGAATGCGCTCGGCTTCGAGCCGCAATACAAGGTCGCGAATAGCGATCGCGATATCGACCATCATGAGGTCGGCTGCGCTGCCGGAACGCAGCATCGCTAAAGCGCTGTCGATGCGATCCGCATGGACCGCGGATGCGCCTTTGTCCATGGCGATCTTCGTCGCCGTGGCGAGCGGCCCATTGCGGATTCCGACGGTCAGCAACCTCATGCCATTCCTCCTTCGGGTTAATGCGTTGGCGGCGTCACGAGCGCTTCTTTAAGACAGCAACAGCGGCGCCGCGGGGTAGCGTGACCCGTGAGCAAACCTTGTCGCGCCGGCGTTGCCATGACGAAGCGCATCACGGCGAAGCACAGGCGCGGCGGTCGGCTAGGCAAATTTTGCCGGGCAGATGATTTAGATTCGGTTAACGTCGCCGCTAAATTACGGCGAGCGCCACGACGCTGGGAGCTTCGATAAACGCAATTCGGGCGCTGTGCCCGTGGCGGACGCGGGCCAACCCCGCGTCAAACTCAATTTCAATATCATGGAAATCAAGAAATAACCCGCATAACGGATACAGGGCCTTGAAGACCGCCTCCTTAACACAGAAGAGGATGCGGCTCTCAAGCACCGCGGCGCTGTAGCGGGCACGCTCGGTGGCGGTGGCGACGATCGCCACGAGTTCGCGCGGGAGTGTGTCCGCTGGTTCGATGTCAACGCCCAGGCTTCGAATCCGTCCGGAGCGGGCAACGGCAGCGACCGCAACTTCGTCGTCGTGGGCCATCGACCCAACGATACCAGACGGCCAGACCGGAGGTCCCGAGGCCGAGCGAGGCAGCGCGGCGCTGGGCTCTCCAAGCGCCCTGAGCAGCTCTCGCGCAACAATCCGGGCCCCGCCGCTCCGGCGGCGGACCTTCGGGGCGCACCTTGCAAACGACACTGCCTCCGCCTGCAAAAGGGCGTGTTCGTCGCCCATGGCGATGCGGCGATGGCCAATCAGCACCCCGGCCGGCACGAGCCGCACCAGGGCGGCAGCCAAATCTGTGTCGGTGTCCGCGTCGCCTGCGCGGGACCGGTTGAGCGTCCGGCCTCCTGCAGGCCCAATGGCAAACTCAGCAAAACCCATCGCACGCCGCGCCCGTTGTCAGCGTCCGGCATGTTTGGCTTTTGCGCGCTCGTAGCAGGCTAGCAGGTGCTTCTGATATGCGGTCAGACATTTGCCTGGTTCCGCAAAACGCGCGCCAAAGTTGGCGTCATAGGCTCGAAACCACCCTTCATCACTTTCGAGGAACATGATGTCGTGTATCACCATATGCCGCATTGCGACCAGAGGAAGGGGAGATCTCGAAATTGCATTCCACGCGGGATTGTGGATGCCCCGCTCCTCGCACTTCGAATGGAACTGACCGACCATCAGGCCCGAAGCGACGATCTTAGATTTGATCATTTCGTGACAGACATCGAGCGCGTCCAGGAACTCTTCTTCGATTTTCGGAAACACGATGAGCAACGCCTTCAGTGTCTGCTGATTCGGCGCAAGGGGCGGCGCCTGTTTGAATGGCCCGATGTATTCGAGAACCTGGTTCGCAATGGCTGCCGGACAGCGGCCGTCGAAATCGTGATGGAATACCATGTACAAGCTATTCGCCCTGACCGATGCCTCGACGAACGGGCACACCGTCTGAGGGGGGTAGGGGCGGTTGATACTTTCGTGCTCTCTCATGAGGTACTTCTTCGCCCAGACGAGCAGGCGTCTGGCGGATTTCGCATCCTCAGGCGACATGAATGAGTGAGCTGCCATTATTTTCCCTCAGCTGTGGCTTGGCTCGCAGCCCTCGCGCTCTCAGGCGCAAATCCTGAACCTAGGGTTGATCTGAGGGAAGTCATTCAAGGGCTTGATGTGACACATGATTCCCTTAGCGAAGCCGATCAGCCCCGTCGCTGCCACGCACCCGCTATGAATGACCATAGACCGCCCCCGCAGCCTAAGCTGTCACGTTTGTCATAATCTACTCCGAAAGGCTTGATTATGGCAAATCCGAAGTCGGGTTGTGGCGATTTCAAAGGTGGGTTGTGGCAAATCCGCGCGGTCCATGCTTGAAGGCAGGCTGTTATGTTCGGATGCACGCAGTGATCTCGTCGACGCCACGGGCGCCCCTGGACCAAACAAAGCACGAATATGGCAAGCAAGAATCAAAATGACGCAAGGAGGATCGAAGCTGCCTATCCGCTGTCGCCGATGCAGCAGGGCATGCTGTTCCAGAGTTTGCTGGCGCCAGGATCGGGAGTGTACGTCGAACAACTGCTGTGCGATTTAGAGGAGCTCGTTGATGAGGCCGCGCTGCGGCAGGCTTGGGCAACCGTCATTGGCCGCCATCCGGTCTTGCGGACGAATTTTCGTTGGGCGGATCGCGACGAAGCCCAGCAGGAGGTGCATGCGGAGGTCGAGCTTCCCTGGCAGCTCCTGGACTGGAGCGCAATTGCAGAGGCTGAACGGGAAACGCGGCTGGCCGAATTCCTGAAGGCGGATCGCGCTCGCGGATTTAATATGGCGCACGCGCCGCTGTTGCGCTTGACGCTGCTACGGTTCAGCGAAGGCAAGAGCAGTCTCATCTTTACATTTCACCACGCGTTGTTGGACGGCAGATCGTTTGCTTTGATTCTGCGTGAGGTATTCGCGCATTACGAAGCTTTCCGCGCGGGCAAGGAATTGACGCTGGAACCACCCAAACCTTATCGGGACTATATTGGCTGGTTGCAGGAACAGGATTTCTCCAAGGCAGAAGGATTCTGGAGGACTCTGTTAAAAGGTTTCACCGCGCCTACGCCGCTGGTGGTTGATCACGTTTCAAGCGCGGACGCGAAGACCGAAATCCGCAAGGGCGACCAGGAAATTCGATTATCGGCCGGGACGACGTCTGCGCTGCGGGCGCTCGCCGAAGAGAACGAGCTCACCCTTGGCACAATCGTGCAGGGTGCGTGGTCGCTGCTGCTCGCCCGCTACAGCAATGAAACCGAGGTCGTGTTCGGGGTAACCCGGGCCTGCCGGCGAAGCACGATCGAAGGCGCGGAAGCGATGGTCGGCGTGTTCATCAACACGCTGCCGCTGCGCGTTCGAGTTGCCCCGGAGGCGGCGCTCGTTTCATGGCTGAAAGAGTTGCGTGCGCAGTCGATCGCGCTGCGCGCTTACGAACACACGCCGCTCGAAAAGGTGCAGCGCTGGAGCGAGATCCCGGCCGGCACACCGCTATTCGAGACCATTCTGGTGTTTGAGAATTTTGATTTGAACTCCTTGTTGCGAAGCCAGGGCGGCGCCTGGACCAGGCGCGCCTTCCGTCTCTTTGAGCAGACCAACTATCCCCTCATCCTGGCGGCTTATGCCGGCGATGAACTGTGTCTGAAGATCGGATTCGACCGTGGCCGACTGGCTGATGCGGCCGTCGGGCGGATGCTTGGCCATCTGCAGACCTTGCTCGAAGCCATCGCCGGGGGCCTGCGGCAGCGGCCGCTTGGGCCGCTCCGTGATTTGCCGCTCCTTACGCCTGCCGAGTCCCGCCAATTGCTGGTGGAGTGGAACCGAACGCAGGCCGACTATCCAACGGATTCATGCGTCCACGAACTGTTCGAAGCGCAAGTGGAACGGACGCCCGATGCCATCGCGATCGTATTTGAGGGCGAGCATCTCACCTACCGGGAGCTCAATAACCGTTCCAATCGCGTTGCCCACCATTTACGCAAACTGGGGGTTGGTCCCGGCGTGCTGGTGGGGCTCTGCATGAATCAGTCGCTGGACAGGATCGTCGGCCTGTTCGGCGTTCTCAAAGCCGGGGCCGCTTATGTCCCGGTCGATCCGGCTTATCCGGCGGCGCGGCTTGCGTTCATGCTCAACGACGCAAACGCGCCGGTCGTGCTCACTCAAAGGAGCGTCAGAGAAGCGCTGCCGGCGCTTCAGGCAACGAAGGCCGTTTGCCTCGACAGCCCGGAATGGACATCCCCCTGCGAGGATGTCGTCAACCCGAAGCGCATCGGCATCAGCGCGGACCTCGCCTATGTCATTTACACCTCAGGGTCCACCGGACATCCGAAGGGCGCGATGATTCCCCACCGGGCCGTCGTGAACGTCATGTCGTGGATGCAATCGACGTTCCCGTCAGACGAACGCGACTGCGTCTTACACCAGATTTCCTTCAGTTTCGATCCGTCGGTGCTGGAAATCCTGACGCCGCTGCTCGCCGGCGGACGACTGGTCTTGGCGCGGCCGCATGGACATCAGGATCCCGGTTATTTGGTGCGAACGATCGTCCGGCATCGGGTAACCATCCTGCACCTCGTACCGTCGACGCTGCGCATGCTGCTGGAAGTCCCGGACCTCAAGGCTTGCCGCAGCCTGCGGCACGTCTTTTGCGGCGGAGACGTACTGACACAGGATCTGGCGCGACGTTTTTTCGAACTCCTCGATGCACAATTGCACTACGTCTACGGGCCCACCGAAGCCGCCATCACGTCGGTTTTCTACTCGATTCCGCGCGACTGCTCCGACGAAATCATTCCGATCGGGCGGCCGGTCGCCAATACGCAAGCCTATGTGCTGGATGGCCATCGACAGCCCGTACCGATAGGCGTGCCAGGCGAATTGTATTTGGGCGGCGCTCAGGTCGGCCGCGGCTATCTCAATCGGCCCGACCTCACGGCGGAACGGTTCGTCGTCGACCCGTTCAATGACGCCTGTGGAGCGCGGCTGTATAAAACCGGCGATCGCGTCCGTCGCTTGCCGGACGGCGCCATTGCGTTTCTCGGCCGCGTGGATCGTCAGGTGAAAATTCACGGCCACCGCATCGAGCTGGGCGAGATCGAGACGGTCATGAGGCTTCACCCGGCGGTGCAGGAGGGTGTCGTGGCGGTGCGAGAAGACGCGCCAGGCGACAGGCGGCTCATTGCCTATGTCAGGCCCCAAAGATGTTCTCCGACGCTGCTTAGCGAGCTTCGCATGCTTTTGAAGGAGCGGCTGCCGCCCTACATGATTCCGTCGGCGTTCGTTTTGGTGGACGCATTTCCCGTGACGCCCAACGGCAAGCTCGACGTGACGGCCTTGCCGCCGCCAGAGGCAGGATCGTTCGAATCCGAGGAGCGGGAGTTGCGTGCGCCGCCGCGCACGCCGACAGAGGAAATCCTGGCCGGCATCTGGCGTGAATTTCTCAAGGTGAAGCAGGTGAGCGTCGACGACAATTTTTTTGAATTGGGCGGGCATTCGCTGATGCTGACCCAGATGATTCACAGGGTTAACCTCGCCTTCGGCGTCAGTCTCGGCGTGCCGGAGCTGTTCCATAATCCGACGGTGGAAAAGCTTGCAAAGATCATTGCCGCCCAGCAACCGATAACCAGGCGAGGACCGCGAGCATTTCAATTGCAGCAAGGCAAGGGCGAGCGTCCGGTATATTTCATTTACGCCGGCCCGAACGAGTTCCGCCTCGCGCAGTTGGTGGGCGAGAGCTACCCGACCTTCGGGATTGAGGCGCCGTGGCCCATCACCTGGCTCCAGGCGCTTGCAAACAATCAGGTATCGGCGTTCCCGAGTCTGGAGCAACTCATTGCCCCATATCTGGCGGTCCTGCGCTCCCACGCGCGTCCTTCCTCCTGCCTGCTGGCGGGGCATTCATTTGCCGGACTCATAGCTTTTGAAGTGGCTCACAGGCTTCAAGAGCAAGGCGACAAGGTAGACCTGGTGATCCTATTCGACACCTGGGCCAAGTATCCGACCGCACGCGAGGTTGCGTGGCGGCAATGGCGACGAAACTGGAAGCGCGATCCGGACCAGTCATCGGCGGATCAACTTTCACAATCGTTTGGACTCCGTCTTAAGCACTCTTGGCTCGTGACCCAATGGATGCTGATGCAGGAAGCGAGGGCTGTCTACCGCGCTCTCGTACCAAGACGAGGAGAAAGAGGACCTTCCAACATGGTCGACGAGCAGGGAGCACCGGTGCCCTGGGAGCATATAGAGAAATTGTACGTGAAGATTCTCGAGTCCTACCGCCCGCGCCCGCTGAACGCTCGGGGCGTTCTTTTTCGATCGGAGCCGCCAGATGAGAAATATCCTCGCGCATTCGACGACAGCCTTGGTTGGAGCAACCTGTTTGCGGGAGGCCTCAAGATCATTCCTGTCCCGGGCGATCACTATTCGGCGATCCGTGAGCAAAATCACGTGCTCGTTCGGTCGCTCGTTCAAGAGATGGACGAGTCGCTTGCACTGCGTTGATCCGGGCAAGAATTTCTTAGGGAAGATGGATCTTTAGGATGCCGCCGCAAGAAACGCCGCTGGACGTTGAGGGCGTGCACAAGATCATGGAAGGATTCTATGCATTCCAATTCTTGAGCGCGGCGGTCAAATTCGACCTGTTCAGTTTATTGCAGCGGCCGTTGACCCGCGATCAGATCATGACCGAGCTTCGAATCGCCGAGCAGCCTGCAAGGATCCTCCTGCTCGGTTGCGTTTCCCTTGGCTTGATCCACAAACGAGGCGAGCATTATCAGTGCTCTGACGCTGCTGCCATGACGTTAAGTCGAGACAGCCCGTGGGACCAGCGCTCCCTTGTCAGGTTCAGTCACGAGATCGCGTATCGCGCGATGTGGTGGTTCCACGATTCGCTGTGCCAGAATACCAACGTCGGGCTTTGCGAGATGGCTGGCGCCGCGCCGACGCTTTATGGCCGGCTGGCTGCAAATCCGGAGATTGAGCGCACATTCCACGAAATGATGATGACGGTCACCAAGATCGTCGCGAAGCGGTTTGTTGACGCCGTCGATCTTTCCGCCGGCGGTCGACTCCTCGACATCGGCGGCGGCAGTGGGACGAATGCGGTCGCGCTGGCGCGGCGCTGGCCCAGACTCGCGATCGAGGTCCTCGACCTGCCTTCGGTGGTGGTGTCCGCAGCCAGGGCAGCAAGGGAGGCGGGCCTGGAGAATCGGATACACACCATCGGGGCCGATTGTTTCGCCGTCGACTTTCCCGATTGTGAGCACCTGCTGCTCGCGCACTTTCTCGAGATTTGGTCGCCCGAGCAGATCAAATCTCTTCTCAACAAGGCCCATCGGGCTCTCCCCAGCGGAGGACATATCTATCTGATTAATCTGCTCCAGCATGACGACGAGACCGGTCCGACAACTGCCGCAATTGTCTCCGCGTACTTTCTGACACTCGCATCCGGTGTGGGTATGGCCTACACCTGGAAGGAATATGAGGCCTGGTTGGGCGCAGCAGGGTTCGAGCCGCTCTCAAGGACCTCCCTCACTCCCGCACATGGTTTGATTGTCGGCAGGCGTCGATAATGTCGCAGAGAATTGCCATTCGCCCGGCCCGCGAGCAGAATCAGCACTCGTTGCGACGCTCGTTCAAGAAAAGGGACGACTCGCTGAGGCTTTTAGCGGTCGACCTTCGCCGCCATCAGCACATCGTGCTTGCCGCACCGGCGGCCATTCGCGCAGTTCGCCCGCTGCAACTTTGGCGCCGCCGGCCGCGAGTTATTGGCGATATTGCTGAATACGGGTGGTGCGCAGACCAGCAAGGCCATGGCGGTCGATCGAGTATTGCCAGGCCAGGAATTCCTCGACCGTCAGGGTATAGCGGCTACAGGCCTCCTCGAGCGAGAGCAGGCCTCCACGCACGGCCGCAACGACTTCCGCCTTGCGACGGATGACCCAGCGCTTGGTTCCGGGCGCCGGCAGGTCTGCGATCGTAAGCGGACTTCCATCGGGCCCGATGACGTACTTCACCCTCGGGCGGTGGGGCTCGTTCATACCACTCTCACGCACTTTAAGACGACGATAAAAGGCGAATTCGTCGGGAGCTTATCCTGCGCGGCTTAAGATTTGCCTAAGCCACGACTCTGCCGATATTCGTTTTACTGGCGGCGGGCGGCCGATGAGCAGGCGTTCGCAGACTTACCAAGAACAAGGAAATAGGCGTGCAAAAACAGAGCCTTATGATGCCAGGGTTACGGAACTGGCCTATTGAAAGGATTAGATTATTTCGGTCGGGCAGCCAACTTGCCAATGCACGCACCGCTTTTGCCTAAGGATAGCCACAACAATAACTGCTTCACTTCATTGGTTCGTCTTGAGCGCCAAAACAACCTAAAGTTGACAAAACCCGGATGGGGCATATAATAATGGGGTCAGTTATCATGGTTATCAGGAGATAAGTAAGAGCACAGGAATAGCCTCAGATTTTCGAAATTCCCTGTTATTTTCCCTGTTCTCAGGGAATTTTGGACCGCCGGTCTTCGGAGGATTGGCGGTGAGAGTGCCGGCGCAGCCATAAGGGAGATAACAGCGTCATGCCGTTGCTTCACGTTCGCCGGTTTGGCGCTGTCGAGAAAAGATTCACTTAATGCTGCTGCCGTCCTAAGCCGGCGCACAGGTTATCGCCGAGCCCGGCCAGGCCGGGAAGGTGGCGGAACTTCCCCAGGGGCAGGCGCAGGAAGCCCGGCGCAGGAAGCCCGGCAGTGGGGGCTCTCATTCGATCCAGCCGGAAACACCATATAAAACATGCTCTTACTGTTGAACTGGACGACTGTCGCGGGGCGGATTGCTGGCGCGCATCGCCGGCGTTGCACCAAGCGGCCCTGCACCTATAGTAAAGGGTGAATTGATGGACGCGCGGGGCAAGGCGGGAGACCGCTCCAGCCGAGGTTCAGCGCTAACCGGCAGCCGGGTTTTTGAGCGTGAGCACCGCCGTGGTGGTGTCGCCCGCCAGGCCGGGGTTATGATCGGCTTGGCGGAGGCCATAATCCGGCCGCTCAATCTAAGGCCAGTCGCAACGTTCGCTTTCGCAGGAGTGACCAGTCGGCAATGCGAAACAGTCTCGATATCGAAGGGCGGCCGGCCGACACGCGGGTCGTCGTCGCCATGTCGGGCGGCGTCGACTCGGCGGTGACGGCGGCGCTCCTCAAGGCCGACGGGTACGACGTGGTCGGCGTTACACTCCAGTTGTACGACCATGGCGCCGCCACGCATCGTAAGGGCGCCTGTTGCGCCGGTCAGGATATCCACGACGCCCGCATGGTCGCCGGCAGCATCGGCATCCCGCATTACGTTCTCGACTATGAGAGCCGGTTCAAGGAGGCGGTGATCGACCGTTTCGCCGACAGTTATGTGGCGGGCGAAACGCCAGTCCCCTGTGTCGATTGCAATCAGGCGATCAAGTTCCGGGACTTGCTCGTCACCGCCCGCGAGCTTGGCGCCAAGGCACTGGCGACCGGGCACTATGTTGCCTCCCGGGCGCTGCCGGGCGGAGGCCGCGCACTCTACCGCGCCCGCGACGAAGAGCGCGACCAGAGCTATTTTCTGTTTGCGACGACGCGCGAGCAAATCGATTTTCTGCGCTTCCCGCTGGGCGATCTCACCAAGGCGCAAACGCGCGAGCTGGCGCGCCGCTTCGCGTTGCCCGTGGCCGAAAAGCCGGACAGTCAGGACATCTGCTTCGTGCCTACGGGCCGCTATGCCGACGTGATCGAACGCCTGCGGCCCGGCGCCGCAGCGGCCGGCGATATCGTCGATCTGTCCGGGCGGGTGCTGGGCCGCCATGCGGGCATCATCAATTTCACCATCGGCCAGCGGCGCGGTCTTGGCATTGCGGCCGGAGAGCCGCTCTATGTGGTGCGGCTCGACGCCGCGACAGGACGCGTTGTGGTCGGCCCTCGCGAGGCGCTGCGCACCACACGCGTCAAGCTCCGAGACGTGAACTGGATCGGCGACGGCTCGCTCGACGCTATGACCGCGGACGGCCGTGTCGATGTGTTCGTGAAGGTGCGCTCCACGCGTCCCCCGCATCCGGCCTGGCTCAAGCGCGGCCCTGCCGGCATCGAGGTGGAGCTTGCCGACGGCGAGGAAGGCGTTGCCCCCGGCCAGGCCTGCGCATTTTACGATGCGGGCGCCGGGCAGGCGCGCATGCTTGGCGGCGGCTTCATCTGCTCCGCAGCGCCGCGGAGCGAGATCGCCGCGATTGCCGCCTTACGGTCTGCCCGCTCCCTGCCCTCCCCTGCAACCCCTCTCCATCCCTCCCCCGCAGGCGGCGGAGGGTAGTGGCAGGTGTTGCGGAAGGCAGGGAGAGGGCCACGAGAGTAACGAAAGCGAGCGGGGCGATGAGCGGGACTGGGGTCGAAGCGTACACGTTCGACAAGGACGTGGTGGAAAAAGCCTATGCGGGCTGGGCGCCGATCTACGATGTGGTGTTCGGCCCGATATTCGCGCCGGGTCGCGCTGCCGCCGTAAGAGCGGCGGAACGCATTGGCGGACGCGTTCTCGACGTCGGCGTCGGCACTGGGATTTCGCTTGCCCAATATTCGTCCCGCAATCGGATTGTCGGCATCGATCTTTCCGAACCAATGCTCCGCCGCGCCAAGGCCCGGCTGCGCCGGCGCCCGCTCGGCAACGTCGACATGCTTGCCGTGATGGACGCCGAACAGCTCGGTTTTGCAGATGCGTTCTTCGATGTCGTGGTGGCGCAATTCGTGATCACCGCGGTGCCGGATCCGGAGGCCGCCCTCGACGAGTTCGCCCGCGTGGTCAAACCTGGAGGCGAGATCATATTGGTCAATCACCTCGGCGCCGAGACCGGGCTGCGGCGCGTCTACGAGCGCCGCTTTGCGCCCCTCATCCGCCATCTCGGCTGGCGTGCGGAATTCCCGTTTGCTAGGCTCGACGCTTGGGCCCGCCGCGCCGGATATCGTCTGGTCGAGCGCCGGGAGGTGCAGCCGCTTGGTCATTTCACCCTGATGCGCTTCCGCAAGGCGGTGAATTAGAGTTTCTCAATCATGGCAGCCCCTAGGGTGGCAAAGCGAAGCGCGCCCGCCGTGCAAAAAAACCAACGCGGCGCCTTTGCGCCAGGTCTGCGCATGGTTTGGAAGCGCCTGTCAATCGAAGTCCATGTCGTGTGAGCGGCGCGAACAGCGTTGGACCATCAGGTTCAATGGACCAGGAATCACTGCCGCGCGATCGAAGTTTCCTGACCGGCATCAAGGCTCATCCGGATCAGTTCGCTTGAGGTATGGAACATGCTCAATCTGTCCGGCGTTTCCGCTGAGGCGATTGAGTGCTCGCTGGTTGGCAAGCCATGAAAAAGCCATCCTCCAAGGCCCCGCGCACGCGGCCAGCGCCGCGTAAAGCGCCCGTATACTGGTCGGCGGAAGTGACGCGGCGAAGTAATGCTCTTGATCTGGAGCCGGGCGTTTTCACGTGGAAGGATCCAAGGGAGATCGCAGCCTCCCTCAAGCGCTCGGCCGAGGTGAGCGATCGAAAAAAGACCGATTCCTTTCGCTCGGCGATGTCGATGCTGAATTTCTATATCAATCGCGCCGGCGCCAATCTCTCGGCAGCGCGTCTGCGCACATTGACGCGCGCCAAGGGCGAGTTGCGCAAGCAGTTCGGGCGCGCCTGAGAGCTGCCCCGTCGCGTCGGCGGCGCGGCACGCACTTCGGCAGCGCGCCGTCAAAGCCTGCGCGCCCCACGAGGTGGCTCCATGGACTCTCCGTCGACCGCAGTCACCGCGTTGCAAGACCTCAAGAAGGCGGAAGGAAGCTGTACGCGCTGCTCCCTCTATCTTCATGCGACGCAGGTGGTTCCGGGCGAAGGGCCGGCCGAGGCGCAAGTCATGTTTGTGGGGGAGCAGCCCGGCGACGCGGAGGACCGGCGCGGCCTTCCCTTCGTGGGCCCCGCCGGCCGCCTGCTCGACCGGGCAATCGCAGAGGCGGGGCTTAATCGCGCCCGGATCTTCGTCACCAACGCGGTGAAACATTTCAAATTCGAGCAGCGCGGCAAGCGCCGGCTTCACAAGCGTCCCGACGCCTATGAAATCGAGCGGTGCCGCTGGTGGCTCGATCAGGAACGCGCCATCGTCAAGCCCGCCATCGTCGTGTGTCGGTAGCTTTTCAAGATGTCCGGTTTTGGTAGCACATCAAATGTCCGCTTCTGGGTTAGGGTGACCTGGCCGGTTTGGAAGCGGTGGACGCCCCGGCTTGGTGTTGGCTTAGATTGCGGCTGGAGCCCTGTTTTCGGGCCTCTTTGATGTCAGTTTCTTTGTTCGACCTGAGGGCCGTTTCTTCGTCCCGACCTGCCGTGGCCCAGTGACGCCGCGCGCAGCCGCAGTCAAGGCTGGCCGTCGCGCTGCGCTTTCCACAAGCTCCGCCCTCGACAGGCCACGCCTTGACGGCGGCGAGCACGGTGTCACGCTTGCGCAGGTCGGGACCTCGGATATCTCCGCGCCCCGCGCGTTGTAGCGCGCGATACAGCGTGGGCCGTGAAAGACCGCCAGGGCGCCGTCGGGATATTCGTGCACCCGCACCCGCGCCTTCACGAAGTGCGCCCGTAATGGGCTTTGGGGAAGCTGCAGCTTCAGCCGCCCCCAGCTCACCGTGTTGACGCGGTCAACTACGCGTTCCTCCTGTACGCACAGGGCTTCCGTAAGCACGGCGGTGTCCGCAACCTTCACAAAGGCGCTCTGCGCAACCGCCGCCGGCCGCGCAAACCGCGCATTGTGAGCCGGCAGATAGACATCACGGATCCAGGCATTCGCGGCCGCGATCTCAGTGATGCCAGCCTTGGCAAGCTCCTTGATCAGGCGATCCTGGAGGGTCCCAAACATCCGCTCCGAGCGGCCCCGCGCTTCCGGCGAATAGGCCGCGATGTGTTCGATGCCGAGCCGGTCCAGCGCCCGGCCAACCTGGGTCAGCCGCGTCCGGTCGACCGCTTCGCCCGCCTTGGCGGTGTAAAAATAATGGCTGCCACGATCGGTGTAGAGGCTCGACGGCAAGCCATGCGCCGTGAACACCTCAAGAAGCCCCTGGAATGTCGAGGCAGTGCCTTCCTCCTCAACCAAGAAGGCCGAGTAGATCGTGCTCGTCGCGTCATCCATCGTGACGATCAGATCAAGCGCCGGCTGGCCCTTGAGCCATGCCGCACGCGAGCCGTCCTGGTGCAGCATCATCCCTTCGCATGGCTTGCGCTCGCGTCTGCGCCGATGCGCGCCACGCCGCTGCGCACGCTCCACCAGGCCCGCCGTGTGAAGCTGCGTCTTCACCCACGTATAGCCCCACCGGAAGCCGTGGTCGCGCCGCAGGTGCTCGTAGAAATGCTTCACGTTCCACCCCCGATACACCTCCCGGTAAAGCCCCAGCATCCGATCCCGCTCCCGCTCCGGCACCCGCTTCGGCGACGGCTTGCCGAGCCGCCCGTCAATCAGCCCCTCAAGCCCGTCCTCCTCGTAGCGGTCCCGGTACCGCCGGAACTGTCGCTCCGACACCCCCAGCAACTCCCCGGCCTCAATCATTGATAGTTCCCCCGCCTCCCAGCGGCTCAAAACGTCCCGAAACTTCTGCATCCTGCGGTCCTGTAGCCACGTCGCCCGGTTCATCGATTCGCCCCCTCGCAGGGGCAGAAAACCGGACAACTCGTGTGCTACCTAACCCGGACAACTCGTGTGCTTACGACACGACGACCTTCACGTCCTTGACAGGAACGAATTCGCTGGTGAATCCGATGCCGATCTCGGCATCGCCCCTCACTACGGCGGCGACCACCTCGCGGCCGGTGTTGAACTTCAAAGATTTTCCCTTGATGGCGTCCGCGACGCCGAGCCGCTCCAGCATGCCGGCGACAAAAACTGCGGCGGTGCCGCCGCCGGCCGGGTCAGTGAACGAGACCGATTTTGCCGCCAGCAGCGCTTTCTTGAAGGCTTCGGCGGTCGAGATGTCAGGCGCTGCCGCGCCGTTGCGCACCGCGACCCCGATTTCGACGCGACCGACAACCACCCGGCTTCCGCCGCGGGCGGCGCCGTCCTTCTCGGCCGCCGCCGCCAATGCGGTTGAGAGGATCACGAGGTCGGCATGAGCGCCCGCCTTGAGCTTGTTCTGGATTGCGCCGACCGATCCGAAGGTCACGGCAACCTTGTTGCCGGTATCATGCTCGAAGGCGTGCGCCACGGCTTCGAAGGGCTGCTCCACGGCCGCCGCCGCCAGAACTGCGATTTCGCCGGCCTGGGCTCCCGCATCGGACGCCAAAGCCCAAAGCACCGCGACAGCCGCTGCCGCGAGCGAGAAATTGCGCATCGCCACCTCCCTGGTTTGACTCGATACGACGTGCCCGGCGTCGCCGAGCGACCGTAGCCCGGGTTGAGCGCCAGCGAAACCCGGGAACGGCGGCCCGCTCCATAGGGCGGCCCCGGATTTCGCTTCGCTCAATCCGGGCTACAGGCCACTTCGGGCCCCGGTGCTGGTCTCACGTCGATCCTACCGTACTGCCTTCGCTGAAGCGAGGAACAGGTGATCCGCCGGCGGCAGGTCGAATCGAGGTTCAAGCCCGAGCAGCGGCGCAATCCGTGCGATCACCTTGGCGGTGACCGGCGCGGCGTTCCATCCCGAGGTTGCGAAGCCGTGGGTTTCGGGGAGCGGCTTGGGCTCATCCAGCATGATCAGCAGCAGAAAGCGCGGCTCGTCGGCGGGCAGCACCGCCATGAAATCGGTCATCAAGCGGTGCTTGGAATAATGGCCGTTGATGACTTTCTCGGCGGTCCCGGTCTTGCCGCCCACGTAGAAGCCTTTTACGTCGGCCTTGGTGGCGGTGCCCTTTTCGACGTTGAGCCGCATCAGATAGCGCATGGCGGCGCTGGTTTCCGGTTTGACGACGCGCCGCGCGACGGCGCGCGCCTCAGCCGGGCTGCGCTTGAGAAAGGTCGGCGGGATCAGGTAGCCGCCATTGACGATCGCGGCAACGCCCATGACGGATTGCAGCGGCGCGACGGATAACCCATGTCCGAACGCGATCGTGACAGTGTTGAGCTCGCCCCAGTGCCTGGGCACGATCGGCTCGGCGCTTTCCGGCAGTTCGGTGCGCAGGCGGTCGAGCTGGCCGACCTTGGCGAGAAACGCTTTGTGATTCTCAACGCCCTGGGCCAGCGCAATCTTGGCGGCGCCGACATTCGACGAATAGGTGAAGATCTCCGGCACCGTGAGCACACGGTTCTGCGCGTGATAGTCGCTGATGTTGAAGTGCCCGTAACGCAGCGACCCGCGCGCGTCGAAACTGGAATTGAGCGTGACCTTGCCGGAGTCGAGCGCCATCGCGATCGTGAGCGCCTTGAAGGTCGAACCCATCTCGTAGACGCCGGTGGTGAGGCGGTTGATTCTGTCAGGCTCCAACGCCTCGCGCGGATTGTTGGGATTGTAATCGGGCACCGACACCAGCGACACGACTTCGCCGCTGCGGACGTCGAGCACGATGCCGGCCGCCGCATCGGCCTTGAACGTGTCGCGAGCCGCAACGAGCTCGTCCCGCAATGCGTGCTGCACGCGCAAATCGACCGCGAGGCGAACAGGCTCCTGCTCGCTGTCAACTCCGAAACCGGCGCGGTGCAGATCGGCGAGACCGCGGTTGTCGATCCATTTCTCGATGCCGGCAATGCCCTGATTGTCGATGTTGACGTGACCAACGATGTGCGAAAACTCGTTGCCGTTCGGATAGACGCGCTTGTTTTCGGTCAGGAATCCGATGCCCGGAATGCCAAGGCGGTAGATCTCCTTTCGCTGTGTCGGAGTGATGTCCCGCTTGAGCCAGGCAAAACCGCGCTTCGAGCCGAGCCGGTCCCGCACCTCGCGGCTGTCGAGGTCCGGCAGCACGCCGGCCAGGAGTTCGGTCGCCTCGTCGGGATCGATGATGCGGCGCGGCTCCGCGAACAGGGAGGGCGTCTTGACGTCGCTCGCCAGAATTTCACCGTTGCGGTCGAGGATATCGGGCCGCGCCGTCGCCAATGCGTCGGTCGATCCGCCGCGCTGTATGGTGTGGGTGTCCGCCGCAACCGCATAGAGCACGAGGCGAAGCGCGATGACGCCATAGACAAGAGCGAATCCGACGAGCGCAAGCCCCAATCGCGCTTGCGCCTTGCGGGCGCGGTCAACGCCCGGGCCGTAAAGCAGCGATTGCGTGATCTGGCGAACGTCCAGCCGGGACCGCGATCCGCTCACATGGAAGCGCCGCAGAAAGCGTGACAGGGTGGGCAAGGCGAAGCGTGGCCGCCAACCCCGCCCCACCCTCCACGGCTCACGGGAGAGGGTATGGGAGGGAGGCGGGTACGGCGCGCCAGAGCGCTCCTTTGCCCACGCTTCAAGTGGGGCCACTCGATCGGAATCCGCTCTCGCGCTGCCCGTCTGCGGGCGAGGGTCTTTATTGACGCTGCCCATCGAGAGCGAGAGCGCAGGGTGGAAGGCGCGCCTCACTGCTTCGCGACGCCGCGTCACGCCTTCACCTCGCCGCGCCGGCTACAGCCTCCTCCGTACTCTCCCTGGCTTCCCCCACCCTTCTCTCTCCTGCTTGCGGGGGAGGGTTAGGGAGGGGGAGCTGGGGAGGGTAGGAAGGCGGAGGGGCAGCGCCGGCCGGAAGCTCCCCCTCCCATCCATCGATGATGGCGGCGATGGCGTCTGACTGCGGACCGGGCGGCGCAGGCGGCCGCTCGGGCAGGCGATCCAGATGCTCGATCTGGGCCGGATCAAGCATTCTGAGGGTCAGGTGGCGGCGCACCAGTGCCTGGATGCGGGCCGGATTATCGAGCACTGCCCACTCGGCCCGCAGCGCCGCGATTGTCTCGCGCTCGTGTTTGAGCTGGGCGGCGAGCTTCGCGACTTGCTCTGCCCGCACCGCTGATTCGTACTTGATGGTGTAGACATTGATCGCCGCGACGACCAGGGCGGCCACCACAATGAGATGGACGATGCGCATCGTCATTGTCGATGTCCTCGCAATACGGAAGTAAGGGACGGCGCCCCCTTGACAGGGGGGCCAGGGCGGGCGCGGGGGACGCCTGCTCCGATCCGCGCGGGCGCGCCGGTGCGTTCGGCGGCGCGCATTTTGGCCGACCGCGCGCGGGGATTTTCATGGATTTCTGCGGCGCCCGGCGTCACCGGCCGGCGGGTCAGCACCCGAAAGGTCGCCGCCACGGGCGGCTTTTCCGGCAAATGGCGCGAGCCGCCGGCGGGACGGCTGCCGAACGCCAGGAATGTCTTGACGATGCGGTCTTCGAGCGAATGGAACGAAATCGCCACTAACCGGCCCCCGGGCTTCAAGATGCGCTCGGCGGCTGCGAGACCTTCTTCGAGCTCGCGGAGCTCATCGTTGACGAAAAGCCGCAGCGCCTGGAATGTCCGCGTCGCCGGATGAATGTCGCCCGATCGGTCATGGGCAACGCGGGCGACGATATCGGCCAGGGCGCGCGTGGTGACGATCGGGTGCTGTTCCCGCGCCGCCGTGATCGCGTGAGCGACAGCGCGGGCATGCCGCTCCTCCCCCAGGTTGAAGATGATATCGGCGAGATTGCGCTCCGAGGCGGCCGCCACGACATCAGCCGCTGACGGCCCGTCGCAGCCCATGCGCATATCAAGCGGCCCGTCGAGCCGGAACGAGAAGCCGCGTTCGGGCGCGTCGAGCTGCATCGAAGACACGCCGAGGTCGAGCAGGACGCCATCCGCCGCCGTGACGCCGAGACCGGACGCGATGGTGTCGAGCGCGCCGAAGCGCCCCTCGACCAAGGTCAGGCGACCACCGGATGCCTCCGCCTGGGGCCGGCCGCTCGCAATCGCATCGGCATCGCGATCAATGCCGATCACGCGGGTATCGGCAGCATCGAGGATCGCGGTCGCATGGCCGCCGGCGCCGAACGTGCCGTCGATATAGACGCCGCCATCACGAGGGGCGAGGTAATGGATCGCTTCGCGCAGCAGCACGGGCGCATGAGGGGTTGAGCCGCCGGACGCCGGCTCCGGCAAATGGGTGCGCGCGATCATCTCGGGGACTCTGCGTTCTCGTCACTTAACAACAGTTAAACTTAAAGAAGTGTTGCCCTTTGTGCCTCTTTTGAATCTTGAGTGGGTGCAGAAGTGGTGCAGAAGCCTTAAGGGCGCGCGGCCTTGGAGAGGGCCTTGATCGCTTGGATGCAGTCTTGCGGGCGGCGGCAGCCGGTCA